>Ga0209488_10000068_pt1 | contig 70711 bp, 56 predicted proteins | sample Rivendell_Oct201_8_FD_188349 | JGI IMG/M metagenome (GOLD analysis project Ga0209488, IMG submission 188349) | Vadose zone soil microbial communities from the Eel River Critical Zone Observatory, Northern California, USA -... | ecosystem: Environmental > Terrestrial > Soil > Vadose zone >...
CAAATCCGATGCCAAGGCGCAGCTCCTCGCGTTCATCGCCGGCGAGCACGCGGGCGACGCCGGCATCGTCTATTGCCTGTCGCGCCGCCGGGTGGAGGAAGTCGCGAGCTGGCTCTGCGCCAAGGGCCGCGCCGCGCTCCCCTACCATGCCGGCATGGATTCCGCGTCGCGCGAGCGCAACCAGGACCGCTTCCTCAAAGAGGAGGGCGTCGTCATGGTCGCGACGGTCGCCTTCGGCATGGGCATCGACAAGCCCAATGTCCGCTTCGTCGCCCATCTCGACGCGCCCAAGAGCCTCGAGGCCTATTACCAGGAGACCGGCCGCGCCGGGCGCGACGGGCTCCCGGCCGACGCGTGGATGACCTATGGCATGCCCGACGTGACCGCGCTCATGGCGCTGCTCGACGGCGCCAATCTCGAGGAGCGCCAGCGCCGCATCGAGCGCCACAAGCTCAACGCGCTGCTCGGATTCTGCGAGACGGCGTCGTGCCGGCGCCAGGTGCTGCTCGGGTATTTCGGCGAGCGCGAGCATGGGCCGTCCTGCGGCAACTGCGACAATTGCCTCAAACCCGCGCGCGTGTGGGACGGGCTGGTGGCGGCGCAGAAGGCGCTCTCCGCCGTCATCCGCACCGGGCAGCGCTTCGGCGTGGCGCATCTGGTCGACGTGCTCCGGGGCCAGATGACCGAGCGCGTGCGGAGCTTCGGCCACGACCGGCTCCGGACCTTCGGCGTCGGATCCGAGCTCGACAAGCGGGAATGGCAATCCGTCTTCCGCCAGCTCGTGGCGCAAGGCCATCTCGACGTCGACGTCGAAGGCCATGGCGGCCTCCATCTCGGCGAGACCGCCCCCGCCGTGCTCAAAGGCGAGGTGCCCGTGTCCTTCCGCCGCGACCCCGCCGACCCCCTCGCCCCCAACGGCCGCCGCCGCCGTTCAGCCCCTCTCCCCTCGCGGGAGACCGCTTCCTACCCTCTCCCCTCGCGGGAGAGGGAGGGACCCGCGAAGCGGGAGGGTGAGGGGGCTGGCCCAGGCGCGCCCGCATCCCCCGCCGACGAAGCCCTGTGGCAGGCCCTCCGCTCCCGCCGCCTCGCCCTCGCCCGCGAGCAGGCCGTGCCCCCCTACGTCATCTTCCACGACGCGACCCTGGCCGAGCTGGTGCGCCGGCGCCCGCGCGACCTCGCCGGCTTAAGCCTCATCCCCGGCATCGGCCGCAGCAAGCTCGAGCGCTACGGCGCCATCTTCCTCGCCCTCATCGCCGATCACCCGGCCTGAGCCCGGCTTTCCCCCGAGTCGATCCCGGCCGCCACCCCAGGACTCATCGATCGCTCATCGGCTCTTCCCCGCGTTTATCGCCGCCGCGCCGCCGACCCCCTCCCGATAGCCCGGCCGAACCCGACTTTTATCGAGCGCCGCCCCCTTGCCTCCGCCGCCATTCGAGGAAAGACTGGCGCGCTGTCCTGGGCCCAAGGGAGGAAGCTCATGAAGGTCGTCATCACCGGCGGCGCCGGTTTCATCGGCCGGCGCCTGGCCGAGCGGCTGCTGGCGCGCGGCACGATTGCCGGCGCCGACGGCAGCGCGGCCGAGATCGACGAGCTCGTGCTGTTCGACGTCGGCCCGCCCGAGCCGGCGCTCAAGCCCGACCGGCGGCTCAAACTCGCCACCGGCGACATCGCCGACGCCGCCGCCATCCGCCGCCTCATCGATCCCCGCACCGGCAGCGTCTTCCATTTCGCCGCCGTGGTCAGCGGCCAGGCCGAGGCCGACACCGATATCGGCTACCGCGTCAATCTCGACGGCACGCGCGCCGTGCTCGAGGCCTGCCGCGCGCTCGGCACCGCGCCGCGCCTCGTCTTCGCCAGCTCGCTCGCCGTCTATGGCGGCGACCTGCCGCCCGCCGTCGCCGACGACACGCCGCTCACGCCGCAGACCTCCTACGGCGCGCAAAAGGCGATGGGCGAGCTCCTGGTCAACGACTACAGCCGCAAGGGCTATGTCGACGGGCGCGCCTTGCGCCTCCCCACCATCGTCGTGCGCCCCGGCCGGCCCAACCGCGCCGCCTCGACCTGGGCGTCGTCGATCATCCGCGAGCCCCTGAGCGGCGTCGAGGTGGTGTGCCCGGTCGGGCGCGACGCGGTGATGGCGCTGCTCTCGCCGCGCCGCCTCGTCGCCGCCATCGAGCAGGTGCACGACCTGCCGGCGAGCCGCCTCGGCTATAGCCGCACCGTGCTGTTGCCGGGCATCTCGGCCAATGTCGCGGAGATGGTCGAGGCGCTGCGCCGTGCCGGCGGCGAGGCGGCGGTGAAACGCATCCGCTGGGAGCCCGACCCCGTCATCCAGAAGATCGTCGCCGGCTGGCCGCGCGCCATCGTGGCGAAGCGCGCCGGGAGCCTGGGCATTCGCGCCGATGCCAGCATCGACGAGATCGTCCAGTCCTTCGTCGAGGACGATCTCCCCGCGCAGAAGGCGATGGCGGCGGCGCGATAGCGCCAGCCACGAAAAAGTGACTTGCCGGCGGTTGGCTCGCCTGCTGCGGGAGGGCATGCTAGCCTCGCCGCAAGGGCCGATCAGAAGCAATAAACGGCCCATGCGCGGGAACGCCTTGGGAAGGGATGCATCATGGCAGACATGACGATGAGCGGCGCCGGCGCGAGCCGCCTTGCCTTCTATGTGCCGCGCTTGGGCTTCGGGCTGGCGGTTATCGCGCTGCTCATGCTGGCGCTGGCGCCGATCGGCTGGAGGGCGGGGATGTGGCACTTCCGCACCTCCTTCTGGTACTTCATGCAGCCGGCCGCCTATCTCGGCATCGCCGCCGGTGTGGTCTCGCTCGTCGCGCTGTTCTGGTGGCCGAGCATGGGCAATTCAGGGCGCGTCATGGCGCTGGCCGGCCTGGCGGTCGGCGCGGCGATGTTCTACGTGCCCTGGTCCTACTACCATACGCTGGGCGCCGTGCCGCGCATCCATGACATCACCACGGACACCGCAAACCCGCCGACCTTTTCGGCGGCAGTGCTGAGCGCGCGCACGGCCGAGAAGGGCAACAGCGCCGATTATGACCAGAAGGTCGCGGCGCTGCAGAAGCAGGGCTACCCCGATCTCGCGCCGCTGAGAACGGCGCTGCCGCCCGATCAGGCCTTCGCGCGCGCGCTCGCCGCCGCGCAGGGCATGTCCGGCTGGACCATCGTTACCAACGATCCCGCGAGCGGCCGCATCGAGGCCTATCAGCGCACGATGTTCATGGGCTTCACCGACGACGTGGTCATCCGCGTCGTCGCCGACGGCGGCGGCAGCCGCATCGACGTGCGCTCGGAAAGCCGCCAGGGCACGAGCGATTTCGGCGTCAACGCCAAGCGAATCCGTGCCTATGAAGATGCGCTGAAGCAAAAGCTCGGCTGATCCCGCGCAAAGCGAAGCCGCACCGGCGGCAGCGTCGGCGCGGCTTTGCTTTGGTACGGCGGGAGTGCGGCTGCCGTATTTGCAGTTGGCGCGGCGGCATGGCAATTTGCCGCCACAAGAAGCGGCAAGCGGGAGGAGGCTGGTCATGGGCCAGAGGCTTAGCGGCAAGAAGGCGTTGGTGACCGCCGCCGCGCAAGGCATCGGGCGCGCTTCGGCGCTCGCTTTCGCCGCCGAGGGCGCGGACGTCATCGCCACAGACATCAGTACGGCAAAGCTCGGCGAGCTGAAGCAGGCGGCCAAGGGTCGGGTGGAGACGCGCCGGCTCGATGTCACCGACACGGCGGCGATCGCGGCGCTGGCCAGCGAGCTCGGCGCCGTCGACGTGCTCTTCAATTGCGCCGGCTTCGTCCATCACGGCACGGTGCTCGACTGCACGGAGAAGGACTGGGACTTCACCATGGACCTCAACGTGCGCAGCATGTACCGCATGATCCGCGCTTTCCTGCCGGCGATGCTGAAGCGCGGCAAGGGCGCGTCGATCATCAACATGTCCTCGGGTGCGTCCTCGGTCAAAGCGGCGCCCAACCGCTTCGTCTACGGCACCAGCAAGGCCGCCGTGATCGGCCTCACCAAGGCGGTCGCCATCGACTACATCAAGCAGGGCATCCGCTGCAACGCCATCTGCCCCGGCACCATCGAAACGCCGTCGCTCGAGGACCGCATCGCGGCGCAAGGCGGCACGGACGCGGTGCGCCAGGGCTTCATCGCGCGCCAGCCGCTGGGCCGGCTCGGTACACCCGAGGAGATCGCGGCCATGGCGCTCTATCTCGCGAGCGATGAATCGAGCTTCACGACGGGGGCCATCCACCTTGTCGACGGCGGCTGGACGCTCTGAACCAAGGCTCAACCGGAGGATCGAACCATGAAGTTGCTTCGCTACGGCCCGCGCGGCCAGGAGAAACCGGGCTTGCTCGACCGTGACGGCAAGATCCGCGACCTGTCGGGCGTCATCAAGGACCTGACGCCGGACGCGCTGGCCCCCGCCTCGCTCGACAAGCTCCGCAAGCTCGATCCGGCCAGCCTGCCTGCCGTGTCGGGGCAGCCGCGGCTCGGCGCTTGCGTTGCGCAAGTGCCGAAGCTCGTCTGCGTCGGGCTCAATTATGTCGACCATGCCAAGGAAGGCGGCATGCCGATCCCGACCGAGCCGGTGCTGTTCATGAAGGCCGCCACCTCGATCAACGGACCGAATGATGATGTCGTACTGCCCAAGGGCGCACAGAAGGGCGACTGGGAGGTCGAGCTCGGCATCATCATCGGCACGAAGGCGCAATATGTGAGCGTCCATGACGCGCTGAAGCACGTCGCCGGTTATTGCATCGTCAACGATGTCTCCGAGCGCAACTTCCAGCTCGAGCGCGGCGGCAACTGGTCGAAGGGCAAGAGCGCCGACACCTTCGGCCCTCTGGGACCATGGCTTGTCACCGCGGACGAGGTGCCTGATCCGCAGGCGCTCGATCTTTTCTGCGAGGTCAGCGGCCAGCGCATGCAGAACGGCTCGACCAAGAACATGATCTTCCCCTGTGCACACATCGTCAGCTACATCAGCCATTTCATGACGCTGTTGCCGGGCGACGTTGTGCCCACCGGGACGCCGGCCGGGGTCGGCCTCGGCATGAAGCCGCAGCGCTTCCTCAAGCCGGGCGATACGATGCGGCTCGGCATCACCGGGCTTGGCGAGCAGCGCCAGAGGGTCGTCGCCTACGGCTGATCGGCGGCGCGCACATGCACGTCGGACTGGCGCAACCCCTCGGTTTCGCGCTATCCTCGCCGAGTCGCTGTTCTGCGCACAGAGGTCCCATGTACGATCGCCGCCCCGGATTCTTCCGGACCGAGGACGCCCCGACCGGCCGTCGCGTCGAGGCGAAGGTGAAATGGTTCAACGCGGCAAAGGGCTTCGGCTTCGTGACGCTGTCGGACGGTAGTCCCGACGCATTCCTGCCGATGGCGGTGCTGCGACGGGCCGGCTATGAGGATGTGCGGGAAGGTGCCTCGATCAGCTGCGAGGTCGGCGCCGGCGCCAAGGGCCCGCTCGTCGTGAGCGTGCTCAATCTCGACAACGGCACCGCCACGCCCACCGGAATGGGCGGCGCCAGCCGTGCGGCGCGCCCGGCGCAAACCCTCGAGGGCGCGGTCAAATGGTTCGAGCCCGACAAGGGCTATGGCTTCATCGCGCCCGATGGCGGCGGCAAGGACATTTTCATTCACGTCACGGCCCTGCGCCGCAGCGGCGTCAACCTGCTCGGCCCCGGGCAGCGCGTGCGCGTCGATGTGGTGGACGGCCGCAAGGGACTCGAGGCTGACCGGGTCGCGCTGATCTGACTCGAGCGATTGCGCGGGCCCTCGCGGTATTCGCCCTACAAGCACGAAACTTGGCAATACACCCGTCCCGGGATTACTTTGTTGCCGTAACGGTCGCGGGACGGTAGAAGCGGACTTCCTGGCGGTGCTGACGTTACCGCAAGTGGGCCGTTCGCGGCTTGACTCATAGATAATCGCGTGGGGGAGCGCATGAATCTCGAGGACACGCTCAAGACCTACCGCCTTTTTTCCGGCTCCTACGACCTTCTGTTCGGGCCCGTGTTCCACCCGGGACGCAAGGACGCGGTGCGCATCGCCAACGACCGTCCGTCGCAGCGCATCCTCGAAGTCGGGGTCGGCACCGGCTTGTCGCTACCGTATTTCCGGGCCGATGCGCGCGTGACCGGGATCGACGTGTCAGCCGAGATGCTGGCGAAGGCGCGGCGCCGCGTGGAGCGCCGCAAGCTCAAGCAGGTCGAGGCGCTGCTCGAGATGGACGCCGAGAACATGTCGTTCGAGGACGATTCCTTCGATGCGGTGCTGGCGCTTTACGTCGCCTCCGTGGTGCCGAACCCGACGCGTTTTGCCGCGGAAATGCGGCGCGTGTGCAGGCCCGGTGGCACGATCGTCGTGGTCAATCACTTCACCAGCGAGAATCCGGCGATGCGCTTCATCGAGAAGCGGCTGGCGCCGCTCGCCGGCAAGATCGGATTCCACGCCGATTTCCCGCTCGACACTTTCCTCGCCGCCAGCCGGTTGCAGGTGCGCGAGACGCGGCCGAGCAACCTGTTCGGCTACTGGCGCCTGTTGCGCTGCGTCAACGCGAAGCCGGCCTGACTACGCCGCCGCCGCGTTCGCGGCCGCCCACCAGCACCTCGCAGCTCCTCGTTCCGGCATTGCGGAAGAAGTAGTCCTCGCCGGGCCTGGCCCGGCGCTTGGGGTCGTGGAGATTGCGGCCGCTGCCCTTGGCGACGTCGAGCAGCCCCGGGCCTTCCGGCCCGGTGAAGCGCGCGACGATCTCGCCCAGGCGCCTGGGGGCGAAATCGCTCAGCGAGCAGGCGCGGCTCAGCTCAGGTCGCGCTCGCCGACGGTCCAGTACGGAGCTTTCGACGTCAGGACGATTTGGCCGGCGCCCACTCGGTTGCGTGGCCCGCTCACCGCCGGTTCTCACGCGCCGGCGCGGCGAACGTCCATGGCGGATGCCGGTTGGGGCGGCTCGGGCCGGAAGCGGATCAGGGCGACGATGCCGAGCACAACGAAGATCGCGAGCACGACGAGCTGGGTGTAGAGGTACGGCGGTTCGGACTGAGTCGGCGCCAGCGCAAGCAGGAACGCCAGCTTCTGGAAAGCCTGCACGACGCCGACGAAGACATTCAGGTAGAGGGCGAGCACGGCGGCCGTCACATAGATCCAGCGCGAGGCTCCGGCGAGGCGTTTGACGTAACGCGCCAGGAGCGCCACGGCCAGAACCACGAGCGATATGACGCCGACGACAAGGGACGGCCCGAAGTTGGCGGAGGGAAAGAAGAATCCGCTTACGCTGGTCAATATTGTGGTCGCGAGGAAGAGCGCGGTCCAGCCGGGCCGCCGCCTCGCGCCGAACATGCCGATGAGAACGAGGAGCCCGGAGAGAATCCCGACCAAGCTCAAAACGACGTGCACGAGCGTGAAGGTAGACGTCGACAGGCCAAGGATCATAAGCCGCCCCTTCCGTCTGCCACGACCGGCGCCACTTGTCGCGACATCCTGAGCCTCCTGCGGTAAACGAAGCGTTTCCCGATCAGAACGTCGCGCGAGGCGAAAAAGCCGCCGATTTCTCAGCACAACTAGAACAAATCCGTTTAGAACCGGTCGAGATTGAAGGACAAGATGGTGGCGCCGCGGACCACGGCAGAGAGCAGGCCGGGCGCCGCCGAGAGAACCTGCTCGGCATAGAAGCGGGCGGTCACGAGTTTCGCTTCGTGGAAACCCGCATCGCTGCCGCGCTCGCGGAGGTGCTGCTGCGCGGCGATCGCGCCGCGCGCCGTCAACCACCCCCCTGTGACCGTGCCCATGAGGCGAAGGTAAGGCACGGCGCCCGCGAGCGTCCGCGCGGGATCGGTGGCGCCATGCTCGACCATCCAATCCGTGGCGGTGGCGAGCGCTACGATGGCGCGGCCGAGCTGGCTGCGGATGGTGGCGATGTCGTCGCCCGGCGCCGCCGCGAGCGGCGCATCGAGGGCGCGCATCTCGCCGATGAGCTCCGCGGCCGCCAAGCCCTTGTCGCGCATCAGCTTGCGGCCGACGAGGTCGTTTGCCTGGATGCCGTTGGTGCCCTCGTAGATGGGCGCGATGCGCGCGTCGCGCAGATGCTGCGCCGCGCCGGTCTCCTCGATGAAGCCCATGCCGCCATGCACCTGGATGCCGATCGAGGCGATCTCGACGCCGAGATCGGTGGACCATGCCTTGACCACAGGAATGAGCAGATCGACGCGGCGCTGCTGCGCCGCGCGGACGTCACCGTCGGGATGATGGCGCGCACGGTCGATGGCGCCGGCGGTGTAATAGGCGAGCGCGCGCATCGCCTCGGTCTGCGCGCGCATCGACAGCAGCATGCGCCGGACGTCGGGGTGATGGATGATGGGATAAGTGCCGCCGGATGGCGCGGTGACCGGCTGGCTTTGGACGCGTTGCCGGGCGAAGTCGCGCGCTTGCTGGTAGGCGCGCTCGGCGATGGCGACGCCTTGCAGCCCGACATTGAGCCGCGCATTGTTCATCATCGTGAACATGCACTCCATGCCGCGGTTCTCCTCGCCGACGAGGAAGCCGACGGCGCCGCCATTGTCGCCGTAGGCGAGCACGCAGGTCGGGCTGGCATGGATGCCGAGCTTATGCTCGAGGCTGACGCAGCGCACGTCGTTGCGCGACCCGAGACTGCCGTCGGCATTGACCAGGAACTTGGGCACGAGGAAGAGCGAGATGCCGCGCGTGCCCGGCGGTGCGTCGGGCAGGCGGGCCAGAACGAGATGGACGATGTTCTCGGCCATGTCGTGCTCGCCATAGGTGATGAATATCTTCTGCCCGGTGATGCGATAGCTGTCACCCTCGCGCACGGCGCGCGTGCGCAGCGCGCCAACATCCGAGCCCGCCTGTGGCTCGGTCAAATTCATGGTGCCAGTCCATTCGCCGGATACGAGTTTGGGCAGGTAAACCTGCTTCTGCTCTTTGGTGCCGTGCGTATGGAGCGCCTCGATGGCGCCGACATTGAGCAAGGGGCAAAGGGCGAAGCCCATATTCGCCGAATTCCACATCTCGAAAACCGCGGTGGCCAGCGCGATAGGCAGGCCCTGGCCGCCATGCTCGGGCGCGAAGGGGAGCGCGTTCCAGCCGCCCTCGACGTATTTGGCGTAGGCTTCCTTGAAGCCGTCGGGCGTGCGCACGACACCGTTCTCGAGCCGGCTCGCCTGCCGGTCGCCGACGCGGTTGAGCGGCGCCAGCACGCCGCCCGCGAGCTTGGCGGCTTCTTCCAGCACGGCATCCACCACATCCGGGGTCGCCTGCTCGCAGTCCGGCAGCCGCGCGATCTCGTCGATACCGGCGATCTCGGTCAGCGCGAAGCGCATATCGGCGAGCGGCGCGGCATAGTCGGTCACGGCAGCGACTCCTCTTGTCTCCGGCGCTACGGCGGCAGGATCTTGCCGGGGTTCATCAGATCGTCGGGATCCAGCGCTTGCTTGAGACGGCGCATGAGCGCGAGCTCGAGCGGCGATTTGTAGCGCGGCAGTTCCTCGCGCTTCAAACGGCCGATGCCGTGCTCGGCGCTGATCGAGCCGTTGAGGCTGCGCGCGAGGTCGTGGACGAGATGGTTGAACTCGGCGCGGCGCGCGAGGAACACCGTGCTGTCGGCGCCCGGCGGCTGACTCAGGTTGAAGTGGATGTTCCCGTCGCCGACATGGCCGAAGGCGAGGGGGCGTATGCCCGGGAGCTCGGCCGTGACCGCGGCGCTGGCGCGGCTGACGAAATCGGCGACGCGGCTCACCGGCACCGAGACGTCGTGCTTGATGCTGCTGCCTTCGTATTTCTGCCCCTCGACCATGGCTTCGCGGATGCGCCAGAGATCGCGCGCCTGCGCGGCGCTCGTCGCGACCACGCCGTCGCGCACCAGGCCGGCGGCAAGCGCTTCGGAGAGGAATTCCACAAGCGAGCGGCGCAACCCGCTATTGCTCTGGCTCGACGACATTTCGAGCAGCGCATACCAAGGCTGCGGCGCCGCGAGCGGGTCGCTCACCGCCGGAACATGCCGCATCGCGATCTCGAGCCCAAGTCGCGGGATGAGCTCGAAAGCGGTGAGCTGGTCGCCGCTGGCGCCCCGCGCGCGGGCGAAGAGCGCCATCACGTCCTCGACACGGCCGAGTCCAAGAAACGCCGTCTCGACCTCGCGCGGGCGCGGGAAGAGCTTTAGCGTCGCCGCGGTGATGATGCCGAGCGTACCTTCGGCGCCGATGAAAACCTGCTTCAGATCGTAGCCGGTATTGTCCTTGCGCAGCCTGCGCAGCGCGTCCAGCACCTGACCGTCGGGCAGCACCACCTCGATGCCGAGCGTCAGCTCGCGCATGTTGCCGTAGCGCAGCACGGCGATACCGCCGGCATTGGTCGAGAGATTACCGCCGATCTGGCACGAGCCCTCGGCGCCGAGGCTCAGCGGGAAGAGGCGGTCGACCTGCTCAGCCGCCTTCTGCACCTCGGCGAGGACGCACCCGGCCTCGACGGTAATGGTGTGGTCGAGTGGGTCGACGGCGCGCACGCGGTTCATGCGCGCGAGGTTCAGCACAATGGCGCGCCCGTCCTCCCAAGGCACGGCGCCCCCAACCAGGCCGGTGTTGCCGCCTTGCGGCACGATGGGAATACGTGCGCCGGCGCAAACACGCACCACCGCCGCCACTTCCTCGGTCGAGCCAGGCCGCACCACGAGGCGCGCCGCGCCGTGATACAGGCCGCGCTCCTCGGCGAGGAACGGCGCCATGCCCGGCGCATCGGCGATCCAGCCCTTGGCGCCGACGATCTCCTTGATGCGCGCCAGTGCCGCGGCGATGCCCGGCTCTACGGAAGCGGTCACGAGCGAACTCCGTGCTGTCGCACTCTCTTGCATTAGCCCGGCCCCAGCCGTGCCGCAAGCGCATTGCCTCGACCTGGCCGCGGCGCCGCGGCGCGGCGCAGGCGGTCGTTGAGCGCGAGGCCCAGGCCGTGCTCGGGGATCGGCATGACGGCGATGGCCGTGAATTCCGGCCGGTCGAGCGCGCGCAGCGCGGCGAAAAGATTGGCGGCGGCCTCGCGCAGATCGCCCGAGCGGCTGAGCCAGCGCGTCTCCTTGGCGCCCTTGGGAGCGCGCTTGCCGAAAGCGAGCAGCGCTTCGTCCGGCCGCGCCGTCGTGGCGTCCAGACGGAGCGGCAGCGACGGCGCGTAATGGCTCGGCAGCATGCCCGGCCCGCGCGGCGCGCCATCGACCTCGCCGGCACGATCGACCGGGCCGATCGCCGCTTCGAGGTCCTCGACGGGCACGCCCCCCGGCCGCAGCAATACCGGCCGTGCAGCGGTGAGATCTAGCACCGTCGATTCGACGCCGACGCGGCAGGCGCCGCCATCGAGCACGGCGGCGATGCGGCCGTCGAGCTCGTCGAGGACATGCTCCGCCCGTGTCGGGCTGATGCGGCCGGAACGGTTGGCGCTCGGCGCGGCGATGGGGCGCCCGACGGCGCGGATGAGCGCGCGCGGCAGCGGATGGGCGGGGACGCGCAGCGCGAGGCTGTCGAGCCCGGCGCTGGCCAAGAGCGAGACGTGACAATCCGCCAGCCGCGGCAGCACTAAGGTCAGCGGCCCCGGCCAGAACCGCGCGGCGAGCGTGTCGGCGCGCCCGTCGAAGCGCACCAGCCGCGCTGCCGCAACAGCGTCGATCACGTGCACAATCAGCGGGTTGAAGCTCGGTCTTTGCTTCGCGTGGAAGATGGCGGCCACGGCCTGGTCGCTGGTCGCGTCGGCGCCCAGGCCGTAGACCGTCTCGGTCGGGAAGGCGACGAGCCTGCCGTCGCGCAGCAGTGCCGCGGCACGGTCCAGCTCGGCAGGGGTGAGACACTCGGTCACAGGGGAATCGCGCTCGGCGGTGGCTGCGCGCCGAGATATAGTTGGCGAAGGCTAGGGGAGGCAAATCGTTCCCGCGCCGTGTCGGGCGCGTACGGAACCTTTAGAGGAGGTGCCGACCATGCCGGGTATCGTCATCACCATCGCCCAGCAGAAGGGCGGCGCCGGCAAGACGACGCTGGCGGCGCACCTCGCGCTCGCTTGGGCGGCGCGCCAGCGCGTCGCGGTCATCGACATCGATCCGCAAGGGAGCCTTGCCGCCTGGTTCCGCCTGCGTCAGGCGCGGCTCGGCGCGGAGGCCGCGATCGAGGTGGCGGCGATCACCGGCTGGCGCCTTGCCACCGAAGTCGAGCGGCAGGCGCGCGCGAACGACATCGTCCTCATCGACAGCGCGCCTCATGCGGAGACGGAGGCGCGAATCGCCGTCCGTGCGGCAAGCCTCGTGCTGGTCCCGGTCCAGCCCTCGCCAATGGACGTCTGGGCGACACACGCGACGCTCGATCTTTGCCGCCAGGAGCGCGTGCCGGCGCTGATGGTGCTGAACCGGGTGCCGTCGCGCGCCAACCTCACTGCAGCAATGGCGGCCAAGCTCAGCGAGCTCGGCGCGCCCGTGGCGGCGGCGCGGATCGGCAACCGGGTCGCCCTTGCCGCCGCGCTGGTCGAGGGCAGGGGTATTCTGGAGGCGGCGCCCACCAGCCCCGCGGCGCTGGAGATCGCCGCGCTGGCCGAGGAAGTCCTGCAGCGGACGGCGCGGCGCAGCGCCGCCTGATCGTCGCGGCGGTTCCCCGCTCAACGAAGCCGGCGGCCGAACAGATCGAAGAGCCGCTCCCAATGGGTCTCCGCCGCGGTTTTGTGATAGCAGTGGCGTTGCGGAAAGGCGAAGCCGTGCTCGGTGCCCGGGAATATCTCGATCTCGAAATTCGTGCCGGCACGCTCGAGTTCGCTCTTGAGCTTGTCGATGAGCGGCAGCGGCGCGTATTTGTCGGTCTCGGCGCAGGCGAAGTAGATTTCGCCCTTGATCCGCGGCGCGAGGAGGTGTGGGCTGTCCTGACGGTCGGTCAGTAAACCGGCGCCGTAGATCGAGGCGGTTGCCGCAAAGCGGTCGGGGAAGCGTCCAGCGACGGTGAAGACGAACGGCCCGCTCATGCAATAGCCGACGCAGCCGAGCGCGCTTTTCCTGATTTCGCCCTGACGGTCGATGAAGGCGAGCAAGGACTGCGTGTCCTCGGCGACGAGTTCGCTGCTGAGGCTCCTCAGCAAGCCCCACATGCGCTCGCGCTCCGGGCTCCCTTCGGTGAGCGCGCTCTGGTCGAGTGCGGTGCCGCGCCCGGCGCGATAGTAAAGGTTCGGCAGCAGCACGTAATAGCCCACCGTGGCGAGACGGCGCGCCATGTCGCGCAGCTCCTCCCGGATTCCCGGCGCGTCCATGTAGAAGATGATGCCGGGCCACGGGCCGCGCCGCTCGGGGTGGCAGATGAACGTGTCCATATTGCCGGCCTTCGTCTGAATGTCGGCCTGCTTCTCGATCATCGCTGACGCCTCCTCCTCCCCGTCGCCCCGTGCCGGGTGGCGCGCTCAGGCGCGCTCACCCCGAGGACTCGTGCGACATTAGTAACCAATGCGTAACGAAGTTAGCTTAATTGACAAAGCGTTGCGAGCCGCTGCCGAACAGGCGCGGCAAGTCGCCGAATTCGGGGGTCATAGATGAACAAGCTGTTGGGTGCGGCAACGCTGCTGGCACTGACCGTCGGCGCTTTGCCGGCGATTGCCCAGGTCGGGTCGGGCGTCTACATTCGCGTCGATGCCGGCGGTGGGTTCTCGACGAACATGGCGTTCAAGGACACCAACGCCTTCGCGCCAGGCAGCACCTTGGGCGGCCGGACCTATAGTGGCGATGCCGGCACGTCGGTACTCGGCAGCGCCGGGCTCGGCATTCGCCTGTCGCCGATGTTCCGGATCGATCTGACGGCGTCTTACCTGCCCTGGTTCCGGTTCAACGGCGGGGACAATATTAATAGCGGCACGCTGGCCGGGGCCAAGATCAAGCCGCGCGTCGGGCTGGTGAACGGGTATGTCGATTTTGGCGGGCTTGCGGGACTGCCGGCGTCGAGCGCGCAGCCCTATCTCGTCGCCTCGCTCGGCGCGGCGCGCAACCAGCTCGATAACGTCAGCCTCACCGCTGGCGGTTCCACCTTCCTGACGATCAACGGGAAGACGACGACGGATGTCGCCTGGGGTCTCGGCGCCGGCATCGGCTTTCCACTCGGCCGGTTCGTCACTTTCGACCTGATGTACAAGTATCTGGACCTCGGCCAGGCGAAGAGTTCTAACTTGGTGACCGCCGCGGGCGTCACCACCCAGGCTACAGCGATTACCGCCGAACTCCACGTCCACACCATCACCGCGGGGTTCCGCGTCGGCTTCTAGCGTCTAGCCCCCGTCCGGGTCCAGCCGGCCCCGTCCGCGCGCGATGAAGTCGGGGTTGCAGAAGCCGGGCTTGCCATAGCGCAGCGGCTCGCCGGCGAGCGTCGTCACCCCGCCACCCGCCGCTTCCAATATCGCTTGGCCCGCGGCGGTATCCCATTCCGCCGTTGGCCCGAAGCGTGGGTAGAGGTCGGCCTCCCCCGCGGCAAGTAAGCAGAATTTGAGCGCGCTGCCGGAGAACCGACGCTCGGCGTCGGGCAGCGTGGCGATGTATTCGGCAAGCCGTTGCCCGTCGCCATGCGAACGACTGTGCACGACGATCGCGCCGCGCGCCGGAACCGGCCGCGCCATGATCGGCTGCGGTGCCTCGCTGCCGCGCTGGCGCGTCGCGCTGCCGGCAGCGGCATAAGTCACGCCCTGGCTCGGCACATGGACGACGCCGAGCACCGCCCGGTCACCCTCGACCAGCGCGATATTGACCGTGAACTCGCCGTTCCGGCGGATGAACTCCTTGGTGCCGTCGAGCGGATCGACCAGCCAGAAACGCGGCGGCGCCGCGCTGGGGAGGCCATGCGCGGCGCAGCCTTCCTCGGCGATGACCGGGATGTCCGGCACCGTGGCGGCGAGCCTCTGCTCGATGATCGCCTCGGCCCGCTCGTCGGCGCGAGTGACGGGTGAATCGTCCGCCTTGCGCCACACGGCAAAGTCCTGACGGTAAATCTCGAGGATCGCCTCGCCGGCCTCATGCGCCGCGGCGCGGGCGATGTCGAGGAGAGTGCGGTGCTCGGCGCTCATGCGGCGCGTTTCTCAGGCCTCGTGTCGCTCGGCCCGGCGCGCCGGCCAGGTGCGCGATCGGGCGGGCGGGAAGCTTTCAACCCGGCTTGCGCGCGTCAGCGACAAGCTTCTTCAGGCCGGCCATGTCGGTGGCTCCGGGGACCAGGACATCGCCGATGATGAAGGCCGGCGTGCCGTTGATGTCGAGAGCCTCGGCGAGCGCGTAATTGTGCTGAATGATATCCCTGATGGTCGCAGCATCCATGTCGACTTTGGCCTTGGCGAGGTCGATGCCGGCGGTGGCGGCGACCTGGAGGATCACTTTCTCGGTGATCTGGCCCTTGGTCGACATCATCGGGTTGTGGAACGCGAAATACTTGTCCTGCTTCGCCGCCGCCAGAGCCATGCGGCTGGCATAGACCGATTCGGCGCCGAGAATGGGAAACTCCTTGTAGACGACGCGGATCTTCGGATCCTCCTTCACGAGGGCCTCGAGCGCCGGCTCGACCTGTTTGCAGTAGGGGCAGCGGTAGTCAAAGAATTCGACGATGGTCACGTCGCCCTCGGGGTTGCCGCCGACCGGCGAACTCGCGTCTGCGAGCAGCTCCTTGCGATAGGTCGCGATCGCCTGGCGCGCATCCATCGCCTTGTCCTGCTTGATCTTCGCCTCGGCGGCCCGTAGCACCTCGACCATGAACTCCGGGTTCTTGAGGAAGTACTCGTGGATGACCGCCTCGACCGCCTGCTTCTGCTCGGGTGTGAGCGGGTCAGCAGCCCGGGCCGGGACGGCGACCGTGCATGCGAGCAGCCCGGCGAGGGTGAGGCGGCAAAAAAATGCAGACATGGCAAAAAGACCCTTTGGGGCTGAAGAAAAGCGGCGGGGGATCATGCGCCAGCGCGCCGGCAAGCGCAATCGGCTCGCGGCGAGCGCCGGCCTAGGGCTTGCCCTCGCGCTTGGCCTCGTCCTGGATGTCCTGGGCACGCTGCTTGGCCGGGCCCGCGGGCAGCTGCTTGATGGCGCGGGCGGCCTGCTGGCGCGCCTGCCCGTAATCGCCGTTGGCGATGCCCTCCTCGGCCAGCGCCAGGGCCATCATGCCCATATTATTGCTGCGACCATAGGCGATGGCGAGAAAGCGCCAGGCGTCGGGATTGCGGTCCTCGAAGCGCACCGCCTCGTTCAAATGGGCGAGGGCTTTGGGGACGAAGACGGGATCGTTGGTCTCGAGCTGTACCTGCGCGAGCTCGATGCGCAAGAGCGCCGATTTCGGGCTGAGCTTCACCGCCTGCTCGTAGGGCGGGACCGCCTCGGCGATGCGGCCGTTCTCGAACAGCATCTGCCCCTTGAGCTCATGGAAGTAGGGATTGTCCGGATAGTCCTGGATGAGCCCGTCGATCAGCGGTACCGCTTGCTTGAGGTCGGGTACGCGGTAATAGGCGATGGCGCGGGCATAGCGCGCGGCCACGGAATTGTCGCCGGACTTGATCGCGGCGAGCACCTGCGGCGGTGAGCCAAGGAACGCCGCGAGCTTGGCCTTCATGCGCCGGTGCATCTCGATCCAATCGGGTGGGTCGGGCACGTCCGAGAAGCGCGAATGCAGCACGTGCTCGCGCACGTAGGTGACCCGCTGCGAGGTGAGCGGGTGGGTCCGCATGTACGGGTCCTGATGCGCCGCCGAGAGCAGCTCCTGCTGCTGCAGGATCTCGAAGAATTGCAGCAGCCCTTTCGCCGATTGCCCGGTGTGGTCGAGGAAGCTAAGCGCGGCCTGGTCGGCCGAGGCCTCCTGGGTGATCGAGAATTGCAGGAACGAGCGCTGCGCCAGGCTGGAGCCGCCGAGGATCGCCGCCGCGCCGGCGCCGCCATTGCCGCTCGCCGCCGCCGCGGCCGCGCCGACCACGAGGGCGATGATGTTCTGGATGGTGGCGTGGCGCAGCGCCTCGTCGGTGCGCGCGAGATGCCCGCCGGAAATATGGCCGGTCTCGTGGGCGATGATGCCGACGAGCTGATTGGGCGTCTCGCTGCGCAGGATCGTGCCGCTGTTCATGAACAGGTTCTGGCCGCCGGCAACGAAGGAGTTGAGCGTCGGATCATTGACGACGTAGACGTGAACCGCGGCGGGATCGAGACCGGCCACGGCGAAGATTGGCGTCGCGTAGGTGCGGATGATATTTTCGATCTCGGCATCGCGCAGGATGCTGATGTCCTGTGCCCGAGCGCTGCCCGTGAGGACCACGCTCGAAGCCAGCAACACGCAGAGAATCCGCGATAAGATGCGCAACACGACCGCCAGGACCTCCTATTCAAGCGCTACGATCCGCCGCTGCGGCGGCGCGCGTCAATTCACGTTTCCCCGGGCGCGCCCGCTGACGCCATGACCCTCAAGATCGCCCGGCGCGGCCAGGTTCCGCCGTTTATCGCCATGGACATTTTGCGCGCGGCCAATGAGCGGGCCGCCGCCGGCGACGACGTCCTGCACCTCGAGGTCGGCCAGCCTTCGACGCCAGCGCCGGGCGCCGTCCTCGCCGCGGCGCGCGTGGCGCTTGGACGCGAGACGCTCGGCTACACCGATGCGCTCGGCCTGCCGGCGCTGCGCGAGGCGATCGCCGCGCATTACCGGCTGAGCTATGGCGTAGCGCTCGACCCGTCGCGCGTCGTCGTCACCACCGGCTCGTCGGGCGCCTTCCTGCTCGCCTTCCTCGCCGCCTTCGAGCCGGGCGACCGCGTGGCGATGGCCGCACCAGCCTATCCGGCCTACCGCAACATCCTGAGCGCGCTCGACCTGGTGCCGGTAGAACTGAACGCCGGGCCGGAGGACCGCTACCAAGCCACGCTCGATTTGCTGCGTGCCCAGGGGCGCGGGCTCGACGGGCTCATCGTCGCCAGCCCGGCCAATCCCACCGGGACCATGCTCGCGCCGGATGAGCTCGCGGCGATCGCGCGCTACTGCCAGGATATGGGCATTCGCCTTGTGTCCGACGAGATCTATCACGGCATCGTCTACAGCATGACCGCGGCGACCGCTCTTTCGAGCGGCGACGAGGCTTTCGTCGTCAACAGCTTCTCCAAGTATTTCTCCATGACCGGCTGGCGGCTCGGCTGGATGGTGGCGCCGGTCGACATGCTGCGGGCCATCGAATGTCTGGCGCAGAACCTGTTCATCTCGCCGCCGGCGCTGTCGCAGCACGCAGCGCTCGCCGCCTTCGGCTGCCGCGACGAACTCGACGCCAACGTTGCGCGCTATGCCCGGAATCGAGCGCTGCTCCTGGACGAGCTGCCCAAGGCCGGGTTCGCGGGCTTCGCTCCTGCGGACGGTGCGTTCTATCTCTATGCCGACGTGGCGCATCTCACCAATAACAGCCCGGAATTCTGTCGTCGCATGCTGCGCGAGATCGGTGTCGCCTGCACGCCCGGTATCGACTTCGATCCGGCGCGCGGCAACGCAACGCTTCGGCTGTCCTTCGCCGGGGCGACCGATACGATGGCGGAAGCGGCCCGGCGCCTTAGGGCCTGGCGCCGCTGAGGCCAGCCTCAGGAATCGATCACCCGGCGCCACCAACCGCGCTTCGGGTTGGCCGGTGGGCGGGTGACCTCGTGCGCAGGGACATTGACCGCCCCCGGCTCTACCGGCTCGGCAGCATAATCGCCGCGCTCCGCCACGGGCACGCTTTCGGCGCCGCTCTCGATCTGAGTCCCAGCCGCCGGCGAGGCGTTCATCGCCTCGGCCATCTCGCCGGCAGCGTCGTCGCGCACCGGGGTCGCCGGCACATACTCGACACTTTCCGCGATGGGCGTTGCATGGTCGGCCAGCGGCGCGGGCTGCTCGCCCAGCACGAACTCCTGACCGGGCTCGCCCCGCCGCCGCCGCCGGCCGCCACGCCGGCCACGCCGCCGCCGCTTGCGCCCGCCGGCGTCTCCGCCTTGCTCGCCTGGACCAAGCGGCTCGTTCCGTGGCTGCTCGCTCCGCGGCTCGTCGCTGCGCTGCGCCTGGAGTTCCGGAGTCGCGTCGGGCTGCAGCGCGTCATCCTCTTCCGGCGCGGCGGCGATCTCGTCAGCGGGAGGCGTGGGCATCGCGCCGTCGCGGTTTTCGTCGCGCCTGCCGCGGCGACGTCGGCGACGTCGCCGGCGGCCGTGACCTTCGTCGCCGTCGGTACGCTCGGGCTGCGGTTCCGCGCTTTCCTCGCGCGGCGCCTCTTCGGCCTCGGTCCCGGCCTCGACCTCATCCTCGTCGACGACGACGTCGTCGTCCTCCTCCTCGACCTCGGCCACGGCGGCGGTCGGCAGCGGCAGCGCCGCGATCTCGGCCGGAGTGAGCGCGCGCAGCCGCTCGAGCCGGAAGGCCGGCGGGACCAACGTGTCGTCGCTGCCGATCGCGACGTGGAAGCCGTAGCGCGACTCCGCGTGGGCGAGTGCCTGGCGCTTATGGTTTAGGATGTAGAGCGCCACGGCAGTCGGCACCGCGACCGTGATCTCGGCCGAACGCCGCCGCATCCCTTCCTCCTCGATGGCGCGCAGGACATGCAGCGCCGTCGACTCGGTGGAGCGGATATGCCCGCTGCCGTTGCAATGTGGGCAGGGCTGTGTCGACGCCTCGAGCAACGAGGGGCGCAGGCGCTGGCGCGATAGCTCCAGCAGCCCGAACGGGCTGATGCGGCCCAATTGGATCCGCGCCCGATCGTGACGCATCGCCTCCTTGAGCTTGCGCTCCACGGTCGCCTGGTTGCGGTGCTCCTCCATGTCGATGAAGTCGATGACGATAAGACCGGCAAGGTCGCGCAGGCGCAACTGCCGCGCGATTTCCTCGGCCGCCTCGACGTTGGTCTTGAGCGCCGTCTCCTCGATGTTGCGTTCCTTCGTGGAGCGGCCCGAGTTGACATCGATCGCGACCAGCGCCTCGGTAGGGCTGATGACGATGTAGCCGCCCGAGCGGAGCTGCACCACCGGCGAATGGATGGCGTCGATCTGGTTCTCGACCTGGTAGCGATGGAACAGCGGCACGGTCGGATCGTGATAGGGCTTGATGCGCTTGGCGTGGCTCGGCATCAGCATCTTCATGAACGCTTTGGCCGTGCGGTAACCCTCGTCGCCATCGACGATGACCTCGTCGATGTCGCGCGCATAGAGGTCGCGGATCGAGCGCTTGATGAGGTTGCCTTCCTCGTAGATGAGCGCCGGCGCGGTCGATTTGAGGGTGAGATCGCGGATGTCGTCCCACAGCCGCATCAGATATTCGAAGTCGCGCTTGATCTCGGTCTTGGAGCGCTCGCTCCCGGCGGTGCGCACGATGACGCCCATGCCTTCGGGCACTTCGAGATCGCTCACCAGATCCTTCAGCCGGCGTCGGTCGGTGATGCTGGTGATCTTGCGCGAGACGCCGCCCCCGCGCGGCGTGTTCGGCATGAGCACGCAATAGCGGCCGGCGAGCGACAGGAACGTGGTCAGCGCCGCGCCCTTGTTGCCGCGTTCTTCCTTGGTGACCTGCACCAGCATGATCTGCCGGCGCTTGATCACTTCCTGGATCTTGTAGTGCCGATAGTGACGGGCGCGTGTGCGCTGCGTCTCCTCGATCTCGTCGCCGCCGACCGTCTCGATCGTCTCCCCGCGCGGACCCTCCTCGGGCTCGCCCTCGACGCGCGTTTCCAGCCCGTTTAGCTCCGGCGGCCCGATCAGCTCGTGATTGCCGTCCTGCTCCCGCGGCCGAGAATGATCGCGGTGGTCGGCGTGATCGCGATATTCGCGATCACTGTCCGGCTGCGGCGGGTGCTCGGCAGCGGCATCGACAGCGCCATTGCCTTCGGTGTCGGCGGCAGCCGCGCGCGACTCGTAAACGATGTCGCCGTCGCGGTCGCCGTCGCGCGTCTCGGCCGCGACCGTGCGTTCGAGCTCCGACTCGGGCGGTGCCGCCTCGCCGATACGACGCTCACCCGGTGACTCGTCGGCCTCCTCGCCCGCAACGGCGGCGTCATGGCCACGGGGCAGAGCCTCCTGCACTGCCGACTCGCCGGCATCGGCATGGCTGTGATCGTGCGACGGCCGCCGGTCGGAGACAGGGATACGGTAATAGTCGGAATGGATCTCGTTGAAGGCGAGAAAGCCGTGGCGGTTGCCGCCATATTCGACGAATGCCGCCTGCAGCGAAGGCTCTACCCGCGTAACCTTCGCGAGATAGATGTTGCCCTTTATCTGCTTCTTGGTAGATGTCTCGAAATCGAATTCGTCGAGACGGTGGCCGCTGAGCACGACGACCCGGGTTTCCTCCGGATGCGCCGCGTCGATAAGCATGCGCTTTGCCATACGGGCATGACTCCAAGGAGCGCCGTCCCGCCCGCGCGAATCTCGGGCGGCGGCGTCATCCTGGCTGGGGCGAAGCCGGCAGCGCCTCCGGTCAATCCGTCGAACGGCACGATATCAGGAGCCATGGCGGAACTCGTTGAGGCTGCCGCGCCGCGGCAACAGGCCGAGGACGGCTTCGGGGTTCATCCAAACCGCGTCGTCCGAGCGCATATCGGCAGGAAGCGGCCGCACCTCAAGAGCGTGGGCCCGGAAATCCTACCGCTGCGCCGCCTTGCGGCCCCACGGGCCGAATCGGCAGACTGCGGTATTTCGCACGTCCTAAGATACAGGCCAGGAGCCAGCTCGACAACCGCCTCGTATTGCGAGGCCCCAGCGGGCGCTCAACCGGCTCTTAACCCTTAGTCGTTAACAGAACAGGGCTGGGAGCCCCGCCTTGAAGGCGCCATAAAGCCACTACACCTTTAGGTGGGGCGTTTCCGCAGGCGGCACCGCCGCCGGACAACGGAGCGACGCGCGGCATGCGGATCGTCAAATTCACCCTGAGGTTCCTGGTCGGCCTGATGACCGGCCTCATCCTGGTCGGCGCCTGCGTCGGCGCGCTGGCCATCTGGTATTTCGGCCGCGACCTCCCGGACTACCAGCAGCTCACCGACTATCAGCCATCGATCGTATCGCGCGTCTATGCCGGGGACGGGCGGCTGCTCGCCGAATACGCTACCGAGAAGCGCGTCTTCGTCCCCGTCAAGGAGATGCCGCCGCTGCTCATCCATGCCTTCCTCGCCGCGGAGGACAAGAACTTCTATACCCATTCCGGCATCGATCCCTTGGCGATGGTGCGCGCAGGGGTCAGCGATGTCATGCGTATCGCTACCCGCCGCCGCCCGGTTGGCGCCTCGACCATCACCCAGCAGGTCGCCAAGAACTTCCTCGTCGGCAGCGAACTCTCCTATCAGCGCAAGATCAAGGAGGCCCTGGTCGCTTTGCGCATGGAGAAGGTGCTCGGCAAGGATCGCATTCTCGAGCTCTATCTCAATGAGATCTATCTTGGCGGCGGCACCTACGGCGTCGCTGCCGCTGCCATCAACTACTTCAACAGGTCGCTCGACGAGTTGAGCGTCGATCAGGCTGCCTTCCTCGCGGCGCTGCCGAAGGGACCGAACAACTACAATCCGCAACGCTACCCTGAGGCGGCCAAGGGACGGCGCGACTGGGTCATCGGCCAGATGCTCGAGGCCGGCTTCATCACCAGCGAGCAGGCGGCGGCGGCACAGGCGGTGCCGATCACCCTGCGTCGGCGCGATGACACCGAAGTCGTGACGGCGAGCTACTTCACCGAGGAGGTGCGGCGCGACCTACTCGCGCATTACGGCGAGAATGCGCTCTACCAGTCGGGCCTTGCCGTCCGCACCAGCCTCGACCCGAAGCTTCAGACGATCGCCGACCGCGCGCTGCGCGCCGGCCTGGTCAATTACGATCGGCGCCACGGCTGGCGCGGCGCCGTGGCGCATATCGACCCGACCGGCGAGTGGCGACCGCGCTTGGTCACCGTGGCCCCGCCGGGCGGCACCGTCGAGGCCCGCTGGACGCTGGCGATGGTCTTGGCGGCCAACCCCGACAGCCTCAGCATCGGCCTTGCCGATGACAGCCGCGGCACCGTCCCCGTCGAGGAGATGCGCTGGGCCCGCAAGCCGCTTCCGGGTGGCGAACTCGGCCCGGTGCCGCGCCAGCCCAGCGAGGTGTTGCGCCCTGGCGACGTCGTGCTGGTCGAGCCGCTCGCCACCCCCGCCGCGAAGGCCGCCAAGCCCGCCCTTTACACGCTGCGTCAAGTCCCGGAAGTGTCCGGCGCTGTCGTGGCACTCGATCCGCACACCGGCCGCGTGCTCGCGCTCAGCGGCGGCTTCAGCTACGAGCTCAGCCAATTCGACCGCGCGGTCCAGGCGCACCGGCAGATCGGGTCGGCGATCAAGCCGTTCGTCTACTTGACCGCCATGGACCACGGTTTCACGCCCTCGAGCGTGCTGCTCGATGAGCCCTTCGTCGTCGATCAGGGCATCGGCCTGCCGAAATGGAAGCCGAGCAACTACACCCACAAATTCTATGGGCCGTTGACGCTCCGCGTCGGCGTCGAGCAGTCGCGCAACTTGATCACGGCGCGTCTCGGCGAGGCCGTCGGGCTCGACCCGATAGCCGCGACGATCGAGCGCTTCGGCATCATCGATCACGTGCCGCGTCAATACGCCCAGGTGCTGGGCGCCGGCGAGACGACGCCGCTGCGGCTCACCACGGCCTATGCGATGCTGGTCAACGGTGGCAAGCGCATCACGCCGACGCTGATCGACCGTATCCAGGACCGCAACGGCGTCACCATTTATCGCGCCGATCAGCGCCCCTGCGAAGGCTGCCAGAACAGCGAATGGCAGAACCAGCCGGAGCCCGACTTGCCGGACACCCGCGAGCAGATCGCCGACCCGCTGAGCGCCTACCAGATCGTGTCGATCCTGCAAGGCGTCATCGATCGCGGCACCGGCCGCGTCGTCGCGTCGGTCGGCAAGCCGCTCGCCGGCAAGACCGGCACCACCAATGATTCGGACGATACCTGGTTCGTCGGTTTCTCGCCCGACCTCGCCTTCGGCGTCTTCGTCGGCTACGACAACCCGAAGAGCCTGGGCGCGCACGAGACCGGCGCGTCGGTCGCCGCGCCGGTATTCCGCGATTTCATGTACGCCGCGCTCAAGGACAAGCCGGCCGTCCCGTTCCGCATTCCCCCGGGCATCCGGCTGGTGCGCGTCGACGCCGCCACCGGTCAGCTGGCGCGTCCCGGCGACAAGAACGTGATCTACGAGGCGTTCAAGCCGGGCACCGAGCCCACCAGCGATGCGCCGGCCCCGGCCGTAATGCGTGGGCCGATCAGCGACGACGAGGATGCGGCCTCGCTCGGCGGTCCGGCGGACGAGACCCCCGATGGCGGGACGCCCGTCACCGCGGCATCGCCGACTGCGCCGACAGTGCCGGCCGGCGCGCCGCGCTCGGTTCCAGCGAGCGGCACCGGCGGCCTCTATTGACATCGGCGCGTTCGCCTTCATCTTCCTCGGAGTCGATTCCGCGAGGGTTTTTTAATGGGCGCTGAGGTACAGGCCGTGGCCGACGAGATTCGCCGCTCGTTGGCGCTGCTGAGGAGGCATCTTTGACTGGGAGAACGCGACGCGGCGCCTCGCCGAGCTGAATGCGATCGTCGAGAATCCCGATCTCTGGAACGACCCGACAGGTGCGCAGTCGTTGATGCGCGAGCGGACGCGGCTCGATCGCGGCGTCAACGGCTACCTGCGTATCGAGCGCGACCTCAAGGACGCGCTCGACCTGATCGAGCTGGCCGAGAGCGAAGGCGATCACGCGATGGTCGCCGAAGGCGAACGCGCCCTCGCGGCGTTGCGCGAGGAGGTGGGCAAGCGCGAGCTCGAGAGCCTGTTGTCGGGCGAGGCGGATGGCAACGACGCCTATCTCGAGATCCATGCCGGCGCCGGTGGCACCGAGGCGCAGGACTGGGCCGAGATGCTGCTGCGCATGTACATGCGCTGGGCCGAGCAGCACGGCTACAAGGTCGAATGGATCGAAGAAAGCCCGGGCGAAGAGGCCGGCATCAAATCCTCGACCCTCAAGATCGTGGGCGAGAACGCCTATGGCTGGCTCAAGACCGAAAGCGGCGTGCACCGTTTGGTGCGCATCTCGCCGTTCGATTCCAACGCCCGCCGGCACACCAGCTTCGCCTCGATCTGGGTCTATCCCGTGGTCGACGACAAGATCGAGGTCGAGGTCGACGACAAATACCTGCGCGTTGACACCTACCGCTCGTCGGGAGCGGGCGGCCAACACGTCAACAAGACCGACAGCGCCGTGCGCATGACCTACACGCCGCCGGACGGCGGCGCACCGGTGGTGGTCGCTTGCCAGAGCGAGCGCTCGCAGCACCAGAACCGCGCCAAGGCCATGGCCATGCTCAAGGCGCGGCTCTACGAGATCGAGTTGCAGCGGCGCGAGGCCGCGGTCGATGCCATGAACGCGACCAAGACGGAGATCGGTTGGGGCCACCAGATTCGCTCGTACGTGCTGCATCCCTACCAGATGGTGAAAGACCTGCGCACGGGCGTCGAAACCGGCAACACCGGGGCCGTCCTCGACGGCGATCTCGACCGCTTCCTGCAAGCGTCGCTCGCCGCCCGCATCGCCGGAGCCGATGCGGTGACGCAGCAGGCCGAAGCGCGCTGACGTCGCCGCCGCCTTCACGGGGCGAGCGGCGCGTAGTAGTGCTCGGCTAGCCCGGCCGCGTCGCGTCCGCCGCGGTTGAAGGGCGGCTTGAGCGCGCCCTTGAAATGCCGACGCACCAGCTGCTGATAGGTCGCGACGGGCTCGGCGCCACGCGCGGTGCAAAGCCAAGTGAACCAGCGCAAGCCCGTGGCGACGTGCCCGATCTCGTCGTCGTAGATCACCTGCAGCACGGCGGCGCTCGGCGCGTCGCCGAAGCGGTTGAGCCGCAGGATCATCGCCGGCGTCACGTCGAGGCCGCGCGCCTCGAGCACCAGCGGCACGACCGCGAGCCGCGCCAGCAGGTCGTGCGCTGTCGCTTGCGCCGCCTCCCACAGCCCGTCATGCGCCGGGAGATCGCCATAAGCGGCGCCGAGTTCGGCGAGGCGGGCGGCCACCAGCGCGTGGTGCTTCGCCTCCTCGGCGGCCACGGCAACCCAATCGTCGTAGAAGGCGCGCGGCAGCGACCGATCGGTGAAACGGGCGATGAGATCCCAGGCGAGATCGATGGCGTTGAGCTCGATATGCGCGAGCGCGTGGAGCAACGCGATGCGCCCCGCCGGCGCGCCGCCGGCGCGCCGCTTCGGCATGTCCCGTGGCGGGAGCAGCAGCGGACGCGCGGGACGCGCAGGACGGTCGGGCGGCGCGCCGCGGCCGATCTCGGCGAGGGCACCGCTCTGCCAAGTGGCCGCCGCGGCCCGGGTGAGAGCCACCTTCGCCGCCGGCTCTGCCGCAGCAAGGATCACGCCGGCAATGTCCGCCAGCGTGTTGTGCGGCGCGGTGCTCAGAGTGCCTTGGCGGCGGCGAGCACCGCGTCGACATGGCCGGGCACCTTGACCTTGCGCCATACGCCGCGCACCACGCCTTTCTCGTCGACGAGGAAGGTCGCGCGCTCGATCCCCATGTATCTCCGTCCGTACATGCTCTTCTCGACCCAGACGCCGTAGCTCTCGCACACCTTGCCGTCGGCATCGGAGGCGAGAATGAAAGGCAGTTCGTGCTTCTTCTTGAACTTGTCGTGCGAGGCGACGGAGTCCTTGGAGATGCCGATCACGGCGGCCTCGACCTTGCCGAATTTCGGGAAGCTGTCGCGAAAGCCGCAGGCCTCCGCGGTGCAGCCGGAGGTGTCGTCCTTGGGATAGAAGTACAGCACCACCTTCTGGCCGCGCAGCTTGGAGAGGGTGATCTTGCCGTTGCCGTCGGTCGAAAGGGTGAAATCCGGCGCCTTGTCGCCGATCTCGATGGTCATGGGGCTTGCTCCTCGGCGGAAGGAAGGGCGGTGAGCCGCGCCCGCGCGGCGGCCGCCGGCGCCTCGACCAGCGCCTCGTAGCGCGCGCGAGCGTGCGAAGCGGCAACGTCCATATCCGCCTTGAGACGGACGAAGTCAATCGCGCCGCCGCAGCGCGCCAACAGCGCCTGCAATGACGGCGGCGCCGCCGTCTCGTCGAACGGTTCCTCCGCCGTAAGCTTGACCAGCCCCTGAAGGTCGCGCCAGAGGCGCAGCGCGCCCAGGAGATCCTCCGCAGCCGCAGGCTCGAGCACACCCGCCTCGGCGAGCGCCGCCAGAGCGGTAGCGGTGTTCTGATGCAGCACCTGTGGCCGCGCTGCCGCCTCGCGCAGCTGCAAATACTGGGCGAGGAACTCGATATCGACGAGCCCGCCGCGGCGGTGCTTCACCTCCCAGATCGGCGGGTCGCGATGCTGCTCGGCCATCCGATGGCGCATCTCAGCTACGTCTGCAACGAGGCGGTCGCCGTCGCGCGGTCGCGTCAGCACTTCGCGCACGCTGGCCATGATTTCCTCGCCGAGCGCCGCCGGTCCGGCGACCACGCGCGCGCGGGTCAGCGCCATCTGCTCCCACGTCCAGGCGAGCTCCGAGTGATAGCGGCGGAAGGCGGTGAGGCTCGAGGCGAGCGGGCCTTGGGTCCCCGATGGCCTAAGGCGCATATCCACCTCGTAGAGGCGGCCTTCCGGGCTGATCGCCGTGAGCGCGTTGATGAAGCGCTGGCTCAGGTGCGCGTAGTAGGTAGACACCGGCAGGGGACGCACCCCGTCCGACGTCTCGACGCCTTCGGGCGCGTCGTACACGAGGATGAGATCAAGGTCGGAGGTGACCGTCATCTCGCGGCCGCCGAGCTTGCCGAGGCCGAGCACCGACAGCGCGCCGCCGCTGATGGTGCCGTGGCTCTGCGCGAACTGGGCGGCGACACGCGGGAGAATTCCGGCGATCGTCACCTCAGCAATATCAGCGAAACCGGCGCCGGCGCGCTCCCCATCGAGCCGATCACGCAGCATCTGCACGCCGATCTGGAATTTGTGATCGCCGACCCAGCGTCGCGCGAGATCGAGCACCTCCTCGTAGTGACGCGCGCCCGCGATCATGCACTCGAGCTCGGCAGCAAGCTCGGCGCGCGGCGGCAGCGGCTCGAAGAACCCTTCCGTCAGGACGCCGTCGAGCAAACCAGGGCGCCGCGCCAACTCGTCGGCGAGGCGTGGGCCGGCAGCCATGATCTCGGCCACCAGATCGAGCAGCGCGGCGTTCTTGTAGAAGAGGGAGAAGAGCTGCACGCCTGCCGGCAGGCGGGCCAGGAACTGATCGAAGCGCACGAAGGCGACATCGGGGTTGGCGGAGGCGCCAAAAGCGCGCAGCAGCGGTGGCACCAGTTCCGTCAGAAGCTCGCGTGCGCGCTGGCTGCGCATTGCACGGTAGCGGCCGTGATGCCAACCGCGGATGATCGCGGCGATGGCGGCCGGCTCGGCGAAGCCGAGCCGGCCAATGGTCTTCAGTGTCTCAGGATCGTCCTCGCTGCCGGTGAAGACCAGGTTGCCGGACGCGGAGAGGGTCGGCGCCTCCTCGAAGAGCGCGGCATAACGATTCTCGACGGTCGACAAGTGCCGCAGCAGCTCGGCCGAGAACGCCTCGAGCGAGGCGAAACCGAGAAAGATCGCCAGCCGCGTCAGCCCGGCGGCATCGGCCGGCAGCATGTGCGTCTGCGCGTCGTCGATCATCTGCAGGCGATGCTCGACCCGGCGCAGGAACCGGTATGCCTCGGTCAGCTCCGCCGCCGTCTCGGCGCTGATGCGCCCGGCGGCGGCGAGCGCGGCGAGCGCCTCGCAGGTGGCGGCTTGGCGCAGCGCGGGCAGGCGCCCGCCCCAGATGAGCTGCTGCGTCTGAGCGAAGAACTCGATTTCACGGATGCCGCCGCGGCCGAGCTTGATGTTGTGCCCGGCCACGGCGATGCGCCCGCCGCCGCGATGCGCGTTGATCTGACGCTTGATCGAGTGGATATCCTCGATCGCCGCGAAATCGAGGTGCTTGCGCCACAGAAAGGGACGCAGCTCGGCCAGGAAATCTGCGCCAGCGGCGCGGTCGCCGGCGACCGGGCGTGCTTTGATCAGCGCGGCGCGCTCCCAGTTCTGGCCCGCGCTCTCGTAATAAGTGAGCGCCGCGAGCACCGAAAGTGCCGGGGCCGTCGAGGCGGGATCGGGCCGTAGTCGCAGGTCAGTGCGGAAGACATAGCCGTCGGCCGTCCGCTCCGCCATGATACGGACCAGGTCTTGCGCCAATCGGGCAAAGAACTGGGCCGGGCTGCGCCGCCCGGCGTAGCCGAGCTTGGCAGCGTCAAAGAGCACGATGAGGTCGACGTCGCTTGAATAATTGAGCTCGCGCGCGCCGAGCTTGCCCATCCCGAGCACGATGAGGCCGCTGTCACGCTCCGGCTGCGCCGGGTGGGCGAGCTCGATCTCGCCTGCCGCGGCAGCGGCTGCGAGAAGATGACGCACCGCGTTGCCGAGCGTCGCCTCGGCGATGCCGCTCAAGGCGCCGGTGACACGCTCCAACGGCCACCAGCCGGCGATGTCGGCGATGGCCACCAGGAGCGCCGCCCGTCGCTTGGCGAGGCGCAGGTTGCGCATCAGGCTACGCTCGTCGTCGGTCGAGGAGAAATGCTGATTGAGCCACTGATCGAGTTCGGTGAAAATGGCGCCCGGCCCCTGTTGCACGAGCCGAATCAGGAAATCGGGCTCTTTGAGGCAGCATTGCGTAAGGAACGGACTGTTGCCGAAGAGCGCGGCAAGAAGCCGGTGTCCCGCCGGCTCGGTGGCGAGCGCGTGCATCTCGGTGGCGAGCGCGGGGTCCGCGCTTTCCGCCGCTTCTTGCCAGTGCATCAAGCCGAGGCGCAACTGCGCGGCATCGGCGGGCGCCGGCAGATGGTCATAAGCGGAGGGCGACGATAGCAACATTTCGGTGGCGGCGGCGGGATCGCCAGGAGACTGCTCGGCCCTCTCCCCCCGGTCAAGGGCAGGCCGGCGCCGGTGGGCCGCAGAAGCCGCACCGCATGCGGCGTCTACTGCGTTGGTTTGCCGCACTGACCGCTGCTGCGGCGCTGCTCGTCGCTGCCTTCGTCTGGCGCTTGTCGATGGGACCGCTGGCCCTCGACTTCCTCGGCCCCTACGTCGCCGACGCCATAGCCAGCGCACAGCCTGGGCTCGTCGCGCGCATCGATCACACTCTGGTGAGTCTGGAGCAGGGCGGGACCGTCGACATCGTCGCCCGCGGCGTGCGCCTGAGGCGCCGCGACGGCGATGCGCAGCTTACGCTGCCGGAGGTATCGCTCGGGCTCAGCCTGCGCGCGGCGCTGATGGGCGTTGTCGCACCGACGCGCATCGTCCTGAGGCAGCCTGAGCTGCGTCTCGAGCGGGGCAGAGACGGCACGTTCCGCATCGGATTGGGGGAGGATGCGCCCGGCGCCGGCGATTGGGCGGAAAATCTGCTGCGCGATCTTGCTGTGCGGCCGGACCGACGCGGGCCGCTGGGCTATCTCACGCAAGTCGCGGTGCGCGATGCGGGGCTCATCGTCGACGACCGCGCGCTCGGTGTCACATGGCGCGCCAAGCGGGCCGATGCCAGCATATTCCGCACCGATGACGGCATCTTCGGCGATATGGCGCTCACGGTAGAGCGAGCGGACGGCGGCGAAACCCAGCTGCGCAGTGATTTCCGCTATCTCGGTGGACAGGACCGCCTCGCGGTTCAGGTTGGCTTCAGCGAGCTGCGCCCGGCGCCGTTCGCCAACGCCGCGCCCGGGCTGGCGCTACTGGCCGCTGCGGACCTGCCGCTCTCCGGGCAGGTCCGGCTCGAGCTCGATACCGCGGCGCTGCGCATCAGCGATGCATGGTGCGATCTCTCCCTCGGGGCGGGCCGGCTGGTGCATCCGGCGTTTCGGGACGGCGCCGTCGCGGTGACCTCGGGTCAGCTGCGCATTGGTTACGATCCTGCCCAGGGCCGCGTCAGGATCGAGCAGCTGAGCATCGATCTCGGTGGCCCACAATTCCAGGCCACGGCCACCGTCGACGGCCTCGGCGACGGACTACTGGCGGGCGGCCTTGCCACGGCCATCGACGTCGCCGCGGAGCTGAAGCTGAGCCAAGTGCCGCTCGCGCAACTACCCAGGCTATGGCCGGAACGATTGGCGCCCAAGGCGCGCGACTGGGTGATCGAGCACATTCATGACGGCGTCGCCGCGGAGGCGACGGCACAGATCGGCGCGCATATCGATTTCGCGGCCGATGCGGCTCGTCCGGCGCGACTCGACTCGCTCGCTGGCACGCTCGATTACCGCGGGCTGACCGTCGACTATTTCAAGGGCTTGCCCCCGCTGCGCGGCGTCGACGGCACCGCCACGTTCGACCGCTCGCATTTCGATCTCGTGCCAACCGCCGGCGCCGTCAACGGCGTGCAGCTCACGGGCGGCACGGCCAAGCTGTCGAAGCTTGACACCAATGGGGAGGAGATCGCCCTCGATCTTGCCCTCCGCGGCGCGCTGTCAGCGGTGCTCGAGGTTCTGGATTCCGAGCCGTTGCGCTACGCCCGCGCGCTCAAGATCGACCCGGCGCAACTGGCCGGCCAGGTCGACGGGCGCGTCCTCTTCAACTTTCCGCTCAAGCACGATCTCGCAATCGCTGAAGTCGATTACGCTGCGCGCGGTACGCTGAGCGGAGTCGGCGTCCCGCATGTGCTGGCCGGTCACGATCTGACCGATGGCGATCTCAAGCTGCAGCTCGATCGTTCCGCCTTGCGGGTCGAGGGGACGGCGCGCCTTGCCGACGTACCGGCGACCTTGAGTTGGATCGAGAGCCTGCGGCACGGCGATCCCGTGCAGACCCGCTACACGATGAAGGCGCGGCTCGACGATGATGCGCGCCAGCGACTGGGCGTCGATTTCCTGCCGGATGTAGCGAAGGGGCCGGTCGGCGTCGACCTCGCCTATGCGCTCATGGCGACGAAGCGCGCCAGCGCCGACGTCGCGATCGACCTCAAGGACGCGGCACTCGACGCGGCGAAGCTCAACTGGCGAAAGGCGCCCGGCGTGCCCGCGACCGCCGCGCTCAGTATCGAGTTGGCCGACGACCGCGTGCGAGCCATCCGCGACGCGACGCTCAAGGGCGCCGGTGCCGACGCACGCTTGTCGCTCGCCTTCGGCGAGGGTGGAGCTATCCGGCGCGTCGACGTGCCGCGGCTCATCCTCGGCGAGACCGATGCCAGCGGCAGCATCGCTCAACGCAAGGAGGGCGGTTGGCAGGTGGATCTGCGCGGCATGAGCTTCGACGCGACCGGCCTCATGGCCGATCTCGGCCAGTCGGCTGGCAACGAGCCGGCCCCGCCGCTCGTCATTGATGCCGCGGTCGACCGCCTGATCCTCGGGCCGAAGCGCGAAGCGCGCGCGGTCAAGGGGCAGATCTATAGCGACGGTATCCATTGGCAGGCTGCCTCGCTGGACGCGACGCTGTTCGGCGGTGGCAAGGCGAGCCTGCGATTCGGCGAAGCCGGCGGCGCCCGCAACTTCCACCTGTCGAGCGGCGACTTCGGTGGCCTGCTGCGCGTCCTAGGCCTGTCCGACAACGTGACCGGCGGTCAGATCGAGATCACCGGGCATGCCGAGGACAAAGGTGCCCGGCGCGTCTTCGCCGGCAAGGTGGATGGCAGCAATTACCGTGTCGTCCACGCGCCGCTTTTCGCGCGACTGCTTTCGGTAGCGTCGTTCTCCGGCATCGGCGGGCTGCTCTCCGGCGAGGGTATCCCGTTCACCCATCTCACCGCGGATTTCGCCATTGCCGACGGCAAGCTCGAGCTAAGGGATGCGCGCGCCTATGGCGGTGCGATCGGCGTCAATGCCAGCGGCAATTTCGACCTGCCGGCCAACATGCTCGAACTCTCCGGCACCCTGGTCCCCGCCTACAGCCTCAACAGCGTGCTCGGCAATCTGCCGGTGCTCGGCCCGATCTTGCTGGGCGGTGAGGGCGAAGGCATCTTCGGCGCCAATTTCAGGATCGCCGGGCCGGCGTCGGATCCCAAGATCACCGTCAACCCACTCAGCGCGCTGGCGCCCGGCGTCCTGCGCAAGCTCTTTCTCTTCGACGCGCCGGAACCCGCGGCCACGCCTGCGCCGGCGCCGACAGCGACGCCGGGGCCGCTGCAATAGGATCGCCGCCTCAGCTCGGCCGGACGAGCGCGTGGCGTTTCTTGCCGGCGGAGAGCTTGATCGTCCCTTGCGCCGTCACGTCGCCAAGCCCGATCGCTTGCGTCTCGGAAGCGATCGCCTGGTCGTTGACGCGCGCCCCGCCGCCCTTGATGAGGCGTCGCGCCTCGCCGTTGGAGGCGGCAAGTCCGCTCCGGGCGATCAGCTCGAAGGCGGGGATGCCGCGCTCGAGGACGGCGCGCGGCACCTCGACGGTCGGTAGCGCCGCACCCGTGCCGCCCTCGGCAAAGACGCTGCGCGCGGTGTCGGCGGCGGCCGCCGCCGCGGCGCGGCCATGGCAGAGCGCCGTCGCCTCAGTCGCCAGCACCTTCTTCGCCTCGTTGATCTCGCTGCCCGAGAGCGCCTCGAGGCGGCGGATCTCGTCGAGCGGCAGATCGGTAAACAGGCGCAGGAAGCGCCCGACATCGGCGTCGTCGGTATTGCGCCAGAACTGCCAGTAGTCATAGGGCGACAGGCGATCGGCGCTCAGCCACACCGCCCCTTGCGCCGTCTTGCCCATCTTGGCGCCCGAAGACGTCGTGACCAGCGGCGAAGTGATGCCGAAGAGCGCGCGGTTGTCGATGCGGCGGGCGAGGTCGATGCCCATGACGATATTGCCCCACTGGTCGGAGCCGCCCATCTGTGTCTCGCAACGATGCTGCCGCGCGAGCTCGAGAAAGTCGTAGGCCTGCAGCACCATGTAATTGAACTCGAGGAAGCTGAGGGGCTGCTCGCGCTCGAGGCGCAGGCGCACGCTGTCCTGGCTGAGCATGCGGTTGACCGAGAAGTGCCGCCCGTATTCGCGCAGGAACGGTATGTAGGCAAGTCCGTCGAGCCAGTCGGCGTTGTTGACCATCACCGCGCCGGTCGGCCCGGCATCGAAGGTCAGGAAACGGTCGAAGACGCGGCCGATGCTCGCCATGTTGCGGGCGATCTCGTCCTCGCTCAGGAGGCGGCGCGATTCGTCCTTGCCGGAGGGATCGCCGACCTTGCTGGTGCCGCCCCCCATCAAGACGATCGGCTTGTTGCCGGTCTTTTGCCACAGCCGCAACAGCATGATCGAAACGAGGTTGCCCACATGCAGGCTATCGGCGGTACAATCATAGCCGACGTAAGCAACCACCGGCCCGCTGGCGAGGCGAGCCGCGAGCGCTTCGCTATCTGTGACCTGATGGACGAAGCCGCGTGCCTCGGCGGCGGCAAGAAAGGACGAGCGAGCAGCGGACATGACGGATAGCCGGGACATTCCCTGGAGCGGCCCGTGTAGCACAATCATCGAGGCGCGACAATTCGCGCACGACCGATGAGCGCGCCCCTTCACCGCGTCGTCGGGCTCATGAGCGGCACTTCGCTCGACGGCATCGACGCCGCCTTCGTCGAGACCGACGGCGAGCAGCGGGTGAGCACGGGCCCGTCGCTCACGCGGCCGTATGATGACGCGCTGCGCGCCCGCCTCCGTGCGGCGCTGGGCGGCAAGGGCGCGGTCGCCGAGGTCGAACGGGCACTGACCGAGGCGCATGGCGAGGCGGTCCGCGCGCTCATCGCCCAGCACAGCATCGCCGGCGTGGATCTTATCGGGTTCCATGGACACACCATTCTCCACCGGCCTGATGAGGGGCGGACGTGGCAGCTCGGCGACGGCGCATTGCTTGCCGGGTTGACCGGCATCGATGTGGTCTGCGACTTCCGCTCGGCCGATGTCGCGGCGGGCGGGGAGGGCGCCCCCTTCGCACCGCTCTATCACGCAGCACTGGCGCGGGGGCTCGAGAAGCCGGTGGCTGTGCTCAATATCGGCGGGGTCGCCAACGTCACTTGGATCGGCCCCGGCGCAGGCGACATCCTCGCCTTCGATACCGGTCCGGGCAATGCGCCGATCGACGATTGGGCGCTCGCCCACAGCGGCCGGCCGGTCGATCTCGATGGCGCACTGGCGGCGGCGGGCCGCGCCGACCGCGGCTTTGTCGAGCGCTTCCTCGCGCATGCCTTCTTCGAGCGCGCGCCGCCGAAATCGCTCGACCGCGACGATTTCGCTGGCTTCGTGCCAACTGGAGTCTCGCCCGCCGACGGCGCGGCGACCTTGACGGCCATGACCGCGGCGGCGGCGGCGCGCGCCGCCGAGCATTTCCCGCTGCCGGCGCGACGCTGGCTCGTCTGCGGCGGCGGGCGGCGCAATCCGGTGCTGATGGCCGCACTTGCGAGCCTCGTGGGCAAGCCCGTCGATCCGGTCGAGGCGGTCGGCTGGGACGGCGACGCGCTGGAGGCGCAGGCCTTCGCCTACCTTGCCGTGCGCTCGAGCCTTGGGCTGCCGCTCAGCTTGCCCAGCACGACAGGTGTCGCGCGCGCGATGACCGGCGGACGGCTCTTCTTTGCACCGGTCGACCACAAGTCGCCGCGGCGGCCGAACCGAGCGTAAAGCCGGCGGCCTCCACTGCCGAGCACCTCGTATGCCGGACGCGCCACGGCGGCCGCCAGGAAGGCGCGGCGGAATCCGCGGGCGCGCTGCTCAGTGGCAGGGAAAGGCGAAGGAATGGCGCGCGTCGTGCGCTGCGTTGTGGGCGATGGTGATCGGCGCGAGGCCGGCGCCGAGCAGCAGGAAGACTCCGAGCAGCAGCGCCGCCATCGGCGCCGCCAGCGCGGCCGCCGATCGTACCGCCTCGGACGCCGAAGTCACCGCGAGCCTGCGCATCCCTCTCTCCATGGTCGATCCAGTCCCTGAGAGGCTAAGGCGGATTGGGCCGCACGATCAAGCGCCGAAGCGCGGCGTCAACCGGGAAGCAGGCGACGGTCGAGCGCCGCGGTCTTGATCGCCTTCTGCAGCTTCTCGAAGGCGCGCACCTCGATCTGCCGCACGCGCTCGCGCGAGATGCGGTATTTCTGCGACAGATCTTCAAGGGTCGTCGGCTGCTCCTTGAGCCGCCGCTCGATCAGGATGTCGCGCTCGCGGTCGGTCAGATGCGACATGGCTCCGCGCAGGAGGTCGCGGCGCAGGCCGAGCTCCTGGCGCTCGCCCAGATTGGTCTCCTGATCGCTGACATCGTCGACCAGCCAGTCCTGCCATTCGCCCTCGCCGTCGCTCTTGAGCGGTGCGTTGAGCGAATGGTCCGGCGCGGCGAGCCGGCGGTTCATGCTGACCACGTCTGCCTCGGGCACCCCCAGCTCGGTCGCGATCTTCTTGACGTTCTCCGGCGAGAGGTCGCCCTCGTCGATCGCCTGGAGCTGGCCCTTGAGCTTGCGCAGGTTGAAGAAGAGCTTCTTCTGCGCTGCCGTGGTGCCCATCTTCACCAGCGACCACGAGTGCAGAATGTATTCCTGGATCGCCGCTCGGATCCACCACATGGCATAGGTTGCGAGACGGAAGCCGCGGTCGGGATCGAAGCGCTTCACCGCCTGCATCATCCCGACATTGCCTTCGGAGATGAGTTCGCTGAGCGGCAGGCCGTAGCCGCGATAGCCCATGGCGATCTTGGCGACCAGGCGCAGATGGCTGGTGACGAGCCGATGGGCAGCGTCGGGATCCTCATGCTCGCGCCACCGCTTGGCGAGCATGTACTCTTCCTCCGGCGCCAGCATCGGGAATTTGCGGATCTCGCGTAGGTACCGGCCGAGGTTCCCTTCCGTAGAAATGCTCGGAAGGGCAGGGGTCGTGGCCATTGGCTCTCAGTTCCTTGCCGCGGCAGCCGCTGCGCGAACCGCCGAAACGCGCCGCGCCGGTTGCAGCGCAATCGCAATCGACATCGTAAAGCACGCCGGCGTCGTTGTCTAATTTAGACGCCCTCCAATAATTTCACCAACTCCCGTATATCGCGAGGTAAGTGGCTGGAAAACTCCAGGTATTCGCCGCTCACCGGATGGTGAAATCCGATCAAGATCGCGTGTAGAGCCTGGCGCGGGAAGCCGGCCAGGCTCTCACGCACGTCGCTCGGCACGGCGCGCGCCCGGCCCATGCTCCGGCGATCGCCATAGGTGGGGTCGCCGATCAGCGGGTGGCCGCGCTCCGTCATGTGTACGCGGATCTGATGCGTGCGGCCGGTGGCGAGGCGGCATTCGACCAGCGCCGCCACATCCTTGAAGGCGTGCAGCACCCGATAGCGCGTCACGGCGGCCTTGCCGCCCGCGCGCAGGACGGCCATTTTCTGGCGATTGCGCGGGCTCCGCCCGATGCGTCCGGTAATCTCGCCGGCCCGCGGCTGCGGCACGCCCCACACCACCGCCTCATAGGCACGCGTGACGCGCCGCGCGGCAAAGTCCGCGGAGAGCCGGGCCTGCGCCACCTCATCCTTGGCGACCACCATCAGCCCGGACGTGTCCCTGTCGAGCCGGTGCACGATGCCCGGCCGCTTGACGCCGCCGATCCCGGCGAGGCTCGCGCCGCAATGGGCGAGAAGCGCGTTGACGAGGGTGTGGTCGGGATTGCCCGGTGCGGGATGGACGACGAGTCCCGCCGGCTTGTCGAGCACCAGGAGATGCGCGTCCTCGTAGACGATGGCGAGGTCCATCGCCTGCGGCACGGGCGTGTCTGCGACCGCCTCGGGTAGGGCAAGGAAGAAGCTCTGTCCCGCTTTGACCCGCATCGCGGGGTCGGTTATCGCTGCGCCATCCAAGGTCACGCGGCCGTCCTCGAGGAGGCGCTTGATGCGCGTCCGCGACAGCTCGACAAGGCGTGTCGCCAGCAGGCGGTCGAGCCGCTGGCCAGCGTCGCCGGGCTCGGCGGTGACGCGTCGGACGCTGCGCATCGTCTCGCCGGGGATTGAAGGCTCGCTCATCCTGGGCGCTAGAGTAGCATCGATAAGCCCCTCCCAGACGAGGCCCAGCCGTGAATTTCCGCAGCGACAACGTCACCGGCATCGCGCCCGAGATCATCGCCGCCATCGCCGCGGCGAATACGGGAGACTCGCCGTCCTACGGTGCCGACCCTATCACCGCGCGCGTCACCCGGCGCTTCGCCGAGATTTTCGAGCATGAGGTTGCCGCCTTTCCGCTGGCGACCGGAACCGCGGCCAACGCGCTCGCGCTGGCCACGATGGTGCCGCCTTGGGGGGCGGTCTATTGCCATGAGGAGTCGCATGTGCAGACCGACGAGTGCGGCGCGCCGGAGTTCTATGCCGGCGGCGCAAAGCTCATCGGCCTGCCCGGTGCGGATGCCAAGCTCGGGCCAGCCGCGGTCGAGGCCCGGATGATCGAGCAAGGCGTCGTCCATCATGCCCAACCGGCTGCCATCAGCATCTCGCAGGCCACCGAGGCCGGCACGCTCTACACGCTGGCGGAGGTCGGCGCGCTCGGCGCGCTCGCCCGCCGCTACGGGCTGGCGCTGCATATGGACGGCGCGCGCTTTGCCAACGCCGTGGCGGCGCTGGGCTGCTCCCCGGCGGAGATCACCTGGCGCGCCGGGGTCGACGTGCTGTCCTTCGGCGCCACCAAGAACGGCGCGCTCGCGGCCGAGGCGGTGATCTTCTTCGATCCCGAGAAGGCCGCCGATTTCGCCTTCCGGCAAAAGCGCGGCGGGCACCTCTTTTCCAAGATGCGCTTCCTCTCGGCACAGCTCGACGCCTACCTCGCCGATGGCCTCTGGCTCAGAAACGCGATGCACGCCAACCGCGTGGCGGCGCGCCTCGCCGAAGACTTGGCGCAGATCGCCGGCGCGTGCTTGCGCTACCCGACGCAGGCCAACGAGGTGTTCGTCGAGCTGCCGGAGAGGGCGATTCGCGCTCTCGCAGAGGCCGGCTTCGGGTTCTATCGCTGGGGCGGCGAGTCGTCGCGCTGCCTGCGCCTCGTCGCGGCCTTCGACAGCCGGCTTGAGGATGCGGAGGCCCTCATCGGGGTGGCACGCCGGCACGGCGGACCGATGTGAGGGGGCTCGCCGTCGTCCGCCCGGCGGGCGCCAGTCAACGCTTTGCTAACGGAATGCCGGGTAACGTCCTCCAGGCGCGGCGATTTTGCCGCGCCGTCGGCGCGAAAATGCGCACACCTTTTCTTGACGACGGTGGAAGCTCGCCGCAGAGTTCCCGCCCTGGGAATAGATGGGCGACCCGGCCGCTTCGGGGCAACGCGAGAGTGTTGGGCAGAGATGGCACAAGCATATCGGTATCCGGTCGGGTGCGGCGCGTGGCGCGATGACGCCGTGGCTGCCGCGCTCCTAAACCCGGCGGCCTGAGAGTCACGGGCGATGGTAAAACGGAACGGCGAGGCGAACGGTGCGGCCTCTGGCACAGCGCCGAAGCCGGCGCTGGCGCGCAAGGCGGCCAAGAACGGCGCCGCGGCCCGGACGCTGGGTCCGGTGTCGGATCTTGAGCGCCACCTGCCTACGGAATGGTGGCGCACGCTCTTCAACTCGCTCTATCTCGAAACCGATGGGGACGTCGTCGAGAACGACCGCAACACCGAGCAGGAGATCGACCTGCTGGTGAAAAGCGTCGGCCTCGAGCCCAACGACCGCATCCTCGACCTGTGCTGCGGCCAGGGGCGCCACGTGCTGGAGCTGGCACGGCGGGGCTTCAAGAACGTCACCGGCATCGACCGCTCGCGCTACTTGGTGCGGCTGGCGCGCAAGCGCGCACGCCAACGCGGCCTCGGCGTCTCGTTCCACGAGGGCGATGCGCGCAAGTTCCGCGCACCGGACAGCAGCTTTCATTGCGTCGCCATCCTCGGTAACTCCTTCGGCTATTTCGACCGCGAGGAGGACGATATCGCCGTGCTCGGCGCGGTGAAGCGGGCGCTCGCCTCGGGCGGCACGCTGGTGATGGACCTCACCGACGGCGACTGGATGCGCACCCATTTCGAGACGCGCTCCTGGGAGTGGATCGACCAGAACCATTTCGTCTGCCGCGAGCGCGGGCTCGCCGGCGACAGCGAGCGGCTGATCAGCCGCGAAGTCGTGGTCCATGCCGAGCGCGGCGTCATCGCCGACCAGTTCTATGCCGAGCGCCTGTATTCCCGCGAGCGCATCCAAGCATTGCTGGAAAGCGTCGGCTTCACCAATCTGCGGTTCCACGCCTTCGTTGTGCCGGATTCCTCACGCAACCAGGATCTCGGCATGATGGCGCACCGCATGTTCCTGACCTGCGAGGCGCCGCGCAAGGTGGAGCGGCTCAGGCGCGAGGTCCTCTTCCCGGAAGTCACGGTGCTGCTCGGCGACCCGCGCCTGCCCGATCCGGTCAAGCGGGACGGGCGGTTCAACACCGAGGATCTCGACACGATCGCCCGCCTCAAGAGCGGGCTGGCCGAGATTCCCGGCTACCGCTTCAGCTTTGTCGACAACCACGCCTCGCTGCTCGCCGATCTGCGCGCCAGCCGGCCGGACTTCGTGTTCAATCTCTGCGACGAGGGCTACAACAACGACGCCTTCATGGAGCTTCACGTCCCGGCGGTGCTGGAGATACTCGACATCCCCTATAGCGGCGCCGGCCCGAGTTGCCTCGGTCTCTGCTACAACAAGGCGCTGGTGCGGGCCGTCGCCGCCTCGCTCGACGTCCCGGTGCCGCTCGAGACCTATTTCAGCTCGGACGACCAGGCGGCGACCATTCCCTCGGTTTTCCCGGCGTTGATCAAGCCAAATTTCGGCGACAGCTCGATCGGCATCACCCAGGACGCCGTGGTCGACAGCTGGGAGCAGGCGATCAACTATCTGGGCAAGCTGCGCGAGCAGATGCCGGGCCGCCCGATCCTGATCCAGGAGTTCCTCACCGGCGCCGAATACTCGATCGGCATCATCGGCAATCCCGGCATGTCGCCCCGGGCGCTGCCGGCGCTGGAGGTCGACTACTCGCGACTCGACCGCGACCTGCCGCAGCTTCTGGCTTACGAGTCGAAATGGGTGCCGGACTCGCCCTACTGGTCGCAGATCCAATATCGCGAGGCCCAGCTCGACGAGGACACCAGACGCAAGCTGGTCGACTACTCGAACATCCTGTTCGAGCGGCTCGGCTGCCGCGACTATGCGCGCTTCGACTTCCGCGCCGATGCCGAGGGCGAGATCAAGCTGCTCGAAGTCAACCCGAACCCGGGCTGGTGCTGGGACGGCAAGCTCAACATGATGGCCACCATCGCCGGGTTGCGCTACTCGGACATGCTGAAGCTCATCCTCGATGCGGCGCAGGAGCGCGTCGCAGCGCAGCGCCCGAGCCTCCTCACCCTGCCGGAGCGGATCGCTGTCAATCAGCGATGAACCTCTTCAGCGTCCTTCTCAAAGCGCCACGATTCCGACGCGATCGTCGATGCGCGGGCGATTTGATGGCGCCGACGGTTGGCGCGTCGGGCGCCACGCCGCGCTGCGCGGACGTGGGTGGGTAGATGCACGGCATTTTTTCAAAAAAACCGCCGGCGCCGCGAATTTTCTCTTGCATCGCCGTGAGATGAGCGTATTTAACGAAATCACGACGCACTCGCACGTGCCTATGGCCCTTGTGGTTATGCAACGACGTAACGCGTCCTTTTTGGCAGAGCCGGTCAACAGTGGGCCGGTCCCGAGAGGGAGGTCGATATGGTTGCTAAACGACTCAGGGCCGCAGCGCCCTGGCCCGACGATACGCCCCGGCTGATCAGGGTTGCCCGCGGCAGCGGTGGTCGAGCTTCCAGTGAACCGAGCAGTCTGAGCTGAGCGCCTCGTCCAGGGCACGGCGGATCGCCCCCCTCGACCGGACCCGACTTTGCTCCACCGCCCTCCCGTCGCGGAGGGCAGCGGCTCGGCGCATGTCAAGCGCCGCCCGCCTAGGTAGGAAAGACTGCAGGAAATGAAGAAGAAGATCGACAAGAAGACCGACCGCAACAAGAAGATCGAGCGCTTTCTGAGCGAGAAGCAGCCGGAGACGCCTTGCCTCGTCGTCGACCTCGATGTCGTCGCCGAGGCGTATCAGGCGCTCCGGACGTATCTGCCGCTCGCCAAGGTGTTCTATGCGGTGAAGGCCAACCCGGCCGGCGAGATCGTGGATCTCCTGCGCGGGCTGGGCTCGAGCTTCGACGTGGCGAGCCGCGGCGAGATCGAGCTCTGCCTCGGCCGCGGCGTCGCGCCCGAGCGCCTCTCCTTCGGCAACACCATCAAGAAAGAGCGCGACATCGCCTATGCCTACGAGCAGGGCGTGCGGCTCTTTGCCTTCGACAGTGCGGCCGAGCTCGAGAAGCTCGCCCGCTCGGCGCCGGGTGCGCGCGTCTTCTGCCGCATCCTCGTCGACGGCGCCGGCGCCGAGTGGCCGCTGTCGCGCAAATTCGGCTGCGCGCCGGAGATGGCGGTCGAGCTGTTGCGGGCCGCCAGGCAGCAGGGCCTCGATCCCTACGGCGTGTCGTTCCATGTCGGCTCGCAGCAGACCAACCTCGACCAGTGGGACAGCGCCGTCGGCCGCGCGGCGCGCATGTTCTCGCTGCTGGCACAGGCCGACATCAACTTGCGCATGGTCAATATCGGCGGCGGCTTTCCCGCGCATTACCGCGGCGACGTGCCCGGCGTCGAGTTCTATGCCGCGGCAGTGATGGCAGCGGTTACGCGGTATTTCGGCAACGACCTGCCGGAGATCATCATCGAGCCCGGCCGCTCGCTGGTGGGCGATGCCGGCGTCATCCAGAGCGAGGTCGTGCTGATCTCGCAGAAGGCGTGCGGCGACCCCAAGCGCTGGGTCTATCTCGACGTCGGCAAGTTCAACGGCCTCGCCGAAACGATGGACGAGAGCATCAAGTACCGCATCCGCACGCCGGCCGAGGGCGGCGCGACGGGTGCGACGGTGATCGCCGGGCCGACCTGCGACAGCGCCGACATCCTCTACGAGCGCACGGAGTACCGCTTGCCGATGGCGCTCAAGGTCGGCGACAAGGTGCAGATACTCTCCGCCGGCGCCTACACCTCGAGCTACGCCTCCGTAGGCTTCAACGGCTTCACGCCGATCAAGACCTACTGCATCTGACGGAGCGCGGCGGCGCGGCTTCCGGGCCGCGTCGCCGCGATCTCCGCGAGCAGTTTCTGCTGCATCGCCGCGGCGAAGGACGGAAAATCGTCCACCTGCACCAGGAAGCCGCCGGGCCCGCCGACGACATACTGATCATAATAGCTGTCGAGCCACGGCTCGGTCTTGAGAATGGCGAGGCCGTTGATCGTGACGCCGGCGGTGACCAGCACGTCCCGCACTTGCTCGGGCGGTGGGCCGATATTGGCCATGCCGTCGCCGGAAAGATCGACGATGCGGCGTGCCGCGCGGTCCGGCAGGTTGAGGAACGCCGCCTGTGCCGCGAGGAGCGCGTCGCCGATCGCGGTGAGCCCATTGGAGCTGCGCCGGCTCGCCCGCACGTTGGCAGCGAAGGCGGCGGCGCTCGCCTGGTCGGAGACGCGCGTCCAGTCAACCGTCACCACCTGCTTGTCGCGATCCGACCACTCGAGCACCAGCACGTCTATAGCGCCGTTGGCACCGCCAGCGATGGCCGCGATCAGCGGGGCGCTTTCGAAGGCGCGGGCGATGCCCTCGTGCTGGAGCTCGTATTCCTCGGCATCGACGCTTTCCGACACGTCGACTGCCAGAACCAGAGCGAGGTCGACCGTGGCGGCGCGTGCCGGGATGGCAGCCAGCAGGGAGAAGAGAAGGGCAAGTGCGGCGGCGCGGCGAACCAGCAGCATCGGAACCCCTGTGCACGGCAGGAGAGGCGCCCAGTGGCGGCTCGGCCCGAGCCCCTCCTTTATTTAGTGCGTCCGGCGCGCCTGGCGAAGCCATATGGCGTCGAGCAATACGGTGATCATGAGCGCTATGCCGACGGCGAGGCCGGCATAAGGCACGGCCGGGTTGGGCACGCCATCGAAGAGAGCAAGGCTGGCGAGTGCAAGCAGGAGGCCGCTCAGGGGCAGGCGAAGCGACATGATGCCAAGCTAACACCGCCCGGTGTCGCACGCACCTTTCAGCGATTGGCCGCGGCCAGCGGCTCCGCATGCCCGGTGAGGCGTGCCCGGGCACGGTTGTCGGAGCCGGAGGGCAGCGGTGCCGCAGGGTCGGCGATCCATGCGGCGACATCCTCGATGAGGAGTGGCGCGTCCAGGTCGCGCAGCAGCATGTGGTAGCCCCGCGGATAGAGCGCCACCCGCTGGCGCAGCTGTGCCCGCGCCGGCAGCCCATCGACGAAGCGCGCCATCGGCAGACGCGGCACGATCTCGTCATGCTCGCCGTAAAGCAGCAGCGCCGGGGCGTCGAACCAGGCGGCGGTCGCAAGCGAGACGCTCATCAGGTCGACAAGTCCCTGGAGCGTGTCGGCGCGGGTGTCCTTGATCACGAGCGGATCGGCGTTGAAGGCGCGCAGCATCGGCAGGTTGTCGGAAGGCTGAATGTGGACGGGCAGCAGATCGGGCGAGAACTGCACCGCCGGCATCAAGTTGGCGAGCCACAGGCCGACACGCTCGAGGACGTTCATGGTCTGGCGGCCCCAGACCGCGGGCGCGACCAGAATCACGCCGTCGACATCGGGCCGCGGTGCTCCGCTGCGGCCCGATGCGGCGAGGACGGCGACGGCGCCGCCCATGCTTTCGCCGAGAAGATAGAGCGGGGTGCCGGGATAGCGCTGGCGCAGCAGCTTCGCGGCGGTCTCTGCATCGCCGGCCAGCCGCGCCGCACCGGGCCAACGGCCGCGGCCCGGCGCGGCGCCGAAGCCGCGCTGGTCGTAGGCGTAGGTGGCGATGCCGTTCTTCGCCCAGCCGGCGCCGGCACCGGCAAAGGCATTGGAGTAGTCGTTGAAGCCATGGAGCGCCAACACGACCGCGCGCGGCCGACCTTCCGGCAGCCAGCGCCGCAGTGGCAGCGTGGCGCCGTCGGCGGCGACTAGCCGGTCGCCGGCGAGCTGCGGAGACGAGAGCGAGGACATGGGCCCTACCGCCGCCAGCTTCGCCCGGGGGAACGCATCGTCAGGATCTGGGGCGGAGGTGCAGCTGGCGAGAATTGTCGCCAGAAAGAAAAAAGCAAAGACGCGCATGGCGGCTCCAACGGACCTTGGAGCCTTGCCCGAGGCTAGTTAATGCAAGGTAAAGAACGGACTCGGCTTGCGGCATCGCAGCCTTTGATTTCGTGGTCGCTTTGCGGTAGCAACTGCCACCCAAGGCGGCGGCAGGGGACGGCGCGCGAGCGCCCGGAGTCGCCGCCCACGGGCGTGCCATCCGCCCGCGGAAGGGGAGATGCTGCAGACCATTCTCGATGCGTTCAGGGCAATGCACCGCCTTGCGCTGGGGCCGCCCAAGAGCCCGCACGCCGCGCGCGCGCGCGAGAGCCTGCTGCTCGTTGCCTTCCTCGCCTGGGTCGGGCTGGGCGCCGACGGCCTGTCCTCGGCCAATTACGGGCCCGAGGCGGCCTATCTCGCGCTCGGCGAGCATTCGGGGCTGAGCCTTTACATCGCCGTCGCCACCGCAGTCACGGTATTCGTTATCGGCCTCGGCTACAACCAGGCGATCGCGCTGTTCCCGACTGGCGGTGGCGGCTACCGCGTCGCCACGCGGCTCCTGGGGCCGCGCGCGGGACTCGTCTCCGGCGCAGCCCTCATCGTCGATTACGTGCTCACCATAGCCATCTCGGTGGCCGCCGGGGTGGATGCCGTCTTCAGCCTGCTGCCGCTCGAGCTGCAGGGGCTGAAGCTGCCGACCGAGTTGCTACTGATCGGCCTGCTGATCATGCTCAATCTCCGGGGCGTCAAAGAGTCCATCCTGGTGCTGATGCCCATTTTCCTCGGTTTCCTGGTAACGCATCTCGCGCTCATCATTTACGGCGTTGGCGCTCACGCCGACCACCTGCCCCGGTTGGTCGTCGACACGGCACGCGAGACCTGGTCGCTGGCGGGGCAGATGGGCTGGGTCTTCGTGCTGTCGGTGCTGCTGCGCGCTTACTCGCTGGGCGGCGGCACCTATACCGGGATCGAGGCGGTCTCGAACAACGTGCAGCGCCTCGCCGAGCCGCGCGTGGAAAACGGGCGGCTCACCATGTTCTACATGGCGACCTCGCTCGCCGTCGTCGCCGGCGGCATCATCCTCCTTTACCTGCTGTGGGACGTGCGCGCCCGGGCCGGGCAGACGCTCAACGCCGTCACCTTCCGCACCATCATCGACAGCTGGCAAATGAAAAGCACCGCGCTCGGCTCGAGCCTGCTTGCCCTGGTGCTGCTAAGCGAAGCCGGGCTGCTGTTCGTCGCCGCCAATACCGGCTTCCTCGGCGGCCCACCGGTGCTGTCCAACATGGCCGGCGACGATTGGGTCCCGCATCAGTTCGGCCATCTATCGAGCCGGCTGGTGACGCAGAACGGCGTGCTGCTGATGGGACTGTCGGCGTTCGCCATTCTCTGGTGGACGCGCGGCGAGGTCTCGGTCCTCGTGGTGCTCTACTCGATCAACGTGTTCATCACCTTCACCCTGACCCTGCTCGGGCTCTCCGTCTTCTGGGTGCGCAACCGGGCGCGCTACGCGCGCTGGCGCCAGCGCCTGGCGCTCGCTCTGGTCGGCTTCGCCATCTGCGGCGGCATCCTCGGGGTCACGCTGATCGAGAAATTCGCCGAGGGCGGATGGGTGACCTTGCTGATCACCGGCGGCATCATCGCGCTGTGCTTCGCCATCCGCCGCCACTACGACGATACGCGCCGCCAGCTCGAGAAGGCCGACGAGCTCTTCCTGCAAACCACGAGGCTGCCGGCCGAGCCGCCGGCGTCGCTGCCGCTCGACCATGCCAAGCCGACGGCGGTCTTCCTCGTCGGCGACAGCATCGGCACCGGCATTCACACCATGCTGTGGGTGCGCCGGCTGTTCCCGAACCACTTCGCCAACCACGTCTTCATGCGCGTCGGCGAGATCGACGCGCACAGCTACGACGGCGCCGAGGCGGTCAAGGCGCTGCGCGCCCAGGTCGAGCGCAGCCTCGCCTATTTCGTCGCCTACAGCATCGGCGAAGGCGTGCCGGCCACCAGCTACACCAGCTACGGGATCGACGTCATCGGCGAGCTGACCCGGTTGGCGGAGCGCGTGCGCGCCGATTTCCCTAATTGCGTCTTCTTCTCGAGCAAACTGATCTTCCAGCGCGACACCTGGTTCACCCGCCTTCTGCATAACCAGACCGCCATCGCCGTACAGCGCCATCTGCATTTCCACGGCATGCAGATGATGGTGTTGCCGATGCGGGTCAGCTGAGCGCGGGGTGCGGGCACCCGCCGCGGGCCGCCGCGGCGTGGCCGCCAACTTGCTCAGCGCGTCATGCGCGCGGTGGTCAGCGGCCGCGCGACGCCTGGCGCGGTGCCCAAGGCGCGCGCATAGAGCACGGGGTCGGCGAGCAGCCGGCGCGCCGCCTGCACCTCGATCTCGTGATCATCGCGCTGGCCGGGGCACAACTCGCGCAGCTTGCGCCAGCCGGCATCGTCGAGCCCCGCGCGAGCCTGGCCGAGCTCGGCGGAAAGCGTGTTCGTGCTGCGCGACAGCGCGTTCGTGACGCCGCCGGCCCCGTCGGCGACATTGGCGGTGCAGACGGTGGGCACCACGCCGTGCTCGTGCAGGATGTAGCCGCCCGGTGTGATGAGGCGCGACCAGGTCACGGTGATCTCGCCGTCATTGGGCATATGCTGGACGTTCTGGACCGTGCCCTTACCGTAGGACGCGCTGCCCACCACCACGGCGCGGCCGGTGTCCTGCAGCGCAGCGGCGACGATCTCCGAGGCCGACGCCGATCCGCCATTCACCAGCACAACCAATGGCAAGCGCTCGACTTCGCGATGCGGGGCCGTGAAATACTGGATGCTCTCGGGCACGCGGCCGACCGTCGAGGTCACGGGCACGCCGTCGAGGAACAGGCTTGCCGCTTCGACCGACTGGTCGAGCAGGCCGCCCGGGTTGCCGCGCAGGTCGAGTATGATCCCGTGCAGCGCGCTGCCCATATCGCGATGCGCCTGACGCAGCAGGTCGGCGAGGCTTTGCGCCGTCTGCTGGTTGAAGCTGGTCAGTCGCAGATGGGCGACGCCGTATCCTTCCTTGAGGGTGACCGTGGGTGGGACGATCCGCGCGCGCTGCAGGGCGATGCGGAGGCGCTCCGGCAGTCCCGCCCGGGCCACGGCGAGCGTGACGACGCTGTCCGCGGGACCGCGCAGGCGTTGCACCGCCTCCTCACGCGGCAGCGTCGCGGTGTCCACCCCATCGATCGCGATGATGATGTCGTCGACGCGCAGCCCGGCCAGCGCGGCCGGCGTGTCTGGCAGCACTTCGGCGATCCGAACATCGGCGCCCTCGGTGTCGAGCGAGACGCCGATGCCGCCGAAGCCCTCGCGCGACGCCCGGCGTTCGCGGGCAATCTCGGGCGCCATGTAATGCGAGAAGCGGTCGAGCATTCCCATCGTGCCTTCGAGCACGCGCTGGTCGAGGCTCGAGGGAGAGAGCGCGGCCACCGCCGGCGAGCGGCCGCGCGCCGTCGTCACCACCGCGTCGGTCAGCACCGCCCAGCCTTGGGTGTCCTGCGCGTCCGGCGCGCTGAACCGCGTCGCTGCGCTGGCGTCGTGGAGGATGACCTGATCGCCCGCGCGCTCGACCGAGAGACCCGCATCGATCCGGGCGAGATTGCCGAGCCCCGCCATCGCCAGCGCGGCGGGCCGCACCGGCTCGATGTAGTACCGGCTGATGCCGCTATAGGCTTCCTCGAAGAGCTGGACCTGGCTGCCATTGGCGGCGGGGGCATCCGGCGCGCTGCCGCAACCGACCAGAGTAACGAACCCGACCGTGGTCACTGCGCAGGCGATGCCGAGCGCTTTGCGAGCCGGCATGCGAACCGCTCCGTCGCCGCGCGTCACGCGGCTGTCGGCATCGGTGCAACGGGGCAGACAGTCTCGGGTGGGGCGCGGGGTCATGTTGCGCGTCCGGTTATGGTTCGCGCGAATGCACGCCCAGTTTGAGCGCTTGGTTCGCCGACCGGACGATTGTCGCGTGGAGCCGGTTAACGACTGGTTGAGAGGCGATTCCGCCTAGCGGGGCGCCGGTTGCGCTCGGCGCCGGCGCGGCTCTCGCGTGACGCCCCCTCGGCATCGAGCAGACTGAAGAGCAAGCTCCCGGTCACCGTGTTCGCCTCGGCGAGCCGTACGCTCACCGGGTCGCCCAGCCTATAGGTGCGCCCGGAGCGGCGGCCGACCAGCCGGTGTCCCGCCTCGTCATGGTCGTAATAGTCGTTCGGCAAGCGGCTGATCGGGATGAGTCCGTCGGCGCCGGTCTCGCTGAGTGTGACGAACAGCCCAGCGCGGGTGACGCCGTTGATGCGGCCGCTGAAGGTCGCGCCGACGCGCTCGGCGAGAAACGCGGCAGTGTAGCGGTCCGTGGCGCTGCGCTCGGCAGCAGCAGCGCGGCGCTCGGTCATGGAAATGTGCTCAGCGACGGTGACGAAATCCTTGGCCTCGGTCGCAGGCAATCCGCCGGCACCAAAATCGAGACCCGCGATGAGCGAGCGGTGCACCAGGAGATCGGCGTAGCGGCGGATCGGCGAGGTGAAATGCGCGTAGCGCCGCAGCGCCAGACCGAAATGGCCGACATTCTCCGGGCTGTACGCAGCTTGCGCCTGGCTGCGCAGGACGAGCTCGTTGACCAAGGTGGCGTAGGGGGTACCTGCGGCGCGGCGCAGAATCTCGTTGAAATGCCGCGGCTGGACCACCTGCCCCTTGGCGAGGGTGAGCCCGGGGATGCCGATGCCCCCGAGGAAGTCGCGCAGCGCGGTGAGCTTGGCCGGATCGGGCGCAGCGTGCACGCGGTACGTGCAGGGACGCCGCTGGCGCTCGAGCTCCTCGGCCGCCGCGACGTTGGCGGAGATCATGAACTCCTCGATCAGCTTGTGGCTGTCGAGGCGGTCGCGCGGCTCGATCCGCGCCACGCGTCCCGTCGGGTCGAGCAGGATACGGCGCTCCGGCAGATCCAGGTCGAGGGTGCCGCGGCGCTGCCGCGCGCGGTCGAGCGCACGATAGGCGCCATAGAGCGGGCGCAATACCGGCTCCAGCAGCGGGCCGGCGATCTCGTTGGGACGGCCGTCGATGGCCGCCTGCACCTGCTCGTAGGTGAGCCGCGCCGCCGAGCGCATGAGACCGCGCACGAAGCGATGGCGATGGACGCGCCCTTCCGCGTCGAGCCAGAAATGCACTGCCATGCAGGCGCGCTCGACGCCGGGCTTCAGCGAGCACAGCTCGTTCGACAGCGCTTCCGGCAGCATGGGAACGACGCGGTCGGGAAAATAGACCGAATTGCCGCGCTCGCGCGCGGCGCGGTCGAGCGCATCGGCCGGCCGCACATACCAGGCGACGTCGGCGATGGCGACGATCGCGTGCCAGCCGCTGGAGCGCTCGGGATCTGGCTCTGCCCAGACCGCGTCGTCGAAATCGCGCGCATCGGCGCCGTCGATGGTCACCAGCGGGATCGCCCGCAGATCGGCGCGGTCGCCGAGCCCGACCGGCCGCGCCTTCTCCGCGAGCTCCACCGCCTCGCGCGGAAACTCGGTGGGAATGCCATGCGCGTGGATGGCGATGAGGCTGAAGGCGCGCGGGTCGCCGCTGTCGCCGATGCGCTGCACCACCCGTGCTTGAGGCAGCCCGTGCCGGCGCGCCGGCAACACTTCGGCCAGCACGATCTCGCCGTTGGCGGCGTCGGCGGTGTCGGCCTGGGCGACGATGAAGTCGTTGCGCAGCTTGCGGTCGGTGGGCTCGATCCGCCCGCCATCACGCTCGCGGCGGAAGATGCCGAGCACGCGGTCGGGCGCGCCGCCCAGCGCGCGTACGATGCGCGCCTCATAAGTGTTGGCGTCGAGCCGGACGAAGCGCGCCACGGCGCGCTCGCCGACGCCGAGCGCCGGCGCGCCGCGCTCGGCGACGACGTAGATGGAGGGGAGATGCTCGGCGTCGCGCCCGCCCAGCGGGCGTCCCAGCATCTCGCCGTCGAGATCGACGCCGATGATCTCGACGACGCCGATCTCAGGCAAGGCACCGACCGGCGCCAAACGCCGCTTGCGGCCGCGGTCGACCACGCCCGAGCCTTCGATGTCCTTGATCAGGCCCTTGAGGGCGACCCGCTGGGCCGGCGCCACCTTGAAGGCGCGCACGATGTCGCGCTTGCCGACCGGGGTCGGGCTCTCGGCGATGAAATCGAGAATTTCCTCGCGCGTCGGCAACCGCCCCAGCGAGCGCCGCACCTTGGCGCGCGCGTCACCCGTCCGCCCGCTACTCGGCGGCTTCTGGTGTCGGGCGCGCTTGCCGCTTTTTGCGGGCACCCGCTTTGGCACGGCCGGCCAGTCCTTTCTTCTCGTTTTTCGGGGCGGGCGAGGCCTTGCTCTTGTCCTTGCCCAGGCTCTTGCGCTTGCCGCCGCTTTTGGCCGAGAGCAGCTCGACCGCTTGCTCGAGCGTCACCGCCTCGGGCTCGATCTCCGCGGGCAGCGTGGCGTTGACGCCATCATGACTGACATAGGGACCGTAGCGGCCGCTGAACAGGTTGACCGGCGCACCGTCCGCTGGGTGATTGCCGAGGACGCGCAGCGGTGTCGGCCCGCGCCGGCCGCCCTTTTTGGGCTCCGCCAGCAGGCTCACGGCACGATTGAGGCCGATGGTGAGCACGTCGTCGTCCTTGGCGAGCGACTTGTAGAAGTCGTTATGCTTGACGTAGGGCCCGAAACGGCCGATAGCGGCTATGATCTTCTTGCCCGTCTCGGGATGGAGGCCCACCTCGCGCGGCAGCGCCAGGAGGTTCAGCGCCGAGGCGAGATCGATGTCGACAGGCGACGCGCCCTTGGGGAGGGCCACACGCTTGGGCTTCTCGGCCTCGTCGCCTTGGCCACGCTGAATGTAAAAGCCGTAAGGTCCCTTGCGCACGGTGACGGCGAGGTTGGTGGCAGGATCGACGCCGAGCTCGCGCGGTCCGGCGGCCAGCTCGTGGCCATTGCCGTTCTCACCGTTGCCGTTCTCGAGGGTGAGCGACCTGGTGTAGCGGCAGTCGGGATAACTCGAGCAGCCGATAAAGGCGCCGAACTTGCCGAGCCTGAGGTTGAGGCGTCCGACGTTGCAGCCCGGGCAGAGGCGCGGGTCCCGCCCATCGGCCGTCGCGGGGAAGAAATGCGGGCCGAGATCTGCGTCGAGCGCCTCCAGCACCTGGGTGATCGACAGATTCTTGGTGCCGGCCACCGCGGCGGAGAAGTCGCGCCAGAAATCCTCCAGCACCTTCTGCCAGGCAATGCGGCCGTCGGAGATCTCGTCGAGCTTGTTCTCGAGATCGGCGGTGAAGGTGTACTCGACATAGCGCTCGAAGAAGCTCTGGAGGAAGGCGGTCACGACGCGGCCGCGATCCTCGGGGACGAAGCGCTTCTTGTCGATCCGCACATATTTTCGGTCCTGCAGCACCTGGATGATCGAGGCATAGGTGGAAGGGCGGCCGATGCCGAGCTCCTCGAGCTTCTTCACCAGGCTCGCCTCGCTGTAGCGCGGCGGCGGCTGGGTGAAGTGCTGCTGCGGGTCGACGGTGCCGCGGCTGAGCGCCTCACGTTCCTTGATCGGCGGCAGGCGCCGGTTCTCCTCGTCCCCTTCGACGTCGTCCTCGTCCTCGCGGTAGAGCGTGAGGAAGCCGTCGAACTGGATGGTCGAGCCGGTGGCGCGGAACTGCAGCTTCTGGTCCGACGAGGCGATGTCAACCGCGACTTGGTCGATGATGGCCGACGACATCTGGCTCGCCACGGCACGCTTCCAGATGAGCTCGTAGAGCTGGCGCTGGTCGGGCTCGAGATCGCCGGCGACCTTCTCGGGGCGGCCGAACACGTCGGTCGGCCGGATCGCCTCATGCGCCTCTTGCGCGTTCTTCGCCTGGGTCTTGTAGATGCGCGGCTCGTCCGGCCGGTAGGTTTCGCCGTATTGCTTCTCGATGAGGCTGCGCGCCGCCGCGATCGCCTCGCTCGACATGGTGACGCCATCGGTCCGCATATAGGTGATGAGACCGACCGTTTCGCCGGCGATGTCGACGCCCTCATAGAGGCGCTGGGCCGTACGCATCGTCCGGCTGGCGCCGAAGCCGAGCTTGCGCGAGGCCTCCTGCTGCAGCGTCGAGGTGGTGAAGGGCGCCGGCGGGTTGCGCCGGATCTGCTTCTTCTCGACCGCCGCGACGACGTAATTCTGGTCCCGGAGGATACGCTCGGCGGCGGCGCGCGCCGTGGCCTCGTCGGCGATGTCGAATTTGTCGAGGCGCTTGCCGTCGAGATGGGTGAGGCGGGCGGTGAAGCGCTCGCCCGAAGGGGTCGCGAACTCGACCTCGATGGTCCAGTATTCGCGCGGCTTGAACACCTCGATCTCGGATTCGCGCTCGCAGATGAGGCGGAGCGCCACCGACTGCACCCGACCCGCCGAGCGACTGCCCGGCAGCTTGCGCCACAGCACCGGTGACAGCGTGAACCCGACGAGGTAGTCGAGGGCACGCCGGGCGAGATAGGCGTCCACCAGCTCGCGGTTCAGTTCGCGCGGATGGCGGAAGGCCTCGAGTACCGCCGACTTGGTCACCTCGTTGAACACCACGCGCTTGACGTCAACACCTTTCAAGGCCTTGCGATTCTTGAGCACTTCCCGGACATGCCAGGAGATCGCCTCGCCCTCGCGGTCGGGGTCGGTCGCCAGATAGAGGTGCTCGGCACCCCTGACCGCGTCGGTGATGTCCTTGAGCCGCTTCTCGGCCTTGCCGTCGACCGTCCAAGACATGGCGAAATGCTCGTCGGGACGCACCGACCCGTCCTTGGCCGGCAGGTCGCGGACATGGCCGTAGCTGGCCAGGACCTTGAAGCCTTTGCCCAGGTATTTGTTGATGGTTTTCGCCTTCGCAGGCGATTCGACGATGACGACGTTCATGTCGTTGCTGGTTAATTGAGCCGGGGACAGATAGTTCCCTAAGGTCGTTAAAGCAAGGCTACCAAGTTCCCCGGTTGCCGTTCGAGCCGGCCGGCGAGCTCGAGCTCGAGTAAAACATTCAGCGTAAGTGCCGGAGTTAATTGACACTCTCGGATCAGCTCGTCGACCGGCACCGGCGAGGGCGACAGCCGCTCGAGGACACGGCGGCGGGCGGCGGCCACCTCCCCCTCCCCGGCAGGGGCCGGTTCAGGACCTTCCAGGGCAGGGTCCCTTCGGCCCGCGGGGGCCGGTTTCAGCTGCACCTCGATCTGCGCCAGGATGTCCTCGGCCGTCTCGGTCAAGGCGGCGCCGCGCCGGATCAGGTCGTTGGTGCCGCGGCAACGCGGGTCGAGCGGCGAGCCCGGCACGGCGAAGACCTCGCGGCCCTGTTCGAGGGCGAAACGGGCGGTGATGAGCGAGCCCGAGCGCAAGGCGGCCTCGACCACCAGCACGCCCAAGGCGCAGCCGGAGATGATCCGGTTGCGGCGGGGGAAATGGCGCGCCTGCGGCACGGTGCCGACCGGCATCTCCGCCACCAGGGCGCCGCGCGCGGCGATGGCCTCCTGCAGTTCGCGGTTCTCCTCGGGATAGACGCTGTCGATGCCGCCGGCGAGGACGGCGACGGTACCGGTGGGCATCGCCCCCTCATGCGCCGCGGCGTCGATGCCGCGCGCCAGGCCGGAGACGACGACCAAGCCGCGCTGCCCGAGCTGGAGCGCCATGTCGCGGGCGAAGCGCCGGCCATTGGCCGAGGCGTTGCGGGCGCCGACCACGGCGATGGCCGGCCGCTGCAACACCTGGGGATCGCCGCGCATCGAGAGCAGGGGCGGGGCGTCGTCGATCGCCGCGAGTGTCGGCGGATAGCCGGGCTCGCCCCAGGCGACCAGTCGGGCGCCTGCACGATCGAGCGCGGCGAGCTCGCGCTCCGCAGCGACCTTGGAAAACAGCGTCAGCGCCCGGTCGCGCCCGCCGCGCCGCGCGATCTCCGGCAGCGCGTCCAGCGCGGCGGCGGCCGAGCCGAAGCGCGCCAGCAGCTGATAGAAAGTGACCGGCCCGACATTCTCGCTCCTGATGAGCCGCAGCCAGTCGAGCTTCTCGGCTGGATTGAGTGGGCGCGGCGCGGACGGCATGACCCCGCACCATGCGTCGAAGGCGGCGATGGCGTCAACGCCCGGCGCGGATTTGACACCCTGGGAAGCACGCTCCTACTGTCGTGGCGTCGAAAACGGGCGCGACAAGCCCGAGGCCAGGGAGAACGGATGGCGCGCAGGCTGATCAAATCCGGCACGATCGTGGCCATGGACGACGATCTCGGCGACCTGCGCCAAGGCGATGTGTTGGTCGAGGACGATCGCATTGTCGCCGTCGCGCCGTCGCTCGATGCTGCCGATGCCGAGGTGATCGATGCCCGCGGCACCATCGTCATGCCCGGCTTCGTCAATGCCCACATCCACACCTGGCAGACGGCGCTGCGCGGCATCGCCGGCGATTGGGCGATCCCCGAATACCTGCACAACATGCATGCGGCGATCGCGCCGCGCTTTGCTGCCACGGATATCCGCATCGCGAACCTGGTCGGCGCCCTCAACCAGCTCAATTCCGGCGTGACGACGATGGTGGACTGGTGCCACAACAACCCGACCCCGGCGCACGGCGATGCGGCGATCGACGGGCTGCAGGAAGCTGGCATCAGGGCAGTGTTCCTGCACGGCTCGCCCAAGCCCGACCCGAAACCGGGACAGAGGCATTTCAGCGAGATCCCCCATCCGCGCGCCGAGATCGAGCGTCTCGCGCGCGAGCGGCTGTCCTCGCACGAGGCGCTCGTCACGCTCGGCATGGCGATCCTCGGGCCGGCCTATTCCACATATGAGGTGAGCCGGCACGACCTGGCATTGGCGCGCGAGATGGGCCTCCTCGTCAGCATGCATGTCGGCGGCGGCGCCATGCGCACGCCCGACGGCTTCCCGCGCCTCGTCGCCGAAGGCCTCGTCGACGGTCGGGTGAATATCGTGCACGGCAACAACCTGCCGGGCGATCAGCTCCGCGCCCTGGTCGACAACGGCGCGTCGGTCACGGTGACGCCGGAAGTCGAGCTGCAGATGGGGTTCGGCGCATGCCTGACCGGAAGGCTGCGCGCGCTGGGATCCGCGCCTTCGCTCGGCTCCGACGTCGAATCGAGCGTCGGCAGCGACATGTTCACCAACATGCGCATGGCGCTCCAGTCGCAGCGCGCGCTCGACAACGACCAGGTGATCGCGCAGACGGGCCGGGCGCCCGAGCGCGTCTCGATCGGCTGTCGCGAGGCCCTCGCCTGGGCCACCATCAACGGCGCCAGGATGGTCGGGCTCGACCGGCGCATCGGCTCGCTGACGCCCGGCAAGCAGGCCGACATCGTCATGCTGCGCGCCGATGACCTCAATCTTTTTCCGGTGGTCGATCCGGTGCGCAGCATCGTGCTCCATGCCGGGATCGCCAATGTCGACACCGTGCTCGTCGCCGGGCGCGTCGTGAAGCGCGGCGGGACGCTGCTTTACCGCGATCTGCAGCGGTGCAAGGCGGAACTCGCCGCGAGCAGCCGCCGCATCGTCGCCGGCGCCGGGTTGGCGCACTGAGCCGGAGGGCATCTTGGGACAACAGGGGAGGATCACGTGAGGCAATTCAGTGCATTCCGCCGCGGCATGGCGGCATTGGCCGTGGCTCTGGCCGCGCTCGTCGCGCCGGCGGCTGCTGACGCGGCGGACCCGCTCAAGATCGGCCTCAGCATGTCGCTCACCGGCGGCCTCGCCGCCGGCGGCAAGAGCGCGCTCTTGGGCATGATGATGTGGGTCGAGGATACCAACGCCAAGGGCGGGCTGCTCGGCCGTCCCGTCGAGCTCGTCTTTTACGACGACCAGAGCAGCTCGTCGAACGTTCCGGGCATCTATACCAAGCTGCTCGAGGTCGACAAGGTCGACCTGACGATCTCGGCCTACGCCACCAACCAGATCGCGCCGGCCATGCCGATCGTCATGCAGCGCAACCTCGTCTTCATGGCGCTGTTCGGCACCGGCGTGAACGACAAGTTCCACTACGACAAGTATTTCCAGATCCTGCCCAACGGCAAGGAGACGCGCTTCGGGCCGTCGCTCGGCTTCCTCGAGACGGCGATGACGATGCAGCCCAGGCCCAAGACCATCGCGCTCGCCGGCGCCGATGCGGAATACGCGCAGACCGTGCTCGCCGGCGCGCGTGAGAAGATCAAGGAAATGGGCTTGCAGATCGTCTACGACCGCAGCTATCCGCCGAGCACGGTCGATTTCATCCCGATCGTCCGCTCGATCCAGGCGACCAATCCCGACGTCGTCTATGTCGCCTCTTATCCGCCGGACACGGTCGGCATGGTGCGCGCCGCGCATGAGAGCGGCCTCAAGACCAAGATGTTCGGCGGCGGCATGATCGGCCTCGCCTTCGCGCCGATCAAGCAGCAGCTCGGGCCCTTGCTCAACGGCATCGTCGCCTATGACGTCTATGTGCCCGAGCCGACGATGAAGTTTCCGGGCGTCGAGGAGTTCCTGAAGAAATACCAGGCGAAGGCGCCGGCCGAGGGCGTCGACCCGCTCGGCTTCTACCTGCCGCCCTTCGCCTATGCCGAGTTGCAGATCCTCGGCGAGGCGATCACGAAGATCGGCAGCCTCGATCAGGACAAGATCGGCCAGTACATCCACCAGACGAATTTCCACACCATCGTCGGCGACGTGAAATTCGCCGAGAACGGCGAGTGGGAGAAGTCGCGCCTGGTCTTCGTGCAGTATCGCGGCGTCGTCGGCAGCGACGTCAACCAGTTCAAGCAGCCCGGCAAGGCGGTGATCGTCTACCCGCCCGAGCTGCGCTCGGGCAAGTTCGACTACCCCTACACCGAGGCGCAGAAGTGACGTGCTACAGCTGAGAGGGTGGCCGGAGGCGCTCCGGCACGCCGGCTCTCCCCGTCCGCGGCGATCGCGCACGCGGGAAAGCCGCGTGAATCCGCGACAACGGCACGCCCGCACCTGGCGTTTTGCTTCACGTGAAACCTATAAGCGCATGGTGCAAGTGCTATACATCGGCCCGCATCTGCACCATCAGCGGACCACGCCGAGGACCGGTTCAGGACCAAGTCTGCTCTATCCCTTGCTCAAGCGGATGCGGCTCTCCTCGCCGCGCAGCAGGCGGCGGATGTTGGCGTGGTGGCGCAGGATCGCCATGACCGCGAGGGCGAGGATGATTTCGGTCGGCTGGATCTGGCGCGTCCAGAGCCAGGCGTAGACGGGCGCCAGCGCGCAGGCGGTCAGCGCCGCCAGCGACGAGTAGCGCGTCGCCGCCACCACCACGAGCCAGGTGGCGATGCCGGCGAGACCGACCGGCCAGGCATAGGCGAGGACGACGCCGCCCGCGGTGGCGACGCCCTTGCCGCCCTTGAAGCGCAGCCATACCGGGAAGAGGTGGCCGAGGAAGGCGAAGATGGCGGCGATGGCCGCCATGTCCGGCCCGAACTGCCGGGCGATGAGCACCGCCGCCGCGCCCTTGCCGGCGTCGAGCAGCAGCGTCAGCGCCGCCAGCGCCCTGCTGCCGGTGCGCAGCACGTTGGTGGCGCCGATATTGCCGGAGCCGATGTGGCGGATGTCGCCATATCCGGCGAGCCGCGTCAGCACCAACCCGAACGGGATCGAGCCCAGCAGATAGGCGAGCGCCGCGCCGACATAGAACGGCCAGGTGTAGGTGAGATCGCCCATCGGATGCGGCATGGCTACCGGCGAGGTCTGGCCCTGCGATACCCCCCACCGTCGATCCGCCTTGCGGATCGATCCTCCCCCTCAAGGGGGGAGGGGGAAGCGCGAAATCCCCTCCCCCCTTGAGGGGGAGGGATAGGGAGGGGGGTGAAGCGCGGCTGCATGGCCCTATCCGCGAGTAGTCGCCACAGTATCGGCCAGCGCGGGCTGCGGCGCCAGCAGGGCGAGGATGAGGTCGCGCACGAGGTGCGCGGTGCGGTGGCGCTCGTCGAATTCGGGGATGTACTCGACGATCTCGAGCGCGCGCAGCAGCGGATGGCGCGCGAGCGGCGACAGCGCGGCGAGCGTCGACGCGGCGCGGAAGCCGTCGGGCTCCCTGAGGCCGACGCCCGGCGCGTCCGCGGGATCGAAGCCGTCGAGGTCGATGCTGATGCCGAAGCCGGCGGTGCCGCGCGTGGCGATATCCGCTGCCTCGGCGAGAGCGGAATCCATGCCGCGCCGCGTCACCTCGTCCATGGCGATGATGCGCACGCCGAGGCGGCGCAGCAGTGCGAGCTCGCCTGCTTCATAGGAGCGGGCGCCGATGTAGCAGAGATGCTCCGGCCGCAGCACGCCGCCGGCGAGCGCGCGGAACGGCGCATGGCCGTATCCCAGCAGCGCCGCGGCGCCCATGCCGTGCGCGTTCATCGACGGCGTCGTCTCGATCGTGTGCGCGTCGAGATGGGCGTCGAGCCAGATGAGGCCGAGCGGGCGATGCGCCATGCCGCGCGCCACGCCGCTCCAAGTGCCCATCGCGATGGCGTGGTCGCCGCCGAGCACGACGGGAAAGCGCCCCTCCGCCGGCGCCGCGGCGACCGCGTCGGCGAGCGATTCGGCGTGGCGCAGCACGAGGTCGAACGTCGCCGCGCCGCGCAGCTCGGGATGCGCGCGCCACGACTTCTCGGCGTGCAGCATCGCGCGCCATTCGGCGGCGACGCCGCGTGCGCTGAGCCAGCGCGCGAGGCCGAGCGCGCGCAAGGCGGGCGGGCCGTCTTCAGTATGCCGGAACCCGGCGCCCCATCCGGATGCGGCGCCGATCAATGCGATCTGTGCCATGTCTCTCAGCTTTCGTGGATGAAGACGCTGCGGCCGGCGATCACCGTGCGCAGCACGCGGCCCTGGACGGGCCTGCCGTCGTAAGGCGAGTTCTTGGATTTGGAACGCAGCGCGTCGACGTCAATGCGCCACGGGCGCTCGAGATCGAACAGCACGAGATCGGCGGCGGCGCCTAGAGCGAGACGGCCGGCAGGGAGGCGCAGGATCTCCGCCGGGCGCTGCGTCAGCGCGCGTAAAACGGCGAGCAGCGGCAAATGGCCGTTGTGATAGAGCTCGAGCGCCAGCGGCAGCAGCGTCTCCAGCCCGATGATGCCGCTTGCCGCCGAGGCGAAGGGCAGGCGCTTCGATTCCTGGTCGTGCGGCGAGTGGTCGCTGGCGATGGCGTCGATGGTCCCGTCCTCGAGGCCGGCGACGACGGCGCGGCGGTCCCATTCGCCGCGCAGCGGCGGCGACACCTTGGCGAAGGTGCGGTAATCGCCGACCGCGGTCTCGTTGAGGGCGAAATAATGCGGCGCGGTGTCGCAGGTGACGGGGAGGCCGCGCGCCTTGGCGTTGCGGATCGCGGCGATCGCCGCCTCGGTCGAGACATGGGCGATGTGGAGCCGGCCGCCGGTGATCTCGACCAGCCGCAGATCGCGCTCGACCATGATCGCCTCGGCGGCCGGCGTGATGCCGGCGAGGCCGAGCCGCGTCGCCACTTCGCCCTCGTTCATGGCGCCGCCCGCGGCCAAGCTCGGCTCCTCGGGATGCTGCATCACCAGGAGATCGAATGTCCGCGCGTAGGAGAGCGCGCGGCGCATGACGACGGGGTCGGCGATGGCATTGCCGGCATCGGTGAAGGCGAGCGCGCCGGCGGCGGCGAGGAGCCCCATCTCGGTCAGCTCGCGGCCGCGCAGCCCCTTGGTCGCGGCGGCATATGTGCGGATGCGCGCCAATCCTACATCGCGCGAGCGTCGCGCCACGAACTCGACCAGCGCCGCGTCGTCGATCACCGGCTCGGTGTTGGGCAGCGCCACCATGGTGGTGACGCCGCCGGCCACCGCGGCGAGCCCGCCCGAATTCATCGATTCCTGGTGCTCGGCGCCGGGCTCGCGCAGCTCGACGCGCATGTCGACGAGGCCCGGCGCCAGGCAGGCGCCGGCGCAATCGATCACCTCGCTGTCGCGGCTGCCGCGCGCGACGGTAGCGATTTCGGCGATGCGCCCGTCCTGAACGAGGAGGTCGCCGGCGTGATCGAAACCGCTCGCCGGATCGAGCAGGCGGGCGTTGCGGAAGAGGGTGCGCGTGGCCATCAAACGCCCGCCACAGCGCTGTCATTGCGAGGCGCCCAAAGGGCGCCGCGGCAATCTCCCGCCGCGGCGGGCGCCCATGGCTGCGGGAGATTGCTTCGCTGCGCTCGCAATGACGGGTTGGGCGCCATCACACGGGCGGCACGTTGCCGATGTTGCGGCTGAGCACTTCGAGGCACGCCATGCGCACGGCGACGCCCATCTCGACCTGCTCGCGGATGGCGCTGCGGTCGATGTCGTCGGCGACGTCGGTGTCGATCTCGACGCCGCGGTTCATCGGCCCCGGATGCATGATGAGCGCGTCGGGCTTGGCGGCGGCGAGCTTGGCGTAGTCGAGGCCGAAGAAATGGAAATACTCGCGGATCGACGGCACGAAGCTGCCATGCATGCGCTCGGTCTGGAGCCGCAGCATCATGACGATGTCGACGTCCTTCAATCCCCCTGCCATGTCGTGGAAGACCTCGACGCCCAAGCGCTCGATCTCCGCCGGCAAGAGCGTGCGCGGCGCCACCACGCGCACGCGCGCGCCCATGGTGTTGAGGAGGGCGATGTTGGAGCGCGCGACGCGGCTGTGCAGGATGTCGCCGCAGATGGCGACGAGCAGGCCCTGGAGCCGCGCCTTGCGGCGGCGGATGGTGAGCGCGTCCAAGAGCGCTTGCGTCGGATGCTCATGGCTGCCGTCGCCGGCATTGATGACGGAGCAATCGACCTTCTCGGACAGGAGCTGGACCGCGCCCGATTCGGGATGGCGCACCACCAGCACGTCCGGGTGCATGGCGGTCAAGGTCATCGCCGTGTCGATCAGCGTCTCGCCCTTCTTGATCGAGCTCGCCTGCACCGACATGTTGATGACGTCGCCGCCGAGCCGCTTGCCGGCGAGCTCGAAGGAGGTGCGGGTGCGCGTCGAATTCTCGAAGAAGAGATTGATGACGGTGCGGCCGCGCAGCAGCGCCTGCTTCTTGTCGGCCTGGCGGTTCTGCTCGACATAGCTCTCGGAGCGGTCGAGCAGAAGCGTGATCTCGTCCGGCGAAAGCCCCTCGATTCCCAACAGGTGGCGATGGGGGAAGGAGAGGGAAGTGGTACCGGCACTCATTAAAGGGGGGACTATACGTGGTAGGGCGAGACCCCGCAAGGCGATATAGGCGGGAGCGACCCGCCGCCCACGCCGCCAACCGGCTAGCCGAGAAAGCGGCAGCATGTGACGCCCTCAGCCGCATCGGCGTGAGTAAATGGACGGTCGAAGCGGACCCGAACATTAGAGGTGACGACATCGCCGCGCTCATCGAGCGGCGAGAAGCTTTCGCGGTCGTTGCTGATAGGCTGACGCTTGACATTCCCCTCCGTGGGAACCCTATTGTTAATTTCGGCTTCAGAACGGTTACGCTATGAAGATCGCATTGATTACCGCTGCCGCGCTCGTCGCCCTCGCGGTTCCTGCTTATGCGGCGGTTTGCTTGTTCTGCTGAGCGAGACTTCAGGGCACGGACGATCGAGTCCGCCTGGATAGTTGGCCACCGAGGCAATGCGAGCATGCGGGGAAGCGCGGACATCTTCTGGCGACTAGTGAGGGCGACCATCTTGCTGATCGCCCTCATGGTTTTGTTCGCGTTCGCGCCGAACGCCATGACGCACGGCTCGCATCACGCAAGTCCCGGAATGTCCGCCGCCGCTCCCGCTTTCGGGGCTTCCGAGGCGGGCGCCGCAACGTACGTACAGTCAGCCAGCGGGCAGTTTGCTGACCCTGATGAGTCTTGTCCCGAAGACTCCGACGATGGGCACGCGGATCATATCGGTTGCTGTGGCGGCGTCGTCTCTTGTGCTTCCGGGTGCGGTGCCGCGATTCCACCGGACGAGCCATTGCAGCTCTCCGCGCCTAAGGCCGCTTTGGCCTGCTCGATGACGCCGGTGTCGGTTGGCGCCGGTACAACTCCCGCCGATCCCCCTCCGCGCACCTCCATCTGACCAATCGCATTGCTAGGTCTCGACGTCGCTGACCCGGGCACCGGGAAGGCGCTGGCGAGCGCCATGCGGTCGAGGTCCTGCCGACCCTCGGGAGTGTCCTGGGGCAATCGGCGGGCGCATGCCTCAACCGCAACCACCCCCGACAATGAATTGTTTGGAGATGAAATATGACTTTCCGCATTGCAGCGCTCGCGGGCTTCGCCGCGATCTGCGCCGTTTCGGCGCAGGCAGCCTCTGGCGTGTCAGCGCACGCCCATGAGCACGATGGCGACGCCGCGCACGGCGCCACAGGTACGGCCGGAGGCCCGGGAAAGGCAACCGATGTCACACGCACCGTGCGCATCGACGCCGGCGACACGACGTTCAACGTCAAGCAGATTCAAGTCAAGGCAGGCGAGACTGTCAAGTTCGTCATCACCAGCAAGAGCAGCATCCCGCACGAATTCGTGATCGCGAGCCACGACGAGCACCTCGAACATCGCAAGATGATGCAAGAGATGGCAGGAATGACAATGGACGACGAGCCGAACGCTGTCACCATCGATCCGGGCCAGTTCAAGGAACTCATCTGGAAGTTCGGCAAGGACAAGGACGTGGAGTTCGCCTGCGACATACCTGGTCACGCCGAGCAGGGCATGGCGGGCAAGTTCCGTATCACGAAGTGATCGGGAGCACCTCCATGCGCCCTACAGTTCATCGACGTCGGTTCATCCAGGGTGTCGCAGCGGGCGGAGCGGTGCTTGCCTTTGGCCGGTCGGCATTGGCGATGCGCAATCGCGTCGAGCCCGCAGTGCTGAGCGGTGATCGTTTCGACCTCGTCATCGACGAGACTCCAGTCAACATCACCGGCCGTCCGCGAATGGCAACAGCCGTCAACGGCTCCATACCGGCTCCGACGCTTCGTCTGCGCGAAGGCGATACGGTCACGATCAACGTGACCAATCGCCTTTCTGAGACTACTTCCATCCACTGGCACGGCCTTCGTCTGCCGGCCGATATGGACGGCGTTCCCGGTCTGAGTTTTCGCGGGATTCGCCCAGGGGAAACCTTCACCTATCGTTTCCCGATCGTCCAGGGCGGCACGTATTGGTACCACAGCCACAGCGGCATGCAGGAGCAGACCGGTCTCTACGGCTCGCTGATTCTCGAGCCGCGAGCGAAGGAGCCGTATAGCTACGACCGAGACTACGTCGTGGTGCTGTCGGATTGGACCGACGAAGACCCGACGACGATCGTCTCCAACCTGAAGCAGGACAGCGAGTACTACAATTTCCACCAGAGGACGGTCGGGACCTTCTTCGCGGACGCTGGAAGGCAGGGATGGGGGCCGACGATCTCCGACCGGCTGATGTGGGGTGGGATGCGGATGAGCCCGACCGACATCATGGATGTCAGCGGCGCCACCTACACCTTCCTCATCAACGGACAGCCGCCGGCAGCGAATTGGACGGCACTGTTCAAGCCCGGCGAGAAGGTGCGCCTTCGCTTCATCAACAGCGCGTCGATGTCGACCTTCGACGTGCGGATTCCGGACCTGCCGCTCCGGATCGTGCAGGCCGACGGTACCGATATCGCGCCGGTCGAGGTTGACGAGTTCCGGATCGGCGTGGCCGAGACCTACGATGTCATCGTGGAGCCGCGGAACGAGCAAGCCTACACCATCTTCGCGCAGGCGCAGGATCGCAGCGGCTACGCACGCGCCACCTTGGCGCCGCGGCCCGGCATGAGCGGGCTGATCCCGCCGATGGATCCAAGGCCCATGCGCACCATGACCGACATGGGGATGGGCGATATGGCCGGCATGGATATGGGCGGAACGAAGGGCATGCCGGACATGGAGGGAATGCCCGGCATGGACATGAGCAAGCCCGGCATGGATCACGGCTCGATGCCCGGGATGGACCAGGGCTCGATGCCGGGCATGGACATGAGCAAGCCGAGCACGAGCCACGGCTCGATGCCCGGGATGGACATGAGCAAGCCGGGCATGAACCACGGCTCGATGCCCGGGATGCACCACGGCTCGATGCCGGGCATGGACATGAGCAAGCCGGGGATGAACCACGGCTCGATGCCCGGAATGGACATGAGCAAGCCGGGCATGAACCACGGCTCGATGCCCGGAATGGACCATGGCTCGATGCCCGGCATGGATCACAAGGCCATGCCCGGTACGGGCGGGATGGACATGTCAGGCCCCAAGCCGCCGACGGTGAATGCCGACGGCGTCGACCCCAAGACGTTGCAGGGAAAGCCCGAGGTCGACAACGTCGCAATGTCGCCGAAGAGCCGACTTGCCGAAGCCGGCGATGGGTTGGATGGCAACGGCCGCCGCGTGCTCACCTACGCGCAGCTCAAATCACTCCGCCCCGCTCCGCATTCATCGCCGGTGCAGCAGGAGATCGAATTCCATCTAACCGGCAACATGGAGCGTTTTGTGTGGGGCTTCGACGGAAAGAAGTTTTCCGAAGCGGGGCCGGTGCATGTGAAGCTCGGGGAGCGCGTGCGCTTCGTGATGATCAACGACACGATGATGGAGCACCCGATGCATCTTCACGGCTTCCTCTTTGCTGTGGAGAACGGTCAAGGAGATCGGCTGCCGCTGAAGCATACGATCAACGTCAAGCCGGGCGAGCGCATGAGCTTCGTCTACACGGCCGATACACCCGGACATTGGGCCTTTCACTGTCACCTGCTGTTCCACATGGAAACCGGCATGTTCCGGACGGTGGTGGTCGCATGACGGCGCGTCGGTTCGCGACCGCCTTCGGGGCAAGCCTTCTTGCCGCGGCGGGTGCCGCCAAGGCACAGACGCCGGGTGCAGATCCGAACGTTGCCGCGCCTTTCGGCCCGCCGGTCGAAGATCAGCGAATCTATGTGCACGGCCTGCTCGATCAATTCGAGGCTCGGATTGGCACAGAGAATAGCTTTCGCTGGGACGGGCAGGCTTGGGCCGGCACCGACACGAACCGCCTCTGGTTCAAGAGCGAAGGCACAGTGACAAACGGCAGGGTCGGAGACGGCAGTCACCAGCTGCTCTACGATCGGCCCATCACCACCTATTTCGATCTGCAGGGCGGCATTCGATACGACATCGATTCCGGACCTTCCCGCGGCTGGGCAGCGTTCGGAATTCAGGGCTTGGCGCCACAATGGTTCGATGTCGAGGCGACCGCTTACGTGAGCGACTCCGGTCACTTCGCCGCTCGCTTGACGACCTTCTACGACGTCCTCCTGACTCAGCGTCTGATCCTCGAGCCGCAGATCGAATTGAATTTCTATAGCAAGTCAGACCCCGGACGCACGATCGGGCCGGGTCTCTCTGATCTCGATGCCGGGCTTCGTCTCCGTTACGAATTTACCCGTAAGTTTGCGCCCTATATCGGCGTGGTTTTCGAAGATAAATTCGGCGGCACGGCGGCCTTCGCCCGCCGTCAGGGCGAGAGCGTCAACGACGTACGTTTCGTCTTTGGCATTCGATCGTGGTTCTGATTCGGCGATGTAGCGACAGTTCGCAAAGAGCGGACACGGGCCGATAGGGTCGAGTATCGCGCAACGACGTTCATCAGCGCATAGGCGGCTCAAAAGATGCTGATCCAGCCGATCGACTACTTCCTGCTCGCTTGGTTTGTTCTGGCGGCCCTCTCGACCGCTTACGTTGCCTACGAGGGGCGGGGCGCAGCCCTCACCCTCCCTCTCCCGCGATGCGGGAGAGGGGCTGAAAAATTCCGGGCAGAAGATAAAAAGCCCCTCTCCCGCTTGCGGGAGAGGGAGGGACCCATCGCGTAGCGACGGGAGGGTGAGGGGATCTGTACATGGCCCGATCCCTGTCCATATTGGAACCACCGAGGCGTCGCCCGACGCTTTGGCCCTCTCTCAAAGGATTGTCCAGATGAGCAACCCCGTCGTTCTGATCACCGGCGCGCTGGCCGGCATCGGCCGTGCCACCGCGCTTGCGTTCGCTCGCGAGGGGGCGCGCGTCGTCGTCTCCGGCCGCCGCGACGAGGCGGGCCGCTCGCTGGTGGCCGAGCTGCGCGACCTCGGCGCGGAGGCGGAGTTCGTGCGCGCGGATGTGCGCCGCGAGAATGACGTGCGCGGCCTGATCGATCAGGCGGTCGCGCGGTTTGGCCGGCTCGACGTGGCGGTCAACAACGCCGGTACCGAAGGCCAGCTCGGCCCGGTGACGGAGCAGACCGCGGAAAGCTATGCCGCCACCTTCGATACCAATGTGCTGGGCGTGCTGCTCAGCATGAAGCACGAGCTGCGCGTGATGCAGCCGCAGGGCCACGGCAGCATCGTCAACCTGTCGTCGACCGCGGGTCAGAGAGGGGCGCCGGGCGCGTCCATCTACGTGGCCAGCAAGCACGCGGTCGAAGGGTTGACGAAATCCGCGGCGCTCGAAGCGGCGGCCTTCGGCGTCCGCGTCAACGCCGTGGCGCCCGGTCCGGTCGAGACCGGGATGCTCGACCGCTTCACCGGCGGCGGCGAGCGGAAGGCCGCTTTCGTCGCGGGCGTACCGCTCAAGCGCGCCGGGCGGCCCGAGGAGATCGCGCAGGCGATCGTTTTTGTCGCCTCCGACAAGGCGTCCTTCGTCACCGGGCAGATTTTCGGCGTCAACGGGGGGAGATTGGCGTAAGCGGCGCCCTCACCCTCCCGCGCCTGCAGCGCGGGTCCCTCCCTCTCCCGCATAGCGGGAGAGGGGCCATAAAGAAATCCCCCTCTCCCGCACCGCGGGAGAGGGTCGGGGTGAGGGGGCCTTTCCGCTACGCGCCGCCCGCGCGCAGCCGGTCGAGCAACCCTTGCAGGATGTATGCCGCGGCGACCTTGTCGATGATCTGGGATCGGCGCTTGCGCGAGAGGTCGGCGGCGATCATCTCGCGCTCGACGGCGGCGGTGGAGAGGCGTTCGTCCCAGAAGGCCATCGGCAGGTCGGCCTGCTCGAGCAGGTTCTTGGCGAATTGGCGCACGCCCTGGACGCGCGGGCCCTCGCTGCCATCGAGGGCGAGCGGCAAGCCCACGACGATGCCGCCGATCTGGTGGCGCGCGATCTCGACCAGCAGGCGCTTCGCATCGTCGCGGAAGCGCGTGCGGCGGATGGTGTCGAGCGGCGTCGCCAGCAGCAGCGTCGTATCCGAGAGCGCCATGCCGATGGTCCTGGTGCCGACATCGAGGCCGAGCAGGCGCTCGCCTTTCTTGATCATCGCCTTGAGGTCGACGGGATTGCAGATCGGCATGGCCGGTGCTAGGTAGGGCCGCGGTCTTCCGCGGGAGAACATCTACATCATGGCGTTGGACAAGGCCACCGTGGCGCGGATTGCGACGCTCGCGCGCATCAAGGTGCCCGAGGGCGAGCAGGAGCATCTCGCCGGCGAGCTGTCGCAGATCCTGAGCTGGATCGAGCAGCTCAACGAGGTCGACACGTCCGGCGTCGAGCCGATGTCGGGCGGCGCCGCCATGAGCTTGGCCATGCGCGAGGACGTGGTGAGCGACGGCGATCGCCGCGACCAGATCCTCGCCAACGCGCCCGAAGCGGCGCATGGTTTCTTCGTGGTGCCCAAGGTGGTGGAGTAATGGCGGCGCTGACGGAGCTCACGCTCGCCGAGGCGCGGGTGGGGCTCGCGAACAAGAAATTCTCGGCGCGCGAGCTGGCTTCGGCCTATATCGCCGCGATGGAAGCGGCACGGCCGTTGAACGCCTTCGTCACGGAGACGCCGGAGCGCGCGCTCGCCATGGCGGCCGAGTCCGACCAGCGGCTGGCGCGCGGCGCGGCGCTGCCCTTGGAGGGCATGCCGCTCGCCATCAAGGATCTGTTCTGCACCGAGGGCGTGCTCACCACGGCGGGATCGCACATCCTCAAGGGGTTCAAGCCGCCTTATGAATCGACCGTCACGGCCAAGCTGTGGCAGGCCGGCGCGGTGATGCTCGGCAAGGTCAACATGGACGAGTTCGCCATGGGCTCGGCCAACATCACCTGCGCGCATGGCAAGGTCGAGAGCCCGTGGCGGCGGCGCGGCGACAACCGGCCGCTGGTGCCGGGCGGGTCGTCGGGCGGCTCGGCGGCGGCGGTGGCGGCGCGCGCGGCGATCGCCGCGACCGGCACCGACACGGGCGGCTCGATCCGCCAGCCCGCGAGCTTCTGCGGCATCGTCGGCATCAAGCCCACCTATGGGCGCTGCTCGCGCTGGGGCATCGTCGCCTTCGCCTCCTCGCTCGACCAGGCCGGGCCGATGACGCGCAGCGTGCGCGACGCCGCGCTGATGCTGCAGGCGATGGCGGGGCATGATCCCAAGGATTCGACCTCGGCGACGCTGCCGGTGCCCGATTTCGCGGCGGCGCTCAGCGGCGACATTCGCGGCCTCAAGGTGGGGATCCCGCGCGAGTACCGCGTCGCGGGCATGCCGGCGGAGATCGAGGCGCTGTGGCAGCGCGGCATCGACTGGCTGAAATCGTCGGGCGCACAGCCGGTCGAGATCAGCCTCAAGCTCACCAAATACGCGCTCGCGACCTATTACATCATCGCGCCGGCGGAGGCGTCGTCGAACCTGGCGCGCTATGACGGCGTGCGCTTCGGGCTGCGCGTGCCGGGCCAGACGCTCGACGAGATGTACGAGAACACGCGTGCCGAAGGCTTCGGCGCCGAGGTCAAGCGCCGCATCCTCATCGGCACCTACGTGCTCTCGGCGGGGTATTACGACGCCTATTACCTGAAGGCGCAGCAGGTGCGCACGCTGATCGCGCGCGACTTCGCTGAAGCCTTCGAGCGCTGCGATGTGATATTGACGCCGACCGCGCCCTCGGCCGCCTTCGCAATCGGCGAGAAGATGGACGATCCCATCGCCATGTACCTGAACGACGTCTTCACCGTGCCGGTTAACCTCGCGGGCCTGCCAGGCATCTCGGTGCCGGCCGGGCTCTCCGGCGACGGGCTGCCGCTGGGCCTGCAGATCATCGGCCGCGCCTTCGACGAGGCGACCGTGCTGCGCGTCGGCGAGGCGATCGAGCGCGCCGCCGACTTCACCGCCAAGCCGCAGTTCCTCGCCTCTCCGGCGACCCGCGCATGAGCACCGCCGTTGCCCGCACGCTCCGCCGCGACTCAACCGACGCTGAGAAACGCGTCTGGCGGCTGCTGCGCTCGCGCCAGGCGAGCGCAAAATTTCGCCGCCAGCAGCCGATCGAGGGCTATGTCGTCGACTTCGTCAGTTTCGAACATCGCTCGTCATCGAAATCGACGGCGGCCAACATAGCGACGCGGATGAGTATGAGCAGAGGCGGATGCACTGCCTCGAAGCGAACGGGTTTCGCATCCTGCGATTCTGGAACAACGACGTGACGGAAAACGAGGAGGGCGTGTTCGACACGATCGTTGACGCGCTATCTCCCTCTCCCCTTGCGGGAGAGGAAGGGGCCCGTCGCGAAGCGACGGGAAGGTGAGGGGGCTCGCGAGGGATGAACACGAATAGCGCAGCGATGGAAACGGCGGTGGGGCGCGCGGCGAGAGCCCCCTCACCCTCCCGCGCCGTTGGCGCGGGCCCCTCCCACAACCCGTTCGATCGCTCTGCGATCGAACCCTCTCGGGGCCGACCGCAAAGCGGTCGGCCGGGTTGTGC
>Ga0209488_10000069_pt1 | contig 70670 bp, 98 predicted proteins | sample Rivendell_Oct201_8_FD_188349 | JGI IMG/M metagenome (GOLD analysis project Ga0209488, IMG submission 188349) | Vadose zone soil microbial communities from the Eel River Critical Zone Observatory, Northern California, USA -... | ecosystem: Environmental > Terrestrial > Soil > Vadose zone >...
CACATCCAGGGGAACTAATTCGCCCAACGCGTCCTTCTTACGGTCGATCTTGCTTGCCCACAGAATTGTCGCAATGTTGATAAAAAGTGAGTTGTTGGCCAAATGCCGACCAGGGCACTCCCTGCGGCCAAACCCATACGAAACATGTCCATCTCTGGTATCAGACGGGCCGGGTTTAATGCCCCCATCGGCATTGAGATACCGCGCCGGATCAAAATCCGCCGCATTCTCGCCATAAACCTCAGGATCGTGGTTCAATTGCCACACATTTGCGAGGCAAATTGTGCCCTTCGGGATGAACATTCCTTCGTACCAGTCATCCTCGGTTAATCGGTGTGGTACGCCAAGTGGGATGGCCGGTCTCCAGCGTAGAATTTCTTGGACCATAGCACGAACGTAAGGTAAGAATGGATAGTCGGCAAAGGTAGGCAAGCGGGCACGGCCAACGACTGCGTCTAGTTCTGCTTGTGCGCGGGCTTGTGTCTCCGGGTATGCGAGCATCGCGAGTATCCACCAAGCCGTCGCCACGGAAGTGGAATCGGAACCACCGATACTGAAGAGCTGGTTGAAGCAGGGAATCGGTGATCAGCGTGCAGGGGGCTTACAACAAGGTTCCGGCAAGCCACGAACGCTCCCTTGATGACAGCTTGTTTTTATCCACCTCACGAATCAACGTTGAGCACAGACTTTGATGATCATCTCCCTTTGCCTATGGGAGAGAGGTTAATGTATGATGTGGTTGCTAGTCAGTAAGAAGGATACATACAACATTTGCCTCGACGGTATGGAGGAGACCTTCAAACATTTTCGAATCTTTCTTGAAAGCATTCTCGGCATCTCGCTTCCACTTTGCCAGGCTTTTTTTACATTATTACTCAGTCAAGTGATTACGGTGTATTGACGAGGCCCACCTGCTTGGGATATAGCGCATCCATGTGAAGAACTCAACCAAGTAAGTGCCTGGATAAGCAGCGCGAGTGAGACGCTCTGCACACTCATTGATGGCCTCCACAGTATGATCCCGTCCAGACACGATTGTAGGGTAACTGTAAACGGCAGAGAGAATCATTGATGCCGCAGTACGGCTACAGTGTTTGTCCCATTCCGCAGGTTCGTCCAGCAAGCCAGATACCAAAAGGATGGCCTCCGTTATTTGCGTCGTGTAGAATCTCTTAACTAACACTTTGTTGAACGCCTCATGGCAAGCCTTGCGCATCCGACGCCAACTGAGTGTTTTTTTCCACGTGTCAGTTAGCGCATCGATTCAGAAAAGGAAGAGTGACTCACTTATCACCGTACTTGGCGAGTGGGAAGAGAAGTCCGCCCGTCATAATGTCGCATGCGACAATGTTTCGCGGACGATCGGAATATATCCCTGAGCGCCGATCGAGCAAATCGGCTGCAACTTTATGAGAGTTAAGGACGATTATCGGCTGGCCAGCTGCCGTGATGTAGATGAGATCTCCTGTCGGGTCCAAATCAGAGACGAGCCAAGAGAGGATGGAGACAATGAACTGACCGTAGTATTTTCTCCATGCTGCGAATTTTAGCCACTGTTCTTTCCTCAGTTCGAGGAGACTCCCTATGATTGGGTAACCACGAGGTCCAGGAGGTAGCTTGCGATATGGACTGGCAAGGTAGTGAGCTGCATAGAGTACGATGAGACCAATAATGATTCCAAATGAGAGAGATCCATGATCTTGCACGTCCGGCCACAATTGCAGTGTTGAAAAGTTGGAATTTGAAGCCTCAAAATAGGCAGAGAAAGAGGACATGACGATATGTCGATGAATGGATGGACGGGGCTGACGCGTTGGGGCTGTTATGGAGCTAGCCTGAGCAACAAGGCATATTTATGTTGAAGTCTTGACGCCAGAAAAAACAAATGCAGGGTGCCATTTGCCCCAGTAAAACTGGCTAGCTGTAGAGTGCAAGGCACCCGGGTCCGGATTGCTACGATACCGGATTACCACGATAACTGAAATCCCTACAAGGCAGTGTTAATGTTAATGAAGACCACAGCACATGGCGATGGCATAACAGCCGAATGAATTGTAGACATGACACAGTGATAATTCGAAGAACATGGAGCTCCGATTCCCGTCAATTCCGGCGACCTCTCGGGCCGGAAATACCCGTTACATCCATAAGCGTGGCAATCTCTGTGGGCAGGAGACTCCCGGGTTCGGGTTCATACCCACCGAAACTATCCCTCCCCTGCATGTCGCCCCCAGTTGGCTCAAGTTGGCTCCGCGAGCCGTTTTCTAATTGGATTGGCTGTGATTCGCTGCCAGTGTCGACCTCCCTCCACAGTACTCCCGCATTTCCTACTATGATGGATATCTTCGCCCTTTCCCCAGATTTTCATTCCGCACACATCTATTCTCTCTCAGTTCCCCATTGACTACGTTGCTTTGCGCGTGGTCGTCGGCGGCGTGTCATCCGCGGAGTAGTTTTTTCTCATTCATCTGCAAATCTTGTGACTTATATACATCTGAATCTTCCGAAGGTCGTTGGTTTCACGTCAACGCTCAGGTTGTCTTTACGCCTCGGTGAAAGAGACTCGAACAGCGATTCGAGCCGTAGGGACGGAATACTTTGCGCCAACATGGACCCGGCGCCGTGTGAGTGGAGAGGACGAAGGAACATACAGAAAGTGAAAGAGAGTTCGTTCATGCTACCGATTTGACTAGTGAGAATACCGTACAAAACTATGTCATCAGTAGTGGCAGGTGACACGACGATAACAAGAACCAACACAGCATACCCATACACCGACAAACTGACGTTCCTCTTTTCGTCCCTTCTATGTCGTCCTCGTCATCCTAGTCGTGAATTGCACCGTGCCCCAATTCGTCCATAGCAAGCGGTGCCACCCTTCGCCTCTGAAGTCCCCTCATTGCTTTCAACTCATCACCTAAATGCCGGTCAGTGGTCTCCTCCAAGTCGAATGCACCGTGACGCCGAAGCGAGCGCTTCAGCAGAGTCCGGTATGACTTCAGATCTTCTTCGATGACGGGTCCAAACGTGTCTGGAAACAGCCCTGCACACCAAATGTCGAAAGAAGTGAATCGATCAGCAGGATGATCATGATGTTCTGAGTCGGGCTCCGCCGACTCTGAGGCGCTACGTGGGGAAAAGACTACGCCAGTTTCGTCAGAGCCCAGCGCAAAAACAAGTCGAATGACGGGTCGCGGCAATTGTTTGTCGGAGAACAAGAGATCAATTGGGTCCATTAGGTCAAACGAGGTCTGGTCGATCTTGTATTGGAAGCGTTTCACGGTCCTGACCTGAATGAGAATCGCCGTCACAGTGTCCCTAGAGATGTTTGCTGTGGCGACACAGATGGGCAAGACAACGTCGACACCAATGTTAGTCTTCGAACATATCACCATCGCGCCTCGGGTGATGAATTTCCAAAGCGATTCGGCTTTGATCATTTCGCTATCCTCTACCCTAATGACGTGGTTGAACCACATGCCGTAGTCCTTGAATGTCTCGCTAAATAGGGACTCCTCTCCCTTGCACCAAAATGTTGGCAAGGATTTTCGAAGGATTTTGAATGCAGATGATGGAAGAAGGGCCTTCATAAAGTCGCTAACCGACACCCATTTTAGTCCAGATCCGAGTCGTTGGCCCCATTTTGATGGTACTGATAGTACTGCGACATCACGTGCCTGCATGATGATAAATGCAGCGATCAAGTCGCCCCCCGATCCACGATCGATGCAGTTGAAATGTGCATTTTCTACCAGGTGACGCACCGGATTAACATTGCTGAAACGCATTGCATCGAAGGCGGCCTCGGCTAGAATCGGTTCCGACCCAGCAAATGTGAGCAATGATTTAAATCCATGTGATGCCGCGAGGATGAGCCGCATGTGGCGTTCAACCAATTGGCAGGCCACGGCACAAGAGACTTCATCTGCATTGAACTCCAGATCAAAGCGCACAGAGAGGCATGCCAGGGAATAGGGTCCATTGACGCCACGGACCACACTAGCAGACTGACCGAGCAGCAGCTTCTGCTGCGCAAAAGGCAAAAGATCATCTAGTTCTCTCCACCTCGCCAAGGCATCGTAAAAGGTGGCAAACCTGTGCTCAAGGAATAAAGTTGCTTCAAAAGAAAAAAGAAAATGAAGTGGACGAACAATGGACGGCCAAGATGAGATATCCAATCCAACTGTACAACCCGATCTAATGTGATACAGTTTTCAATCGCAGGGAATGCGAGGTCGTCGAAGCTGATCTCTGTAATGGGACTCAGACGGGGGTTTAGGTCCAGTTGTGAAGGATCCAATGAATGGGTCTGGGGAACTCGCGTTGAGAGGAACAACGAGAAAATTTGAAGGTCTGATATTGCCTGCAATGCTTTAAGCAAGTGTGAGTGCACCGACCAGGACGTGTCTCGCGGGACATCTGTCAGGAAGTGGTACTCGTCGAAATAGAGCACCACGAGAGGACGCCGTGGCCCTTCAGCCGAGTCCAGTACTCCATTCGGGTCCACAAACTGTAGTAGCTCTTCTGCTGCACGTTTCACTTGTTGCATTTCATGAGATGAAAAAATACGTTTTTTGACTTGTTCCCAGCTTTTCACGAGCTGGGGAGATGTTATCCCTCACACCCCCAAAACGTGAAGGCCGCAAAGACCCACCTTTTCGGCCATTTCAACCACTTCATCGTAGAAAGCCTTTCGATAAGGATTTGGAGCTTTGAAGCTTTGATCTCTTGTCATGCTATCACGGAAGGCAAATGCCAGCATCTCTTGGCGCTGTCGGACAAGCGATGCATATTTGTCCCGCTCATGTCGAGACAGCTCACTGATGTCGTTCAATGCTGGCAGCACCGGGATGTCTGAAATTTTGTTAGCATATAGGCATGTAGGCTGTAACAGCTCGAATCACCGTCATGCCGTTGCTCAAGTGTGGCCAGATGTTTGCGAAGGACGGCAAAAATTGACACAAGCAGACCCTGCAGATGCTGCGTGTAGTGGGTTGGATACATTCGTGTTCGAAAGTCAAACCAATCCCGCAGAGTGGAATCGGCGGGCGGAAATCCTATTTGAAATGATGGTTGTGAGCACACACTGGTAAGAATAAGGGGGCAGAAAACGAGACCACTGCTTCCACTTATGCGTAGGCAGATGGGCACCGTAATAATCGTCTTGGCCGCCGCGTCGACCATGCGAGATTTTCCGGTTCCGGACGAATTGATGATCGTGGCATATTTTACAGGGGTCACCGTCTTCTTGTCTAGGTAAGAAGACACTACACTGAGGAGTACATCCACGGTCCTCCCTTTGAACGGGACGTTCCAGGCGTCAATTACGTACGACATGATGACAAAAATGAGGTGGTAGTTGGGGTGAGAGGGGATGCCACCAAGTGCCCCTCTTTGTTCATTCTCAGCCTGCGGAGTTTCCGCGAATGCATACTGTCATCGCCCAGCCCAGGGTTGTTACGGACCACTGGCATGGTGCCCGCACCCCATCATTCAATATTCGACTGTCCACTAATAAGAATATTGGTTCAGTCAGGCTGTCAGACGCTTGATTTCAGACACATCACACCACCGCGCGCCGGCGCCTCCTGGTCACAGATTTGAGTCGCAATAATGAATTATACAAACTAAATAGACATCGTGTATTTTAAACTGTTAATTGAGGGTGGGTTCTTCTCCAGCCAGATACTAACGTCTCTAGCGCCTTGAAAGTCTGCAAAAACGACAGCATCAGCTTCTGCACGCAATTGTGTGTGCGTGATACGTACCGTGCCGGCAGATCAAACACGAGTAGGACACTTCCAGTAGCTAAGGACCCGAGGCGACGTGCTTTCCATTACACGGCAGCGCGCGCACGTCGTCGCTATCGTCAAAATCTACGATGCAGATCCGACAAGTCTGGAGTTCTTGTGCCGGTGTAATAGCAACAGTCCAGCGCGCGGGCGCGCGGGCGGGATGCGTCAAATCCTTCATCATACCCTTGTCGCGGCTCTTCGACCCTGATCGCACCTCCTGCTTCACCTGTAGCTGTGGCCCAGGTAAGCACTGTCTCCGCGGGTGATGCAATGTCGCTTTGGGTACCCACGTGAATGGAGTGGGGGTGTGTGTGTCTAACCAGGTGTACTTAAGGGAAGGCGAAGCACGTAATGGAGTGGTATGTATGCTGGATGAAGGTCCATGAGACCTCCTGTACGAAGGCATAAGAAAACGGATCCCGTGCGCCGATTACTTGATTCTTGTCTCCAGGAATAAGAGCGGAAACTTCTGCAAACCGGAGAAACTTGAGCCATTGAGTTCAAGTATTTTCGGCTAACCACGAGGCCCTGGGGTGGTTTGCGATATGGACCCGTGCTGATCAAAAACATCAGTGACCTTGCATCTTCAGTGAAAGCAGTAGAGAAGAGATGGGAACCCCGAGAAAGCGGAAGGGGGAGACGGAAAAAGAGGATGACACGGTTCATGAACTTGGGCAATTGTGGAACCAATGGATGGAGGTATGAGTTCAAAGTTCTCGAAGTCTTGACTCTGATTCACGTAAACACGAACAACACATTATTTGCACGGCAGAGCAAAGAAGGTTGATTTCATCATCAATGAGATTTTGATGAAGCGATGAAGTACCGTTGTCTCCCCAGTGTTAGTTAGGGATTGTTGATTGATGTGACATACCGTGACTTCCAGAATAGGACGTACGTGACACTCAACTATGACAGCGATTACAATCCCTGTCATTGCCCACTGCTCATTTTCGCTATTGTCATGGATGGCAGAAACAACCAATTTAACCCTCAAAATGCACGAAATCGTCAAGTGTCAAACACCCTCTCAGCGGAACTCAACCATATTCTCCAGCACGGCGTGACCCCAGAACAGTTTGCCGAGAATGCCCGTCAGCTCGAATCGTACGGTCGTATAAATGCCGCCGCTTTCCAGGTTTATCTACAGAGGCAATCACAACAAGCGGAACAACGTAGGCAGGATGAGTGAGTTATCACTGTATCAATTTCGCTGTCCTCACCACTTATAAGTAGGTTGCGTCTCATTCAAATGGCCCAACACCTAAGGTGCGTGCTCGCCGTCTTTTTGGGCAGTCGTCATATAGAAAAGATGCCAGCCAGCAGCAACTTCCGCGGCAACTTCCTCCACCCGCCCCATCAATTCCTCATAGTCATCATCCGTCATCCCTACAACAGGCCATTGCCTCCAGGAATCTACCCGTGGTGTGTTCTTTCATTGTGCACATCCTGGACGTTCAACGGATCTCATTTCCACAGCAAACTCCCAATACTGGGCAGCCTTATAATAAAGTGATCACAAACAGTGTAGTCTCTCAACACTGGTCTCACATACGCCAACCTCCCGCACCCAACGTACAACACCAACAACATCACCCTTCTGTCAACGGGTCAGCACCTTTCGTTAACCAGAATGGCTATCCCTCGCTCCAGACGTACCGCATATCACAACCAACTGGGGGGTCGAGTGTTTTAGCTGCCGTGAGTCACCATGGTCTTTGAGTAATGCCACATTTGTTGACCTTTCTTCCCAGTCGAACGCCCCCACTTCCCAACCTGTACACCCTCCCAATGCCGCACCCTCTCCTGTATGGGAAACCTCCCAGTATACACACCAACCTGGCATGGCCGCAAACGGTTCCCAAATTAACGCGGAACTCGGCGGTTCGTCAGGCGCGATTGCGAATCATGATGTTCAGCAAGCAGTGAGTAGGCGTTAGTCTTCATCTAACTTCGACTGTCTGAGCTTGATTCTAAAGCACTGGAATTTCAATCAACGTTACGAGACGTGGGTCAGGGTATGTGTTTTATGTAGCCGCGGGTGAAGCCACTGATCTCCGGTTGTCCAAGGCGTATGGCGCCGCGAAAGCCGCGTCATTGGCCAGAGAGCAGATGCAGTTGTGGCAGCAACAAAGGCAGATGCATCCCACGGTGCCAATGTCCACGCCGTCCACAATCGCTCCTCCCACGACTTCGGTCTCGGCACAAAGTCTCCAAAACCAGGGTCAATTCCGGATCTCAGAGCAAGGAGGGTCAGTGGTAGCATCGCTCCCGCTTCCTCAAACTCAGCAATGGCATTCGTCTGTGCCTGTTGTTTCTAACACCGAAAGACAAGCGGTGTCTCAACCCTATCCTGCTGTCTCGTCCGATCACGCTCCCGTTCTACATCCTTCCACCAATGACTCGACCATCAAAACAGAAACAGCTGATGTCCAGCCATGGTTGAATACCACAGCTGCACGCAACGGTGCAGGGGCACAATCACAGCACCTGGAGACCAGCTCGATCAACTCAACTGTAACATCAGCTAATGTCGGTTCAACACTTCCTGTTTTACCCAGTTCGCAATCAGGTTCAACACAATCAATATTGTTGGAGTCCGAGGAGAAGGGAACAAGTTTATACACCCTGCGGGGTCTAGCCGCTAGCATCAAGCGCTCTCTAAATGCAGAGAGATTGGCAGCATCTGTGGAACCACCCACCTCAGATAGGCAAAAGCGGAAACGGTCAAACTCTGTTGAGATCACTGATACTCGACATGAAGCCGAGTTGAGCCGACCTGACCTCACTCCCAGAGTAACTCCTGTGCAGGAACCTCTACCCGAAGCAGAACCTCCTCAACCAGTTAATTTTGTCGCCGGGCCTGATGACGCCCCACCAACCTTGCTACCGGTATCCGAGGTTTCTATACCACAGCAAGAAACAGTACACGTACCAAATGGGTTTGCGATCCCAATCTCACAGCATGATCCTCCTCGCGATTTTGTGCCCTTCTCTACGCTGGCCGGTGCTGTTTCAATGGACAACGTTACAGGTTCTGTCCCGATAAACTACAATGCTGCGTCCTCGGAGGCCATGAGCGTAATTGAGGACTCGACAACTAGCCAACCGACACCGGAGACCGTGCTTCATCGCCATATTGACGTCCCTTTAGTACCCGTCTCACATTCACCCTTTGATCATCTTTCCTTCACACATCGTACACCATCGCCTCAACTTGCCGCGACGATCACACCTGTTCGCGACGAGGATGAAGCTGATGAGAATGCTAGGACAACTCCTTCCTATCCCTCCGCCCCTCTTCATGACGAAGCGGTTGATTCACAACTGCAACCGAACTCACCTAGAAGTGGAAATGACTTAGAAATGGGTACAGCTTCTGGTGAAGATCACGTCCAGGTTCATTTCGACATCACATCGTCGGAGCACACACCTCATTCCGAACCACGAGATAGTGACTCGACAATACAAGAGCCCGACGTTTTTGTCAGTCGCAATGACTTGTTGGATTCATCAATCGAGGAGACTGACCGCGAATTGATGGGAAACCTTGGAGCTGAAAACTGTCCAGGGAGTGAGACAGGGACAAGAAGTCCCGAACCAGCACAGGCACGGGTACTCGCCAAGATACCGCCGACTCGTGCTCAGAGTCCAGGCTCTACCGAAACCTCGGGCCCTGGCTCATTGCCGAAACTTCCCAGGAAATCCCTTAGAAAACAAGACTTTTACGTCGCGGTTCCTCCAGCGTCGGAATGGGTGCTCAGAGCGAAGGGTCGGGGGGTAGAAAGAAAGGCACTGGTGAATGAGAGTACTGGTGAGTTCCGATATCCTTAAATCGTATCGTCTCGTTTCTCATACACCCTAGGGCAGCGCAGCAATAAAGGTTCGTAGGGAACTGCACGTTATTTACTGAACTCAGCTTGCTCAGTTAGAATACACGGAGTGTGAGCTTGCAAATCGTCTTTGTCCCCGACACTGTCATTGGAATGGGTGTCAAGCTGTTCTTAATTCGATGTTTTCTTTGAAGCAACACGTTAGACGACACCAATTAGAGGTGAAACCGGTGGCACCTGCAATGGTACTTACTCTGATAGGATGAGCCTTGACGGACTCATTGCTGACTTGCGTCTCCTAGACAGTGTCATGTCAGTGGAAACAATGTCGTATGGTATGCGAACAAAGCAGCCTCCTTGTGCACCTCAACCGCCACATTGAAAAGGAAGTGGCTTGCATTTATGAGGGTATATTACATTGAAAGGCCTCCAGGCATCTCCACACTGAAAATGGTTTACTTACCAGATTGTGAAGAGCGTTTTTCTCGTATCAAAGATCTCGCCGAACACGAGAAGAGTGAACATGCGGACGATGAACCCCCGCCGTCTGCTGTACCTCGACCTCCTGATCTTAAGCCTCCTGTGGCTCTACCTCAGATTGTCCCGTCGTATACGACCACAACACGGCTCGCGTCTAAGCCCTCTATCACAGCGGAACGTCATGCGCGCCTCGGCCCTTGGGTAAATCAGTATCTTTGCTCTCTGTGCTTTATTACGCTGATGCAAAGTCTGTAAGGCCCTGGGTATGATTCTCGGCCATCCCTCCACTGGGCTTGACGGAGATGGCTATAACACTACGCTGCGCGCGGGACGAACTACACGCCTAACCGATAAGGCACACGATGTTGTGGCCGCGCCGACGTTTCCCACAATTGGCGATAGTGGGGAGATGACACCGAATACCGAATTCGTGGGACGATCGGCAGAATACGATCTTTTGGAAGAAGCTGTTGGATCGGGCCACTCTTTCGGGGACTTGGACACAGTCGAAGTCACGCGGGAGTTTTACGATGGTTCGAACGTCCGAGGAGGGTCTCCTTGGGGCAGTGTGGGCGATGATGCGAGCGAAGATGATGAAACGCAGATGGACGTGGACAGGGATTCACTCGATGTCGAGGCGCTGTTGTAGCATCATAAGTTATCAGAAGAGTAAAGGGCCGGTCCGGGCCGAGAGTCGGGAGTAGTGAAATATGGTAAAGCGTCAAGTGAAAAATATATGCGTCGTTCTCTCTCGCTCCATGACCTCCCCTTCCTCTAGTCCCAGTCCGTTGTCCTCTTTTCCCCACAATATTCCCCATTCCTTACCGTTTTTGTAGATCCTATGTACATCTCCGCTCATTCGGCGGAGACCATTCTGTCAGATTTCCGTCCGCTCAAGCTCCAGACGGATGCCCTCTCCTTTCTTAATCTCCTCTTAGACGACATCTTAGCAAATATAATCACCTCCTCCCGTTCAATCCTCACGGATCGCCTGAAAACTGGCCTTTTGAAGACCGTTCCCACGACGATAGGAAAGGATGCGCTACTCGAAGCTGAAATGGAGTTACGCGCATATTGGCAGCGTCCGAACGCTGTCAGGCCCTCGCCTGCCCAAGTTTCTGTTTCAGAATACAAATTCTCTCTTCCCTCAATGATAGAGGCATGTGATTATTCTAACAGGTCATCCCTCTATCTTACACGTTCCTCGCCTCGTCTAGCTGATGCGCCTCAAGTGTGAAGCCTACTCAACATTAAACGACGAGGACGAGGACGCACAAGGTGAAAGCATTATTCAGGAACGGTTGCGATCTCAAGGCATCGATCCCCCAAAGTCTATCATCGTTGCGCCGGCCGCATTGTACCTAACGGCAATTCTCGAGTGAGTCCGACTTTTCTGTATCTGGAACTTGCATGTGCTCATTGTTTTTGCACTCCTAGGTGTATTTGCGAGTGAGCAAGCCACGCTTCCCCCACTCCCCCATGCCTGATTCATCATCCCGTACCTAGGCGTATATTATCCAGCGTAGGTCGGGTCGCCACGCGGGACAGCAGCAAGGAGGCCGCTGGGACGCATGACCTTTTCGTTGCCCTCTGCGAGGACGACGCTATCTATCCTATATTTAAGGGTTCGAAAGGTAGGCACTGTCCCCTCTCCGCATCCGGGATTTAACCGAAGTTTGTACAGTCTACGAAGTCATCGAAGGTTCGTTGAAGCACTCTTCGAAGCCGCGGCGCAGCAAATCCTTCACGAGGTCGGAGCGACACGAGACTCGTGATGTCCAATCAGCGGAGCCACCGTCCCTGTCGCGGTCCCGTCTTTCGTCGGAGTCTGCCGCATCTGGGGCACTCTCCGGGTCTGCAGGTTCGGACAACCATCCGCAAAGGACCTCACAAGAGAAGGGGAAAGCCATCAAACTATTTCGCCCATCCAGTGATCGCGATGCGACCGCCCCGGCTGATGCCGTGTCTCGGATAACTACCAGCAGAAAAGGATTTGGCGCCCAGAATGATGGTATTAACGAGACCGCCATTCTAGATACAGAGGTTTGCACCTACTTGACTTTCCTCCATGAACACGAACAGACCCTTTTTTTTGAAGGGGGGAAACTCCACACAAGACTTCGATGACCTCGTGCGTTCTAGTGATACAATGAAGGTATCGTTGACTCCGGACAGGTTGCGGACGATGGAGGTACGTTTAAAGAGCTACTATCCCCTTATGTGCCTTCCAACGCATTCCTAGACTGCGAAGCAACAACAACGACAACCACACAAGAGAATCGGAAAATTTTCTCTTAACGACCAATCTCGAGCACCTTCGGCTGCTAATGCTGACGGTCGCTATCCCCCGTCACCTGACCAGCAGTACCATGGTGTCAGGAAGCCATCGCTGCCATCGCTTCCTCATGTTGATTCCATCATCGAAGATGAGGAACCCAAGGAAACTGTCGTATCGCCCCAGGCTACGCAGCCTCATCCAGCTAGGCCATCGGACGTGCGCGCCCGATCGGTGTCTACATCTGGGGTATCCAACGTCCTCAGTCTACGGGTCCCAAAGAAATCATCGATCAGCCTAAAAAGTACCCCACCCTCCTCTGGAGTTCGTGGCCGAGACCTATATAATGCGCCCAATAGCCTATCACTAACCTCGCGGGGGTTGCGCAAGACACAACGAAATCGGGAGTCTATAGACATTGATGACATCATCAATGGCTCAGAAGACGGTAGTGAGTCAAGCCCTGACCCCGGTGACAAGGCAACGCAAGGCCGCACCCCATTGTATCCAGTCTCGAAAGCAACGAGAGATCTTATCTCCTTCCTCGAAGAGGGTCCCCCTCCTGAGATTCAACCGGCGGCGGCTGCCACAGTGAGCACTGTGTCTCTTACGCCGACGACCAAGTCAGCCAAGAGCAGCCGGTTGCAACGCATGATATCGAAGCTGAGCCTTTCAAAGGAAGATGTCCAGCGCAGTCGAGCCGTCGGCAGTGCGAGCGCTCCCTCGACCCCCCTGGTATCATCAGTGCGATCTTTCGGGTCAAACAACCCACCTCCTCTCCCCGTGCCCGTGAAACCCGTACCCCCTCCCCTTCTTTCAATCCCTTCCACTGCGCCAATCTCGCCGCCTGCATCGGCCGAGCCGTCTCCTGACGATGCACAATCCCCCATTGCGCAGAATGATCGACCCGCAAGGAAAATGTCCATCCGTAAGGCTGTGCCAACTTGGGGGGATCATGGCGCTTCCACGCCACTGATCAGAGACCCATCCCAAACCGGCCCTACATCACCTCCCCCGGCCCCTCCAACACCCCCCATCTCGAATGGGCGCGTTCAGTATCAATCTCCTCCGGCCACAGCATTGGATGTAATGGAAGCAAACGGTCACACACAGGACAATCACAAACTGCCCCAGAGCGACTCTCCCATAGCGACCGCCACCCGTGCGTCCACAGGGCTTGAGACACCCTCGCGTTCTCCGGCTCACCAGGAAAATGAGAACGGACGGGCTGAGCAATCACATCCGCGGGGTACATTCCGCCCTAGGTCGTTGCAGCCGAATTATCGTTCGTCAATGAACGACAAACGATTTTCAGGACAACATCAACCATCTAACGCTCAGCCTATTGCCTTAACGCCGTCGCTGTCGGAGTCTCTGGCGTTGGATTTGCGAAGGCTAATGTCACAGGCGACCACCGCTGATGAATGCCGTCTTCTCTTGGACACCTTCCTCACTCGCGCCGGCATTGCGCCACCGCTCTCCGCTAAGCTTGATAACTCGCCCTCGAATGAAGAGCCCCTCGAAAGGACGCTCGTTGACCACTTTCTAGGCACAGACCCGGACGAATCCCAAATCTCACAGATCGCCCTCGGGACAGCCGAGGCAGAACGACACGCCCAACCATCTGCAATAGAACATCCGGAAGTCAAGGAAAGCAATGATTTGCATCAGATTACCACACCCATGGATCCCGCGAGTGCTGTGCACCCGCATCACATTGTCAGCCCCGCTGTGGCGGTCGTTTCCTGATAATTATATCCTTGTCTAGTTATACCACTCCTATGCTCTTACTCATCTCTCTCTTCGGTTCCTGATATTGATGCAATAGTGATCCCGTTGGTTGATAAATTTGATTAGGAAGCGTTCACTTGCTTATATTGCTACATCTATGTACTTATTACTGGCACCTTCGTTTCAATGGATGATCAGATGGAGATAACTGCGGGATGACTTCTCACAGGTCGGGTACACCCACGTCACATTTCGTGAGCGTCCCAGTGCCCCAAGCTTCCTGTCAATGTCACTGTTGACACGAGCGATTGACACGAGCTGCAATCTGGAGAGCTCTGGATGTGGCCAGCCCCCATGTCTATTACAGATCGGGACATTCCGGATGGTAGGCGCACACTCCGAGCCCGAGTCAAGGACAATTCCCAGAGTCGATACTGTACCTCTCGGGGTGTGGTGTGAGAAAATGATAACGAAACTTCAAGTCGGCTACTAGATATAAGGATTCGGAATGGATCAGGAATCAGGGGTACATGTACATGTCACGTTCGTTCAGTTCCTCATCGCGCGCCTTCAAGACATCGTACGGCTCGAGCCCGAACCACGCCGGGATCTGGTCCCAGATGGCTTGGCGGCCCGCGTGTACGGCCGGGATAAACTCCTCCCGACACCTGCCGCATATGGGCAGACCGCGAAGGTACTGCCCATCGACCCACTCGGTGTGATGCAGCATGTCGATCATCTGGCCGAGCGTGAAGAGCGGGTCGCCGTCGCGGCCCGCGGCGATGCCCCCGACCGCGCGCAGCGTGTTGAGCACGATAAAGTAGAACGCGTGGCGGCAGGCTTGGCCGCCCGTGCAGCCGTCCGCGGGCGCGCGGCTCTTGACGTGGGCGTCGAGGAAGTGCGCCACGGAGCGCTGGAGCGTCTCGCGTCCGCGGAAGGTTAACACGAGGTCGTCGTGCGAGAGTCGGACGGGCGGCGTGGCTTGCGTGTCAGTGAGCATTGGAGAGGCGTTGTAAGCGGGATCCGTCGCTTCTGTGGAGGACAGAGGCGAGGCAGAAAGTGAAGAAAGGAGGTGTGAGGAAGGGAACAGCGGCGCGGACGCGCTGGTAGTCGTGGTCGTGGTCGTGGTCGTGGCTGACACGGGGCTATCCTCGCCACTAGGAATCTCGAGGACGAGGTGCGGAAGGGGCTCAGCGCCGCTTGCCGTCTTTGACGTGCCGTAACGGGCAAGGTCGTAAAACGCTGCGGGGAGGACGGAGCCGATGTCGAGCTCGCGCGCGAGATTGATGACGTGTATTGGCGATGGGATCTCCTGGCGGGGGTCGTAGTGGCCATCGGACGCGAGGGACATGCGTTCGCGGCGGTCCCAGTCGGTGAGCGTCGTGGGGAAATAGCTCTGCAGGCGCTCCAAGCATTGGCGGCGCGGGATGCAGATGAAGTACTTGCAGGATAAGCGGAGGACCGAGGCAAGGTACGGAAAGTCCTGTACGAACGGCTGGCGGAAGTAACTGCGCGGAAATCCCCATCAGAGGAGCAATTGTCAGCATCAGCACAGTCAGTCCGGGAAGAGAATGAGAACGAGTAATCGCTCGCATTTTTGTTTCGTACGTACAGTCCGTCATATAGAGCCCTCAACAAATGATACACATCCGTCGGCGAGTCGCAGAGATGAATGGTGCTGTCGGCGTTGTCTGGTTGCGGTATTGACAACATTGTTTGGAAGATCTCCGCGTGACGTTCTAACTGGCCGCGATGTACTTTGAACGCGACAGGCCCAGCGGTAAGGATGACGTTCCCGTCGGAGAACCAGAAATCCCGACACACGTGGAATGGGAAGTCAGGAGTTTGACACCGCCCCTCAACGGGATGGAAAGCTTGAGCCGAAAGCGTCAACTTCTCGACCATAATCCTAATTGCTGGATGCTAAGTGAAGATGGTACGCAGTCTCGAATGGTAAATATATAAACATCACGGGAGCGCGTGAGGCTGACGGGTTCCACCGCTGACTATGACCGCCCAGGACAGGACGACGTCAGCCTCGGTGCCAAATACTGTCTATGTCTTCTTAGCATTCATAGTGCTCACCCGGGGGACTTACAAACGTCACGACGCAAGGCCAGAATACAATTAAAGACGCCGGGCGGCAACATGCACTCTCTTATCAGTCACTCTTGTTTTCCTGGTGTCACAAATCCGGTCAAGCCGGTCGAGAAGTACATTAAAATAGGATGGTCGATATGCAACAGAGTTACAAGCTCCAGGTTCTTGAAACAGGGTAAGAATATTCGTAGGATCGTCCAAGGGGCACGTGTCTATCTGGTCTTGCAAAATTCCCCAACAGGATTGTTTGCATTGTCGACGTCAGATGGGCGATGAACAGGTGTACCAGGAAGAGAGAACAGCCGTGGAGTCAAGCCAGCATCCGAGTTTAGACAGAGATCAAAGCTGAACGGAACCCGCCAACGACCGGTTTGTGCACACTTCGTTGCATGATCGAGGATAGTCCTGTAAAGTAAATCGTTGAATCCGACGCAGTGTAAACCAACACAAGCAATTTTCAGAGCGCCGGCCAAGTATAATTGAGTCGTTTCATAGACTGTCTGAGGTGACACATTCTTGCGCCCGGCCAAGGTCTCTTTGACGAGAGACTGTGACGTCTGTTGTGAATGCATTGGTTGGAATACAACTGGGAAAAGTGAGGGAATTATTATTACTTGCCTCAGTCGAGAGTTGCTCAAATTCCTTTGTTGTCAGATCATCGAGTCTGATCGACTTATATACGCCAGCATAATACCACTTCCCATCCTTATTGTAGAAACACTCTAGTTGAGGTCAGAGAACGACTGCGCGTCAAACGGGTGAAATGTTCCAGAACCTGTTGGCTTGTCCAACTTGGAGATGACATCGACCATCGCCCAACAATGGGCAGTTGCGACTCGCGGGTTTGTAGTACATTTGAACAGGGGAGTCAGAGAATAGCCATGTTCCTCGCGCTCGGGACACCAATTTGTCGTCAACTGCTGGAATATGCGGTGGTTTGCAAGTCTGAATAATGATTGGTCAATAAATGAACTTCAGTCAACTAACGTCGTCACCCATACGCGGTTCTGAGACTCTGTTGGCCTGATTAATAGATATTTGTTTATAAGAGAAGAAACCCACCCCAACCGCACACGCAAGAAATTCTTGTAGTGTGTATGCGGAAGGTATCAAAATGGGCCTCAGCGCATCTGATGGTATTCCCGGAGGAAGAGGAAGCGCAGCTAGAATCGCGTGCCTTGCCGCGATAGACTCCTCCGCCTCAGGGTGCCGACCAAGTGGGTCAGCCACAACCTGATAGGCCCATGAGTGCTAACGATAAAATGATACCGCCGGAAACGGACCTTGATATCTAGGTCGTTGAAATCCGAGACGATCATCTTTGGAGTTGTTGGGGTGTCTGGGGTATCAATTCTCGGGGAATTGACTCTAGCGAGACTATTGAACGTTGCCTCGCGGAGGAAACGTAACGCGTCCTGACGAGTGGATTGGGTATCGCCTTCTGGAGTCTTGGAGTGCGGAACGGAGAGCTGTCCAAGTCACCGTACGTTGTCAAACAAGGGAAGCCGTTTCACCGTACCTGAGGGAGAACATCGGTTACTTCGTACTTGGGAGGCTCTTCTTCCGCAACGATGTTTGCCAAAGGTGGCTCTTTCAGAGAACTGCTCTCTTCCTTGGAGTCCTCGTCAACCGTCTTCACACAAGGTGATTCCCGGCATGCAGGAGGTGGCTGTTCGGATCGGGACGTGAGTGTAAGAGTTGCAGATGCATGTGCCAAGGTATGTTCCTTGAGAATATCTTCTAGGTACTTGTTTTGTTGACGGAGAGTGTCGATTACAGCTGACTTGTCGCGAATGGATTTACAAGCCAAGGAAAGGTGTTGGGCAATTACGTCTCTGGCTGCGACAGCCTCGGTAGCACGCATTTTTTCCATCTGAATGGCAATCGCGGATTCGGCGGCAGAGAATGGATTCTTTGAAGGGTAAAGACATGACCGCATCTAAGAGCGGGGTGACTCACGAGAGACTGCATTTGTTGGACGAGTGTTGTAGACATGTTGAGTGTGATGAAAAGGAAATGAAATGAAATGTATTTAAAGCACGTATGACGTCATGAGACCGCATTTATCCTGCCATCCAACAAAGCCAAAACAGTGTCGAGTCCCTTGAGTACGCCTTGGTCTGGTCCTTGACCCGGTTTGAACCTCGTGTGCGCAAAGTCGATCAGTTTCACCACGCACGGACACCCCGATCCTCCGTCCTCGCTATCCTCTTCAGACTCTTCTACCTCCTCTTCGTCCTCCTCTCTCTCTTCCGATTCCTCGTCCCTAGTCGTAGCGAGCCATTGCACACCAGTCTCGGCCCGTGCCCAATCTCCTTCATAAACTATCAAGAGGCTACTCCCCACCATTCGCAGCTCGAGCGTGCTCAATACGTCTCGAAGCTCTTGAACACTTCTTCGGATAAACCTTAAAATCGGCACGAGCAGCGTACTGGGAAGTCCGACGTTCATTCGTCCGCCTGAGTCGGTTCCTGGCAAACCACTAAGAGGGTGGTATGGGTAAGATAATAGCATCGGAACACAGGTAGAACTATCCCTCTCACATCATCGAATCATGGACGGGAAAAAACCGTGCGATCCCTGTGTGAAGCTCTGAAGTGGAAATAGATCTTCCATAATCTTTTGGGATAACGAGGGGTTGTGATGATTCATTACCAAAGAGCTGCAGTGCCGTGTATGCGTGCTCAGGCTAGTCATTCCGGTCGAGTAACAACGTTCACGTTTACCTGAAAGCCCGTCAGACGAATCCCCACCTCCCCGGAGGTCGATTGTTTCGCTTGTTTCAGCATCCGTTCCTTTTTCTCTGGTGTGGCGTCCTCGTCGTAGAGCACCGTGCCTAGCTTTATGTCGAGGATATTTGGCTTTCGAAATCCGTGCGCGGTGTTCTCGATAACTATCGACTGTATTAGGACACACTTGTCAGCCTCTCGAGGCAATAATATAAAGAGCGCTCATCTTTTTCATTTTCCGGGATCCCATCGACACTCGCAAAACCTTCGGCCGTATTTTGGCCTTCCAAACGTAACGTACCGAGGTACGTTGGGACCCATCGGCGCAACGAGGCCAGCGCGGACTGCGCTAGAATATTCTGATAAAATTGGAGCTCGAGAGGACGTGTAGCCTTGACGATGAGGGCGCCGTCCCCCGTGACCTGGATCCCCTTGTGCCCGCCCACTTGATACCCCAATGAATGCAGTTCGGCTGTGTTTGGATGGGCAGAGTCTGCGTTGGCCATCGGGACACTTCTAGAGAAGGGGTTTGCCTCAAGCCCTAAAGCCAAGAGCCAAGATGTTAGGTTAGATTGCCGTGAATTAAATGAAATGGCGCACTGTCCGTCACCTCGTCGCGCATACACAACGCTACTTCTTAAATTGACAATCCTCCCCGCTCTGACAAGTAGTGATGATCTCACTCATCAACACACTTCACGCCCCTCTCGTCAGGGCCGTCAAGCAACACCCATTCACGATTCGGAGGTTCATCTCTGTTCTCAACACGCATGAAGCCTTTCTTCAGTCTCTGCCATCCCATCCCGGCGTCACTACCCTCTCTCTGAACCGTCCGCGCGCAAAGAACGCGATCTCTCTCCAATTGCTCAAGGTGTCGTCTCTCGTCTTTTCCTTCTCAGCCGCATTTTGTTGACCCCACATGACGGGCGACCTACAACTAGCAATTCACGGACTGCCTAGACGCCGTGCGCTTCGACAACTCCGTCCGCGTCCTCGTCCTCAACTCCTCCACACCCGGTTCGTTTTGCTCCGGCGCCGATCTGGCAGAGCGACGCACGATGACCAAGGGTCAGGTTTCCAAGTTCCTCACCGACATGCGCAGTGCCCTCGGTACACTCGAGAGCCTACCCATGCCCACCATCGCGGCCATCGACGGACCTGCTCTAGGCGGTGGGCTGGAGCTCGCTCTCGCATGCGATCTGCGTGTAGCAGGTACGGACAGCCCCTGCCAAACGGCCCCTATATCTGGGGTGATATCAAATTCTAACGCGCTCACCTGACCCTGACAAGGGCACTCTGTCATGAAGATCGGTCTCCCTGAGACAAAACTTGGTATTATACCCGGCGCCGGTGGCACTCAACGCGCTACGCGGATCCTCGGGCTGTCCAAGGCGAAAGACCTCGTATTCACCGGTCGCTCATTAACTGCGATCGAGGCTGAGGAGTTAGGTACGCATCAGTGCGGGTCGCCCAAAGTTTGTTAATTGCCTATTCCTGGCGCTCCCAGGACTCGTCGACTACGTGTCGGACAAGGACACACCGGCCATCGATCGCGCCTTGTCCCTTGCGGAAGAAATCGCCGCAAACGGTGCGTGTTTCCCTATCACTTGTTGATAATCACCGCACAGCTTTTGACTCGGTTACCAAAGCACCCCTTGCTCTGCGTTCAGCGAAGCTGGCTATTTCCCGGGCTCTGGAGCTCTCGTTAGAACCCGGTAAGTCCCACCCCCACTAACCCCGCGCGCATCATGCTAGAGAGCCTTTTGTAGGGCTAGACTTCGAAAGAGCCGCATATGAGCCATTATTGCACACAAAGGACCGTGAAGAAGCGCTTCAGGCCTTCAAGGAGAAAAGGAAGCCCGTCTTCAAGGGTGAATAATAATTATTGTCCAGTCGTCCCGTCTGCATGTCTGGTATCTACGTCACCGCATGGCCCAACAATAAGTCAGAAATTTCATCATCATAATCCCCTATCTCCTACGCCGAGCTGTCCCCACGCCCAAAAGCCCGCGATGAAATCGAGAAACCTTGCGCAATCCCCGACGGCAGTGCTTGCATCCCCATCTGCACACTATCGCCGATGCGTAGCCCCTCAAGGTCCTTCATCATCATGCTCAGACGACCCATGCCAAAACGGTCACGCAGACCCTTCGTGCCCGTCCTCCCGCCAGCGACGTCCTCAGAGTCGTCTGAGAAGCCCTTCTCTACGTGACCCCAGTCACTGCGCTGAGCCAGATACGGTCGCAGTAGAGCGGGCTCAATCCGGCCCAGGTAATGCTCCGTTATGTACGACTTGAGGATCTCCGGTTGCACGAGGAATATATTCCCCAGTTGTCGAATAAACTCGAAGCGCTCATGGAGCGCAGGGATGGAGAAGGTAGCGATTGTATCTTGGTACAATTTTAGATCCCTGACGAATAGCTCAATCAGGGGGACAATACGAGCGTCAGCGTTCGTTCGGTCGTACGTACTTGGCGAGCATCAAACCTCCGGTTGCACTTACGGGGAATTTACGAAGGTGTTCAAGTAATTGACTAGATCCGAGAATCAGTCACAATACAAGAGAACGCCGTGAAACCCGCCGCACCTGTGGAAGGCTACGCCGACCTCCGTCAGGAATATCTCCAGGTTCTTGCCGCTCAGTTTCTGCTTTGCCGTGATGCCGACTTTCTCCAACATGTCGCAACACCCGACACAGGGATCCGTGTTGACCCGCGCAAACGAGTCGTCGTCGTTTCGGGGCTTAAAGTCGGTCTTTTTCTGCTTTGCGAGTTGGGTGGCCATCCAAGTGACGACCGCTACATAAACATGAGCGCGGGCAGACGACACATACATTCCATGAATGCCGAACCGTCAATTAGACGTTGCATAAGCGCGTTCGCGGCGCCCTCAATCTTGCTGACAGTTTGATTATTAAACACGACCATCTCGCGGCGGACCACGACGGAACTAGCGGCGAGGGGGAGCAACGCAACGTTGACGTATTGCTGCCAAAGGTGACAAATGAGATCGACCGAATGGAGTATGGAGAGCGGTTGTAAGCTAGGTTCGGTTTTCGCGTGGTCTATGGCTTCAAGGCGCGCTGTCGCTCTAGGGGAAACTCGGTAAACAGGTCGGCGAACCTAAAAGTTTACAAAAAAATACCCACGTATTGATCGCAACTTCAGTATATCCAGCGACAATACCTTCCGCTAATGTGCGAAAGAGCGCAAAGGTATGCTTGGGGCTGTCACGAGCTGTGAGCGCCCGGGAATTAGATCCGAATGATGTAGGCGCGCTCACATGTCGTTAGGCGGACTTAACTCCGCACATCTGCCGATGGCCTCGGCGTGCCACTTCAGTATCGTTTCTGCGACGACGATACTAAGCAACCCATCCTCTTCACTGATTTGCTCATCCAGTAACTTGTCTTGATAGCGATCCGAGGTGATACCTCCAAAGCGCATGATAGCAGCAGCTGCCTTGGAAGTCGAGGACGCTCCAGGCGTCGTCGTGGCATTCATCATACGATCCAGCACGGATCCCTTCGTCTTGATCAACTTCTCCTCCCGTTCCTTGGTCGACAAACGTGAACAAACATTGGGGTGAAGAAGGCGAAAGCCACAGTTACATGATATCGCGAAAAGACGGACAGATAACCAGAATAGAGCTCTGTGAGATTTTTGCACTCGCGCTCTAGGTAACGCTGACCCTCAGTATAAGGAACGAAGAGCTCCTCCATAGCTGTCTCGAGTATCGAGCTGATGGCGGAAGCACCTGCCGAGCCTGGTCCTGCCGACGATGCCCTCGCGAACGGACGCGAAAAGCCAACGTTCTGCGCTGGAGACCTTGGGGTTGTGGAGGGCACATCATAACTTTTGAGGTCCTCGACGAGTATAGATGTCTGCAAGTGAACCAACTGTAAGACGCGCAAAAACGCTAGATCCGACATGTTGCCAGCTCGAGTTAGGAGCTGCTCCATCTGTTGCTGGATCTATAGCACCTTTAGTATAATAACTTTGAGGAGGACATGCGCGTGATTACCGACTGTGCGAATACTCGCTGTAAGAAGACTTGCATTACGAAGGGTGGATTTGGAAACACGGCCTGTACGATCTGTGCCTCTTGGCCAACCGTTCCTCGAATCTCGTTGAGTAACTCTGTCAGACTTGACTCGCTTTTTGGAGGAATAGTATCTGGGTCGGCCAAGGAGCGCCACCTTAGGGCCTATCAGTGCCCAGCCAGTGATGTCGTCATAAAGTACAGACAGAATAGTATCATCACTTTGCACGTCCTTCTGGACACGGTTGAGAAAAAAGTCATGTTGGTTCACATATACTTGCACGCAGGATGCACCGCCATTGAAGTCAAGCAAGGCCTGCGCACAGTGCTGCAAGAAGGTAATTAGGAACACCTTGTGGGGACAAGAACGGGACTCACGTGCATCATTTTGGGATCACCCTTTCGATAGCATCTGTCGAAGAGAAGGAGCATATCCTTCTCAAACTTCTCACAATATCTATCGATATTTTCTCTTGTCTGTTGACACATCAGTTATCGGGACTACACTTTGGTGAAGTAGTGTTCACCTTGTCCGCAGTAGGCAAATCTATTTCTTTAGCAAGAGTCGCCAACCGTCGGAGCAGTATCGCGACCTGATGTCGACCTTCCTTTCCTTCCTTTTTGAGACTATCTATTCGTGAGGTGTCATCACGGGAGAATTGCGTGTAGTAGTCGATCAAGTCGTAAGCCGCTTGCGCTCTCTGGCGTTGAAGGTGAACAGTTTCAAGCTGTTCGCCTGAACGAGGTGAGTATCAGGTACCGCGACAGGAGGTCCCCAAAGACTGACCTATGCGACCAGCTGTCCGTCCTACTTCGTTCATCTTTTCCTCCATCGATGTGAACGAAGACCCTACTGTCTAGTCGCCAGTCAGCAGGGCTTGTAGCTAGAGACATCTCAAACGCACCTCAAAACCGCGGTTAAGGTCAGACATTTTCTTAGAGTACTCCCTTTCAGCTATCCTGACACTCTTCTCCATCTGCTCGGTCTTGACCTGAACATCTTTCCGAAGCGCAAGGAGACGGTCGACTGCTGCCTCGAACGTGTCGATAAACGGCTTCGGGTTGAATGCTGCGCGAGAAGTATCAAATCCATAAGCGTGGCGTAAGTATTAGAGAACCTTTCCACATACGTCCTGGATCCGCTTTAGACTGCGCAATGAGCTTCTCCGAGAATGCACCTACAAAATCCTTGACGTCGAATTTTCCCTGGACTCACGTGAGTCGTTCAGATGACATATAAAACTGAGGACGGGTACCTGGAATGTCGGCAGTCTCAGAGCATCCCCCGTTGTGGCATCTAGGTTAGTTGAGGAGCCCATAGAGACGGTGGTAGTAGCTTAGCAGCGTTGTGTACCGGATGTGATCTTGCCAGTGCCTCATACGGGGCTATCGGTCCGTCGATCCGTGGATACGATCACACGACTGTGACCTTCAAGTCATTCCAGCCTGCTAATATTCCATGCTGTTCTGTCCCACTTGCGCGAACCTTCTCGTCATTTCTTCTCAAACAGGGTACAACAAATGGGCTTGCAACACGTGTGCGTATGAGTTTCCGATAGCAAAGCAGGTCATTAATATTTCCTTCTGCTGCTCAGCAACTCCTCCTTTAACGCCATTCTTCTAGATGACATCACGCACCAAATTGACCCGCAAACAAGTGGATGATGTCTTGGGCGGCGACGAGACGTGGAAACACGCCGATTCCACAGCGGGTATGCTCCCGACTCTCGATTCTTGCATCCCCGCTCTGACTTACCGTCGGGGGCCCGAAGCGACCTGCCCGAAATGCGATAATGATCGTGCCTACTTCTACCAGTTGCAGATTAGATCCGCCGACGAACCCATGACAACGTGTAAGCCATTCATCAACTCGTTTTTCGTACAGCTAACGTTACCCGGCCTTTTCTTGCCCCTTGCAGTCTATCGGTGAGTGAGCGGCGGTCCGACCCTCCTTGTTCACACCTCACGGGCCTGCTTTGAAACCGCTAGTTGTACCGCGTGTACGCACCAGTGGCGCGAAAACTAAGCGTTTAGAAATCCGTTCGGCAGTTTCTTTTTCCCTTCGAAGTTTGGTATCGAAACGATCCATCCTGGCATCAATCGTTATCTTAACCTCCCGGGCGCTTCGGGGACAAGCTTCATGGAGAGTACTCTGACGTATTCACCACACCTCCGTCTATTCATTTTGTGCGTGTGATACGTGTTAGGGCATATCCTGTATAGGATTGCAAAGTATCCAGAATATTTTACCCGGTATTTGCTCTGAAGTTGCGACAATGCCGACCCTCGGGTACCATTTGATCAATCATTTTCAAAATGTAAATGTGTCAGATTGTTGCGACAGTGCCGCTACCACAATATGGATACATAGTGGCGGTTTGACGGAGAGTTCCCATATAGGGATGCAGTTCAACTACTCACGTCCATAGCGTCTTTTTCGTCCCCGACAACCTCGAACATGAGGGATCCCTGCTGCTCCTTTAGCCACTGCACACTACGTTTCTCGTCCATGAAATATGTATAGGCACGGCGAAGATCATCAACGTCAACCTTCTCCACCTTCCGCTTACGTGCTAGAACTTGGGCGCACGATATTAAGTTTAGCGCGTACCGCAGGGTTGTTTGAACAGCCATTGACGTCAAAACGCTTAAAGCCTCCGCAGTAAGTGTAACATCCTCCTCTTCGCACCTAAAAGGGTGAAAAGCCCCGGGATCAATCACACCGTTGTGGCGTCGCCGTTGGATCCCACTGACCGTATCTGGATTATCTGTTGGATATCTTGTTCTTCGTATGGCTTGGTGCTGACGATCAAAACGCGATCAAGGAGATCGACGGGCAGTCCATGCGGACTCTGGATTTTTGTTCCGCGTATTCGTGCCATTCCGCGGTTTGAAGCCATTATTACCAACGGCGCGAGGTCGTTCTCAAGCGCACGATTGAGGAAGGAGAAACACTCTATGTCAAGCATGTGTACTTCATCAATGAAAAGTACCTAGATCGTCGGAGATTATTTGTAAGGAAAGGACACAAGGATGTGGATAAGTACTGACTCCAGGCACAATTTCGGCCTTGCCCTCTTCGCGCCAGTCCGTGACTTTTGTGTTAATCTGGTTCCGCAACTCCGGTTTGATTTCCCCTGTATCGCCGGCAAAAAGGGCGAGAAACCCTTGGGTTCGGCTGTTGATCACGTCAATCTCATGCAGAGATACTGTGTGCACGACTTCTTTCCGCTTCTGTATCTCGCCCTCTGGGCACCGAACGAATTTTGTCTAGTCCTGTCATCCAAAAGCTCAAAAGTGATGGCGTGGAAGAACGTACATCTGCACCCATAGCATCATAGTCCCGTGAGCGCGCAAAGGACCGGCCCAATTTTGAGACTTTTCCAGAAGCTTTGTCAATCGAGACAATGTCGCCAGCGAGGACCTTCTCTTTCGAAAGAGATTCTATCATTTTCGTTCCAAGATCGTAGATGGTCTCCATGTCTGTTGTTTTGATTGTAAGCTTCCCTGTCTTCGTGGACTTTAAACAAAGACCTGGTCAGTATCAAAGAAGACCCCATCCAGCGACGGAGCGTACGAACACCAGTCAAGCTTCGGTCAATCTGGATCTCTACGACTTCGCCTTCAATGATTTCTGTTTCCTCTTTGATGCGCACCCCAATACTACGCCGAAGAGCTTGTGTCAAAGATTCTGTCTTTGACATGGACAGCGAGAAAACTTCCGAGGCAGCGATCATCGTAAAGGGCACGTCGGGACCAAGCGTTTGCGCCATCCCTCAAGACAAAAAAAAACTCAGCGAGAGAGGTAACCAAAAGGGACCAAAGTTACCGAGGGCGATGGCAGTCTTGCCTGTTGAAGGTGGGCCTGCGAACAACATGGCACGTCCCGCAATTCTGCCCTCCTGGACCATCTTGAGAATCATGCCAGCGGCCTTTCTGGCCTTTGCCTGACCGACCATGCCCTGTGAGTTCGAGCGAGGCTCTAGCCGGTCATCCAGCCCAAGACCGCGAATGTGTGAGTGTGCGCCTGACAAGTGTATTACAGTTACCAAGATTCAAGATCAATTGCCATGTAAGAAAATGAGTACCTATGCGTTCAACTTTTGTTGTGTCACGTAACTCCGATGCTGCGGTGGATATTTGAGCGGCCTGCGGGTATCGTTAAGCATAAGCAATGATAATTGTCGGTGTTAGGCGTGTCGCACCATGTTGTTGAATGAAAGAGGAGATTGAAGACCGGAAACGGAAACGGCTAGAAAGGTGAAACGAATCAGCTGTTTATTACATAATTAGGCAGTGATGACCCTGAGGTTACCAAAGTGTGAAATTGGCCACCGTTGCTCCCGAGTCTCTACACAGGATACGGCAAGTGTGGCTTTGTCCGCGGATTTCTGCTCTATATTCTGTGTGCGACGCGTACAATCTGCGATCAAGACCGTCTGTGAAATCAGAAATTTTATTTTTCGTGCATAGCTTACAAATCATATCCCCTTCTTTGGGACATTTAGGTGATGGATATGAAACTTTTGTCCGTGCGTGCCTCGCTCTTGTTCACTTACCGGCGGCGACTTATCTCGGCGAACTCAGGAACCTGTTTCCCTTTTGGTGCTATGACCTCCCTCGTGAATCCCCTTGTCAAGGCACTTTACATCCTAACGTGTTCACGTCAAATCATTCAGCGGCTTCGTGACAAGCCCGTACACGCCTTGCGCCAATAAATGAGATAATCTGCGGACACACTCAGGATATCTTGCACTACTCCACCCTTGCTTGGCTACAACCCTGTATCGCGATGGCACGCGGCGTCTTCTTGCTTCATCGCCCCTCCGCCCATCGGAGACCCGCCCAATGTTAGTCCCGCGTAGGGTTTTAGAATATTTTAACATCCCGACTCGTGGCTGAAACCTGTGCGCATTCATCTGATCGTTCCCCGCACGCATCGATTGCTCCTGACCGATGCTCGTCCTCAGCATCTTATGGGGATGGGCTTCTGTGCCCCTTTTGAAAATAACACCCACACTGAAGAGCATAAATAGTGGCTCGACCTGGGTGGCCTTGCTACGTTCAACAACCCCAAGGCCTTTGACCACTCTTCTAGCCGCTCCTCCCTGTTTTATTGCTTCCTTGGACTTCTCGCTATGATTCAATCCGTGTCTCATTTTATCCTCCCTGACCTCTTTTCTCTTTCAACTGCATTTCACGACGCTACCAACCCCTTTTGGAAGCGCGCCTCCGCCGAGTCGAGACGCTGGGTCAATAGCTACGCAGTGTTCGCTGATCGTCGGCGCGCATTCTTTTTCCAAGGCCAAAGCGAACTGTTGACCTCGCATTGCTACCCATACGCTGGATACGAAGAGTTCCGAACCTGCTGTGATCTCATCAACTTGTTGTTCGTCATCGATGAACTCAGCGACGAGCAGTGCTATGGTGATGCCCGTCGCACTGGCGACATTTTTCTACGAGTCATGGGGGACGCCAGCTGGTCGGACGGGTCAAAGCTCGCGCGCATGACTGCGGAGTGAGTTCTTCATCCTGAGATTGATCCGAATCTGATGTTAGCCCCGAAGCTTCCGCGCACGCCTTACAAAGACAATCAAACCGAAGACGTACCAGCGTTTCCTCGAGCACTGCGACGCGTACATCGACTGTGTCGTCCAAGAGGCTGGTTTACGCGATCGTGGGGAAGTTCTTGAACTCGAAGATTACGTACATCTCCGCCGCGAGAACAGTGCCGTTCGCGTTTGCTTCGGCGTGATTTCATATATCCTGGGCATTGATCTCCCTGATGAAGTATTTGCGGACCCGATCTTTCAAAGGATATATTTCAGCGCCGTGGACATGGTTTGCTGGGCAAACGTGAGTATACGTTATGCGGGGACGAAGCGATATATCTAATTCATTTTATTTATTTTTCCCCAGGACTTGTATTCCTATAACATGGAACTTAACAGCGGTTTGGAAGGCAACAACTTCATCACCGTACTGATGAGGACGAAAAATCTGGATATCCAAGCGGCGTGCGATTTTGTTGGAGTGCACTACAAACAACTCATGGACGACTTCCTGGCCGCGAAGGCCTCCTTGCGATCGTTCGGACCTGAAGTAGACGTCGACGTCAAGCGCTACATCGAGGCTTGCCAGCATTGGCCTGCTGGTAACCTAGTCTGGAGTTTTGAGACGCCACGGTACTTCGGCGCACGCCGCGAGCAGATTCGTCGTACGCGCATCGTTCCACTGAAGCCCCTGGAGCGCGAACCCTTAAGAGAAGACGATTGATGTGGAGCCTAAAGTTTCGCAGCACCCGATTCCGGCGACTTGTCTCCGCTGGAGCGCCATGGGGGCTGTTATGTTATTGCGATTATTTGTTCCGCCACGGACATTTACTTAGAGTATTTTTGCATTCGTTCGCCTGTTAATAATTACTAAATTAATATAATGTAATGGATTAATCTACTACAACCTGCACAGGCACAGATCAACAATATCGTCGTCGTCATCTTCCATGGAGCCTTTTGACCACCAACAGCCTGAGTGGAGCGGCCTTGACAAACACTACAGTCCATTCCTATTTGCCTCACCCGATGGGAAGAGACCTTCAACAGCCCGCAAGGTCCACATTCGGCGTCTTCGTGATATATTGCACTTATCAATACAGCGCGGAGATCTTCTCTTAGCCCGAAGGGCATTTGGGCTGCTCGCTCGATGCGAGGAGATCGAATGGGTGAAATTTTGGAAATTTGGCCTTATCCTCGTCCTCGCCGGCCACCACGCTCCGCCAGGCGATATCCCGGTTACGGCGAGGGCGAGGCACATCGAATTTCTCCAAGCCATGATGCTCCAACATCCAGAAGAGGTCCGTCGCGTGTGTTTACCTCTCACCTTCTCCTTTAGTTTCGGGCGTGGCCGTGGCCGTGACATCTCTTCTGTGGCCCCTCCCCCCCCCCTCAACAATAGAGACTCCGAACTTACCGTCCCGCGTTTTAGCGCGAATCTCTCGTACAGGAGCTGGTGTTATCCCTGGCGTTGGCTGGACGGGAGCGCGAAGCCCTCGATGAACTAGAGCTGTGCGGATCCTTGACTTCTTGGCTCTTACATACAACCCCAACTCAAGCAATATAGCTACCTTCCGTCACCCCCGTACCATGACAATGCCGCGCTGCATACTTATGCTGGCCTCCTTTGTTTACGGCTGGCACTGTTTACCGATGCCGGCCCAAGCCGTGACGCTCAACTCGGAGGCAAGTGGACGCCTTCTTAGATCCGTGAAAACTATCTAAGTCAGCCCTTTCATGGGAACAAAGGACAACGAACGGATGCCTCAAAGGAGACCTTGCGCCGAGAAGCACAGCAGCACCTGGAACGTGCTCACGCGCTCGATCCAGAAGGAGTCATCGCACAAACGTTTATCCACAAGGTCCGTTCATGTATAAACTGTTATGATAGTCTGTCAAATTCGATTTCCAACTGATGCCCCTCGGTTTGTTCCGACTGCCATCGTCCCTAGTTAGCAACATTAAAACCGGAAGACGACACGGTGCTCGACGAATCAGACGATGACAGTATGGGGGTAGTGGAATCCAAAGAATCACATCGTAAACGGATTCGCATCCGACATCATGGCCGGTCTCCGGGACACTCAGACTCACTTTTGACGCCACACTCACGGCAGGTTTGAGCTCGCAATCGTCAACATATACTACTATAGTAGCGAAGCGGAGTAATTTACTAAATTTCCAGAAATTAAGCTCAGTCAGAGTCAGATTCCACGTCGATAGTCGGCATCTCTTCGTCGTCGTCGTCGTCCTCCACTACATTAATAACCTCCGACACGGTGCCTAAGCGCGACTCCTCGGGCGGCGCAGAAACAACCCCGCTCATAAGTGATGGATGAATTCCTTGTTCTTGTTGGGGGCGTAACGTATCACTAGAATCCGAGGGGCCCTGACTTAAATTTCGCGTGGGAGGAGAAACATTGGATATGGGTGTGGATGTGATATTGGGTCTGAGATCCGGAGTGGTCGCTTGTGGATACGTTAATGACGACGGCACTAGCGCCAGAGTCTTGGGCTTGTTAACGTTGGGTCCAGTTTCAGATTTTGGAGGAAGGGGCAAGCGAGCTGACGGCATTGATGTTTGATGTTTGCCGCCCATAATTTCTGTTCTACCTGCAGATGGAACGACGCCTAGATGGAGACCTTCTCGAATTTCCTGCTCCTCAACACTCTCCTCTGTGCGGAATAAGGACAGCAACTCAGAGTTCGGAGGAGCCCGCGCGAGCAACGGAATGCGAGGATGAAGGAGTCTATCGAGTTCCCTGAGAGTGGAAGTAGGTGCGCCCTTTACAATCGGTCGTGAGAACAATCTACCTCCCTTGTGGTACGTACTCACAGGGTCATCAATTGGTTCCTGAAGTCCGTGTATGATTAGTCCCAGGCTCCCGCCCATAGCACTTCGTGTATCCGCGCTAAGATCTACGGATGCGCCCTGAAGCCCGCGCAAAACCCGCGCGTGGAACGATAGATCATTTGAAAGTCGAGCAGGATCCAAAGAAGGTAGCCAAATATGGAGACTAAGTAACACTCGACTGACGAGCGAATACGTCACCGAGGGAAGGCATGGATTGTGAAGGACCAATCGGAGGGCTAGGTCATGGGCCTTGTCAGCGAGTGTTTACAGAGACAAGAGCGGTTAATGACATACCGTCAAGCGTGGTTGATATTACCGTGTTGAGCGTCGAGGTCGGACATATGACATTGGTTGTGATATTGAATATTTCATCTCCTTCATAGTCATGTGCTCGTTTTCTACCCTTTCTACCCTTGTTGCTTACGGTTGATACAGGGCCAGTCTTGATATCTGACTGGGTCGGCAAGAGGATCGAGAGGGTAGATAGAAGGACCTTGACAATTCGGTTCAATATTAAGGGGGAGTGCATCATGTGCACATTCGCCAACAATGACACCAGGGCTCGCAGAAATACGATCTGTCTGTCCCTGAAAGAGTCCAAATAAGTATCGGGTAGTGTTTTAATACAGCGCCAAAGAGCAGTACACTTACGGCGGTGGAGCACGCTCAAGATGAAACAAAATAATATTGGTGAATCGCCCAGCATGCGGCGTAAGGTGACGTTCTGCACTAAATCAACCCGTCAAACCGGACAATGTGGGGAGGGGGGAGAGATCGCTCCAACGTACCAGGTGGCAAGTCTAGACAGTAGGTCGCACCCTAGTGCGCAGATCTCTGGGACGACTGCCGCTCCCATCGCTCGAACAGAAGTCTCGGTGTGTCTATCTTCCTGGACGACATTGGTCAGATACGTAATTGCCGAGAAAGATCTGCAAACCTTGTCGTTATCGTACGTGCAACTCAACAACTCTTGACTAAAGCTCACCAGAGCGCCCAACGGCAATTGGATGGCTCTGGCAGTTGTAGACCTGATAGACACTGAGCTAATGCTGAATCAGACTAGAGAATACGCAAACATACGTCAGAAGGTCGCAGAGCACGAGAACAGCGCATCGGAGGCGATCGAGATTTGACGGGATGGACACTGTTGGATCTTCCATGTACGGCTGGTGTTGTTTGTGAGGAACTACATTGGCTGAACATTGTTTCAGCGCACGGGTTTGGATGATGCCAAATAACTGGTCATACCACTGTTGGGGGACGTCCTGACAGCGGAAAGTGACCCCCAGGCAATGGACAGAATCTCGTCCACCGATTTCCTCCAAAGGCTGGCTGCACCAACTTTCCCCCCGGTGACAGGAAGGACTGAGTACAATCGGGATGAAGCCCGAGCGAACGGATCGTCCAACGGCAGTCCCGCAGAGTAGTTGAGTTGGCGAAGGCACAGCACAGAGAGCCTTCCGTGGAGAGCCTTGGAAAGAGTAGGGTAAAGTGGTACCAATACCGACAGCGCATCAAGGGCGAGAAGCTGAGGATGCTATGAGCAACTAAGTAAAAGGGACACGTAACGTCTGACCTTCAATTCACGGTTGGCGTGATCCTCAACAATGACGATGAGTGCAAGGCTAAATTTTGGAACATTCGGGGATGCAATTTGCCTCTGGAACTCGGGGATATCGACCGCAAGCGAGAATATATGGGTGAGGAGTCGCGTGGCGGCTTTCAAAGTTGGCAGAGGCTCTTGTTTCTTCGCGTAGTGAGATTCGTGAGAAGAGGGTATGGATGGACACACGGACTGAAAATAGAGGCAAAGCCGCGCTGACCCAACCCTTAGCGTTTTCTAACATCAACTCTCGTGACAATATCGATGATTGGCATGCGATAGAAAGACCAGCCCAGCGTGCGCCTGGATCTTTCGAGTGAATCAAAGAGTTGATACGCGCCAACCATTTTTGAAGGTGCGGGGAGGGTTGGAGGTGTTGATGAGACAGGTACTGGATCACATAAGGTAAATTCAGAATAGCAGCATTGTCTGAGGCAAGCTGGAACTGTAAAAATGTTTTGAGGGGATGCACCGAGTCGGACGTCGACATAACATGTAGTAGTGTGTAAGTCTAGGTTAACCGGGCCGACACCGCTACGCTCTCTTCTCAACACCCCTTGGACGCTCGCGAACAACCATCTTATTGCTACCTTTGGGACCCTTAGGACCCGGTTTACGTGTTCGCTTGCCTTTTGTTAGCCACCCCCAAATAGATCGAGGATGCTTATTGGATTTTGACTTGCCACGACCACCTCCGTGGGGATGGTCGACACTGAGAACTCATAAGCATGGTTGCGTGGTCTGCCAAAAGTAGGGGACTTACGAATTCATGGCCACGCCACGCACGTGAGGTCTCCGACCAAGCCATCGTGAACGTCCCGCCTTGCCCAAACTCCTTCCCTTCCAAAGCGGGTTGCTGACCTTCCCAATCGTCGCGACGCAATCCTGAAGTACTCTTCGCACTTCTCCGCTTTGTAGGCGTACTTGACTGTATCTTCCGTTATCCTCGTGTACGATGACCTGGCCAAAGGAACCAGCTGAGCGGACGAGAATGGCTCGGCCATCCGGATTTAGCGCGATACAGTGGATAATGGTGCCAGTCGGTATCAAACGGAGAGGGAGGACGTTCCCCGGTTTGACTGTTCGGGCGCGCAGGAGGCCGATAGCGAGGGAAGCGTTCGCAGTCGCCGAGTCATTGTCGTCCGCTCCCAGTGACTTTTCCCGAATCCTCCTCGAGTCGACGAATCCTTCAACAAGCCCATCAGGGATGCCCTGTCTGAAACTTTCCACCACATGTCCTGCCCGTAGGCCTTCGCAAGCTAGGATGTAGCTCCATTTCTTCAAACCCAAACCCTCGACGTTGGAGTCCCGGTTTTTTAAGAGAGCGATGTGAGCAGAGCGATTAGGGTCATACTCAATGCGTACAACGTCATGTGGTCCGGGCTCTGTGCGCATAAAGTCCACGAGACGAATGCGTCTTCTATGGCCACCGCCTCGTGAACGAACAGTTATGCGACCCGTGGAATTTCTGCCTCCCTTCTTCCGTTGCGCGACAGTAAGTAGGCGTAAAGGCCTACCCTTGTAAAGGTGTGGATTAAGAGGACGGCGGAGGTGGCGTATGCTGGGCGTTATCGGTTTGTATGTCTTGTAGAGGGTAGAAGTGCGCGACAAGGCGGCATTGACATCTGTCGGGCGTTGCTCCAGGGTGACGTCTGTGGAGTAGCTCCTCAGAAAGGTGCCAGCTAGACTAGGGGAAGGAACGCGTTCCAGTGGGGGGGTGATCAGACGCGACCTGAAGAGCCCAACACTGAGACGGACGAAGGCCATGAGCTGGCACGAAGAACGGCCTTATGATGATATCTGGCGCTGCTATTTGGTGATTACATAATCATACTCCGAGCAAATGGAACGGAAGCGGCGGGTGCTTTGATGTTCGGAACTGCCATAACTTGTACTGGCAGCATCAGTCGCCGCATTGTATTGGGCTGCCAGTTTCAGGTTCTCTCTGTTTTTCACGACCGTCTTTTTCTGGGTGCCCCACGTGTGGAGATTAATAAATGGAAGAACCCTGTTTATAAGCGACACTTGACGAACACGTTGCTCCATCCATTCCCACCGCGCTCCGCGACTCTTGTCCTTTGACACGACTCACGTCTTGCACGGCATCCCTCCTCATCCTTTTCTCGAATCAGCATCGCGATGACCGTATTGTTTAGAAATCTCAGAGCTTATGGTTATCGTGCGTACAATCCTTGTAACCCTTGCCCCACACATCATCTCACTTGTTCGGTTAGTCGCCGTCATTCTAACGTCTGCAGCGGTGTTGGGGATTTCCGCCTACTTTGCGTCTATATTTTTACCCCATCTGCATCGTACGTGGCCATTCCGCTAGAATGGATCGCCGATGAAGCTAATGAAGCGTCGATCACTCAGATGATTACACGATCTATTCCTTAGTACCCCCATCATACACCATACTCGTATTCACATTCCTGTACGTTCATTCGTTTAGAGAATTGCTTTCCACTCTAGCTTCACCCACACACCCCTGCCGTTAGCTTGGTAGCGTCGACCCCTCGTGCAGACGCAATCTTCCTGTTCATTTCAGATATCCTTTGGCTCAGTAAGTCTTCTCAATCCCTCTCGAGCCATCGCATGACGCTAACACTGGCACCAGCATTGGCAGCATGGTCTTCGTATGTTTTCTCGGAATTGTTATACCCCATCCCTTGATTTATCGCAAGTACAGGGACGTGCTCGGCGCTACGCAATGTGACGCCCTAGGAAAGTCTAGGACAAGTACGAAGAATGGCACGAGTGGGTAGCCTTCCTAGAAGTTTTTGTCTATCATTTCTATAATTGATTCACCTCTCTTCAGTATCCGCTCGCTCGTACTGTGACTTGTCAAAGGTTATCGAGGCATTCTCATGGGCTACCTTTTGCCTGAGTACGTTTTTCTCTCCCATCTGCACTTTTCCCTACCCTGAAAGCGTTGCAGTCACTTTATACTTCATTTTTATCGTAGCTCTTGCCAGCCGCTCAATGGCCATGGGACGGCCATATATCTGGAGCGAAGATATCCGCCAATTACCTTGGTTCGGGCAAGCACCGGGTTACCCTGGGGTCGGCTATACCTCGTATTCATCCCAATATGGCCCACGCGCCCAAAATGCCCCATATGCTCAATACCCAACCACGACTTATGCTGGGAATGTCGTTCAGCAGCAACCTGGACACTCACTGGTAATTCAGCCCGGAAGGGGTGGCGCGCCTGCTACCGTTCAACAAGTCCCGTCGATGATTTAATGTGCATCTCTCGAATACAGAAGCGTTAAAGCAGTCGTAGTGCCCTACGTGTATATATTGTAGTACCAGTGCTTTGTTTCGTTTGGTTTGGCTTATTGGATGGAATGTCCGGGGTCCTAGACCGAATATATCGATCGATGACACCAACAACAAAAGTTCAAATCAGGCATACGGGGCCTTTCATATTCACGAAACTCAACTCCTCGCTTTGCCATGGACGACGACTTTGGCTCATCGGTGTGGGCAACCTCTTCGCCAGGTGTTGTCTCCCTATCTTCCCCGGAGTATCCAACTTTCCCTCCGGCATCGTTCACGGTCAACCGGTTTGATAATTTTGACGGATTTGAGACGCAAAATGATGTATTCGGAAACGACGACGACGACGACGAATTTGGGGATTTTGGCGAATTTGGCCAAGCGGAGGAGGACGTCGGGGCCAGCGGGCATTTCAACGAGCCGGCAGCACCAGTCGCAGGCTCTTCATCGTGGGACTGGGAGCCGCTCAACTTCGATCCACATCCGTCACGGCGGCGGTTAGAAACGCAGATTGAGGAAGTCTTGGGGCCTCTCTGGAACGACGACGACACGAGCCAGGCACTGACGGACGAGGATGTGCGTGAAGTAGGTGGTCTCGCCCAGATTTTGGTGACTCCAGATAGGTGATACGCTTTCTCGGATGCACACAGAACCCAACGACTCACGCCACCCCGACAGTCGTGCGTTCTATCAGTCGCTTTTCCAGAAAACGCCCCCATCTGCGCATCCCCCAAATTGGACGCGCTCGCGCATCAGGAGGCAGCATCTGATCACATTAGGCATTCCCGTGAACCTCGACGAGGTGCTTCCGCATGCGAGCAGCAAGCCTTTACCTGCGCTGCACATCACTACGCGGCCCATATCAGCCCCCCCAGTTTCCCGCAACGGATCGCAGCAAATCAATGGCCACTCGTCTGTGCAAAACTCGAGGGCGGGGACCCCCATTCCAGGTACTGGTACTTCACCACCGGGAAATTCTCGGAGAGGGGCAGTCGCACAGTTAGGATTGGGGCCTAAGCCACAGCTAGACGAACAGAAGATCGGGGAACTTCTTGCACTAACACCAGGTGTGTGATTGTTTCACGATTATCGTGAATGTCTATGTAAATTGATGTGCGATAGGTCAACTATCTTTACTACCCTCGCCGTCCTTAGAAGCTCGTCTGTCCGACTTGCGCACGCAGACGCAGAACACCTCAGCGCTATTGACCTACCTGCTGCAGACGAAGGACGCACTGCAGCAAGACTCAGAGACGTATAATATGTTGATAGGAGAACTGGTCGGGGAAGCGCAGAAGATGAAGACGGTTGGAGGTAGAGTACCCTCACGACGGGGGAGTGGCATTACTTGATGTGCCACACGGGCTCACCTTTGACTTGATATAATATATGTAGTATAGTAATATCTACTGCGATATTGCGCAAGTTCATGACACTCTCACTCTGATCACGTGCTATAGTTTCTATGGGTCAACCGGCACGACGGCCCGATTGCTTAAAACTTGGAGGCAGTCATCAACTCACCCGGAAGACAGACTGTGTCAGTGAATGTCGCTGAAAAATCGTTATCGCCTTCGTCGCATTTTGATACGCGGTTCAAAATGAATATCTCTCTACCCATCCCTTCAACAGTCCAAAGCGTATCCTTTTCTGTCCTGACCACTGAAGATACCCGTCGAATCTCGGTCAAACAAATCACGAATCCCGTCCTCCTTGATGACGTGAACAGGCCGAACCTCGGGGGCTTGTATGACCCTGCTCTGGGTCCTGTATATAAGCAAGACATGTGTGTATCCGTTCTTCCCTGCGAGCATATATCTTACATTTAAACAGATGCGTAACCTGCCGAGAGACGTATTTCAGTTGCCCTGGTCATTTTGGCCATATCGAACTGCCGGCACCTGTGTTCCATCCGCTCTTCATGAATCATATGTTCAATTTGCTCAGAGCCACGTGCTTATTTTGTCACCACTTCAAATTGTCGAGACCCCAGGTAAGGGTCACATTTATTTTCCTGGATTTGCTGTCTGACGTACACTCTCTGTCACAGCTAGTCAAATATGTGGCTAGGCTGCGACTTCTCGATCACGGGATGCTCGATGCAGCCTCTGCTCTGGATAACCTGCACATCAAATCCAAGAGCAAATCGCTGGATACTGAAACCGATACTGAGACCTTGGAAGCATTCGAGAAGCGGGTGCAAGCTTTTGTCCAGTTCAACCTAATGCGTGCTTCGGGCAGCAGGGATAATTACAAACACAACCTTGTCTATCAAGCGCGAAAGGAACTTATCCAACAAATCCTAAGGGCCTCTTTACTTAAGCGGTGCCAAAACACAGGTTGCGGCGCGTAAGTCGTGTCTCCTGTCATTATCTCCTTAACTAAGGGCCGTACGTTGTAGTCACTGTTACACTTTCCGAAAGGAAGGTTACACAAAAATTGTTGAGTGCGATTTACCGGCGAAGAAGAAGCTAGCAAACAAGGCTGTTGGCCTGCGGCGACGTGACGTCCTTGCTTCCGTGTCACGAGAGCGCACGGCTACTCGTGCAGCGCAAGGTGAAGCTACTGGTGGTGACTCAGACGCCGAAGTTTCGGGACCAGAGGAGGGTGAGCCGACGTTTTCTGAAGAAGATGGAGGTCAACCCCAGCAGGAGCAGGGACATCTCTCCAGGGCAGCAAATGGTCGTGTCAATGTCAAGACCTCCCGCAGTCGTGACGAACGAGTCATGGCCCCGGAGGAATGTAGGGCTCACCTTCGTTTGCTCTTTGCCAAGGAAGCAACGCTCTGCTCTTTGATATTCGGTCGACATGGTCCTTTATCTCCTGTGGTCGATGGCCTCTCCGTCGCGTCCGCCGACATGTTTTTCATGGACGTTGTCCCCGTCTCTCCCACCCGATTTCGACCGCCTGCGAAGATGGGTGAAACGTTGTTCGAAAACCCTCACAACGAGCTTCTTACGAAAATGCTCAACACGTCTTACCGTCTACGTGACCTCAATGCGGAATTGCGGGCGGCATCCACGAAAACGTCCACAAGTGATGACGATGCTCGGAGAAAATTACTGGGCACACTAGTAGAGGCCCTAATCCAGCTCCAGACGGATGTAAACAGTTTCATTGATAGCGGTAAGAACACAACAAGATTAAGAAACGGGAGGTTACCTCCTCCCGGGATCAAGCAAGTTCTCGAGAAGAAAGAAGGCCTCTTTCGGATGCACATGATGGTGGGTATTCCGGTTCCTACAGTACCTGCCTAATGCCTACTTCAGGGTAAACGTGTTAATTATGCCGCTCGTTCGGTAATCTCGCCAGACGTGAACATCGAGCCGAACGAAATCGGTGTTCCTCCTGTCTTCGCGAGGAAACTGACTTTCCCCGAACCCGTGACGCCCGCGAATTTTCACGAGATGCGGCAATTAGTCATTAACGGGCCTAAGATCTATCCTGGCGCGACGATAGTCGAATACGAAGACGGTCATCAGATTTACCTGGTATATCCCACGCTACTGGAGGTGTCTACGCTAACCGTGACACGTAGGACAAAATGACAGTAGAACAAAGAACTGCAATTGCTAATCAATTACTCACACCGCAAGATGGCAGTCGGGCTGACCGAAGGCGGTTCGCCACACGGACTACAGCTATCAACAAGAAGGTTTTTCGACACCTACGTGATGGGGACATGCTCATTCTCAATCGACAACCTACCTTGCACAAGCCAAGCATGATGGCGCATCGAGCCCGTGTGTTGCATGGAGAGAAGACGATACGCATGCACTATGCCAACTGGTCGGTTAGAGTGTGCTCTCAATACCCGTTGACGAACTGACTCAACCACTACAGTAACTCGTATAATGGTTTGTTTTTCTGCTTCAAGTGATGGTTGTTTCGAAGAAGCTGACCGCTCCACGTGAATGCACAGCTGATTTCGACGGCGACGGTTCGTCGTAGCTCGTTGAGTCCCCCCGTCAAAGCTGATCCACTTCCGCAGAAATGAACATCCATTTTCCCCGTAAGCAACACGCCATTGAGATATTGATTTTCTTCTCACGCACTGAAAGAAAATCAAACGGCTCGGGCGGAAGCTATGTTAATAGCCAACACTGACAACCAATATCTCGTACCAACATCCGGGAAACCCCTTCGCGGTCTCATCCAAGATCACGTCGTAGCTGGCGTGTGGATGACCAACCCGGAGACGTTTTTTACTCGGGAAGAGTACTTCCAGCTACTCTATGGGGCTCTCAAACCTGAGGAGTACTCGGTTTTCGAAGACGGACGTCTACGAACACTTCCGCCGACAATATGGAAGCCTAGACCTTTATGGACCGGAAAGCAGATTGTAAATGCATCTTTTTTTTTTTCGTCTTTCCATTTCCACTTCTAATGAAGGACAGATATCCACTGTTTTGTTAAATGTCACGCCGAGCAACGGAGAAGGGCTCAACCTGAACGCAAAAGCCAAAGTTCCTGGTGCGGCATGGGGGAAGGGCTCATCTGAGGATCAAGTCGTATTCATGAACGGAGAGCTTCTCTGCGGTACCCTTGACAAGTCTGCATTTGGGGCCAGCGATTTTGGCTTGGTCCACTCGGTCTATGAGCTGTACGGTGCTGATGTTGCAGGGAGGCTGCTCGGCATACTTAGCCGGTTGTTCACCAAGTTTTTGCAGCTCAGAGCATTTACCTGCCGTATGGATGACCTGGCACTTACGGTCGAGGGCAATGCAAAGCGGGCAGAGATCTTGCACGATGGCGAAAATCTTGGTACAGAAGGAGCGATGGAGAATTTTCCATCGCTCAGCGACATTCCCGACGACGAGAAACCTGCGGCGCTCTCACGTCTGCTCCGCGAAGTGCTTCGTGACGACGAAAAGATGGCGGGGCTCGACATGACCGTCAAGTCACGGCTGAGGGAACTCACGAAATCCATAGCGGACGCCGTCATGCCCCATGGTTTGCTGCGCAAATTCCCACACAATAACATGCAGACAATGACACAATCTGGTGCAAAGGGCAGCGCAGTCAATGCCCAGCAAATTTCGTGTGCATTAGGCCAGCAAGAGTTGGAAGGCCGTCGTGTTCCAGTGATGGTCAGCGGCAAGACGCTGCCGTCTTTCAAAGCTTTCGAAACGAAGGCCATCGCTGGCGGTTATGTCGCTAGCCGCTTTCTTACTGGTATCAAGCCGCAGGAATTCTTCTTTCACTGCATGGCTGGTCGCGAAGGTCTGATTGACACGGCTGTGAAGACATCTCGCTCGGGCTATTTGCAACGTTCACTGATAAAACATCTGGAGGATATCCGCGTTCATTACGATAATACGGTCCGCGGGAGTGATGGCTCAGCGTACCAGTTTCATTACGGCGGCGATGCGCTCGACGTCACGAAGCAAAAACACTTATACCAGTTCACTTTCATGGCACAGAACATGAAGGCACTCATCGACCGATATCGACCGCGTAACGCATTGGGCTCATTGGATGATGAGCAGGCGCGGAAGTATACGAAGAGCCTCCTTAAGGCGTCCAAGGAAATCAAAGCAGGAGAAGATCTTTCGAAAAGGGACTCGATGGCAACACCACTTGAGCTTTTTGACCCCGCGCGCTTTCTAGGTAGCACCTCCGAAAAGTTCGCGGAGCGGCTGAATGAATACATCAAGAGCAATCCAGACAAACTTCTAAAGTCGAAAGACAACACCCTTACGATCCGCCAGCGGCATGGTCTGCGCAGCGCAAACGATTTTCGCCTGATGATGATGTTTAAGTATCTCCGTAGTCTGGTGGAGCCAGGAGAGGCTGTTGGTTTACTGGCTGGGCAGGGGTAAGCATCAGAGCGGGAGGAAGTCGCGCTGTGGGCTAACCTTATTGCAGAGTAGGCGAACCCTCCACGCAGATGACGCTAAATACTTTCCACTTTGCTGGTGCGTAGCTTGATATGATCTATGTTCTCCCCTAAGACGAGAGTTGTAGGCCACGGTGCCGCCAACGTCACTCTCGGTATTCCACGACTTCGCGAGATTGTGATGACGGCATCTAGGAAGCCCAAGACACCATCCATGACCATAACCGTTGCCAAGGGTATTTCCGCCGATCAAGCGGACGCGTTCGCGCGCAGAGCGTCCCGGCTCACAGTTTCCCAGGTTGTCGACAGGGTCACCGTTGAGGAATGGCTCACCGTCAACAACCGGGCACGCAGAAAGGAGTTCAAGATTGACATTGCGTTTTACCCCGAGGAGGAGTACCGCGCAGAGTTCGATGTGTCTCCCGCGGAGCTGGTCCAAGCGTTTGCGACACGCTTCCCACTCACCTTGAAGCGCGAGATTCAACAGGAGTTGAGAAGGCTCGCTGCGGATCTCAGGAATCAAATGTCCGAACTTGGCAAGGGAAAGGCCGTACCCCGGGGCGAACACGGTGCTTCTGGTGCAGCCGGAGATGGAGAAGATGCGGACGCTGATGCGGGGGAGCTAGCGACAAGGAGGGATGACGACGAAGAGAGCGAAGTCGGTGACGGTGACGCGAGCCGAGAGAAGCATCAGCGGCAGAAGCAACAACAGTCGACATACGAGTCGGATGACGATGGGGATACCGAAGGTGATCTTGAACTTCCTGAAGCAGACTTGGAGACTGCATCTGCTTTGGACGTGGGAGAAGCAGTGAACGGCGAGCTGGAGAAGAAACCTGTGAAGAAGGCTCGATTCAAGGAAGTCGTAAGCGAGGTCGAGCAGGCGTTTCTTGAAAACTTCCCGAGTGCTACAGCGTTCGATTTTAGCGCATCTCGATGCGTCATTCAACTGGAGGTGAGTGGCACATGTCTTGGGTTTTGTGGGATCGACGTTGAGTCAAATATAGTTTGAACCCGATCTCCCTAAACTGCTGATTGTGGAGATTGTGGAACGCACGTGTACGAAAACCGTGGTCCGGGAGATCCCAGGAATTAAGGACTGCTTCCGAGTGAAAGAGCCGAGCAAAGATGGATCAATAAAGGCCAGCGCCGTTTCATTGTCAACGATTTCCACATTAATCGATGACGCTTTAGATAACAACAAACGGCTCCAACTTCCGTGGTCTTTGGGAGGTTGCATGTGCGGGTGAAGAACCTCTAATCGAGGAGGATGATATCTACTCGAACGATATTTATGCCATCCTAACGACATACGGCATAGAGATGGCTCGTGCAACCATTGTGCGGGAGATGAGGGGTGTGTTTGGTGTCTACAGCATCGATGTCGATATCCGCCACCTCGAGTTGATTGCGGACTATATGGTGGGTGTCGAAAATATTCTTTTCGAACATTTTCCTAAGTTCTGTCGTGTCAGACGTTTGGGGGTGATTACAAACCGTTCAACCGCAAGGGGATCAACGTGCACCCATCGCCTCTATTGAAAGCATCATTCGAGACCACTGGAGCATTCCTCTCTGACGCGACGCTGTACGGTGACTTTGACGACCTCCAAACACCTTCGGGAAATTTAGTGATGGGTCGCCCGATCTTATGTGGCACTGGTGTATTTGACGTGGTTATGCCAGTAGACGAGGGAGATGCAGACGAGTAAAAGTAAAACTAGAACATCAATATGACACTAATTTTTGTCCTTTTTTTGGAAAGTTTTTAAAATATTCGCATTGAGAGTCCTGCGACCTCGAACACGGTGGTGCCTCAGGCCATGGAGACGGCTCGGGCTGTGACGGAGCAGACGCAGCGCCAATCAGGCAGTGACAATAAAGAAGTAAGCAGGAGATGATGGGATGAAAGCATGTGGGTGCTACGAAGCCTACAGCAGCCAATGCCGGTGACGGCAATGTCATATTTGACGCGCTTTATAAGCTTTCCTAAAATGGACAAGTCACAAGTGTGACGTTACAGATTGTGACGTGTCGCGTCTTTCATCGGCCTCGGCCAATTTGTTCTGTTCTGTTCCTGTCTGTTCTGTCCCATCCGATCACGTCCATATGTCCCGACCCGTCCTTGTCGACCTCCCCCTCGAACGCTTTCTGCAACCCACCTCAGACAATACAAGTCTGCAAATTTCGCGTACGGGCTTGAAACGCTCAAGATCTCCGTCCTTCGCCAGTTCCATTTTTACCCCGGCAAAGAGGCGAATCCTCGAGCAGGAGGGACTTTTTCCTCCCGCACAATCGCGTCCCTACTCGAACACGAGCACTCGCTCACCCCGTCTACACCGCAGCGGCCTTTTACACGCTTCTGACAGCTCCAAGGGCACGTCGTCCCCCGCAGTTGTTGGCCTCAGCGACGACGCTCTTCCTTTGCCGCCGTGCCCACCCCACGCCCTTGTTCCGCCGTTGCCATGCGAATCCAGGCGGATATCTCCCCGCCTCTCCGCATCCCCACAATCTAACCTCCCCAATCCCTCTCCCAACAACACGACACCGACGGGGCGAACCCGCACGTCGCCGCGGAGGACACGGTCGCAAACCTTCACGCCTACACACGCTCCTCCTTCGCAACGCGTGCGCCCCACACCCACCACGTCTACGTCCACCACAACCACACCTTCTCCGACTACCCCACGGGCGATCACGATGGTCCCGCGTGAGATGCCGCCGCCTCCCGACCGCCGATCGGTACATTACCCAGGCTTTGACGTGCACCAAGACACGCACTTGGCCCTGCCGCGCACGCGTTCCAAAGCCCGCGCGAGGGCAGAAGCCGCGCGCGTCGGGGAGCTGGAGGGCGACGCGGCGAAGGAGAACGTCCGGCCTGTGCCGACGACGTCCGCGCCTTCACCATCGAATGGCAAGGTCAAGGGCAACGGCAAGGGAGACGTCCCGCCGCGACGGTCGGCGAGACTGCGCAGAAATAGCAATGGCGGTGGTTGCGCGCCATCGTCGCAAAAAGTGCTCGTCGTGCCCGCAGACGCGAGAGTTCACGGGCGTCGTCGTCGGGGCACTCTGCACGACTCGGCTCTCCCGTTTTAAGCTTTTCTCCTTCGTTTTTGCTCTGCTCGGTATATCGCTGCATTATTTTTCTTTTCAATGTGCATTCGTTCCATGCTTGGTACGTGGAGATTGCTTCATCTAACCCACCCACGGGCAGCATTCATGAACCCTCCCAACTCCCAACGTATATATATGTAAATGACTTCGTCGCGTCTGTTCAGCTGATTCCCCTTGCTCGAGTTTATTTCTTTGCCCGATCTCCCTGATAGGCTACTTTTGATCACTGTGCTCCTTTCGCTAGTGCCCATCCAGTTTCTAGACTTGTATGTATGTTTATCTTGGCGATCAATGATACGACAGAACGACTCTGTCCATTCGACAAAGATGTCAAGCCATTGAAAATCATCATCATTGCTGCTGCAGGTCGGTTTTCCTTTTCGTACATTAGACGTAGACGTACTATATCAACAAGTAAGAGCATCGCGGCCATAAAAAATATAGAGACCAAGAATGCAAGAGACTGGTGAAACAGGGAAGAAGGAAGGCATAAGATAATCCGAGATCACACCAGAAAACTAGGCATCTGATATTGTGGTTAAAAGCCCAGCTCGGCCGACAGCGCCAAGACCCTCACCGCTTTCGTTGCGCACGACCGATGGACCAGCTACCGGCTCACCACTGATGACGTCGCTTTGCAACTGCATGGGCACAAAGACGACCTTGGTGCCCGCGGTCTTGGCCATCTGCTGCAGGGCCTCGAGCTGGCGGATCTGCATTGCAGCGGGGGAAGCGAGGATGTCGGCAGCCTGGCGCATGAGGCGCGCAGCGTCGACCTCGGCGCGGGCGGCGATGACCTTGCTCTCACCGATGCGCTTCTGCTGAGCGGCGCTGGAGAGCGAGGCGGAGACCTCGGGGGAGAAGATGATGTCCTTGATGAGGATGCCCTCGATCGCGACACCCCACTTGTCTGCAACGTCGGCGATGATCTCGGCAATTTCGAACGCGATCGCCTCGCGCTCTGTGACGACGGATTGGACCGCGCGCGCGCCGACGACGTGACGGAGGGTCGTTTGCGCGCGCTCCATTAGCGCTTGGCGCAGGTCTGAGATGCCGAACGCGGCGCGGTACGGGTTCGCGATTTGGAAGTAGATCACAGAGTCACTAGTATACGATGCCGTTTGGTTCAGTCACACGTCAACCCAAAATAGAAGTATGATGGATGGATGGAAGGAGGGGGGCGGGGTTCGGCGTTTGAAAAGAAAGATGGCACTTACATTTCGACGTTGACATTGTCCCGAGTGATGACGGATTGCCGACCGATGGAGATTATCTGAATTTTGACGTCCACGACACGAAGAGACTCGGTGCAGACGTTGACCTGAACCAAGCCCGGATCGACTGCCTTGTAGAACTGGCCAAAGCGTGAGACAAGACCGACGGACCCTGTGAACGTAGAACGATTAGAGGAATGGAAAAATAGGACAGATTGGATGGTTTCTTATGAGGGGATCAAACTGAAAAACTGACCTTGACGAACTTCCTTGAAGGGATTGGGGAAAGGACAGCACGGGATGGCGCCGCAGAAGCCGACGCACGATCCCAGCCCCTGCATCATCGAGCCATAGAAACCGTGGGTGACGGAGTCGACACCCATGTCCTGCGAGTACGAAGGCTGCATCTCGTCCTTCTTGAGTGGCTGCACCTTGATGATGTGCCTAGGTGCACCCGTGCCAGTCCGGTTGTGATCGCGTGGGGGGGCCTCAGTGACTATCAACTGTAAGCATTGGGGAAGGGAGGCGAGAGGAGTAAAGGTTCCTACCATGGGGAGCATGGTGATCAACCACATGTGAGGATGTAGACCCAGCTGGGGAACGATCTTTCCTGTCTGGACCAGAGGACATTGTGGAAGTGGCAACAGTGGACGAGGATGAGAGTGAAGAGAGAAGCAGGAGAGGCAGGGTTAGTTACTTATATAATACTAACCCCCTGAGAATCACACATAGCGCTCATGGCTGTGCCAGTGCCAGTAATAATACCACCAACAAATGCACATCAAGCCGTCGACAATCATTGGAGCTGCGCACGTCTCGTGCCTCGCCCGAAACGGTTCTGCGGTCACAACGAACGAATGGCATATTTGCTCGCACTGCAACGTTTTCGGCTCCCGCGCGTGCTCTGACTGCGCCTGCCACAACACACGTACTTCCGAGACTGCATCGTTTACGTTTGAATTTGACAGCCATGGTAACACTCCTCTCTGCTGTGTACAACCCCTTGTCAATATTTTTTATTTCCCGAGTGGAGATCCCTTCACGACATAACACACTTTGGAAATTCACACCGGCGGTGCCCCCCGCCTCGTTTCCGAGTTCCGTTTCCACCTGTATCGCACCGTTCCATTCGGTGATAGGCACGCCCCTCTTCGACCACCAAGTGACACACGTCTACAACAGGGCCCTACAATCTCGGAGTAAGATTCATCCGGGGGGACTGTATCATCGAATGCTGAGCATTGTGGAGACATCTCGAGCAACTTCTCTACAGGCATTTCGGCGCACATCTCCGCAGTTGGATGTCCATGTGCGCAGCAACCGTGTAATTGCGCCACTGCCGCCCGTGCCTTCCACGCGTGAATCCGACATCGGGGTATGTTGAACTGAGGTTTTTCGGACAGTTTCGCCTTCCCCCCCAACGATGAACAACCAACCAACCGTGCATCACTCATATGTTCCCCTCTCCTATACTCTAAATCATAGGGTTCATCCAAGGTGTTAAAACAGCATACCAGTGGCTGTACATCCAAGTACTGTATGATAGCAGTCGACTCCATCCTCGAAATCAATCGATCAATCATATACACTCAGCAATTTGGTTATATTGCAACTGTTGGCAGGAGCAGTCTAATGAAACTAATAGCAAACTAAATGTACAGTGTAGATACACAAACTCGCAGCCTACAACATCTACTCTTTCGTCCACATAGCAGAGATCTAGCACGCACAGCGAGAACATCAAGAACAAAACAACATTGTACAGTCAATCACCTCCACCACCCGCAAGCTCAAGGATGAGTCGGCAAGCGACATCCATAAATACGAATGGAGAAACGATATCCGAGCCGCCATGGGTCGAGTCAGACCCTGCCTCGGACAGCGTTTCCGTGCTTGCAACATCATACTTGCCTGCGCCCGGCTCCGTGCTTGCTTTATACGTCCGCTTATGATGAAAGTCGACGAGGTAATTGATCGAATCCACCATATACAACTGAAGGTTCATGAGCACCTTTAAAGTCCCCTGGTCAGGTGGAACATAGCGAGAAAAGGAAACAAACTCACGACGACGTCTTGCACCCGGACACGCGCCTCTACAAAGTACACGGATGCCGCTACTTTGAGGTCCACATGTCCACCACCGTCATATTCCCTGGCTCGCTCAATCTTGCTATGTCCGTTCTTTCTTCGTCCACCAGGGTGACCGATTTGGTGGATACTCCCACTCCCCAGCCCTCCAAGGTTTTTCTTCTCGCGCCATTCTACGCCCAACGCTTTGAGCGTGCGGTAGATCTCGAGCATGACTTCCATGGGTGGACTTCGACTGCGAATGCCAAAGTGCCATTTCGTGCGATGCTGCTTTTTCTCTTTAACAGCTGGCCAAGCCCGCCTGGCACTAGCGTACGACGCCAGATGGTGAGGCTCGGGGAACTGATCTGGCAGAGATGAGTTCAGGACCGCAAAGTTGTTATGCTCCTGTTCCCGCTCCTCCCGTGGAGGCGCACCAAAGTCGAATTCGTCCTCCTCTTCATCATCATAGCCGTTGAATTCACTTTCGAAAGGATTCACCTCCCCGTCAGGACCAGTGGGAGATAAAGCAGCAGGTGATAATAGGTTCCGTGGCTGCTCGAAGAGTTAGGACATGGAGTTGAGTCACAAAGGACATACGTACGTCCATGGCGGCCAATCGCGCATCACGTTCCTGCTCTTCGTACCCCGCCACTGAAAACGCGGATAAGGACTTTCGCCATAGAATGCAGAGCGATAAACTCACGATCTCGTCCCAGCCTCTGCTTGTCTCGCAGTAACATATAAGCCACCTTGACCGCATTTCCTTGTGCACCTTCATCCCTTCGTAAACACGCCCAGACGTCATCCTTGTCCACGCCCTCCATGCGGAGCGCCAATTCCTCAACTACATCCTCTTCGATCCGACCGAGACCGTCGATAATCTCAAAGTCTATTGCCTTTGCAGGTGTCACTAGTGCAGAGAGAGTACCAAGGACAGGACCTGGTGGTGGCGGAAGGGGCTGAAGGTACTGCGGTAGGTCTACTTGGAAAAAGGGATGTTGGATGATCTCTGGCACAGTGATGCGCTTGACGGGATCAACAGCCAGCATTCCTGTTATAAGGCTGCGCGCATCGGACGAAAGGTTAGAGGGGATATGGTAAGTGCCCTCTAAATTACCATCAGTTTAATTACACCGGGTATGGCATGCAAGATTGGTGCTCACGGCTGATTTTTGTGAACAGCGCCTGGACATCCTCATCTTCAAAAGGAAGCCTACCGCAGAGCATGACATAGAGAATGACACCAGCGCTCCACACATCGATTTCAGGCCCTGTGTATAAACCACCTCGAATGACCTCGGGAGCGGCATAATTGGGACTGCCACAGCTTGTCTTGAGGAAGTCCCCATCCTTGATCTCATTGGAAAGACCAAAATCGGCGATTTTAACGTTGAGATCGTCATCGAGGAGTACATTCTCAGGTTTCAAGTCGCGATGGACAATCTTGAGACGGTGAGAATATTCGATGCCGGAAATGAGTTGCTGGAAGAAGCGGCGGGCTTGATGTTCTGGCATGCGACCATTGGCCACGATGTAGTTGAAAAGCTCTCCACCTGCGTACTCGAGGACAATGATGATGTCGGTTGGTGTTGATATGACTTCATAGCTAGTACCAGAGGGTTTGTCAAATATGGCAACCGACGAGAGAGACAAACGGACAGCTTGATAATGTGGGGATGACGGAGAGTACGCATGTATTCAACTTCACGTTGAACACGGTTTTTGGTGCGTGTCATGTTGATAACGTGTTTTGAAATGAACTTCATTGCGACCTTGTGACCTGTGAGTGTATGCACGGCCACTGACGACAAGGTCACGACTGCATGCCAGGTGATCGAACGAGATAAGGTACATACTCTTTACTTTGCCAAAAGTACCCTCTGCGATTTCTTGTACGACAGTGTACTCTCCGAGCTTTGACGGTGGCATGGCATGTATCGGTTCTTGATCTCTCATGGTTGCGGTCATCTTGGCTGGAGTGGTTAAATGGACAAGTCAGACGCGGCCAAGCCAAATCTCTTATTTGTGTTTGTTTAGCTACCCTTTACGGATATTACGTCATCTCTGCCTTTTTTGATCACACCATCAGCCATGCCCGCAAAGTATTGGCTCATGAAAGCGGAACCTAGTTCACGCATAGTAAAGGGAAAAGATGTTAAAGTGAGTCCCAAGTTGGGCATATATCAGCTTCCTTTCATACTATCTGCGTCCAAGTTTAGCGTGGACGACTTTGAGGCAGCTGGTACAACCCCATGGGAAGGCGTTCGAAATCCAGAGGCAAGGAATATCATGAAGGAAATGCAGGTTGGGGACAAGGTTCGGTTTTGTACGCGTCATCTTGTCCTAAAATACATATAAACTTGCTCCAGGTTTTGTTTTATCATTCCAGTTGCAATATCCCGGGTCCGTGTATCAACGTTCGAAATGTAACGCGTGTTCACGAATGCTTTCTGAATAGGTATCGCTGGCTTCGCCGAGGTCGCAAAAGAGGCATATCCCGATTGTGAGAATTTCCCTGCACTGTTTCAAGGCGGTTGATATTAATTTCCAACGTTGGCAGATACCGCGTGGGATCCGTAAGTCGTTCACTTGTTAGAGACTGCCCTCGTTGAGTCGTGAACAGTCAACACCCATATTATGATCCCGTGCGCCGCGGTCATCCTTCACCTTTGCTTGGGTTTTGTTTGACACACCACAGAAATCCGATGAAGCCAACCCTAAGTGGTTCATGGTCGATGTAAAGTTTATATCACGCGCTGCGCATTTTGTGCCATACCCTCTCTTGCGTGAGATCGCAGCAGGCCGTGTGACACTGTCAGCTGGTATTGAATACATTGAAGAGGAAGGTGTGAGGGCAATTAAAGGTAATTTCGTGTACACTGTTATAGACTGGAGCTGGCTTGAATTGTCCCTGTCACACAGATATGGATCTAGTCCATCGGGGACGTCTGAGCGTACAACGAGTAGAGCCGGAAGCTTGGGATGCGATTGAGCAGCTTGCGGAGAAGGGAGGGTGGAGTGAAGGGGTAGGAAAGGGTACAAAGCGAGGTCGAGGGGACAAAGAGACAGAGAGAGGAGGAAAGCGTAGACGTAGAAAGGAGGAATGAAATTTATTGTTGATTGAATTTTTGCACGTGGCGTGTGTATGCGGGGGGCGTGGGCATGGGCGTTTGCGTGTCTGCCAGTGCGTGTTGTTGAGCAGCGCGGTCCCGGAAAGGGCACGCTCTCGTCTCGTCCCGCCTCGCCTCGCCTTCTCCCCCGCTCACCTCCCTCGGGGTACATACACCCTCTTCCCACCCTCCCTTTCTACAATCGGCTTATTTTTACAATCGCCTGCTCCCCGCCGCATTCCACCCGGTCATGAGCAGTGCCGATGCTGCCTCACCCTCTACCACTTCCTCACCCTCCACATCTGGCCCCCTTTCACCCTTGTCGTCAAGCACAGGCCAAGTTGATCCGCCTTCTGAACAACATGTGCTTCACTCCACCCCTTCTACGCATGTTCACGCCCACTCGTCAACAGACACGGTCTCAGCCGTACTCGATTCTCGCGTCGACAACCTTGCCTCCGACGTGGGCGAAAATGCCTTTATGATAATCGGGGGTGAAAGCCAGGATGACTCGGCAGACGATAGTGGTCACGAGAGCGTGGACGTGCAAGGAAGGGAAGGCGTCATGGTCATGGACAACGGAGATGATGGTCAGCAGTGGTTTCCTGAACAGGACAACCACGAGCTCAAACGCGTAAAGGTACGTCGTCTCATATCTCAATGACATTCTGTCCATCATGTTACCAAGCCATGCCACACATTTGACGTCTCTCTGGCGCACCTTTCTCAACCTTTAGGTCTATGAGCTCATCAACTCGCGTTGGGTCGATCAAGGCACCGCGCTCTGTTTTGGTCAATACGAGGATGGTGAAGCAGCCCTCATCGCAAAAGCGGAAGCAAATATGTCCGATATCATCCTCAAGACGACAATACGCTCCAGTGATGTGTACCAGCGCCAACAAGGTCCGCGAACTCGTCATTTGTTCAGTTTTTCTTGAGCGTTATATTCACCAAATTCGTGTCCAGATACCCTCATCGTTTGGACAGAGCCAGATGGCGTCGACTACGCGCTCAGTTTTCAAGACCCTGAGGGTTGCATGGAACTGTGGAATTTCATCCTTGAAGTGCAGAGCTTGCGTGCGAACAGTGGTGGTGCGTCTGTATCCGATCCGGCTTCGCGAACCGTGTTTTAAGGATGCTGTCTATGCGAAGATCATCAAGCTGAATCGTCCTCTCCGCTGGCAGGACCCGAGCCATCGATCACAACAGCAAGCATCATACGCTCGGGTCATCTGCCACAGCCTGCTTTGGGAATCATAACCGAAATAGACAGGGCTATCCGCGCCCTGTCTCGGACCCCAGCCATCAAGGACAAGATTTGCGAATATATTCAGCGGGCGGTCCGTGGTTCGATCCATATATGCGCCCATAACTGACCAGATATACTAGGATTATATAAAAGCGATGATTGACGTCATGCATCAGGCGGAGGATCTGGAGAACCTTGAAAATCTCCACTCCCTTTGCTCGTTAATGCAAACGATACGTGAGTCGCGATCTCCGTCGCTTGAAGGAAGGCTGAAATCCATTACGTAGTCTTGATGAGCGATCACAGCATGTACGAGCACATTTTGGATGATGACCGTTTCTTCGGTGTATTGGGAATGCTTGAATGTGCGTCCCAGTCATTCCCTTAGTCATGTCCTTTCACGCCTTTGCCATAGATGATCCGGAATTTCCCGTTCACAAAGCCAACTATCGTGACTTCCTCCGTGATACGACTCGTTTCCACCAACCCATCGCCATCCACGATACTATCATCCAAAAGAAGATTCATCACACGTACCGCCTTCTCTTTCTTAAGGACGTTGTCCTCGCTCGTGCCCTGGATGACTCAACGTTCAACGTCCTCAATTCATGTATTATCTTCAATCAAATCGACATCATCACCCACGTACAGAACGACGTGCGGTTTCTCCAGGACGTTGTTGATTTGTTTCCCGGCCCATCCTATGGTTCACCCATTTCTCTTAACGGGGTCACGAAGGGAAGGACAGGTATTGATATAGATGGCTCTGAAGGACTTCCAAATGGCATTGACGAAGATCACCGTCGTCGTGAAGTTATCCTTCTGATCCAGCAACTGTGTATCATGGGCAAGAACGTCCAACTATCGACCCGCATGGGGCTTTTCAAGACCCTTGTTGACCGCGGGATTGTGGGGTCCGTACAATGGGCGCTCGGCCAACCAGAAGCAACGGAATCCGGACAACAGATGATCTCAGTGGCTGGCGAGGTACTCGTCACGTTACTAGATCATGACGTGAACGGCGTTCGCGAATATGTGGTGACACAATGCGAAGGCTTCGAGGTCCGCGAGAGCCGAGACGAATCTCTGCTCACCTTACTGTGTGGGTTGATGGTACAGAGTCGGGATCTTGGGGTACAAACGGTGGTGGGGGACTCATTAAAGCTGATGCTGGAGATGCCACCACAGGATGTGAACGACGTCGTGCGTGCCTTCTACGGTGTGTTATGTGAATCTATTCTTAAAACCCTTTTTGGCAGCAAACCCCGGCAAAGCCATTTTCGCGTGCAAGGGATGACTCCCGAACTGAGAAATTCCTCGATTATTTCTACAAACTTTGTGTGCATTCACTCCTCAAACCCATCTTTGACATCCCGGATCATAAACACCACCCACTTGGTAAGGCGTTACCCCCCATCAATTTTAATATTAGTGACTCAATTGTATTTGACCGGCTAGATTCGAACCTTATCTTAGCACAGGAAAAGACGAACCTTTATCTATCTTTATGCGACTTGTTATCCACTTTCGCTTTGCAACATACTTTCCGAAGCCATTTTTTCATGCTCACTTCTAATATATCCTCCCATGTTGCCACCCTCTTATCTAGCAAAGACAAGCATCTCCGTCTTGGTTGGTTGCCTTCCCGTTGCTTTTATCTTGCACAAACTCCTGATTCACCCCTACTTGTAGCCGCCCTCCGTTTCTTCCGAATACACCTAAAAAACAACAACCGGAATTTTTTGAACCATCTCAGCAAGTTGGAGGTCTTCAAGCCCATCGTTGAGTTGACCATCAAGGAATCTCGTCGCGATACCCTAGTAAACTCGTCATGCCAAGAATTCTTCGAGTACATGCGCCGGGTATGGTCCCTTCCATTCTTCCTGCGCTGCATATGCTCATTGTGGTACAGGAAAATATCAAAGATGTTATTGCCCATATTATGCTTAACTATGAAGACCGGATAAAAGAATTATGTGAAACTCGCTTCTGTGGCCAATGCTTCAGGGGCTTCCTACGTCGCTATGAGATGAACATTCATCCCCTTCCGACAGAGGTCGACGAGAAGCCTCCACCACAGTATGTATTCTCTTCATTATCAATTCCACGACGTTCACCGTTTCTATTTATCAAGTCAACCGTTGGAGATGCGCAGGGTCGACATCGACGAGGAGTCCTATTTCAACGGCGACGACGAGGAAGACGAGGGCGACAGTGTACCCGGTCCACATCCGCCAGCACCGACCCCCGCATTTCCTGCTCTTACCTCCCCCCCTCTCTCCCGCTTCCAATTCGCGCAAAAGCGCAGGCGTGCGCGAACGCCCGGCATCCCCTTACGCACCGGCCTCGCCAGTGTCACGCAGCGCGCGTCTGCGCCGCCGCCGGCGACGCCCATCCACCTCCCGCGCACTCCTCCCATAAGCGCGCTCGTCGACTACGGCGACGACGACGAGCAGTCCTCAGATCCTGAAGACGCCCTCCTCGAATCCCTCGTCTCGCCCAAGGCGCCGCCCACATCTGCCGTCAGTTCCGCCGCCGCCGCCGCCACCACCACCACCACCACCATCTCATCATCAACGACGACAAATACTCCACCGTCGTCCTCAATCTCCAACACTGCCATCACCGCCAACACTAGTCCCCCAGGTGCTGGCACTGGCACTGGCGGCAGCAGCGGATTTGTGCCGTTGCGCGCAGAGAAGCGCAGACGTGCCGAAGAGGACGAAGATGAGATGGGTCTCGAACGGCTCGTCAGCGGCAAACCAAAACGCCCGATCAGGACGGGACCAACGGGAACCGCGGAGGAAGGTCCAAAGCGTATTCGGTTACGATTTGGCCCAGCGAGTTTGGCTGCGGCGCGTTCAGAATCAGGCGCCAAGGATGGAGATACTGGCTAAGGGATGGCATACCTTGTTGGCTGACGAGTGTCCCTCATAATCGTGTTTCAAAATGTTTTTTTGTCTGCACATCTCGCACTCTTTTTTAAAATTAGATGACTGTCTTCCTACCGTTGTCACATGTATCCTTGTATTTGTTCTACAGGGCAATTCCCACATCGTTCGTGATTTTGCATCCAACAAACGTCAAGTAGAATTCGCAAGTATCAGTAGTATACAGGACTTGTGCAAAAGCAAATTGTACCCGACAACGGGGAGGCTAGTAAAAGGAAACAGCAACATGGTATGCAAGAAGTTCGAAGACACAGAGAAGCGGTTGGTGCAGACACATTGTGCGTACGAGTATTGATTACGAAATGACGTATATATCAAGCAGGAGGGGAGAACGGTTAAACGATGACGGTTGCAATGAAATGAACGGATTCAAGCGAAGTTGTGTGAACGGGCAGACAATTAGGCGGCAGCATGGTGGAGAGGGATAAATAGATAGATACGAACGAACAGTCCGTACGTGGGTGCGTGAACAGAGAGACCAGGGGAAAATGACGAGAAAATTGGTGAAAATGTATGTTCATATATATATAGACTGCTACAAACGTATGCCGCGTTGCGACCTCTAGGCACTATTTTGTGTGAGCGTCGACATGGCATGTATGGGCTGTTGCTGTTGTTCAATGGTGTCAGAAATGAGATTGCCGTCATTGTTATTGCTGTTGATGGGATTGAGAGTAAAGTTCGTATTGTTCGTCTGCTCGGGTATCGGTGAAAATTGATTGCTACTATTGCCAGTGGGATGCGGGGAAGGAGAGATGCCGAAAGGTGAGAAGGACGAGGGTGAGGATAAAGATGCTGCGGACGACGGGAATCCGCCCTGACGAGGGAATAGACTTTGATTGTATGACGCCGGGCCTGGTGGAGGAGAAACGAATCGCGGTGGTGGAGGGGATGCGATGTTGAACCCGTAGTGTAAGCTGGATGTTGGTGACGTGATACCAGACACATCACGGCCAGATTTCTGGCTAGCATCCGACTGCAACGTTTCTGGAGAATACGTTGTACCCGAAGTAATCAAACCCGCAGGTGGTTGCGGAGTAGAGCTGCTTGCGGGATTGGTAGGTGTGCGGACTCCGAGAGGGTTTTTACTGTAGCTGATCCTGATACCTCCACCTTTAACAAGGCCGCCAAGCGTTGAACCGTAGAGCTCATTCAAGGCCTTGGTAGCGTGTTGAACGTCCACAAACTATATGGCAAAGGCAATTAGTCCTCTAGGACGCACAATAAGTAAATAGACATGGGCAAACCTCCACGAAGCACATCGGTCCGTTGCTCTTCTGTCGGAAGCACAACTTGCGGAAACCAGGCTGACTAGAGAATAAATTCCTCAAACTATCTTCAAGGTGGTTTGGTCCATAGCCAGGTGGTGGTGGGGAACTCGGGAGATTGCCGACATAGAGCGTGTTAATCTGAAAACCCATGTCATCATCTGCGACGCGTTTAACTGCCAAGGAACTAACTCACAGGAGGGTTCTGATCGATTACGCCATTCCGGCCACTCTTCTCCGAGCTCGCACCTGATGCAGGACTCGGCAATTGGGGTGACGTAGAACCTGTGCCGCTTGGAGTATTCTCACACATAGTGCTCACTGCAAGGGAAGCCAACGATCGCGAAACCTCCTCGTCTACGCTACCCTGAGAGCCGGCGGCACTGGACCCACTGGAAATCGGAACGGCCGTTTCGCCCCCGGATGCTGGGGAATAGGCACGAGGACGAGATGGAAGCGAGGGATGTGCGGGCTGTGAAGCGCCTTGGTGCGAAGGAGTGAATGAGCCAATAGTGTGTCCAGAGGCGAAAGGAGTGGCATCACGCGGATGAGGAGACGACTGGGACGGGTGAGGAGGGGATGATGGACGCGGAGGAAGAGTTGAAGGGAGAGGCGCAGACATCTTCCTTGAGGTGTTATTGACTGGATCTCGGCCAGGTACACCCCAAGGTGGCGCAGCCACCGCGCGTGAAGGTAAAAGACCCACGGCTTCACCGGCGGTTGCGGCTAACAACGAATTGCCAGTGGGGCGTTGTGATGATGGTACAGAGTGGAAAGCATCAAAGGCATAAGAGTCAGTCGAGCGTAAACGTGCGTTACGCTCTTTGTCAGCCTCGGCCTTCTCCTTCCACTTGCGCTGCTCTTCCTCAAAGCGGTCACGGGCACTGCGGGCTGCAGCATTGCCGAAGGGGATCCCAACTTTGCGAGAAGCGAGTTCATCTTCGTGGACATCTAGCCGATTGTCACGACGGCCATTTATGCCGGCAAAACCCATTGCACCGAGGGTACCAAGTTCCCGCTCGCGCGCGCTAAGAGCTTCGCCCGCTGAGGCAGCCGCTTGAGACGACAAGCTTGTAAGGCCATTCATTCCAGGCATGCTCGCAAGAGCTTCTGGAGGAACAGTTCCACCTCCGGTGCCAATGATAGTGGAAAGCTGTGGAGGAAGAGGGCCAATCCCACGCTTGGTGTGCAAGTTCTTCTTCGCCATTTCAGCTTTGAGGACTGCACCCTTCTCGATATCGATACGGCGACCTTGCAACGTGTCTCGCGCATCAAGAGCTTCGGAGCGAGTCCGGAACTTTGCGAAGCCGATGATCTGCTTACGCGTCGACATGCCAGTGTTGGCACCACCTGGTCCAGCAGGTCCGTTCGAAACAAGGTGAGAGAAATGGGGATCATCGGCAGGTTGCCAGGAAGACGTAGTGCCATCGCGACCACCATCAACCACGACGCCACCTTGATTGATAGTGACAAGGTTGTAAGGATCGTTTGGTCCGCCATGCGAGGAATATCCCGGACGGAGTGCATTTGCGGAATTAGCCGAAGCGGAGCCGTAAGCGGTGAGCTCCTTATTTGGAATTTTGAGAGTCGCCGCTTCAAACCCGGGAGAGAATGTGAACATGTTCTGGAACTCGCGCTCCTAGAAAGAGAAACAACACAATTAGCTCAATCGGGGTATTAGTCCCCAGGCAGGACAAATGCTGTGCCTACCTGCATATCCTCAGGAAAACCAACGACAAAAATTGTGGAGATTTCCTCTTGGGAGGACGGTTGAGTTGCACTATTGGTGTGACTCGCTTGAGAGACAGCGGGGGCGGAAGCACTCGCCGGTAAGTGAGGCCCATATGGTGTTTGGGATTGCATCGGCTGGGGATGTAAGCCATTCATAAATGATCCCTGGGTTGTCGCATGAAGGCCATTGAGCTGTTGCTGAGGTGGCGGGGCCTGTGCTTGTTGTTGCTGGGCACCGGGTGAGAAAAGGCCGCCCTGCTTGTGAAGCTGCTGAGCAAACGGATCGGCATTATTGAAGAGCGCCTTGTTTTGGCCAACAAGTCCTGGAGGACCTGGCGGTGCCCCAATAAAGTCATAATTGCCCCGGGGGAGCATGTGATCGAATGAACTCGTAGCGGGTTGGTGAGGTGGGGAGGACATGGACTGAGCTGCGTAGATATCTATAGGGAAGTTCTGTGATAGGTTTGAGGTGTCGCGGAACGTGTGGGCGTTGTTGGTGGGGATGGAAGCCTGTCGACTACGTGCATTCGGAAACGCGTTAAATGCAGTGCTAGTACGATAAGGACCAGGAGGGACTAGGTTGTCAAGCTTGGAGAGTTTCTGAGGATCAAGGTCTGAGTTGGGGGTGAAATCTGAGTGCATATTGTTATACATAGATGAAGGGCTGAATGAATCAAAATGCGTATGTGGAGAGTCTGGACGAAGTTGATTTGTGCTCGGCTGATATTGGGGGGAACCCACGGAGGAGGCGGATAATGATGAAGCAAAGGAGGGGGCGGTGGGAGCCTCTGAGTCAGAAGAAGAGAGAGGCTCTGCGTCAGCCTGAGCGTCAAGAGAGTCTAGGAGAGAGCGGTTTATGAAATCCTCGTCCTGAGCTCTGCGTGGAGGCTGGGGATGGACAAAAGGAGGGCGGGACGAGACGAGGGAAGCCAGGGTGGGCGGTTGTTGTGAGGCCGAGGGGTGGGTGTGAATGTGTGAAATGTATGAAAACAAGGAAGGAAGGAGGCTTTATAGCATAGAAATATGAGAGCAGGGGCGAGAGTGAACACTCAGCCAAAGGGGAGAAGCGATCGAGTCGAGCAGGGAAACGCACCGGTCGATGATGGAGCGAAGGAAGCGGGCGTCGGCCGTCCGAGCTCGGCCAACCCACGCTTGCCTTCCCCCGTTTATCCTTTCCCACGCACAGACCATTCAACAATGAAACCTTAACCTTGCTTCATCACGTGAGTTATCAACCACCTGAGACTCAGCGCAGCGCAAGAGTTCATAGGCACCCCTCTGCTGTGCGACGTGCTCCCAATGAGTCCATGATGCTGCCCACGTCATCACCTGCGTGTTCTTGTGATCCCCTCATTTTCGAAAAAAGCCCTCCGTTATTTATACCCCCAAGGTCCAGTGCCAGCGAGAGTCCGGTGAAGCGGCGTGAGAGCAAAGTATCCGGGACGAGACAGAGAAACCTGAACCTAGTAGCCAGTCGTAAAGGATGATGGGAACAAACATGTTGACGGTCCGCCCGGCTGATTCAAGACGGCACCCCTCCTCCACGCGACCGGCGCCGTCTGTCAATTGTGATGCCCGCCAAAGGGAAGCTTCTGACCGGCCCGTGCTTCCTCCCAGCTGAACTCAGTGGACTGTAAACGTCCCATGCTGGTCACGATGGCTTTGTACAGACAACGTGGGCAACCTATCACACCTTCGAAAGCTCTAGTCAAAGACCGCGACCTTGTTCCCTACAATGCTCAACTCATTTGACTAATCTTGATCCCGACCCTTTCAACAATTGAATTACGTCCACACATTACACATTCGAAACATGCTTACAATATAAATATACTGAAAGGGCTATCCCCTTGGCAGTTGTAAGGACTCTTACGTGGATGATAAAGGCTTTGAAGTGAGGCCGCCAAACTCAGTGATCATGGGTCCTCACGCAGACCGCATTTCCATAGGGCTCGGCAAGATAAGAAATTTTCCACGTCATGTCAAATATTAGTTAGACTCCCAAGAAATTTAAGAGGCTGAAGATAATCTGTGCAAGTCATTCAATATATCCAAAATTCTTCCGTGAGGTGACACCCATCATGCCACACCCATAGCATGATAACGCGCACGCAGTGAAAAGCGGACGTTTCTCGCTGAACCTGTCATTCTCGGCACAATTGATCTATGTATTTGGTATTTAAGGTTGCGCCGCTGATGTAGGTGTGGGCGTTGGGAATGCAGGAGCGGTTGCTGGTGCCGATGGTGCGGTGGTGGGCATGGGTGTGGGCATGGGTGTGGGGAATGCCAGCGCTAGGAGTGCGGATGCTGAGGGTCCGGGTACTGGTGGTCCAGGTGCTGGGGATGCGGATGCTGGGGGTATGTGTGCAGAGTGACCGGATGCTGGGGGAATAGATGGCTCGAGAATATCATGGAAAACCTCGCGTAATCTGTTGGCTACTCCGGTGTTACCGTCGTCGACTTCCACTGAATCAATGAGAGTCGAAAGATTGATCCTGAAATCGGGCTTCTCGAATGGGACCTGGACTCCTGCATCGAGGAGGATCGCGAGCGTTTCGGCGAAAATTGTAGCATGCTCGGTCGGAAGGTTGTACTCAAGGACACGGCAAACAAAGCTCTTCCTCAATACTGCATCAATATCGGGAGAGTTAAGTATCATGCCTGCGTGCACCCCTGTGACTTCGTGTAGCCAACGTAGATCTGCCTCTCCGAGCTGCGTTTTTCTCAGGAGGCGTTTCGCCAGCAATGCACAAAGAGAGCGAGAAGTAAGACGGATGACAACATCATCATCCGACCACATATCTCGCATGAAACTGATATTTGCGAAATTGGCCCGTACGTCATCCAGTAGCGTGAGCGTCCACGCCTCATTAACGTCGGAGACGATAAACGCCTTGGCCATGTGATGAATAACCTGTAAGTACGACAGGCGGCAGCGCTTGAGCACATCCTTTTCGAGTCCATCCACGTGGGGTCCTGCCGCGTAGCTTTGCAGGAGATTGAGGAAGGGCTCACGAAAGACGATTTTCCCGGAATCGAAGGGAGGCGTCACGAGTTCGATAGCTTTATCTCCCGGTATACTGGCGACAAAATTTGAAAGTTTGCTTTTGTCGGCCAGCGCAAGGATCCTAAACAGCCAAGTGAGCGCCTTGCGGTCCAAACCAATCGGCGCATTTATAGCTCCTTGGATGATGCTCTCCCGAAAGCCATCCTTGAGACGCCGTTGATGTTTCTTGACACTTTCTTCGAAGTATCCGAACCAGCGGAGGAGCTTCTGCTGTGTGTTTGACAAGTCATCATTCAAAGTAGGTGGAACCGTAAGGCAGTGAACCAGCCAAATGAGGGAACGACCGAAAAGCGCTACGAGGGAGAGGAGAATGTGCCATGGATACCACAATAGGTATGACATAGGGGTGCGATACGGACACCTGTGGTCAAGGCAAGGGAGGATGGTCAGCGTGAAGTAGGCCAGCCCGAAGAGCCCGACGGAAACATCGACAGCGATCGCGACTTTCTTGTTGACCGAATGGAAGAGTGCCACAAGCCCGCCGAAAAAGAAGAATACGGAGAGGTGAAGAAGTGCTGAGGGTATCTGGACGGCGACGCTCATTTTGTACAACTGCGTGCCGTGAAACGCAAACGAGCGGACGCGCGCGCGGTGGGCCGGCTTGCTTGGTATATTCGGCATTTCGGTGTATCTGCGAGCCCACTGCTGGAGCAAGGTCGCGACGAGAGCGGATGTGATGCTAAGTACAAGGCTCGTCATCCACATTACCATGACCCAGATCATTAATGTCTCGGAAGAAGGGGATTGGTTCTCTGTGTTGGTGTCGGTACCGTTCGAGGATCCGGCAAGTTGCCGTGAAATCTGCTTAAGGAGGTCTACAGTCTGATCGCCGCTATCGGGGGACAACTTTTTGTAGAATTCGATGATAAAGGCACCGACGGTTGCAGCGAAAAGACCTGTCTGTCCACTTGTCATTGCGACGAATATTGTGATCCATATATTGGAACTTACGAACGTGAGAATACCCTCTGCATCTTCTCTCCACGCATCGGCATCACGCTTATCGTCCTCTTTGACTTCCTCCATGTAAGTAGTCCACATTTCCTTCACTGGGTCTTCCTGAGCTGTGGCCGAGGTCAGTGCTGTAATACAATGATTATCATTCCCGGCGTACCATCATCGTGTGTCTGGCCGTCCTGGCCCGGGGACGGGGCGCGTCTGAATAGCTCTTCGAGTTCTATAGCGGGTGTAGATGGCGTCATTTGTTGTACCACTAGCAAGGGGAAGGACTCGAGAAAGGCGAATGAATTGTGTCACGCTGCCAGGCCTGTGGCTGAATAAAGTTCGAACTTGAACGAACCAATATCATGTTACTAACTACTACTTGTACCTGGGTACCAGTATGAGTAATACTATTAGTTGTGTCAGTGTGTAACACAGTGGCTTCGAGAACTCACGTTTTTCTATTGCCCCTCATGCTACACCACCTTTAGGATCTACTCATACCTGTAATTCAGGCGTCGGAGGTGAGAATCCTACCTAGCATATCTCCAAGTGGAGTGTGAATGCTTCTTACTACCCAGGTCCTATCAAACCAATCGCACCTATATGGTGCTTTGCAATGGACCTGGAAAAATTATGCCTGACGTTCGCGTAGAATTGGACCACACCGTCTATGTAAACGCTACAGGCTATTGCTAATGAGTCAGCGAGGTCGCGCAACTGAGATCAAAGACAGGATTGGTGACACCTGCGCACTATCACCTCACCGGGCTTCAGTCAGGGCCCTTCTCTGGTGAGGCGATAGTATTGTGCTGCCTCAAAATGTGTGCGCAGCTTAGAGGCTGCGGAAGACCACGACAAAACACCGCACTGGGAGCGCACTTCCCATGTGTCACACAGCTCTATCCCTTGGTTTCTAAAACTTTATTATTCTTAGCTGAGATAGGTGCACGTGTAATGGTGCTGGGCATCTTCACGTTGCTTGGCCATGGAATATGCCGTTAGGTTTCGCCGTTTTTCAAATGCAGGAGAGGTGTTGCCGCACGAGTTATTGCAGGATTGGGAACACGCGATCCGCCTTGAGGGACGATCACCCACGAAATCAAGTTTCATTCTTGACATTTTTTTCAGTATGTATCTGCAACTTCACCCACGATACTCCACAACCCGACAACACACGTAAAGACCATGTCGGTGGGTTACTCACAGCCTAGCATGTAACTTGGCCGGAGATCTCGTCTCCGCGCTGCATTGTATAAGAATAGCTGTAAAGCGATATCAGCGAAGCCCTTGACACGAGGCGCCATGATCAGTCTACTCGTATCTTGCTCATGCATCTGGGTGAAGGACTTATACCCCAGGACAAGCTCGGGACCTCCCAACCGGAGATGACATCAGGATCGAGTTCGGCACAACGCTGAATCAACGGTAGCTCTGAACGTCTACGTCCCTTCTGGCAGGTGGGCGCTTCACTTGCGCAGGGGACAATTGTTGGATGAAAAGAAAAGATACTTATTGCAAGCAGCCAAGGTGGATGCGATCTGGAAGAAAACAAAGACCAAAGATAAATACGAATACAACCCCTCGTCTATGGCACCGCGATCGCTAGAGAGATGAAGCTACTCAAGGAGATAATAAAATATCTGATTTAATAGGCTGTTGTATTGGTACTTCTCGACATAGAAAGCCGCAAGTGAAGGGTTAATTTCCATCGGCAAACCGGAGGATAAAGTTTACAATAACGGAGCCTGCGCACGAATCAGAACGAGGGTTGGGCAAACGATTGAGTAAAGCAAACCCAGAAGTGCGGCGCAAAGGATTGTCTAGAACCTCGAGTTTAAAATTCGCATGACAGACAAGACGGCGCAAGGCACTCACGGGACCCAGCCGGTCGTCATATGGCCCCCTGCCGCCTTTACGGATGGAATTCGCACGCCAGTGGTAGGTGTACAACGCATAAGCCATGACCCCGACCGCTGTCCGAATCTCTGCTGTTAATTTTGGTTCCGCCAGCAGGTATGAAGGGTTCACGGACCGACGAGGGAGAACATTGCGGCGCTAATTTTGCCCACCTGAGTGTACAATCTTCAGCACTTTATCACACAAAGAAAGCCGAATGAGGAGGGCGATTGTGATAGGTACTTGCCTTATCACCAAAGTTGAGTAGACCGACAGCGAGTCCGCCGAGGATAACGGTGAAATGAAGCCATGAGAGGAATGTGCGTTCGTTGGCAAAGGCAACCTTCGGCTCTACGCGAACTGGGAGGGCGATGCGTTTATTCGCGGTGCGCTGAAGGAGCGGTTGGGTCGACATGAGAGTTGGGCTGAAAACTGGTGGGAAAGAGGGGTGGGGCACTTTACGACCACGACCTTACGGTATTTGAATAGAGCGGAGAACACGGGTGCGTATGCACGTGCTTGCCCGGTTTCGCTCTTCACCCATGGTATCAAACATCGCACCCCTCACTCCAGACGAGGAAGGTGCGTATCTCTTCCTGGAATCTCCCCGCTCACTTATAAATTGGTGCCAGATACTATCATCCATTCCCGTATCACGAATGATGAACGTGCCCTACGCCGCGTTGTTAAAAAGTTCAGCAACTACTCCACCGTAGTCTATCCACAAGTTGACTCACCGAGCTTGGACCAATCGAGCTCGGCAGTTGAAGATACCCGAGAGGCTTTCTTGTTAGAACTTTCCTCTTTCAGCCTTCAGTTGAAGAAAGCAGTGATGGTGTGTGAGGCCGAGGCACGACAGGTTGAGGAATACTATCGGGAGAAACAGCGAATAGGTAGGTGTGCCACTCGGTCCGCCCAGTTGAATTGCTTATTCCAATGGTCTTGTTGTACAGAGGATGAACACGGTTCGCTCAAGGGTCAGATTGAACAACTTAAAACCTCCTTGGAACATGCGCAGGTGGAAAGAAAGCGAAAAATAGAATACGACAGTTTCGCTGAAAAGATTAATACCCTTCCTAGTCGCGCTGAGCTGGAACGGTGCGATATTGAAGTTTTACTGCGGTCTCCCTTTCATGTTGAAACCTCGTTTAGGTCGATACAACTCTTGGAGAATGACATGGCTGCCATTCGAGCGGATCAGGAAGCCCAGAGTCGCCATTTACAGTCGCAGAGGGCTACTCTTGTGTCCATCATCTCCGATCTCGGCTCATTACGACTCATGACAAAAGATACTGAAGCCGAACCATCTCATCCTGGCACCCCAGACCTAGAGGCTCCACCCAGCGAGCCGGACGTTTCGCGATCGCCCCCAGCTGCCCCAGCCGTCAACGAAGAAAGTGACAGGGAGGAGGGGGAGGAAGCCGAGGAAGGTGAAGCCGAAGAGGGCGAGGCGGAAGAGGGTGAAAAACGTCAAGATGATGGTCAGTCCTCGGACGATGTTCCTCTCTCCACAGCTCTGAATCTCAGGGCGCGCGTCTTTGTCCCATCTCGAAACTCTGTGCCTGTCGTTGAACCTTCGCGCCTCTCTCGGTCGCCCGTCAACCCACTAGGCTCAGCACCACCCTCAATAGTCATTCACGATCCTCCTTCAAACTCGGACGATGATATCGAGATGGGTGAACTAGCAGAGGAGCGCGAACCGTTGCGGGGGAAAAAGAAGTTGCGCAGGGAAGAACTCGAAGAAGGCGAGGCGAGTGACGACAGTAGTGAACTTTCCGACCCTCCAGACGATTAGTCACTTCAATGTGTTCAATCTATTGACATCATGCGTCCCTCACTGAAACACCCTGACTGTGTTGCACATCAAAGGTCATAAAGTCTCTCGCACATACGATAGGGCCATCGAAATGCGCCTGTGCCAATGCTCGTATTGCTTCCATCGTCTCCTTCGCTGCCGGCCGTTGGTCTCCGTGCTGTGTGGTGGGATCATAATCCCCCGCGTATCTTGATGAGAAGTGATTTAGGACGATCTTGCGGGCGTGCACGCGTGTTGCGAAGCGTGCCGCCATCTGCGGTGTTGAATGTCCACGCGATTTTGAACGTGCCTCGACGACGCTGTCTGTATCGTCGGGTTTTGTCTCCGGGTCAATTCCTGGCAAGTGTGCGTTCGTCGCTTCGTGTATCAATACGTCCGCATGCATGGCCAACTCCGCAATCGGGCTTGGATCATACGTATCCCCAAGAACAGCAATCTTCCGCCCGGCTCGTTTTGGTGGCCCTTGAAGCATCGTACCATCCGAGAGCACGACAGACTCCCCTTGCTGCAATTGACGCATGACGGACATGGACGTGCCTGTGCGTTTCAAGTGAGGGATGTACTGCTTGGAGTCGATCTTCCCTGGTATAGGCGCTTCCGTGAGCACGTAGCCGACACAAGGAACGGAATGTAGGATGGGTGCAGCCGAGACGGAAAAGCTTGCGCCCTTGTAGATCTCGGGCCAGGCACCTTCAACTTGCTGGATGTCACGTCCAGGAAGCTCGGCAGCATGACGAGGCAACGATGCGAGCGAGTCAGGCGGATCCTCTGGGAATCGTAGTTCGTGCACAACATAAGAGCCACCGAGTAGGGTGTGTGTGAAGAGCAGACCCGCACGCACATAAGCCCTAGTGCCTGATGGCCCATATATTTCCAAGGGCTAAGGGTTGTCTGAGGCCTCACCTCTCCATCGTGATGTGAGCGTTACTCACCTCCGAGTCGAGGACTCCCGATGCCCTTGAGTCCAAAGCCTCGTCGACCATCCCTCCAGCCCCGTTGAGTCGACTCGCGAGCAGTGGGAGTAGCCCGAATATGTGATCTCCTGAAATCCCAGCGGGACAGCGTTAGGCATGACAGAAGCCATCAAATCCTAGAGACGCACCATGGGTATGGGTGATGAATACCTTGGAAATTCTGCCCATCTTAACTGTGCTCTTCTGTATTTGATTCTGCGTGCCTTCCCCACAATCAAATAACCAGACGTCTCCATTGAGACGCAAGGCAAGTGCGGAGTGATTCCTTGTGCGGGAAGGTTGCGCGGAGGCCGTCCCTAGGAAGGTAATATTGATGTTCGACATGAAAGGTCTTGCCAGTGATACTCTCTCGATCTGTAACAGTCGACGGATGAACACCGAGTCTCATAATTACATGCTCGAGTCATATCATCGCCCATATATTGCGCAACATATAACTTGCGCGCTTAGTTTATCCAATACCAATATGTCAAAAAGGCTGATTTCGATCCACACCCGCAGGGATGCCAACAACTCGTAGTGCTAGGGGTGCCAAAAAATCATCATCGTCATCAAGAGTTGACGCAAGGTTGGGCGAATCGGCTGAAGAGCCCACGTCACCGTGGTCCGACGTGGACGAGCCAGATGACGACCTGCAGGTTGGTTTTCATTTTCAAAGCAGATGTATTCCGGGACTCAGGAGTTCTCAGGGCCACCTTTCCGCTCTGCGACGTGGGATTCAAAATCTCAGGAAGACAAAGGGAGACCTGCTTCGAAAAAATCGACGACTGCAGCAAGAAATAGATCGGATTCACAATGAAGCAAACGTGTCTATTCAACCAAGTCCTGCCAAGTCGGGGGGGAAGAGCAATTCTGCGCTACAGGTGAAGGTGAAAGAGTTGGAGCTCGAGGTTCGTCGGTTGAAAAAGGTGGCGAGATTCACTCCAACAGCAAGTTTTGGACTCGTGCTTAACATATTCGACACCAGGCTCGTGCTCTGGACCGTACGAAGATAAGACAGGCAAGTAACACTTTAGCTCTACAAGAGGGATATAACCTCCGGTGGACTGTACAGCTTCGATCGAAAGAGGCTCATCGGGACGCTGAGGAATTACAAGATGAAGAACTACATGGCATACCCGACGTCGAGCACACAATGAAAAAGGTAATTCTACCAAGTCCCACTATACGAAGATTAACTCTATATCAATCATGCTCAGCTGCTGCGGAATTTTCACCGGGTCGTCTTGAACCCGTCGTTAAGTGAGGAAGAAGAGTGTCCAGTATGCATCGAGACGCTGGAAGTGAATAAGTGCTCCAGGTCAGTATCATCCTGTTCATTTTATTCGATCCTTGCACCGACTCGGCGACAAGCCTATCATGCCAGCACATTTTCTGTGACAGTTGCTTGTCCAAAATGAGTGATGGCGAGAATATTACCTGCCCACAATGCCGAAGCTCGAGCAAAGTCGACAGCTTAGAGCCAGTCATAGTTACAGCGACGCAGCAATGGGATCAACTACTTGAGATCGCCCAACAATTCGCAGAAATAGAAGAAAAGCTAGGGCCTGACACGAGTGAAGAGGAGGAAGAGGAATACCTACGAGAGAACTTTATCGACGACAGTAGTGTCGATGCAAGGTTCGTTGCCATTGCTATGCCCTTGTAGCTAGATTTTATCAAGTGCTCATTGCTGTGATACACCACAGCACTTCTCAGGTGCACGATTCGTCTGGCGCAACAGAGGAAGATGCACCAGTCAGAGACGACGCTGAAGAGGAGCACGTTCCATATTCACAATCTGGAGTCAATGAAAAAAGAAGACGAATGACGCGGTTGGTGGCCCAGAGAGAGCGCAAACGACTGCGACTGTAAAGCACGTCAGGCACTTCGGGACGCCGCTCCGCCTACAGATTGGGCCCACCTCGAGGCACGCTACCTCTCCGAGTTCGCTCAATTTGGTGAACTCGCTGCCTCGGCTATCCCCTCAAACGCAAAACACGGGGACACGGCCATGGCCGTTATGGGCTAAACATGTAGTTTTTGCGCACATGGGACTCAATACATTTGAACATTTCAGTGTGTTCGGGCCAGGTTCTTCTATGAACCAATGAAAACATTTCTCTCATATGACAGATGTACACAGCACAGCTGTTGAACGACTAATTCTCCGCCCCCTCATCTACGCAACAGGGACGTTGTCGAGCACTGATGATGGATTCCAATCCGGATACAAATGGTTGTCTGTCTGCGTGAACGGTCCCGTGGTTGCCCAGATCTTGTGCAGGAAGGCAGCGAAGTCCTCAGGATTAGCGGCCAGTCTTTTATCATACTCGGAAGCAGGGATGTACGTCACATCCACCTTCTTCCCGGTCTTCGCTTCATAAGCTTTGAATATCTCGTTGAAAGACTGCCCCAGGATGTTACCTCAGACACAGCTGAGCATGCATGGCTCGAAAGCACGTACCTTAGTGTCGCCCGCAATCGCGAAGGATCGATTCTTCAGTTGCTTGGCAGGCAGGTGTGTCAGAACATAAGAAACGTATCTGGCGATGTCGGTTCTGGAAGTGAACGTAATCTGCTTGTTGCCATCACCGCCAATGGATACTTTTCCGCTTTTGACGTCGAGGTCCACCCACCTGCTCTAGGGTTACTAATCGAACGACAGCGAACGGACAGTAAGAGACGCACGGTTTCCAAATGTCGTCGGCGTATGGTCCGGTGTAGAAGAGGACATACGGTATGCCCACCGCTTTCAGCTGATCGTGAACTTTGGCCTTCACGCCGAAAAGTCCCTCCGTTGCTCCCTCTGTTGGACCCCCGAATTCAGATGGGACGAACAACTTGGCGCCGACTTCCTTCGCAGCTTCGGCGATTCCCGCCTGTACGCCAAAACCCGTGGTTCCAATGGTGGAGATGACGACATCGATGCCGGTGAGAGCGCTCTTGAGAGATTCTTTGTTGGTATAGTCGACTGGGATCACCTTGGCATCGCCGTCGATGGTCGTCTTTGATCCCTGTCATGGATGGTGAGATCGCTGTTATATACGAAGCTACAAGCACAGCTGCAAAACGTACCTCACGAGTGAGGACAACGACTTCGTTGACATTTCCGGCAGCCTTTTCTTTCAAAAACTGATGGACGATGAAGCGACCTGTAAGGCCAGCCCCA
>Ga0209488_10000070_pt1 | contig 70449 bp, 36 predicted proteins | sample Rivendell_Oct201_8_FD_188349 | JGI IMG/M metagenome (GOLD analysis project Ga0209488, IMG submission 188349) | Vadose zone soil microbial communities from the Eel River Critical Zone Observatory, Northern California, USA -... | ecosystem: Environmental > Terrestrial > Soil > Vadose zone >...
AACGATCGCATCGACAGCGGAATCGGATCAGACCGCGTGACGGGTGGCACGGGACTGGATCTGTTCTTCGACGACAGTCCTGCCGGTGAAACCGATACACTCATCGAGACGTTCAACGACGATATCGGTCTGTTCAACAACACACTCATCGTCGGCACGCTGCTCGATGCCACGGGCACGAAGAACTTCGAAGTCGGCAAGACGGTCTCCAGTGAATTGACGGATGTCGGCGATCGTTGGTCCGGCACTGCGACGGTGGAAGACCTGAAGGATCTGTTCGAGGAAGCCATCATTACCGGCGGTTCGGGTAACAACACTTTCGTGGTGAATGACCTCGATAATCAGATTCGCGTCGGTAACTCCTTCCGCAACGTCACCAGCTGGCGCGGAAAGGCTCGTCTCGACAATCAAGGCAACGACACGGCCTCACCGGAACACTATTTGATTACGGTCCGACCCAGTGACGTCGGCCAGATCAATATCCGCGACAGCGCGGGATCGAACGATCGGTTGGTAATCGTGGGAAGCTCCGAAGCCGACTGGGTGACGTTAGGTACCACGACAACGGCGGCGACCTATGTCGGTTTTGCCGGTCCCGACAGCGGCACGAAGGGCACGGTCACCGTGACTGCAGATCGGAACGTGCATCTGACCACCGTGACGCATCAGGGAGTGGACGACGTCGAAATCCGTTCACTGGCTGCCAATGATCGCTTTGCCGTCCGGTCTGTCTTCGTGGAGACCTGGATTTACACCGGACTCGGCGACGACACGATCAATGTCGGCAGCAATGCCAACATTGGCGGCAAGAGCGACAACACCGGTGGAGTGCTCGATCTGATCACGGCATCCCTGAGTATCTCGGGACAGGGAACCGACGACTACGACACTCTGAATCTCGACGACTCCGGCGATAACGATATCAGCGACGCGACGCTCACCGCGACGACTCTGACCAATGGCATCCAGGATATCTCGGGACTGACCGCGAATCTCCTGTTCGGATCCGGCGGTAACCTCACGTATCAGACGTTCGAAGAACTGAACCTTGATCTCGACGCTTTTGATAATCGTCTCACCGTCAAGAGCACCCACGCCGGACGCTCCATTACAACGATCACGAGCAGAGCCGGTGACGATCTCTTCAATATCGAGCGCATCGGCGGACCGGTAACAGTCAATACCGGTGCGGGCAACGATATCGTTCGCGTCGGCAGCACAACCGGAAGCGTTGGGCAACTCGAGGGTGTGCCGGATCCGTTCAGCTCCAGCGCACTCAACGATGCCGCCGGAAACGCGTACATCAAGAGCCGGCTGACATTGATTGGCGGTCCTGGTGCCAATGACCAGCTCAAGGTTTACGACGGCGCCGATACAAGTTCGGAGAACGGCACGCTCACACGAAATTCGATTACCGGATTCGGTATGACGCTGGGTATCGGCTACGAGGACTTTGAGGTTCTCAAACTGTGGCTGTCGAACGGCGATAACGGTTTGTACATTGAATCCACTCACACCGGTGTCACGTTTATCGATACCGGAGACGAGACCGCCGTTCCCAATGTTGAAAATGACGTCGTCAATATCAATTCGACTTCCGGCCCGACGACCATCGACCTTGGTAAGGGTAACGATGTGGTTCGCGTCAACTATGACCGGAACGGCCGTCAGACCTTCGTCAGTGGAATTGATGGTGTCCTGACGCTCCATGGCCAGCAGGGCAGCGATCTGTACGATATTGGCCTCGCCGGCCAGATTTCATCCCGGATCAATGTCTTCGATCAGTCCGGCGAAGACCTCGGGATTGACCGTCTGCGGATCTTCGGAACCAACAAGGCGGACTTCTTCCTGTTCCGCGCCAACAAGGACATTGGACAGGGCATGGTCGCGGCCCTCGAAGTTGATGCAAATCGCGTGCCAGTGGTTGGCGGCGTGATCGAACGCATCAATTACGATGGCGATATCAATGGTGCGATCGAAGTCTACGGGCGTGAGGGCGACGACACGTTTGTGTTCGACGACACGCTGGCCCCCGTCGTCGCGTTTGGTGATGCCGGCAATGATACCTTCCAGGTCGGTCAGGTTTTCCTGTCTGCTCGCGACGGCGGTAATCCGGATAATGGCCTCGCTGAAGAGGATTACTTCGAGACCACTCAGATCACGCGCGGGTTCCTGTCGAACGGTATCAGCTTCAGCGCCACGCTATTTGGCGGCACCGGCAACGACAATTTTACGGTCTATCGCAACAAGGCCGAGTTGTTCATGTTCGGCGACGAAGACGATGACACCTTCACCATTCGGGCATTCGTCAAGGTGGATCCAAAGGATCCGAAAGCGCCATTCACGAACATCAATGGAGGCCAGGGCGCCGACTTCATTTCATATACGGTGAACGCTCCGGTGCGCATCGATGGTGGCGATGGCTTCGACACGCTGACCGTGATCGGCACGGAGTTCGGCGACGACTTTGTCATCACATCGAAGGGTGTGTTCGGCGCCGGCCTGTTTGTCACCTACGTGGGACTCGAAAAAGTCGTCGTGGATGCCATCGAAGGAAACGATCGCTTCTTTATCGAGAGCACGAGTGAGTCGGTTGCCATAGAAGTGGTTGGCGGCCTCGGCAGTGACACATTCAACGTCGGCGGCAGCAACGGCGACGCCGTCACCGTCGTCAGCAACAATCTGCAGGGACACAGCGGTCTGGTGATCAACACGGTCAGCAGCAGCGACCCGGATTATCAGGCTATCTTTGTCCGCGATATTTCGGCGAGCGTTGCGGATAACGACGAGGCGGGTGTCGTGGTGACTCTGCTGGGCGGCCCGCTTCGAGTGTTCGAAGAGAGCACGATTCCCGTGATTCCAACGTCGCTCATCATTTACCAGTACACCGTGGCCCTGACACGCGCTCCCGAAGAGAACGTTCTGGTGACGGCCGCCCCGACGCCGCTGCGCGAAAGCGAACAGCGCGCTGGCGGCAAGGGAATCGCGCTGAATGGCAGCGAGACCGGCATCACGCTAGTCTTCACGCGCGAGAACTGGTACGTTCCGCAGACCGTCAGCGTGACTGCGCCGGATGACCTTCTTGCCGAGGGCGAGCGCAACATTCCGATTCAGCACACCGTGATCCAGGGAGTCAGTCCGAAGGATGGCGGCGCCTACGACGGCATCGCGGTTCTTGGCGTCCCGGTGACGGTAATCGATAACGACACCGCCGATGTTCTCGTCGTTGCTGCGAATGACGGGCCGGATGCGCTGCCGGATACGTTTGACACCGTTGTGGCCGAAGATCCGAATGCCCCCGTGGATCTGCGACACGACATCTACAAGATTGTTCTGACGAAGCGGCCCACGGGCGATGTGATCATCGATCTCGCTGTTGTCGGCAATGACGACCACGTGGCTCAGGTACTCATTGATCATCCGACGATCACGTTTACCAAAGACAACTGGAACCTTCCGCAGACGATTGTTGTGACTGCGGTCGATGACTTCAAGAAAGAGGGAACGCACTACGATCGGATTACCCACACGATTCGTCCGGAGACGCTCAACAACTTCCTGGGTGTGACTGTTGAAGACGTCACCGCGGGCCTGGCACGTGAGGTCAGTAAGGACCTCGATCAGGAACACACGGCTCAGGTGGAGTATCAGGACGCGGACGTGAAGCTCGTGGGCGTTGTAAATGTCGGCGACGTCTGGGTTGTAACGGTGAACGGAATCAAACTGAATCCATTCACCACGCGCCCAACAGATAGCCTCCATACTGTGGCCACTCAACTGGCGTTACTCATCGACGCAGTCGCGGGTATCACAAGCGGTCCTCCGAGTGCGGAGACGATCGAAGTTATCGGCACTTCACCGTTTAGTATCTCGGTATCGGTTCAGGCCGTTGGCAATTCGACGACGGGCCAGACCGCGAGTGCCAACATTCATCCCCACACCGGAACTGCGGCTTACCTCGTTGTTGAAGGGCCGGCGTTTGAATTTGAAGTCGAGGCACCTTTCCGTAACGCAACTGTGGAGCTGACCGGAACACCGGTGGCCGGCCAGAACTGGACGCTGCTCGTGAACGGGAAGCCTTTCGTCATCCGTGCGGATTTTGGCGACACTGCTGCGACAATCGCGACAAGACTGGCAAGTCTCATCGATCAACTGGCCGAATTCACGGCGGCAGTAACGACCGGATCGACAATCTCGATCACACCCGTTGCCGGAGTCACGAACACAATTCCGTTTAATGCAGGCCTCTTCACTGTTGAATTTGCGGTTACCGGCGGAGGCACTCCATCGGCACTGATTGTGCAGCCTCAGGCCGCGGTGGCGGGCGTACGTACGGCAGCAAAGGTGACTCTGTCCGGAGCGCCGGTTGAAGGAAGCGTCTGGAAAGTTTTCGTCGACAGCGCATTCCGCTCGTACACGGTGCAGGTGGGAGACGCGATGGAGTCCGTAGCCGCTGCCCTGGCCGACCGTGTTGGCGGCGCCGGAGGCATCAGCGGTTTCACGGCGAACTCCGATGGATTAGCATTCATCGTTTCGAACGGAATTAACGGAGTTCATTTTGATGTTCGCCTGGAGATTGATGGTCAGGCCATAACGGGTGCCAGGGTTGCGGGCTCGCGTGCCACGGTGACCTACGATGCTGCAGACAGCAGTGCCGCATGGATGCAGGCCAGAATTCAAATCACCGGGGCGGTGACTGTGGGGGCGGTATGGACCGTGGTCCTGAACGGCCTCGAATACAACTACATCATGGGTCCGTCGGACACTCTGACGAACGTCGCCGCAGGTTTGGCCGATGCGATCAACGCCGGCGGCAGATTCGAAGCCAAATACACTTCGGCGGACGTCACTCTGACCGGATCGACAGCGAAGGGCGACGTGTGGACCCTGGTTCTGAACGGTCAGGATCAGGATCCCGTGACGCACGTTCCATATTCCTACGAAGTTCAGGCGGGTGACACTCTGACTCAGGTTGCCAGCGCGCTTCGAACCATCGCGCAGGGCCTGGGCTTTACCGCCACGCTGCCTTCGACGAATGTGATCCGTATTGCAGGGACTGCATTCACGGTCGATGTCCTGGTATCCGGAGCCAACGTTCAGGGCAGCGCCGATATTTCCGGTACCACGGGCAGTGCATTCCTCATTGTCTCGGCGAAGGAAGACACGCGAACACCCGGAAGCGATGACATACCGTTTACGGTGGATGTGCGCAGAGTCGAATCGGCCTCCGATACTGCACCGCCGGGAATTGGCGGTCACGTTGTCACCCCCGACTCACTCTCGGTGGCAAGTGCGTCTCATTGGTCCAGGCGAGTCGTTGTGCTTGGAACGAATGCATCGGACATCGTGCTGGGCGCGTCGTGGCGAACGACTCTCGGCAGCGACTTTACTGCAGACGATCCTGAGCTGATTGAATCTGCAACCTATGCCTACACGGCCGGCGCGAATCGCGAGATTCTCCGTCCGCGTTCCATGGACGTTCGCATCATCGATAACGATGCGGTTGGCGTTCTGATTGTCGAGACCAATGGCGGAACGCAGCTGGTGGAACCGACGGAAACCGTTTTCGTGGGTTCCGGTTTCCTGACGCAGGCATCGAGCGCGCGACTCGATTTCAATTCTCTGGTGGCAGGGACGTGGACGGTCCACCTGACGCTGAATGGCGCCAACTATTCTTATTCCGGGTCGAGCGTTGCGGCGCTGACGACGGCCATCAACGGACAGCACGGCTTTACCGCCAGCTCACCTTCGGCGGGTATTCTGGTCGTTCAGAACAGCCAGGCATTTGCGATCAGCGTTTCCAGCAGCGGAACCGGCTCTTCTGTGAAACTGATTGGCGACTTCGGTGCCGCCGTCGTCCGCGAAGTGGGAATCCACGATTCCGTGTTCACCGCGCAGGACCTGGATACCGCGAAGTGGAACTCGAATTCGAATCCGGAAATCACGGATCCGGCGGGCATCAATATCTCCACGACAATTCCGCATCTGACCGTGTTTGGTTCCGGTGACGGCCGGTCCGACTTCTATTCGTTCGAGATCACCGAAGAAATGATTGCCAATGCCGACACCAACGGCGTCCGCGTCGTCTTCGATATCGATCATGGGTTCGAGCTTGGAGACTCTGTCGTCTGGATCAGCTGGCTGCGGCTGTATGAACTGGTACCGCCCCTTGATCCCGATCTGCCCACATTGCCAACACTGCTTAAGCAGGGAGCAGGCATCAACTATCCCTTCGATGCCGGTACGAACTGGTACCTTGACGATCGTCTTGAGTATTCGTTCAAAGAGAAGGGCACTTACTATATCGAAGTCACGGCTCTGTATCCGGCCGGGGACGGCGTGCCCGTCGGCGCCGACTACCAGCTCCACGTTGCCGTGACCGGTCATGTGCAGGATACGTTCATCTTTGCGCCGCAAGCCGTGGCAGAACAGGAACCGCTGAACAATACGTCCCAGGATCTGGATCCGGGAACCCCTGGCGTCGGCGACAACTTCGGAGAAAACTTCTTTACCTTCTTCGATCCCACCGTCGGAAATACCGACCACGGCGGTAGCATCGACTCGTCCGTGCCATATGTGCGGATTCAGGGCACCGGCGACGGCACCATCGATGTCTACGACTTCCAGATCACCGACGACATGATTGCGAGCCCGGTGCCAAGCCCGGATTCAACATCAACTGCGGACGCTCACGGCTTCTACACCTTCGTCAGCTACAAGTTTGATGGAACGATCGCGACAGGCGATGTGCTGACTCTTGGCCTGCGCTACAAGAATTACGCCGTGACGGCCGGGACAGACTTTACGATCACGGGCAACGCTGTGGTTGACAGGACCGCGGCGGCCAGTGCCCTGAGGGCGAAGATCCTTCTCGATTCGCGCTATACGCAAATCGATGCGCTCACCGGCTTGCCGTTTGCGAGCATCAGTGTATTCAGCAATGCCAGCGGTGTGTTCCTGCAGATTTCGGATTCGCGTGGATTCAACCTCCAGGGTCTGCCGTTGCCATCGGCGCCGTCTCAGTTCCCGGTTCCGGGATTGACGCAGCAAATCGCCGCGTTCACTGCATCGGTGGAGCTGTCGACCGGCGCTTACATGCGGGATAACACGACACTGATTTCCTTTGCGAACGCGACGCTTGAAATTCTCGGCACGGTGAAGTTGGGCGATGTGTGGAAAGTCACCGTGGGCGGAGTGGACAAGTCGTATACCGTCGGAACGTTCGGTCATCTCGTGACCAACGCCGGTGTTGCCGACGGCCTGCAGGCGGTGATTAACGCGCTTGTCGGCATGTCTGGCGATGCCTTCGTCACGATCCCCGGAGGTCCGTTCACACTGAAAGTGTCGGTCAAGGGCGACAAGCCGGAGAGTTACGCGGTTATTCGCGGGACTCCTGTTGAAACTCCGGGAACCGTCGGGGATACCTTAACGGGTGACATCAAGTGGGATGTCGTCAACATTGATTTCACGGGTGTGGCCGTTCACGAGAACGAGCAGTGGAACGTTTTTGTGGCGAATCAGTTTGGTGTAGGCCTTCCGAATTCGGTGCCCTATCAGGTCAACGTCGAGGTGGGTGACACGCTGTCCGATGTGGTCGGCAAGATCTTTACCCAGATCCGTCTGGACCTGAGCGCCACGAATGCGACTCTCAGCGGAAACACCATCACGCTTCACAACGTCGGCTTCATAAACTACCAGATCGTGCCTGCTCGGACTCATGGTGACAGTGTGGCCGTGAGCGCGTCGGCAGTTACTAAACTTATCAGCGCCGAGACGCCAGGTGCCGGAGACGACTGGCGGCTGACTCTCGGAGACGTCGCCGGTGTTATCAACTACCACGACGTATCCGCTGTAGACTCTCAACTGCAGATCGCGACTGTTTTGGCCGGTATGGTCAATGGCAGCGGTGCTGCGGCCACGGCCGGCTACAGGGCATATGTCACGACGTCTGCCAACCTCGTGATTGTCAGAAGCGGCGCCACAGCGACGGCCATATTGCAGGTCTTCGATGGTACAGGAGGCAGCGCAACACTCGTTAGTACGGTCGGCACGGATGCCGCTGGAACGGTCGCTTCCATCTTGAGCTTAACCGGATCGGTTGCTGAAGGCGAGACCTGGTCGATCACTCTGCCCGGCGGACCGACGGCAACCTTCACGGCGGCGCTGGATACTTCCTACTCTCGTGCAGATGTTGCGTTGAAGTTTGTCGCGGATATCGGTGAAGGCACGTATACGGCGTTCATCGGGCTGTCGAGCGACGAGGTTTGGATTTTCAAGGCAAGTACGAGCGTCGCATTCACGGTGCCGACCGCAACCATTACATCTCCGCCGCTTGCTGCCACTGTGGGCATCAGCGTTAACGGAACACCGAAGCTCGCCTGGGCGACTTACATTACGCCCAACGGTCCGAACGCGACACTGCACACAGGAGACCTCTGGTACCTGGATGCGGCCGGTGCGACGGTCTATTACAGTGCCCTGGCGACCGATGGAACCGTCGCCAATGGAATGGAACAGGCCGTCGATGCCGCGTTGTCCGCGTCCTTCACGGTCAGCCTGGATACCGGCCGCGTGAGGATTGCGAAGACCGACGGCAGTCCGGTCTTCGCCGGCAACGTGAAGCAAATCCGATACAAGAACGAAAGCGGTCTGAGGATCACGTCCGATGGCGGCGCCGTTGAGCGTCAGGCCGGTATTGGCGATGGTTCAGCCGCTGTCGCGCAGGCATTTAATCCAGCGGGCGCGACTTATACGGACACGCACTTCTTCAGCGCAATCGACTACACATTGAATCGCAGCCTGTCGGGTCTTCCACCGGCTAGCGATTACGAACAGGGTTGGGTCGTTGGTGATACGTGGATTCTGACGGTGGATGGCGTTCAGAGCCGCTACGTCGTGAACAACAATGACACGACGGATGCGAGCCAGAGGAATCTCGAATTCATCGCCAATAAACTGATTGATGATATTAACGCCAGGCATCCCAAACTCAGGGCCAGTCTCGATGTGTCGACACCCAAAATCGTGACGATCCACATTGAAGACCGGTCGGGACCGGTGGACGAACCGTTCTCGTTCAACGTCAAGCGGGGCGGAGGGTTGCAGGGTGTCTTCGACATCGATCACGGAAGAGTTGTCGATTTCGGGTTCTATAAGATTGTCTTGTCTCTCGAACTCGTCAGCGTAGGCACGGGTTTAGCCGGCGCGGATGAAGTTCTGGCGCGCGATTGGTATAACATCAGTTCCGGCGACGCCCTCAACAACACGGCGGCCAATACTCCGCGTACCGTCGATCGAGGCAGCTCGAGCGTCTACGATCCGTTCCTTCAGTACGCCTTCACGAAGGCAGGCACCTATAAGATTCGTGTGTCCTCGATGCTGTTGTTGAACGACTTCTTTTTCTTCTTCGCCAACCAGCAGATCAATCTCGGCGGCGTGGACCCGTCGCTTGTTTACGACCTGTTGGTTTCATTGCCACGCCACCCGTCCAATGCAAGGCAGATCGATCTGACGAACAAGCTGCTCACGATTGTCGAAGGCGCGGGAGTCGGTCAGGTTGCGAAGATCAAGGGATACGACGCGGAGTACAAGGAATTCACGCTCGAACCGATCGGCAGCTGGGCCGTGGCCCCGGACCAGACCAGCAAGTACGAAATCACGGCGCTTCTGTCGGCATCAACGCCGAACAATTACGCGAATTACCTCACTCAGGCTCCGGTTACCGATCAGTACTACGTGGTACTGACCGGCAAGCCTGATGCGAATGTCGTCGTCGACGCGGTGCCTGTCCCAACGAGAACCTATAACTCCGACGACGCGTTCAATCCAGATACGAACTTTGGACAGGCGAACGAAGTACAGGTTCGATCTGCGACGAAACAGGTTGTCGTGGAGCTGCGAGGCGCACCTGCCGCCGGCGAAGCGTGGATTCTGGCTCTTGTCGGCGTCAGCAATACGCTTGGAGTGGATGCAACGCTGGCTCGCCTGGTATCGGATCTTTCCGACTCGACGCCTAATACCCTCAGTGCGACTTACCCGACAGCGACCAGCAAGGTGTGGTATCGCGCCGCACTTGGCGACAGCGTGACTCATGTGGCCGGTGAACTGGCTCAGTTCATTAACGGTGAAGGTAGTTACGCCGGTGTTCCCGGTTACCACGCCACGATGGCGCCGGGCTGGACCGTGACTCTCGGCGGGACGATTTCGAATGCGACGACCTGGAGCATTACGGTCGCCTTGACTACTTATTCCGTAACAATCGGCAGCACGTATCTCATCAACGGCCAGAGTGTCGTCGTGGATACGTTGTCTGAAATTGCCGCTTACCTGGCGCAGCAGATTGCGGCGGCAGGATTCACAACGGCGATCCGAACGACGAACAAGCCCGGCGATACAATCCTGATCACGCGTCCACCCACGGGAACCAATACGGCGGGCGCCACGTTTACTGTCACGGCAGCGGCGGGGAATGCCAGCGGTTCTGCACTGGTCGACGAAACTTCGCAGTTGTTGATCAAGTCGACCGGTGAGGCCTTCTACACTGCCTTTGCGATCACGCCCGACACGAAGGGTGGATACACGTCAGAGAAGACGCTCGGTCAGGCCTTCAACCTGGATGATCCGGATAAGATCGCCGTCGAACTCACCGGATTCGTGGCACCGGGTGAGACCTGGAACCTGTACCTCAAGAAAGGTAGTGGAGCAGAAGTCCTGGTCGGTACGTACACGACGAAGTTCCGCGACGAACTGGCGACAATTGCAAAGGATCTCGCCGCCGACCTGCACAGTGGTTTTGCGTCCCAGTACGACGTTTCTCAGCGCGGCCGTGTCCTGACCATCACTCATGCCACGTCTCTGCAGACTGGCGAGATTACAGCGCGCATTACGATCAGTCCCGACAGCCGCGGCTCCGCGCACATCACGCCTCAACTGGTGTTCACACCGCTCGACTGGAATGTGCCGCAGGTCGTGACCCTGCAAGCCATTGACGATAACTTCATCGACGGCGGCGACGCGCTGGTCTTCCCGGCGTTTGACGATACAGTGAATGCGATTCGTGGACCTCTGACCATCGATGGCGGTCCGCTGGTCGGAGAAGAGCGCTTCCTCAACGATCCGTTCCGCCTGCCCGAGGAAACCAACGAGCGCGCTCCGGACGGAACATTGCTCGATGCGGTTACGAATCTCGACGGCGCTGCGCAGCTCACCGATCCCGAGGCATTCCACTTCAATGCCTTGCTGGGCGAGCGCCCGGGCTTCGACCCGCGCATGAACGATTTCCCATTCAATTTCACTTTCCTGGACGGCCCGGCAATCCATACGTTCGTGAATGTGCAGTCGGTGTCCGGAGAAATCGTGTCCTTTGCAGACGACAGGCCGTTTGCGATCAATCTCACCATCGCCAACGTTGGCGCCGTGGATCTGCGAAAGCGGCTCGTCTTCAGCGGCACGCCGCAGCAGAGTAACGGTGGGTTGACGAATCCCGGACTTCTCTGGAATGAAGTCGTGTTCAGCTTCACGGGTACCGCGGTTCAGGGAGAGACATGGAGTGTCACCCTCGGCGGCCATACTTATTCGTTCATCGTTGGGCCCAACAGCAGGGCGCTATCGAAGATCGGCCGCGAGATTGCGGCGGCGATCAACGCTGGTGGTCTCTATGTGGCGGAACCGTTCGTCGACATTCTGTTCAACAGCAAGATTCGCATTCGCGCCGCAAACGGCGGCAGTCCGTTTGCGGTGAGCGCGAGTGTTGGCGGCCTCGGCGACGTCGTGATCAGTGGAACGCCGGATCAGAATTTTGCAGCCATCTTCCTGCGGAAGTGGACCGAAGCTGCATTCGATGTGACTTCGGTCAGTCCGAACGACCTCTGGACTCTGACTCTCACCGACGCGGACCACGTCACGACGGTCAGCCACTACACCGTCATTGCGGGGGATACGGTTGAGACGCTGACGGCGGCTTTAGCGGACCTGATCAGCAGCAACTACAAGCCGCTGGTTTCCGGCTATACAGTGACCTTCCAGTCGCCGTGGCAGACCGAAGTGACGAGCACCGTCATCCTTAGCGGAGAGCCCACAGTTGGTGCCTTCTGGACTCTGACGCTCACGATCGATGGCAAACCGCTGGAATTCCGACATGAAGTCGTCGCGGGTGAGACCGTCGAGGATATTGCCACCGCGCTTGCACTGGCCGTCAGTAAGTCCGGTAATTCAAGTCTCACTGCGGAAGCTCAGGGCGTCGCGATCATCATCGTAAACGCGTTGGGCAACACGGAGAGTTCAGCATTTGCAATTACCAACGCACCGGTGGCCGCGGCTGGCAATGTCACTTCCCTGAATACTTCCGGGACCACGGTGAGTGCATCTCTTAACGGTATTCCGGTGCTCGGTGAAGTGTGGTTCGTCCAGCTCACCCAGGTTTTCGCCGATGTGCTCTTCGGTGGAACCGCGGCCGGCGGCGAAGTCTGGACGCTGGTACTCAACAACAACGCGGCCACAACATCGGCGTACACGGTTCCGGCCGTACAGGGAATTGCCGATATCGCACAGGCGCTGGCTCACTTGATCAATACCGATCCCGATGATGCGGATTTCTTTGCGACCGCAAACGGCGCAACGCTTCGCATCGTCAGCCGAAGCCAGACTCCATTTACACTACACGCGACGATCACACCGGCACCGAGTGTTGTATCGAATGGCGCGATTCTGGCCCCGCTGTCCAGCAGCACGATCACTCGAACGTACGCCCACACGGTCACTCTCGTGGATGCGCATGGCGATCCCGGTCCGGCTGCCACATTGATCGAAACAGCGGCCCAGGTTGCCGCGCGCCTTGCCGCTGCCATCAATGACGACATCAATGTTCCCGCCTTTACGGCGCTGGCGATCAGCAACAAGTTGTATGTGGTCAACCGGTCGGCCCAGCCGTTCGCGACTTCGACGCATGTTCAGGCGGTAGTCGGAAGCGGAACGGGCGCCTTTGGAACGCTGACGCATCCCAACAGCCTGACCGTTTCACTGACCGGAACGCCGGCAGCGCGCGAAGTCTGGACCCTCACGCTCAATGACACCAGCGCGCAGAATCCGTTTGTGTATGAGGTCCTGGAGAACAACTCGCTGGCAGATATCGCCGCAGGCCTTGCCGCACAAATCAATCTGCATGCGGTGAACTACATTGCAACGACAGAAGGCGTCGATCTCATCGTGATCCGACTCTCCGGCGCCATCGTTTCGAGCTTTGTGCGTACTCCTGCCGAGGCCAACACCGGTGGCCTGTATTCAGTCGACGGAAGCAGCGCGACGGCCTTTACAGTCAATCTGGACGGTCTGCCCGTGGACGGTGAGAAGTGGGTCGTCACTCTGAGTGGTGTGCAATACGCCTACACCGTGGAAGGCGATCAGACGACCACGGCCGTCGCTCAAGGACTGGCATTCCTGATCAATGCTGCGAGTGCCGGCTACGTCGCAACCACCGAGCTGGATCTCCTCGTAATCGTCAAGCTGACGGGAACGTTCACGCTTGGCGAGGCCGACTTCACCATCGTGCGGCCGACTCTCGACCCGCTTGACCTGAACGCGGAGTCGGTCCTGGTCTTCACGACAGCTTCGATCGCGTCCGGAAAATTGAAACTGGTCGGCAGCGTTACGGTGGGAGACATCTGGGCGCTTCAGGTGGGTACGAACTTCTATTACCGCACCATCCAGGATGGAGACACGTTTGCTTCCCTCGCCGTGTACTTCGCAGGCAAGATCAACGACGATCCAGCCGCTGCCGCCTTTACGGCAACTGCGGAGGACACCACGCTTGTTGTTGTGAACCGCACTACCACGACGCCTTTGACTCTCCAGATGAAGGTCAACGTTCAGCCTTTGGTGACATTGCAGGGCACACCTGTTGCTCACGCTACCTGGACAATCGTTCTCGACGGCGTGAACAGCTTCTCTTATGTGGTGAGCGATGCGGATGGCACGGTGGATACGCTGACGGAAATTGCAACGGCGCTGAAGAACAGCATCAACGGAAACCCTGCCTATCTTGCTACCTCCAGCGGCGAGAAGATCGTTATCGTACGCAATAACGGGAATGGGTTCTCCATTACGTCGCCCACGGCGGGAGTCAAGATCACGGTACCGGTTGTTCTCGACAAGACGGTAGCGTTTGCAAGGATGATCGACCTCGCAACCTATGGATCCCCGGTTGCCGATGATACCTGGCACGTGCTGTTGAATGTCGATGGTGTCTATAGCCGCCACAGCTACAAAGTCAGCGCCCTCGGCGGGCTGGATACGGTCGCCGATATTGCTCGCGGTCTCGCCGCGGATATCAACGCCAATGCCGATCTGCAATTTACGGCCACGGCGGAAGGCGGCATCCTGATCATCGTGAATCGATCCGGTGCGGTGTTCACGATGTCCAACACGCGAACTATCAGCAGTGTGACGTCAACGACGACGGTTGCATTGTTCTCAGCGCCGGTGACGGGCGAGGTGTGGACGATCGTTCTGGATGACGATCAATTGCGAACGACCATCAGTCATGTTGTCCAGCACGGTGAGAGCGCTGCGGCAATGGCTGCGTCAATCGCAGATGCCATCAACAGCCGCGCGTCCGACGCGTACATCGCGACATCGGCTCCGACGTTTGGCGGCAACCTGCTGGTGATTGTGAACCGGACGGGCCGAGCTTTCGCAACGACGATGGCAGTGACAACGGTCGGCAACGTGACCGTTCTGGAGAGCGAACGCATTCGACGGCCGGAGACGGGCAACCGCTACTTCTATGGTCCGGTGAATCCAAACATTCTCGTCAATGAATCCGACCAGGTCGACGTACTGAATATTTTCGATGGCAACAGTCCGGCCGATAATAAGGCGGTCCTCACGGAGAACAGCCTGACAGGTCTGGGAATGGGCGGAGACACCGTCATTTCAGGCCGGGAACTGCCGGGTGGAATCCAGTATTTCGGTGTGGAGACTTTGAACCTCCAGCTCGGCACGGGCAACGATACGGTCACGGTCCAGTCGACGCATCGGGGCACCACCAACATCTTCGCCGGTTCGGGCGATGACGTGATCAACGTCCAGACCATTTCCGGCCACACGAACGTGAACACCGAAGGCGGTGCCGATACCATCAACGTTCAGAATGCCGACCACCTCGTCGATCCGATTAATGGGCTGTTGACGGTTAATGGGGGTGGCGACGTCACCGATACTCTGGCGCAAATTGCCCAGATGCTGGCGTACAACATCAATACCAGCCAGGCCGCGGTGAGCGCCGGTTACGTTGCCGTGGCCAACGGAACCATTCTGACGATCACGAATACGACGGCATTCACGCCGAGCTTCGCCATCACGCAGTTCGGCGTTGCGCCTACGGCGGGAAGTTTCACCGTAACACCGTCGATCAACCACAAGTCCGTGGTGATCACGTTGGGCGGCGCACCGGTTGCCGGCGAAACGTGGACGGTCACCCTGACCATCGGAACGGCGATTTCCATCTCCCATGTCGTGAGGCCGGGCGATGTCTTGAACGTCGACGATACCGGCGAAATCGATCCGAGCACCGGGACTCTGACGGAACGAACCCTCACGGGCCTCGACATGCCGACGGTTTCGGAAATTCAAACCGTTTATGTACAGGCGGCCTCCGGTACATACAAGCTTCTGATCGCCGATGACCACATCGACGCGACAACGGCAACGACTTCGTTTGTGACATTGAGCGATACGCCTGTGGCGGGCGACGTCTGGAGTCTCACCCTGACCCTCGGCGCGCAGTCGCAGACATTCAGCTTTACCGTCGCTGCGGGTAACACCAGGGCGACGATTGCCGCCTCATTGGTTGTGAGCATCAACAGCAGCCTGCTCGGAATCGGTGGCGGAGCGGTAGGCTTCACCGCCGCAGTCGAAGGCAACACGATCGTGATCGTCAATCTCGACGGAGCCCAGTTCGGAACCAGCTTTACCGTCGTGCCGGCTCCGGGCACTCTTGGCGGAATCTTTACGGTGCAACGCATCGTCGCGGCGAATGAGACCTGGACGGTGACACTTTCCGGTGCGCCCGCTGCGAACGAAGTCTGGCGCCTGTTGCTGAACATCGGCGGTGTGACGAACGCCTTCCAGTTCGTGGTTCCGACGGGCGGTGCAACACCGACGACCATTGCCTCCGCGCTCCGTACCAGCGTCGATGCGTTCCTTGGACCCGAGTGGACGGTTACGTCGACCGGTGGAATCATCCAGATCGTGAAGACGACGTCTGGAGTCTTCTCCGTAGGCTTCGAGATTCTCCCGTACCTGCTCGCGCCGAGCGCGACGGCGGCGAGTGTGCTGCTCCAAGGTACGCCGTTAGTCGGGGACACCTGGACCGTTCGAATCAACGGTAGTGCCATCACGACCTATCAAGTTGTCGTGAGCGCGACTGTGGATACGTTGGAGAAGATTGCTTCGGCACTCGCGGTTTCGATCAATGCGGACAACACGAACGCGGCATTGTTCACGGCTTCCACCGACGGCCCGGCGCTGGTCATCGTCAATCGGCAGGGAATCGCCTTTACGACGGAGTTCTTCACGACTCTGGCGAATGATGGCAACCCCTTGACTCCGGAGACGCCCGGCGCAATCGTGCTTCAGACAACGGCGGCGAAGACCACATCGGTGACGCTGGCTGGAACGCCGGTGCTGGGAGATCTCTTTACTCTTACCGTCACGCCGGCGGTGGGATCGGCGATCAGTTCGCAATACCGAGTCGGTTTCACCGCGCAATCCATCACGCTGGTCCTGACGGGAACGCCGGTAGCGACCGAACAATGGAAGATCGTTCTGAATGGCAATCCGGCAACGACATTTACGGTGACCGTGAATGCCGTTACCGACACGCTGGCTAAGATCGCCGCGTCTCTGGCAGCACTGGTTAATGCCTACACGCCGAGCACAATTGATTTCGTCGCAGTGAGCAACGGCACGAGTCTCACGATCTCGAAGGCTTCCGGAACGTTCCGACTGACTGATCTCATCGTGCCTGCGGGCGCCACCACTTCGGGCATGATGAGCGTTGGCGGATCCATCGGCGGTGTGGCCGATACGCTGGATGACGTCGCCGCGGCTCTGGCCACCAGCGTCGACGCTCCGGCTGGCGACAACATCTTTGCCGCGTCGCGCGGATCGGAAATCGCGATTGTCGATCGTTTGGGCGGGGCGTTCACGACAACGGCTACCGTGCAGCCGGTTACCGGCGCCGCGATCAGTTCGGCCACTATGGATGCCGTTACGCCGGCAACAACAGTGTCGACTCTTGTAGGCCGAGTCGTTACGAGCGAGCTCTGGAGAATTCGCCTTACCGTTGGAACGAACGGCGACGACTTCGACTACGTGGTGTTGAGCAGCGACTCGCTGGCCTCGATTGCTGCCGGATTGGCGAATTCGATCAACACGACATCGCCGGCGGATTATGTGGCCGACTCCAATGGCGCAACCTTATTCATCACGAGTCTTGGCGGCACCACCTTCAGTGTGTCCTTCAGCCGATTCCTCGCGGCCTCCACGAGCGGTGTGATCACTGTTGTGAATCCTGCAACTGTGACTCCGACCACGGATATCGTGACCCTGACAGGCACGCCCGCCCAGAACGAACTGTGGACTTTGAAGCTGAATGACGGAAGCGAAACTCAGCACCAATACCGGATCGGAGCAACCGCTTCAATAATGGTGACTGGAACCCCGGTTCTGGGCGGCGTATGGAAGTTGACGCTCAACGACAGCGAGAACACGACCTACATCGTGACTTTGGACGTTGCGAAATTTGTCGCCCTGGATACGAATCTTGATTCCGCGCTGTCGACCGCAGAGCTTGCCGCGGCGCTGGTCGCAGCCATCAATTCGGACCCGCATGCCTCGGCATTCGTTACGACGCGCACCGGCGCCATGATTCAGGTCTCAAGCAAGACACAGCCGGTTTCGCTTGCTCTGGCACTTGACGGTGTGGTCCTCTCGACGGCCGCAGGCGAGATCGATACGTTGTCTGAGATCGCCGCGTTCCTCGCTGCGGATATCAACACGAACGCGCACAGCGCTTTCTCCGCGGTTGCCGATGGCGCTGCCATCGTCATCGTTAACAGAGTCGGCGCTACGTTTACTTCGCGCTTCGCACTAACTCTGGCAACCGGCAATCCGGCCGGTGCGCTTGTAATTGATGATTCCACGGCGACCGTCGTACGAATTGACCTGAGCGGCACTCCGGATACGGGCGATATCTGGACAGTGAAGCTCAACTCCGTTTCCATTTTCAGCCTCACGCTTTCGTCCGCGTTGAGTTTGTCGGATGTCGCGGCCGCACTTGCCGCCGGCATCAACACCAACGCTGCAGTGGAATACACCGCAGCGTCGGCCGGGGCATCGCTGTTTGTTGTCAATCGTAACGGCGCCACGTTCCAGGCCGGCATCGTTGTCACCCATCCTGCGGTGCCAGTCACCACGGCTACTGCCGGCGTGGCGGTCGTGACTCTGGCGGGTACGCCGGTCCTCAATGACACGTGGACCCTGGGCCTGACGGTCGGCGCATCCTCGACCAGTTATGTGTTCCATGTCGGATTGAACGGCACCCTCATCACATTGATCGGCACGCCGAAGATTGGCGAAACGTGGACGTTCACGCTGAATAACGGGACGCTGACAACTTACGTCTTCACCATCGGCAATACGTATGATGTTGGAGGCCCGCAGCCGATTGTGGTCGATGAACTCGCGGAAATCGCCGCCGCGCTGGCGAAGGCCATCGGGGCTCCATACGCCGCAACAGCCAATGGCTCCACCGTACGGATCGTGAACGCTACGCAGACATTCACGACAACCGGAACGATTTCGCCGATCCTAGGCGCGACGACGGTTCACGGCGTCATTTCCATCACTGCAGTGGACACGCTGACCGACATCGCGACCTTCCTGGCGGCTGCCGTTAACGCGGATGCGAGCGCCGTCGACTTCACCGCCACAGCGGACGGCAGCGCCCTCATCATCGTCAATCGCGCCAATGCGACATTCACTACAGCATTAACGATCGGGCCTGTGGGCAACGTCTCCGGGAACGCCGCGACGGTAGATGCGACTACGGCCAGAACGAACGCTGTGGCACTGGCTGGAAACCCTGCTCCGGGCGAAATCTGGACGCTGAGCTTCAGCGCTTTGAGCTATGTCTACCACGCCGCGGAGGGTGACTCGCTTGCCGACATCGCCAACGCGTTGGCCGCTGCCGTCAACGGCGATGATCTGGGTGCATTGAACTACACCGCAGTTACTGCGGGATCCACGATCTTCATCGTGAATCGTGTCGGCGCGACGTTCGTGCCGGCCATCTCCGTGACCCCGGTAAATATGTTTACCGTGTTGCCGGTGACCTCCGTGTTCTCGTTGCAGACCACGTTGACCGGTCCGGTTATCAAGGACGTCACCTGGAATGCGGTTCTGACCGTGAGCGGCGTGTCCACCACGTTCAGCTACGTCGTCGTTGTAGGAGACACTCTTTCGGATGTCGCTGCGGGTCTTGCAACCGCAATTCAGAACTCAACGACGACAGGATTCTCGTCATTCAGCGCTGGCGCCGCATTGAGGATCGCGAACAGAAGCAGCGTGAGCTTCGCCTTGAGCTTGAGTACGACGCCTGGCGGAGCTCCGATTGTGACGGCTGCGACACTGGCGGCGCATTCGCTCGCCGTCGAGTTGGACGGAGTCGCCGTATCGGGTGACACGTGGACGTTGGTTTTGGATACTACTTACGCCTACGCCGTTGGTGTGGCTGACACACTGGCAAGCGTCGCCTCGCATTTGGCTGCTTTGATTAATGCCGGCGGTGTGCTCACGGCCACAGTCCGCAATAACGTTCTGGTCGTTGCCGGAAGCACGATCTTCACATCCTCGACGTCCGTGACTCCGACCGATACGTTCACGCTCAACGCGGTCGCGGTGCCCACGTCGTCTATGTTGACACTCACGCGAACGCCGATCGTTGGTCAAACCTGGACTGCGACCGTCGGAGTGAATCACTACGATCACGTTGTTGCAGTGGGTGAAACCCGAGCCAATATCGCGCTGGCTCTGGCAGCGTTGATCAACGCCGACAATGCAGACCTTACACCGACCGGCTACGTTGCCGCAGTTGAAGGCGAAGTGCTGATCATTTCGAACCGGGCCGGTCTGTCATTTGCATCGAGCGTGACCGCAGCGGCAGCCAGCAGCGCAACGATTGATGCCACAACTTCGACCGCCTCTACCGCGAAAGCAAAGATTTTGACTCTGACCGGATCCGTGCACTCCGGAGATGTCTGGAGCGTCAACGTTGGCGGCCTGATCGTCACCGCGACCGGTGGCGCACCGTTCGCGCTCGATGCGCAAGGGAACGTCATCAGCACCGTGGATACCGCAGCAAAGGTGATTGCCGTCCTTGCGGCTCAGATTAATACCGCAGATTTCAAGGGCATTGCTGAAGGCAATACCCTGGTGGTTGTCAAACGCTCGATTGGTACCTTCGTTGCGCCGACCTTCACGCTTATTCCTTCGGGCAAGGGAACCGTCAGCGCCGTCGACACCGCGGTATCGCTGGTCACCGTATCCGGCACTCCGGTCGCCGGCGACACGTGGTACCTGCTGCTCACAATCGATGGAAGCATTCACGCATTCGGCCACTCGATCGGCTCCACAGATACGCTGGTCAGCATTGCCGGAGCGTTCGCAACATTGGTGCACGACGCGGCCGTTCCAGGGCTCGTTGTTACGACCGAGGGCGCGACGCTGGTTGTTGTCGGTTCAGGTATCGAATTGGCCGCAGCTTTCGAAATCACTCGAGCGGACGGAACGACGGCTGGTAACGCGGTCGCGGACCGGACGGCAGTCGGCAGACTGGTGACGTTGACCGGTGTTCCAGCCGTCGGTGAATTCTGGTCGCTGCAAATCCATGTGAATGGATCCATCGTGAATGTCGGTCACCTTGTCGGTATTGGAGAGAGCCTGGCGACGATCGCGCAGGCCCTCGCCGCTCAGATTCAATTGACCGAACTGGCAGGCCTTGTTGCTGTGGTTGAGGTGGGCACTCCAGCCGTTGGCGTGACGCTGGCAATTGTCAGCCTGAACGGCGCCTCATTTACCATCGAGTCGGCGATCGAGCCGGTTCGACGGCCGGCCGGTGCGGGCGTCGTTGATAGTGTCGTGGCTCCGCCTGTGGGAACATCCACGGTGATTGCGATACTGGCCGGAACGATTCGCGTCGATCAGGTGTGGACATTGTTGCTGACGCTGGGCGACATCACGACGGCCTACAGCTACAAGGCCGTCGGCAGCAACTCCCTCAGTGAGGTTGCCACCGCGCTTGCGAATCAGATTGCCGCCGGCGGCGTGGATGGCATCGCCGTAGCGACAGAAGGTGCAACGCTGGTGATATCGGATCGCTTCGAACGAAAGATTGCGGCGGTTGTCCAGATGACGGCGCCCCAATTCTTCACGGTTGATGAAACGACCGCCAGGACCACCACAGTGCTGCTCAGCGGTACGCCTGTTGCCGGCGAAAAATGGACGCTGACGATTGGCGATCTGTTCTGGACTGCCACAGTGGGCGCGCCCGGAAGTTCGATGGATTCACTGGCGGAGCTCGCTGCGTGGTTTGCTCAACAGATCAACGGTGACGCTCGGCCACACGCCGTCAACTTCACAGCCTGGACCGAAGGTAATCTGCTGATTATCGTAAACCGTGCCGGCGATATTTTTGAAACGACGCTCGCGGCCCAGAACGTGACGCGTCGCGCCGGCGAAGCATTTACAACGCTGGAGTATGGACTCTCCGCCGCAGCGGTTCAGGCTCGCCTGCGCATCCTGTATGGTTTTGATGGCATCCAGGTCACCGCGGCAACGGGCACGGGCAATGTCACCTACACGATCAAGTTTGTCCGCGATCAGGCCGGTGTGGACTTTGCCGAGATCGTGTGGCCGGAAACTCCCAATACGACGGGCTTGCTGCCGACTCCGGGAGCTTCCACCAACGTCATCGTCACCACGGTGCAGAACGGTTCGTTCAATGCCGGGCTGAACAATGTTCAGACCGTCAAAGTGGATGCCATCGATGGCTGGTTCACGCTGAGCTTCCAGCTCGAAAACGAACAGGGCGCACTGGAAATCGTCACGACGGAGCACATCTTCTTTAATGCAACGGCGCTGGATGTCTACATGGCGCTGAGCCGAATATTGAATCCCAACGGATCGACCATTGATATCAATCCGCAGTTTGACCTTGCGACACGTAACCCGTCGCGGCCGTTCACGGACAATGTTGCGGTCGCCAAGTATGGCAACGTCTTCCAGATTACGTTCCAGGGCGCTCTCGCCGCCCTGTCGATTTATGACATCGATACGTCCCATCTCGTGGGCGAGGCCCGTTCCGCCACGATTGCTCTGAGCGGTGTGACAACGGGTGGGGCCGAGGTCGATGCGACTACAGCGACGACCGCGAAGGTTGTGCTCTCCGGCACCGCGGCAGCCGGCAATACCTACAGGCTTAGCCTCACTGTCGGTGGCAAGCAGGTAGAGTTCACTTACGTGGCCACCGGCGGCGAGACTGCAGGCACCCTGGCTTCGCAACTCGCAGCCCTCGTCAACCAGCACGCGGGCGCAGGATTCCGTGCGACATCGGATGGAGCGACGCTCCTGGTGATCAACACCTCCGGAACGATTTTTGAAACTGCGCTGAATATCAGTGGCGCCGTGACTGCATCGATCGACGAGTCTTCAGCGAAGACCACGATTGTCAATCTCAGCGGTCTGCCGGTTGTAGGTGAGGTTTGGACCATCATGCTGACGATCGACGGTGTGCATACATCGATCGGATACACCGTCATCGCTGTCGATGCGGACGGAGATCCTCTGACGCCGGCCACTCGTCCCCAGACACCGTCGGAGATCGCCAGTCACCTGGCTCTGCTCATCAACGCCTCGCCGGCACTGCCCAGCCTGGTTGCGGCTGCCTCCGGCGACAAGCTTTTGATCACTCGTCTGTCTGGCGCCGCATTTGACACGGCTCTTGTGGTGACGCCGTATGGATTGCCGCTCGCAGGCGATAGCTGGACCGTCACGCTGGCCAGCAGTCTGATAAACGGCAACGGCAGGGTTACGAATTACAGTTACACGGTGCTGGCTGGTGACACGCCGTCCAGCGTTGCAGCGGCTCTGGCGAATCGGATCAATACCTTCGGAACTCCGGAATACCACGCGAGAACCGAGGGCAATGTTTTGATCATTGAAAGCCTCGCCGGCAATAAGTTCATTGCCACGGTGAACCTGGTACGGGTTCCGCTGGGTACCTCCAGCTTCGTGATCGAACCGTCGACCGCGATTGTGGAAACTCGTGTCGACGGCATCAACTACTACGGCCTCCGGGTGTTCAACATCAACCTCGGCGCGGGCAGCGATGTATTCAACGTGCAGGGCACTTCGGCGATCACGAACCTGAATCTCGGCGCCGGCGACGATAGAATTTACGTATCCTCGGCAGCGAATTTCGACCTCAACAGCGATACAAATCGCCTGCTCGGACACCTGAACGACGTCGACGGAATGCTGAATATCGACGCGGGAACGGGCCGAAGCAAACTCCTGATCAGCGATGAGTCGGCTACGGTTGGTGATCCCAACATTCTGATCACGGATACGTTCGCCAATGCCGCTGCGCGTGCGGAAGCGCTCCCGTCGACCACAGGTCAGGCGTTGCTGAATACCGAGATCTACATCTACGGGCTCGCGACAGGTGCCATCACGTTCAAAGCTGCGACAACCGGCAATTTCCTCGACGGAATCGGAATCTGGTCCGGATTCGGAGCCGACACGATTTTCATCAACGGTACATTCATCAGGCCTGGCATGAGATCGACCACGCTGCTGAGTACCGGCTTGGGTGATGACCACGTCACCGTGGGCCTGGATCTGGGTGAGGATGACTTCCTCGAACTCAACACTCAGGGCCCATACGATCAATTCCTGGGAACGCCTGCCAACAGTGCAGCGCTGGGCTCGGCCATTAACTTCACCGACAACGATTGGGTCGATGGGTCCGCATCGACGCTGCCGTTGATAATCTTCGGTGGCCTGGGTGACGACACCATCACCGGCGGTACAGCGGACGACGTCATCTTTGGCGATCGCGGCCGCGTCTACTACTACAACGCTCAGGGAGCGCTGGTTGGCTTGATCGGAGACGCTATCGTTGGTGATTTCCTCGATGGCATCGCGATCGATCCGAACCAGATCGTCTCGGTGGATCCGATTGTGGGCGGTGACGATCATCTGTACGGAATTGCCGGAGACGACATCATTCTCGGCGGAGTGAATCGCGACACGATCGACGCGGGCGAAGGCAACAACATCGTGCTCGGCGACAACGGCATCGTTGATTTCACTGTGGCGGACGGGAACAAGCTGGACATCGATCGGATTCAGTCCACGAACCCGGACGTCGGAGGCAGCGATACGATCACCACCGGCAGCGGCGACGACATCATTCTCGCGGGCGAGGACGGAGAAATTGTGCGGAACGACGTCGTGACGACGCCTTCCAACATCACGCGAACCGTCGATGTCGACCCCACCGACGGCGATACGGTTAATGCTGGGGCCGGACGGAACATCGTGTTCGGCGACAACGGACGGATCGTCGCGGCGGTTTCGGACCTCAACCGATTTGGTACCACACAGACATCGCCCGGCCTGAATGTCACCATCACGGTTGGCCTCGCCGAAACAATCGAGTCGCTCATCGGCGGATCGGACAGCATCACGACTCTCAGTGGCAACGACGTGATCTTCGGTGGCATCGATGGCGACACGATCAATGCCGGCGATGGCAATAACGTGGTGATTGGAGATTCGGGATACGTCGACTGGACGGCTCGTGATGTCGGCCGCGTCTACGATGCTGTGACAAACGCCGGCGTTCCACTGGCGGGCGATGACACGGATGCCTCCGATATGGATCGGATCTTCAGTACGAATCCGAATAATGGTGGCAACGACAACATCACGACTGGAATCGGAGACGACATCATCATCGGTGGCGAGGATGGAGAGCTGGTTGTGGACGCGATCATTCCGGCCGGCGCCGGAGTTACGGGTGCCGTCGATACGCCGCGCCGCGTCGATGCCGCGGGCACCGGAAACGATGCAGGCGATACGATCAATGCTGGCAATGGCCGGAACCTGGTATTCGGCGACAACGGCACCGTGCTGGCCGCAGCTGCCAACACCGATCGCTTTGGTGGTCTGCCGATTACAGTTGGATTGGCAACAACGATCGAGCCGCTGATCGGCGGCTCCGACAACATCACGACCGGGACCGGCGACGACGTGATCTTCGGCGGCATTGACGCCGATACGATCAATGCCGACGCCGGAAACAACATTGTCGTCGGCGACAGCGGTCTCGTCGACTGGGCGGCAGCAGAGCACGGCGGCACACTGGCCGGCGACGATGTCCTGCCTTCAGACATCGATCGCATCCAGTCGCTCAATCCGGATGACGGCGGCAACGACACCATCACGACTGGGGACGGCACGGATATCATCATCGGCGGCGAGGATGGGGAGGTTGTGGTGGATGTGGCGGTCGACGGTCTCACCACAATGGCGCGCCATGTGGATGCCGCTGGGCCGGGTAACGACGCCGGTGACATCATCGTTGCGGGCAACGGCCGGAACATGGTGTTTGGCGACAACGGGAATATCTTTGCTGCGGCCGCTACTACGAATCGCTTTGGCGGCCTGCCGATCACGGTTGGATTGGCCACGACGATTGAGTCGTTGATCGGTGGATCGGACAGCATCACGACGGGAACCGGCGACGATGTGATCTTCGGCGGAATCGACGCCGATATGATTAACGCCAACGCCGGAAATAACATCGTCATCGGCGACAGCGGCCTGGTGGATTGGACGGCGGCGGAACGCGGCGGCACGCTGGCCGGCGACGATGCCAATCCGGCCGATATCGATCGCATCCAGTCGCTCGACACGGATAACGGCGGCAATGACACCATCACGACGGGCGATGGCGATGACATCATCATCGGCGGCGAAGACGGTGAGATCATCGTGGATGTTGCCATCGACGGCCTGACGACAACGGCGCCGACACTGGTGGCGTCTGCGACCAAGGGTGACACGATCGTTGCAGGCAACGGCTTCAACGTGGTGTTCGGCGACAACGGTCAGATCTTCGCAGCGGCCGCAGCCGTCACCACAACGCAGTTTGGCACGCAGGCGATTACGTATGGATTGCTGACGACCATTTCGCCCAATATCGGCGGCAACGATTCCATCACCACCGGCAACGGTAAGGACATCATCTTCGGCGGCACGCTCGCGGATACGATCATCGCGGGTGACGCGGACAACATTGTCCTGGGCGACAACGGCTACCTGGATTACGTGCTCGCCGAACGCAGCCCGCTGGATCCGATTGGAACCGTGAACACTGATCCGCTCACTATCGATCGGATATCCACGACCGATCCGAACCAGGGCGGCCCCGATCAGATCACGACGGGAACCGGCTTCGATTTGATCTTTGGCGGCACTGCCGACGACACAATCCACGCAGGCTCCGGTAATGATCTGGTGTTTGGTGATCACGGCAAGATCGAAGCCGCAACGTACACGACACGTGTCCTGCTGACTGGAACTGCGGCACCGGCGAGTGTGTGGTCGATCCGGTTGACCGTCGGAGCAGTTCAGAGCAACTACAGCTACACCGTGCCCGCATCGAACCCGGCGAAGACGTTGGGTGACATTGTTCGCGCGCTCGTTGACGCCATCAATCTTGATCCGGCGTTCCAGTTCATGGCCATCGCAAACGGCAACGAGTTGGTCATCGTTCATCTGGCCGGCAAGACGTTCACAACGACGATGACCTCCGGCACGGCCACGATCACCAACGCGCTGGTCACCGGCCGAGGCATCAATGCCCAGGCGCTGCCTCTGTCGACGGCGTTGCTGGCGGATCCATTTATCTTTACCGCAATCGATACGCAGAATGCTCAGGCTGGCGGAAGCGATCTCATCTACGGAGAAGACGGCAACGACATCATTCTCGGTCAACAGGGCAATGATCGAATCTACGGCGGCAACGGCGACGATGACCTGATTGGCGGTCACAATGTTCCCGGCGGCCAGGACGCTGACGATCGCATCGATGGCGGCGCCGGTAACGACGTCATAGCAGGAGACAATGCAAGGATCCTGCGTCGCGGCGATTCCCTGAGTCCTCGTATGCGCGTGGTCGGCGGTACGGGAGTCATTTACGACACCGGCGACATTGCACAGATCACCGGCGACGCGCAGCTCAATCCGCTTGGCGTTGAAGAACGCGATGTCGTTCTCTTCGATCATTCCTTCACGCCGTTGCCATTCACGTCAGGCAATGACTATATTGCCGGCGGTCCGAACAACGACGTCATCTTTGGCGAGCTCGGCAACGATGTAATCCAGGGAGACGGAGCGCTGGCTCTCGTGGCGTCGTCTGCGGATGCTGGTGCATCGCGTGGAGTCGATACGGTCAATGGTGGATTGCTGTCGCTGAGTGTGACTCCGTCCTTCGAAGCGGCCACCGATGGTGACGACTATATCGAAGGAAACGGCGGCAACGACGTCATCTTCGGCAACCTGGGTCAGGACGACATCATCGGCGGCAGCTCCGATCTGTTTGGCCTCAACACGCGTCTGCTTCGTCCGGATGGATCCGACATCATCTTTGGCGGCGCCGGAACGGAACTGCTGCGCGAAGAGACGGGCAACCTTGTCGATGAGGGCGATACCAATCACTATCGCGACTCCGACTCCATCGCCGGAGACGACGCGGACATTTATCGTCTGGTTGGAACCAAGGATTACACCAATGACGGCGTGAACAACCCGGTCTATGGATTCCTGCAGTTCAACTATGACCAGACTTCGGCGTTTGAGAATCGCGGTGCATTCCGCATTGTCCCGCGAGCGGTCGTACTGGTCGATTACACCATCGGCGGACTCGACTACAACCCGGCAGCGGCAGCTCTGGACAATGGTGCGGCCGATGAAATCCATGGGGAGTCCGGTGATGACTTCATCTATGGCCAGGCCGGCAACGACATTCTGTATGGCGAAGGTCAGGACGACGATCTGATCGGCGGCTACGGCAATGACTGGATCTCCGGTGGCAACGGTGACGACGGCATCATGGGCGACGATGGCCGCATCTACACGACCCGTAACAGCCTGACTGAGCCGTTATATGGTTTGCTAACGCCGACCGTTCAAACCGACATCAGCACGCCTGGAAAGATGCAGATCGCGACGATCAACGTGACCGGCGCGCTCAAGAAGGCCGTCAATCTGACTCCGTTCGACAGCGATCCGAACACGGCGAGCCAGAACATGCTGTTCCGTCCGTCGTACGCGGATGACATTATCTACGGCGGTTTGGGCAATGACGCGCTCCACGGCGGATCCGGCGACGATGCGATTTCCGGAGCGGAGGCGCTCCCGCAGTCCTATATCCAGACCTATACCGGAGTTACGCTGACGGGCACGGTGCTGAGCGATTACTTCCATCCGTACAACCCGGGCGATGTTCTGCGTTACAACACGACGGCCACTCCGGCTCACTACGATCCGGCTCGCCGCGCTGACGAGTTTGCGCTCTATGATGAGTACAACCCGCTGCAACAGATCCTGCTGAACAATAATGGAACGGCGTCGAGCACGTATGTCAATGGTGTGCTGACCGGTAAAGCGTGGTTCCTGAACTTCGCTCAAGGCGAAGGCGTGGCAATGGTCGATGCCACTTACGGCACCGTATTCAGCGACGGTTCCGATGTGATCTTCGGCGATCTGGGCAACGACTGGATGGTCGGCGGTACGGGACGCGACGACATCTACGGCGGATGGGGCAATGACCTGATCAATGCCGACGACGATCAAACGACGCTTGGCGGGCTCAATAACGTACCCGAAACTCATCCAAGTTACGAAGACCGAGCCTACGGCGGAGCGGGCCGCGATGTCCTGATTGCCAACACCGGCGGCGACCGATTGATCGACTGGGTTGGCGAGTTCAACAGCTACCTGGTGCCGTTCGCACCGTTTGGTGCCGCGACCGTGAGCAGAACGCTGCAGCCGCAATTGGCGGAGTTCCTCTACGCATTGTCGAAGAGCGACGGCGTCGATCCGACACGCGCGCTCGACACTGGCGCCGATCCGTTACGGAATGGCGAGCCCTTCGGCGAACTCGGCGCGGTTCGGCAGCAGGACTTTGCATGGCAGGATCAGACCGGCGGTCCGATTGATCCGCAGGCCGGCAACGTTCCCGGCGGCCAACGCGATGTCTTGCGCGGCGCCGACTTCAATAACGGAAATCTGCAGGGCTTTGCGGTCGACAGCGGCACGTGGCAGGTCAGCGGAGGCTCACTGCAGGTTGCGGCGGAATCGCTGGGTTCGGATGCCGCCGCGGTGTTCGCAATTCCGGACTACCTGCCGGTTTACTTTGAGGTGCTGGCATCGATCAGCGTGATCAAGCCCCTGGCCGGATGGAAGGCGAACGCCTACATTATTTTCGACTACGAGAGCCCGACGGCATTCAAGTATGCCGGCATCGATGTGTCCGTCAACAAGCTCGTCATGGGACACCGCGATGCGACCGGCTGGATCATGGATCAGCAGACACCGTTCCAAGGGAAGCCCGACACTTACTACAACATGACGCTCGTCGTGAACGGGCTGACCGCGATGCTGATTATCGATAACCAGAGCGTCTTCACGCAGACCTACGCGCCTCGCATCGTCGACGGTTATACCTACGGATTGAACTATGGCTTCGTCGGTTTCGGTTCCGACAATTCGCGCGGTTCTTACGACAACATCGTGGTGCAGGTGCTTCCGCCGAATTTGACGTATGACCGGACGGAAGACTTTGATGATGGCGTTGCAAACGATTTCAACGGATTCCAGAGCGGCACATTCACCGTGACGGGCGACCAATACGTCGGAACACCGACGGTCGCTGGCGGAGTGGCCATCGATACGATCGATCTGGGTCTTGGCCGCGGTCTCGAAACCGGAGCCTATCTGGAACTCGCGGTGACGGTGAAGACAGCAACTGTTGCCGGAGTTGTCTTTGACGGGTACGCCGCGAACGACGTGAAATTTGCCGCCATCGACGTACTCAATCAGAAAGTAATCATCGGTCACATCGATCCGCAGCGCGGATGGGTGGCGGACGTATCGGCAAACGCGACGCTGACGGCCAACACCAGCTATGCGCTCTCAGTAATCCTGCGAGGGTCAACGGTCAGCATTTCCCTCAATGGATCGCTGGTTACCAGCACGAGCTTTAACGCTGCCGTGGTCGATGGCTCGTTTGGGGTAATCACAAAGGGCGGCGCAAGCACATTCGACGTGTTCCGCGCCCGCACGAACGACAAAGCATTCCTTGCCGCGCCGCCGTTGGTATCCATCAGCGATACTTATGTGACGGAAGGTAACCAGCCCAGCACCACGACGCTGACATTGACGTTGACGCTGTCCCGCGCAGCAACGGTCGCGACATCCGTGAATTGGGCGACCGTCGATGGCACAGCCGTATCGGCACCTCCGGGCAACAAGGATTACACTGCCGCATCTGGAGTCGCTACATTTGCCGTCGGGGCCACCACAGCAAATATTGTCGTGGTGATCAGCGGTGATAATTCGTTCGAGAATGACGAGACATTCAAGATCTTCCTGACGAATCCCATTGGTCTCGGGTTTGGCGACAATGTGGGACTGGTGACTATCGTGAACGACGACACGAATACTCCGCCCACGATAACGGTCGCTGTGACCGACGGAGCGGGCTCGGAACAGGCAAGCGATCCCGTCGTCTTCACGGTTTCTCGCGTCGGCAATAGTGTCGGCACGACCGCCGTGACATTGTCCTGGACCGGAACGGCAACTTTGAATACCGACTACACCGTCGCGGTAACAGGCGCAACGCTCTCTTCGGACAAACTGACCCTGACGTTCGGCGACGGAGCGACGACTGCGGTAATCACCGTTACTCCGGTTGACGACCCGACATTCGAACCTACTGAGGGATTAACCATGGCGTTGGTTGCCGGCATTGGCTATAACCTCGGCACGCCGACATCCGCCTTCGGTACGATTACCGATAACGACGCGTCTGTCGTGTCCGTCAACGCGAGCGATGCGTCCGGGGCCGAGCAGGGAAGCGATCCGATCGTGTTTACGATCTCACGCAGCGGAGATCTCTCGACCAGTCCTGTAGTGAACCTCGTGTGGGCCGGCACTGCGACACTGACAACGGATTACAACGTTACCGCTTCCAGTGGTGCCACGTTGTCTGCGGACAAACTGACGTTGACGTTTGCCCCGGGCTCTGCAGCCGTAACCGTGACCATCACGCCGGTGGATGATTCGGTGGTCGAAGCCGCAGAAGGTGTGACGCTGACAATTGGTTCTGGGTCGGGCTACACGGTCGGTACACCGTCGGCCAGCGGAACAATTACGGATAATGACGCTCCGGCGACGATAACGGTTGCGGCGACCGATGCGGCCGGAGCAGAACAGGGAATCGATCCGATCGTCTTCACCGTTTCACGAACGGTCAACACATTCGGCACAACTGCAGTGACTCTGTCATGGAGCGGTACTGCAATACTTGGTACGGACTACACCGTTTCAGCGACGGGAGCCACGCTGTCCGCCAACAGTCTCACGTTGACGTTTGCTCCGGGCTCATCGAGCGCGACAATTACGGTGACGCCAATTGACGACACCGCAATCGAGTCCAGTGAAGGCGTCACGATGACTCTGGTCGCCGGAACCGGCTACAGCGTTGGCTCGCCCTCTGCCGCCAACGGAACAATTACCGACAACGACACTCCTGTTGTCTCCGTTGTCGCGACCGACGCTGCCGGTGCAGAGCAGGCGAGTGACCCGATTGTCTTTACTCTGACGCGTGGTGGCAGTTCTTCCACAAGCATTACGGTCAACCTCGCCTGGAGCGGCACGGCTGTTCTGACGACGGATTACACGGTGACCGCAACGGGCGGCACACTGGCGGCGAACAAACTCTCGATTACGCTGGCGGTCGGTGCGACGAGCGCGACGATCACGGTCACGCCGGTCAACGATGTCATTGCAGAAGGCAACGAAGGCGTCACGCTGACTTTGTCTTCCGGCACCGGCTATAACCTCGGAGCATCCACTGTCGCCAACGGGACGATTACGGATAACGATGTCGCGACTCTGTCGGTAAACGATTTGTCGACCGCCGAGGGTAACTCGGGAACAAAGACGGTCACCCTAACCGTGACGCTCTCGACTCCGGCTGCGGCAACCGTAACGGTGTCCTATGCGACGGGCCCGGGAGCGGCGCCGACCGCAACCGCGGGATCGGACTACGTTGCCAAATCCGGAACGCTCACATTCGCTCCGGGCGTGACGAGCCAGACCATCAGCCTGACGATCAACGGCGATACCGTGCTGGAACCGACCGAGACATTTAACGTGGTTCTCTCATCACCGGTAGGGGCGCCGATCGCCAAGGGTACGGGAGTCGTGACGATCGTCAACGACGAAGCGGGATTGACGGCGGAGCAGCCCGCTGCGAAGCCGGTCACGGACAATCCCATCGACGCTGCGACCGCGGCGTCCATGCTCAATGCTGCCGTCACGCTTTGGAAGAGCGCCGGAGGCAATGCTTCCGCACTCGCAAATGTGACGATCGTCGTGACCGATCTGCCCGACACGCTGCTGGCCGTGACCGAAGGCTCGACCATTTACGTCGATGTGAACGCCTCCGGGTACGGCTGGTTCGTGGATAAGACAACCGCAGACAGCACCGAGTTCCACCCGGCCGGAGGAACGTTGGCGGCTCGAAGGTCCAGTGAAGCATTTGGGCGCATGGATCTGTTGACCGTCATGATGCATGAACTCGGTCATGCCCTGGGAATGGAACACACCGACAACGGTTTGATGGAGGCAACGATTGGTGCCGGCGAGCGCCGCGCGGACGTGGCCGTCGACCAGTTCCTTTCCACCGGAGTCGGCCTTGCTTCATCGATGAACCTCAGTAATCCTTTCGATTTTGATTTCGACGACGGAACATCCGTTTCGGACTACTTGCGCAAGCTGATGCGTCCTCTCTCGCTGCGAAAGTCCGCAACGAAGACGCTTGAACCGGTATCCCTGTCCTGGCGGTCCAATCGGAACTGATGATTTCAATTCGAGAAGGCGGGCCAACTCTCCTTGACACTCTGAGGCGTGCTCTGATATCTCCGAAGGCCTATCGCTAAGCGCAAAAACACCGTACGGGTGGTTTTATCGATCGTGTATGCGAAATCGAAGTAACCTCGGGACGATTTCGTGACGTATTCATCCGTGGGTAAGATTCTGCGTTCGTTCGCAGGTGTTGTTTTTACGTTTTCAATAGGAGGGGACAATTAATGAAGATGAAGTTGCTCGTCGTTTTTGCACTCGTGCTTGTCATGGCGTCCGCCGGATACGCACAGACTGGCTTAGGCGGTAAATGGGTCACGGATCCGCCCGCAGCTCCCGCGGCTGCTCCTGCGGCGCCCCCGGCTGGTGGCGCTCCTGCAGCAGGTCCCGGCGGAGGCGGTGGTGGAGGCCGAGGTGGTGGGGGACGTGGTGGTGGCGCTGGTGCTCAGACGCGACTCGACTTCACGGTGGATGGCGCCAAACTTACCGGTTCCATGTTCGAAGGTGGCGCCGATCTTGAAATCAAGGAAGGCACAGTGACTGGCAAGCAGGCGAAGTGGTACACGATTCGCCCGCTCAATGGCCAGGACTTCCGCGTCAACTGGACTGCAGATCTTACCGATGACAACACCGTTACCTTAAATCGCGAATTCCCGAATGGAGTTCCAGGTCGTGGCGCACCCGCAGCCGGTGGTGCACCTGCGGCCGGTGCTGCGCCCCCGGCCGGTGGCGCTCCTGCTGCTGCAGCCGCGGCTCCTCCTGCCGGCGGAGCCCCCGCCGGTGGCGGTGGAGGCGGCGGTGGACGAGGTGGTGGTGGTGGCGGTGGTGGCCGAGGTGGGGGTGGCGGTGGTGCCATTGCCGCAGTCATCCTGCATCGCGCGAAGTAAAACCCCTCTCCCTCTGGGAGAGGGTGGCCCGTCAGCCCGAGGGCTGGCGGGCCGGGTGAGGGGATCGGGTCACGTACGTTTTGTTGATCTCGTCCCCTTTTCCATTTTCTCTGCGAAATAGTCATGCCGGACATTATTGCTTCCCATACCGTTCCTACCCGCTACTGGACCCTGCTCGATGACGGTCGTGTGCAATGCGATGTCTGTCCTCGCCTCTGCCGCCTCCACGAAGGCCAGCGGGGATTCTGCTTCGTGCGCGCACGAGAACACGACGCGATTGTCCTGACCACATACGGACGATCCAGCGGCTTTTGCGTCGATCCCGTCGAGAAGAAACCCCTGAATCATTTCCTGCCGGGTTCCGCCGTTCTTTCCTTCGGCACCGCAGGCTGCAATCTGGGTTGCCAGTTCTGCCAGAACTGGGACATCAGCAAGTCGCGCGAGATGGATACTCTGGCGTCGATGGCAACTCCGGAAAAAATTGCGCAAACGGCGAAACGCCTCGGTTGTGAAAGCATCGCGTTCACCTACAACGATCCGACGATCTTCATGGAATATGCCATCGATGTCGCGAAGGAGTGCAGAGAGCAGGGAATTCAAACCATCGCCGTGACCGCGGGATATATGTGCCCGGAGCCGCGCGCGGCGTTCTATCGCCATATCGATGCAGCCAATGTCGACTTGAAAGGGTTCACCGAAGAGTTCTATTCGAAGATCTGCGCCGGGCATCTGGACGCGGTTCTCGACACACTGCTGTACCTGCGGACTCAAACCAAAGTCTGGCTCGAAATCACGACGCTGTTGATCCCCGGGGAAAACGACAGCCCGAACGAAATTAACGCCATGACGCGCTGGATCGTCGAAAACCTGGGCGCGGATGTGCCATTGCATTTTTCGGCATTTCATCCCGACTTCAGGATGCTCGATACGCCGCGGACGCCTTTGTCCACGCTCACTCGCGCCCGCGAGATCGCCATGAACAACGGTCTGAACTACGTGTATACCGGCAATGTCACCGATCTGGAAGGCGGCGTGACACGCTGCGCCAACTGCAGGCGCGGAATCATCGCCCGCGACCGTTACGCGATCACAGGTTGGTACCTGAACGAGGCAGGGAACTGCCGGTTCTGTGATGCGCCATGCCCCGGAGTGTTTCATCCATCTCCCGGCGCATGGGGCAATCGCCGCCTTCCTGTCGATCTTGGGCAGCCAGGACTTGCATGAAGTGGCGGCGTCGGAAGATCACTGTGACGCACCTGCCGCCTTGTGCTATACACATCACGCAGAGTTCGGAACAACCAGGAGGAATCGTATGAGAAAACTGAAATTCATAGTGCCGATCGCCATCACGTGCCTTGTGGCCGCGATGGCGTTCGGTCAGGCAAAGGGAATCGCAGGCAAATGGGGAACGGCGGCAGCGCCAGGCGCCGGTGTTGTCATGCTGGATTTGAAAGTCGATGCAACCAACAAAGTGACCGGTTCAATCACAGAGTACGGAAATGCGCTGTGCGGCTCTCCGGACACCAATTTGAAAATTGACAGCGGAATGGTCGACGCAAAAGTGGTCACCTTCGTCACAACGCGTCCCAATCCCTGTCCCGAGGCAGGCGCAGCGCCGGCCAACCCGCCGGTCGGTGCTCAGATTACCTGGACCGGAACACTCGCCGATGACGACTCCCTGTCGGTCACGCGCGCGATTGGCGGCGGTGGTCGAGGTGGTGGCGGTGGCCGTGGTGGTGCGGGTGGCGGTGGTGGCCGAGGTGGTGGCGGCGGAGCTCCTGGTGGTGGAGCACCTCCTGCAGCTGGTGCTCCGGCAGCAGCAGCGGCGCCTCCGGCCGGTGCTGCTCCTGCCGCAGCTCCGGCTGGTGCACCTGCTGGTGGAGCTCCCGGTGGCGGAGGCGGTGGTGGCCGAGGTGGTGGCGGCGGCGGCCGAGGTGGTGGCGGCGGAGCCCTGGTCATGCACCGTATTCCGTAGATTCAACTTCCCGAGTGAGGCGCGGTGAAAGCCGCGCCTCACAATCCTGCATTTTGTCTTTGTCCATCCCCCCCGGCACGATTACTCTCCTAAACGAGGAGAGCATCATTGAGCACGAAGATCATTGCCGCACCTGACCCGAACCCGACAAAGCCGAAAACCAAATTGCCGCCAAACGCATGCGATGCCCATTGCCACATCTTCGGGCCCGGCAATAAATTTCCATATCATCCCGACCGCGCTTACACACCTCCCGATGCCGGCAAGGAAGCGCTGAAGAAGCTTCACGATTTCCTCGGCATCGAGCGCGCCGTCATCGTCCACGCCAGCTGTCACGGTGTGAATATGGACGCCACACTCGACGGCATCGCCACTTCCAACAATAAATATCGCGGCACCTCGATTGTTTCTCCCGACATTGCGGACAAGGAACTGCAACGCTACAACGCCGGCGGCATCCGGGCGGTGCGGTTCAATTTCGTGAAGCACCTCGAGAGCGTTCCCGAGCCTGGCACTGTCACGCGCATGGCCGATCGCATCAAGGACATGGGCTGGCATCTGGTGGTGCATCTGGATGCGGAGAATCTGGTGGAATTGTCTCCGCTGCTGCGCGGCCTGCCGATTCCCTTTGTGATCGATCACATGGCTCGCGTGAAGACCAATCTCGGTCTCGAACAGCCGGCGTTTCAGACGCTGCTGGATCTAATGAAGGATGAGAGATCGTGGGTGAAGGTGTCCGGACCCGAAAGGCTCTCGGTCGCAGGACCTCCGTTTACCGATGCGATCCCTTTTGCGCAGGCGCTGATTAAAGCTGCGCCCACGCGGATTCTCTGGGGCACGGATTTCCCGCATCCCAACGTGAAACACATGCCCAACGACGGACACCTGGTGGATCTTCTCGGAATGATGGCTCCGGATCCGGCAACCTTGAAGACCATCGTTGTGGATAATCCCACGCGGCTCTATTGGGCGAGCTGACCGGACGGCGAGCTCAGACGATTTCGTACCACGAGCTGCGTCCGCGGCCGAGCAGCTTAAGCCGCCCGGACTGAACCAGCTGCTTCAAGTGAAGCTTTAACGTATTCCGATTTGCCTTCGTCAGAGTCATCGCCGCGGTCAATGACATGCGGCCGTGCTGGCGTGCGAAATGCAGCAACTGCTCGTCGAGAACCGACAGGGAAGACATCAGCTTTTCCCGCTTGACCTTATCCGCCAGCGAGTTCTTCTGTTCGATCAGGCAGAGCAGAAAGAAACGCAGCCAGTCCATCAGGCGCGATTCGTCCTTGTCGAGCGTGCCCTGGGCACTGCGCAATCCGCGATAGTACTGTTCGCGATTCTCTTCAATGACGCGCTCCAGTGAACTGTAGGGCATGTACGTGTATCCCATGCGAAGCAGCGCCAGATTGGTGAGCACGCGCGCAAGTCTCCCGTTGCCATCCTGAAATGGATGGATCGCCAGATAGCGGACAATGAACACCGCGATGGTCAGCAGGGGATGGTGCCCGCTGCCGTCCAGCTCCCGGTTGGTCCAGGTCACCAGTTCCTGCATCAATCGCGGTGTGTCGAAGGGAGTGGAAGTTTCAAAAATGACGCCAACGCTTCTGCCCTTCGAGTCGAAGGCCTCGACGTTGTTGGTGACGGTTTTGTATCGCCCGCGATGATGCTCGTCCCGGCCGGAGAACTTCAGGAGCACGCCGTGAAGTTGCTTGATGTGGTTCTCATCCAGCGGGATCTCCCGCCAGGAATCGAACACCATTTTCGTGGCTTCCGCATAGCCGGCCACTTCCTCTTCGTCCCTCGAACGGAACGACCCGAGATCGAGATTCGAGAGAAGAATGTCCACTTCCCGATCGGTCAATCGGGCCCCTTCGATGCGGGTTGAAGCGCCGACGGATTCCACCGTCGCAATCCGGCGCAGAGTCGCCAGGCGATCCGGCGCCAGAGTTCCCAGGGCCTTCCACGCTCCCTTGAACTCGTCGATCTCACCGACGAGGCGGAGAACTTCAGGGGTAAGCATCAGGTTCTTAAATGGATCCAGCGGCATATCCGCAATCATACCCGAGAATACCCGAAGCGAGAATTGGGTATTTTCGGGTGGGTAGTTGGATATCGAAGGGATTAACTGTGGGAAAGCAGGAGAGACGAAGAATGTTTCTCTGGCGGGTGGGGAGCAGAACAGCTAGTAATTAGTGATGAAACATTCGCCTCCGCTGAACCACATTGGAGGCAGTATTAGCGCAGTACATCGGGATATACGGGGCTCTGTTCACTTGTTTCACCGTGAGATGCTTCGACTTGAATCGCAAATTCCTCTCGCCACATTCAAGCCAGGAATAGCCGCTCCGGAGACAGTAGACTTCTTCGAAAAGAAGAAACTTTCTCAGATGTACTCTCGTGCGGTACAGGTCTTCGCGTGTCTCGCGGTTGAGGCATTTGTGAACGCGTATGGGTATCTACGACTTGGAGAAGAGCACTTCGAGCAAACATTTAAGAAGAAGCGGGTAGGGATCTCGAAGAAGCTCAACTCAATACTTAGCGAAGTCATGGAAGATGTGGACAACAATCCCGAGATCGATCTGATCCTGAGAAAGCTTGCCGATCGCCGAAACCGCATTGTGCATCCCAAACCAGAAATGAAAGTTTTGCTTGAGGATGGAACGAAGCGGGAGACGACAAAACGTTTGGCACCGGTCGATCCTAAATCGGCTACTGCGGCGCTGGAAGAAATGGAAAGGTTCTTCAAGCTGTTTTCAGCAATTGACCCTGAAGCTGCGTTCGTTCTGGGTTGTGCTCCGTATCAACATCCAAAGTCGGAAGACTCATTTCACTGAAGTCCCTCTGCCGGTCCTCATCGTGCCGATCGAGCGGGCATACCAAGGAATCCCTTCCTTGCTCCGTAGGGGATTCGCCTAGATAATGACGAACGATTATTCGGTAGCTGTATGCAACGTGAAACATTTGCTGAATGTCTAATCTGACTCCGGAACAACTCGCTCGACAGCAGATCGATGCGCAGCTCATGGTGCGCGGATGGGTTGTGCAGGACTACAAGCTGTTCGATCCTTCTGCCGGTCGAGGTGTTGCGCTGCGTGAAGCTCCGCTGAAATCCGGCACGTGCGACTATCTTCTGCTCGTAGATCGCAAGGCCGTCGGCGTTATCGAGGCGAAGAAGGAGGGAACGCTGCTGTCGGGCGTCGCGGAGCAGTCCCGTCATTACGCCGAGAATCTGCCGGATTTTATCCAGGCCGCGGTGCAGGGCTCACTGCCGTTCCTCTAGGAATCCACCGGCGTTGAGACTTTGTTCCGGGATGAACGCGATCCAGCGCCACGATCCCGGCGTGTCTTTTCCTTTCATCGACCGGAAACCTGCACAGGAAAAACCCTGGACGAAGAAGCTCTGGATATACGATCTGCGCACGAACCTGCATTTCACTTTGAAGGAAAACACTCTAAAGCGAAGCGACCTCGACGACTTTGTCTCCTGCTACGCTGCGAAGAACAGGAACGAACGCAAAGAAAATGAACGATTCAAGTGCTTCACCTACGAAGAGCTGACGAAGCGCGACAAGGTGAACCTCGACATCTTCTGGTTGAAGGACGATGCGCTTGAAGAATCCGCAAATCTACCGGCACCCGATGTCATCGCCGCCGACATAACTGCAGATTTGGAAGCTGCGCTGGAGCAATTCGCAACCATTGCCGAGGATCTGAAGTAAATCGACTCACAAGGGACTTCGCTGGCGCCGGGAGTAGACCGCGCCCGCATCGCGGTGATAGAGTTGCCGCACTTATGCGGCGAAGCATACTTTTACTCGCATTGTTGTTGCTGGTCCCAACCGTACCCGCGTTCGCGCAGGTGGATTTTTCGGGAAGCTGGGTTCCCCTCTATCACGAAGACTCTCCCGAACGCCTACCCGGCCCGGAACTCGGCGATTACACCGAACTTCCCCTCAATGCCGCCGCACGCATGCGCGCGGATAGCTTTGAGGCGGCGCGGATCTCGGTCGAGCAGGAATACCAATGCCGGCCCCATGGCGCGGATTATTCCATGCGCGGCCTGGGCAACCTGCGTATCTGGACCGAAATCGATCAGGCATCGCAACGGCTCATCGCATTCCACACGCACATGCTCGCGTGGGACAGCGAGCGCACCATTTATATGGATGACCGGCAGCATCCTTCCGAACTCGCCGCCCACACGTGGCAGGGTTTCTCCACCGCGAAGTGGGAAGGCAACATGCTGACCATCACGACCACGCACCTGAAGGAGAACTACCTCCGGCGCAACGGCGTCCCGCGAAGCGACCGCGCGACGCTCACCGAGCACTGGACGCGGCATGGGGATTATCTAACCGTAGTGACCGTGATCGACGATCCGATTTTCCTGACCGAGCCTCTGGTACGGAGCGACAACTGGTATAACGATCCCGGCCAGCGTATCGGCGTTTTCGGCTGCGAGTATGCGCCGGAGATTCCGCGGCCCGAAGGCACGGTTCCTGCCTGGCTTCCAGGAACGAACGCCTATCTCCACGAATTCGCAGATTGGTATGGCCTGCCGTATGAAGCCACACGCGGCGGTGCGGAAACGCTGTATCCGGAGTATCGGGCCAAAATTCAGAATTACAAGCCACCGGAAATGTGCGTTCGATACTGTGGATGCATCCAGCTCACCGGAGCCGGTTGCAATATTCAAACTCCTGCGGCGCCGCCGCAGCCGGGACGCTGATGAAAGGGAAGCTCTTCGCGCTGGCGCTTTCCCTGGCGTTCGCTGCCGCAGCGCTCGCCGTTTCACCCCGGCCTCAAGCCGCCGGCAATTCGCCGATCGTCACTCTGCCGGTTCAAGGCAACGTGTACATGCTGGCGGGGCCGGGCGGGAATACCACCGTGCAGATCGGTGCGGATGGAGTTCTTGTCGTCGACACGCAAACGGATGCGATGGCGCCCAACGTCCTTGCGGCCATTCGCAAGCTGTCGGACAAACCGGTCCTGTGGGTCATCAATACCGATATTCATCCCGAACACACCGGCGGCAATGAAGCGTTGCCGCGCCTGGCCGCGACCGGTACCGGTCAGCGCGCGCGAATCATTGCCCACCAGAATGTGTTGAACCGGATGACCGCGTTGCCGGCGGCCTCGCGGCCCGCGCAGGCGCTGTGGCCCAACGACGAATATTTCCTGCCCTGGAAGGACTTCTCTTTTAATGGAGAGCCGGTGTTCGTCTATCACGTGGACGCCGCTCATACCGATGGCGACAGTATCGTGCTGTTCCGCCGCTCCGATGTCGTCAGTACCGGCGATATTTTCACGCCGGGTCATTATCCGGTGATCGACCTTCAAAACGGCGGCGGAATGCAGGGAGTCATCGACGGCCTCAACAAAATACTTCAGCTCACCGTGCCTCTGAAGTATCAGGAAGGCGGCACCTATGTGATTCCCGGCCGCGGGCGCATCTGCGATGAAGCCGATGTGGTCGAATACCGTGACATGATGACGATCGTTCGGGATCGCATACAGGACATGATCGAGAAGAAGATGACACTGCAGCAGGTAAAGGCTGCCAGGCCCACGATGGATTACGATCCGGAGTACGGCTCCAATACCGGGCCATGGACAACCGACATGTTCGTTGAGGCCGCCTTCAAGAGCCTCAGCGAAACAAAGAGCGACAGGTAGGAGGAATCGTCGTGAGACAAAAGCTATTTGCCCTGGTTCTATTGGCGATCCTGTTTTCGGGCGTTCGCGCCTACGCGCATCACTCGTTTGCGGCGGCCTATCTCGAAGACAAGACCATGAAGATCGAAGGGAAGATCGTGCTGCTGATCTTCCGCAATCCCCATTCCTTCGTTCACGTGGATGCGAAAGACGAGAACGGCAAGGTCCACACCTATGCTATTGAGTGGGGCGCTGCCAGTCAGTTGAACCTGACTGGAGGTAAGGAAGCGATCAAGCCGGGCGACCCGGTGGTCGTCATCGGCAATCCTGGGAGGAATCCGGCCGATCATGCGATGCGCATGATTCACATCACGCGGACTTCCGATGGCTGGGAGTGGGGCGGGACTTTCCAATAGAACTGTGATGACGCGTCGAACTTCAATCGTATCGGTTGTCTCCGCCTTGCTGATCCTGACGTGCGCGCCCATGCAAGCCCAGCAGGGACGCGGTGGTGCGCCGCCCGCAACGCCGGCGACTGCGAAGGCTGCGGCGCCGGTGGACTTCACTGGTTACTGGGTTTCTGTCGTCTCCGAAGACTGGCGGTGGCGCATGGTCACGCCGGCACGAGGAGATTTCGCGAGCATTCCTCTGACTCCCGAAGGCCGCCGCGTCGGTGAAGCATGGGATCCGGCGAAAGACGAGGCCGCGGGCAATGCATGCAAGGCCTATGGCGCCGCTGCAATCATGCGTGTGCCGGGTCATCTGCACATCACCTGGCAGGACGACGCCACGCTGAAGATTGAAACCGACGAAGGGACCCAAACTCGCCTGCTGCATTTTGGCGGTACGCCGCTGGCGGGCGCCCCGGCCAGCTGGCAGGGATACTCGGCAGCGCAGTGGGAGAAACCGGTGCGGGGAACGGGCACGCCGACCGCCGGACTGGGCGCCGTGAGGCAGGGAACGCAGGGACGCTCGCTCGAGGTCGTGACGACGCAGCTTCGCGCAGGCTATCTGCGCAGGAATGGCGCGCCATACAGCGCCAATGCGGTCGTGAAAGAGTTCTTCGACCTGTCGAAGGAAGCCAACGGCGATACGTGGTTCGTAGTGACTACCATCGTCGAAGATCCTCAGTACTTGACCGAACCTTTCGTCACCAGCACCAACTTCAAGAAGCAAGCCGACGCCCGGGACTGGAAGCCGAACGCTTGTTCCGCGAAATAACAAAATAGTTGTAGGGGCGGTCGATGAGCGGAGCGAATGCAAGCCCGCGCGAAGCGTGAGCGCGACAGCGCGAAACCTTGGGGAATTTCGCGCAGCCAACAAGAAATGACCGCGCACAAACCTGACTCAGCAGTGATGTCTAGTTGATGGATATTGCGCGAGCATAGTCCGCGCCTACAGTGCGGATGCGCTTCGCGCGATATTTAACCCATCCATCTCCCCGCAAACCGCAATAGAATATCCCCATCACTTCGAAAGGGGACTCGTTATGAAACGCCTGGGATTCATGCTCAGCGCTGCGGCATTGCTGGTCGCCGGCTGGACAATATTCGGAAGTGCTGCCGGCCGTTTTGATGTGAAGCTTACCCTCGACAAACAAATGGTTCACGTTTTGAACCGGATGACGTTTGGACCGCGTCCCGCTGATCTGGCCGAAGTTCGGCGTCTGGGCGTGGATAAATGGATCGATCAGCAGCTGCATCCGGACCGCATTCCACAGAATCCGGCACTCGAGGCGAAACTCAAACCTCTGGAAAGCCTTCAGCTGGCAATGTGGCAGATCATGGACAAATACAATGCGCCTCCGATAGGAGCGTTACCGCCGATGGTCTCGCCGTTGTCCACTCTGCCTCCTTTGCAGGTGAGCAAACTGACCAATGGCGGTTCGGTCGAGGAAAAGAAGGCGGTACTTGCGTCACTGGATCCGGACACCCGTCGGCGATTGCTGGCAACCGCTCCACCGCAAATGATGGAAGGTCTTCCCGACGAACTGCAGCAGGAAGCAATCAAAGCAAGGCAGGCCGAACAGGAAGCCCGCCAGATGGAAATGCGGCGCCTCATGCCGCCACTGAACGAATTGATCACCCCCGAACAGATGCGCCTGGCGCGGCAGGGCAACCCCGCCGATAAACTCGCTCTCATGGATTCGTTTGAACCGGCAAAACGACAGCAGGTTGTCCGCGCTCTTGGACCGCAGGCGTTTCAGGATGTTCCGGAGTTGCGTCGTGAAGCCATGCTGCTGACCCAGCCGCAGCAGCTGGTCAATTCCGAGTTGATCGAAAACAAACTCAATCGCGCGATTTACTCCAACCGACAGCTCGAGGAAGTGCTGGTTGATTTCTGGATGAATCACTTCAATGTGTTCAACGGTAAGGGACAGGACCGCGTTCTGCTGACCAGCTATGAACGCGATGCAATCCGTCCCAACGTGTTCGGCCATTTCAAGGACCTGCTCCTGGCAACGGCAAAACATCCCGCGATGCTCTTCTATCTCGATAACTGGCAGTCTCAGGCGCCGCGCGACGATTTGCCCGTGCCGGTGGGACCCAACGGTGCGCCCGTACGCCGGCCCGGTCTCAACGAGAACTATGGCCGCGAGTTGATGGAACTGCACACGATGGGAGTCAACGGAGGATACACGCAGCAGGACGTGATTGCCGTCGCCCGCGCCTTTACCGGATGGTCCATCTACGACCCGAACAAGTACGGTGAGTATCAATTCAACCCCGCCGTCCATGATCGAAAGGAAAAGATTGTTCTCGGCCACACGCTTCCGCCGGGACGCGCGGAGCAGGATGGATTGGATGTCATCGATATCCTCGCCCATCATCCGTCGACGGCGAAGTTCATTTCGCGAGAGCTCGCGCAACGATTTGTGGCGGACGATCCGCCGCAGGCGTTGGTCGACCGCATGGCCGAGACGTTCACGAAAACCGATGGCGACCTGCGTGCCGTGATGCAGACCATGTTCACTTCCGTTGAGTTCTCTTCCGAAGGCGCGTGGCAGGCCAAGTTGAAATCGCCGCTGGAGATGGTCGTCAGCGCCGTACGCTCACTCAACGCGGATACCACAGACGTGTTTGCTCTGGCCCAGCGCATTGCGGATCTCGGCGAGCCGCTCTATGGTCATGTGGAGCCGACCGGCTATCCGAACACCGGAGAAAGCTGGACCAACACCGCGGGCATCCTTGGCAGAATCAATTTCGCCTCTGCTCTCGCATCCGGGCAGGTTCCCGGTGTGAAGGTGGACGTGAGCCGGTTCAACTTCAAACCACCGGCTTCGGTTGCCGGAGATCTGCTCGGCTATGCGCCATCCGCTTCGATGCTGTCTTCAATGGAAAAGGGTATTGAAGGCAAGGAGGCGACGCCGTCCATGTTGACCGGCGTCGTTCTCAGTTCACCGGAGTTCCAAAGGAGGTAATTATGCTTACTCGACGTTATTTCCTTCGCTCATCTGCAATCGCTGTGGCCGGAATGGGTGCGGCGCCCGCGTGGATCCTGCGCGCCGCAGCGCCCCAGACCAGGAAACAGAAAATCCTGATTTCAATTTTTCAGCGCGGCGCCGCCGATGGTTTGAACATCGTGGTACCGCATTTTGAAAAACGCTATTACGATTTGCGCCCCGCCATCGCCGTGCCTGCTCCGGGCAAACCAAACGGCGCGATCGACCTGGATGGGCGATTCAGTCTGCATCCGGCGTTGCAGCAACTGAAACCGCTTTGGGACAGTGGCCAGCTGGCGATTGTCGAAGCCACCGGTTCGCCGGATCCCAATCGTTCGCACTTCGAAGCCCAGGACCAGATGGAGTCCGGCACGCCCGGAAAGACAACCGACGACGGTTGGATGAATCGCGCTCTTCCTCGAGCTAATGCGTCGACGTCTCCAGTCCGCGCCATTGCGATCGGCGCCAAGATGCCGCGAACGCTGCGCGGCAACTGCAATGCCGTCGCCGTCAGCGACCTTCAGCAGTTTCAAGTGGGCAACGCTCCCGCTGCCGGCATCCTCGAAAGCATGTACGCCTCCAGCTCCGATGCGCAGCTGGGGTCGCAGGGAAAAGAAACCTTCGAAGCGCTGAAGCTGATCGCTTCCATCAACAAGACTCCGTACCAACCCGTCAATGGCGCTCAATACATCGGCGAGTTTGGCAATGCGCTCCGGCAAATCGCCCGGCTCATCAAGGCCGATGCCGGCGTGGAAGCCGCGTTTGCGGAAATCGGTGGTTGGGATCACCACAGCAACGAGCCGGGCCAGCTGCCGGGGTTGCTCAATCAGTTCGGAAATTCGCTGGCCGCATTTACGCGGGACATGGGCGATCGCATGCAAGACATTGCGCTGGTAACGATGTCGGAGTTCGGACGCACGGCAGCCGAAGACGGAAACAACGGCACCGATCACGGACACGGCAGCGTCATGTTCGTTCTCGGTGGGCCCGTCCACGGCGGGAAGGTTTACGGACAATGGCCAGGGTTGCAACCCGAACAGCTTTTCGAGAAGCGCGACCTGGCTGTCACCACCGATTATCGCGCCGTACTCGGAGAGCTGGTCCGTGACCATCTCGGCCAAAGCATCGAACCGGTTTTCCCCGGATTCAAACCGGGAAACCCGCTGGGGCTCCTGAAGACCTGATGGCAACGAACTGCCCGGGCTGCTCCGCCGAAATGACATCCATGACGCTCGATGCGCACCTGAGTTCTCCCATGGTCATCGATCTCTGCGCGGCATGCCAGGCGTTGTGGTTCGACAAGTACGAAAGCCTGAAGCTCTCGCCATCTTCAACATTGAAGCTGATGAAATTCATCGGCGAGCATTCCAGATCGATCGCAACTCCGCCTTCGAATACAGCGAAGTGCCCCAGGTGTTCATCGACGCTGTTGCAGACTCACGATATGCAGCGCAGCACGCGGTTCACCTACTGGCGCTGCGGCAACGATCACGGGAAATTCATCCGCTTCTTCGAGTTTCTGAAAGAAAAGAATTTCGTTCGACCGCTCACTACAGAGCAGATTGCCGAGCTTCGGCAGAATGTTCAGATCTTGAATTGTTCCGGCTGCGGCGCGCCGATCGATCTGGCAGCATCGTCGGTGTGCTCGCATTGCGGCTCTCCCGTTTCGATGCTGGACATGAATCAGCCGCAGAAGATGCTGGCCGAACTCCAGAAAGCGGCCGAGCCCAGGCCGGTCGATCCCGCGCTGCCGTACGAGCTGGCAATGGCCAAACGCGATATGGAAAGATCGTTCGGACCGGACGTGTCGGGGAGCCAATGGTGGAGCGATACGTCGTCCTCCGGGCTTGTCCACGCCGGCCTGACTGCCGTTGCAAAATGGCTGAGCGATTCGGGGATTTAACCAAACACCGCGCCTACAGCTGTGCGGTTGCGCCTCGCGCAGTTTATTTATTGCTCAGCGACGCCACAATAATCAGCGCGATGAGAATCGCCACGGCCAGCAGCGCGATCTTGATCCAGCTCCACGGCCGGCCGCCGGAGATCCTTCCAGTAATTCCATTGACCACGACTTGAAACGTATCGCCTCCGAACGTATAGGTCAGCAGCCACACGGGAACCAGGATGTGTTTAAACCGCTGGTCCGAAAATGTCGCCTGAACCTGCAGATTCCGGTATGTATTTCCCGGCACCTGTCCGCCGCAGAGGTTGCGTAACTCCGCCTCCATTTGTTGTCTCGACAAATTCGCTGCGGCGATCAGGTCGATTTGATAGCGCTCGACGGTCCATCCGGCAAGATACCCGGGGTCGTAGGGAATGAGTCCGCCGGTTGGGAACGGTTCCGCGCCGCGCAGCCATTTTTCATTCACGCCCTTTGAAGCCGGCACGAGCTGATCGTCAAAGAAGTGCGAGAGTTCACCGGCCGACCTTTCCCAGCGGATCTGAACGACCGGTTTCTTGTTCACATAGATGGTGTAGTAATAACCGGATTCGGCGGTCCAGACGGCGTGGGTATTCGCGTCGAAGGTCCAGTACGGCAGATAGATTCCTTTGACGGTGTCCGTCAGTGCTTTCGAGCCAAGGGCGTTGGGCGCGAACCACAGATTCCCATACCAGGAACGAATCAGTTCCCGCACCTGCGTTTCGGAAACCTTCATGGGCAGGAGCGATTCCGGACGGAAGGGATCCTTGACCTCTTCGTAGGGAACCAGCTGAGTCGATCCGCAGAAATCGCAACGTTGCCCAATTTTGCCGGCATCGAACACCGATATGGCTTTGCAGCTCTGGCAGCGAACCGAGGTCTTCTCCGACTTCCAGCCGCGTGCCTCGTCGGGAATGTTTCGAAGTGCGGCCACCAGATCGTGTTCGACGATCCTGGTGTCATCGCCGCGAGTCTGCAGCGTCGCGGGCGATTCCGTCGCGCAGAACGGACAGATCAGTGCCTGCTTTGCGGGATTCCAGTTCGCTTCGCCGCCGCATGCGGGACAGTGAAACTTTTCACGGGCTTTTGCGACTCCGTCCGAATCCGTCATCGACCGGGCCTCATGACTGCAGGAACTGTGCCAGCTGAGCCCGCGTGATGCGCCATTGCGTCCCGATGCGTTTGCCCTTCAAGTCGCCCTTCTCGAGACTGGCGAGAACATCCGCTTCGGAAACACCGAGAGTCTGCGCGGCTTCCGCCGGGCTCAAAGTTTCCGGCACACCGCCGGGCGCCGACGGCGCGGCGGCCGGGGGAGTGGACTGCGCCGTAATGCCGCCGGTCTGATTCATCATCTGCTGTGCGATCGACATGCCGACCGCCATTTCGGCTCCGATGCCACCGGCGCCGGCTCCTCCCTTTTCGAGTCCTTGCGCCATTTGAAACTTCACGTAATCGTTGAGATTTCCCACCGCGGCCATGCTGGAACGCTTATCGATGCCTTGCTCCACTTCAGGCGGCACGGAAACGTTTTCAACGACGAAGGTATCCATTATCAGACCGTATTTCTCTTTGAGCGCAGGGTTGATCAACGGAAGCAGCGCTTCGCCGAGTTCACTGTAACGCGTCGCAAGATCGAGAGCCGGCACCTTGCTTTCGGCGAGGGCTTCGCTGAAGACGCTGACGATGCGGGAGCGCATGACATCGGCGAATTCTTCCAGACGGAAATGATCGTCGGTGCCGGCAACTTCCTTGAGGAATCGCGGGACGTCGACGATGTGGAAATCATAAGTTCCAAATGCGCGCAGCCGGACGATGCCAAAATCCTGGTCCCGCATCATGACCGGATTGGAAGTGCCCCACTTGTTTCCGGTGAACAGTCGCGTGCTGACGAAGTAAACGTCGGCTTTGAATGGCGATTCGAAGCCATATTTCCAACCTTTCAAAGTCGTCAGGATCGGAATGTTGTCGGTGGTCAGCGTGTACTTTCCCGGAGCGTACAGGTCTCCGTACTGGCCAAGGTAAACGAACTGCACATTCTGAGACTCGCGAACGATGAGCTGGGCGCCCCGTTTGATCTCCTTGTCCATGTCGGGAAATCGAAACGACAGCGTGTCGCGCGAATCATCGGTCCATTCGATGATCTCGATCAGCTGTCCCTTAATGAAATCCATCAAACCCATGCGGACCTCCTTGTGAATCTCAACTTTGAAAAGTCCTACCCGCGTCGCAGCATCGCCGTCAGCTGACGCTCCTCGCCGAAAGGATCGTTCACCACTCTGCACTCATTATTCAGGATCAGCGTCGCGCGCTTTGTCGCATCGAATGTCGGCCACGACGGCAACCCTTTGTGATTCGGATTGCCGCTTCGTGCAAAGCTGGTCCATGCGGCGCTCATCTTGTCCTGAAGCGCGTAACGGTCCTTGCCGTCTCCAGTCATTCCTTTAGCCTCGTCCACATTCTCCATCGCGAAAGGAATATCCAGCGTGTGAAACGCCTTCAGCTTGCCGCCACTGACGGGGGACTGCCATCTGAAGTGATACATGAACACCGGAGCACTCTGCATCGACTTGCGCTCGGCTTCCGTTACCACCGGCAGACGGAAATTGTCGGATGCAAGAATCAGGTTGTAGTCGAGATTCGTCAAACCCGGGCGGCCTTTCTTGTACGCAACGATGGCCTTGTCGGCTCCGGCGTCATCGGTCTTCAGCGCCGCCTTGAAGGACTCATGAAGTGCCGCGTCATTCAGCGCGTCGTATTTCGTGGTGGGGAAGAACGTCACTTCATACTCCGTCGTGCCAATGAGGACGGGAATGTTTGCGGACAACGCCGGCGCCGTCGGATCGAATGGTCCGTCGATCAGAGTCTTGCCATCCAATACCGGACTGAAACCTCCAGCCCCCGGTGCCGTCGCCGCGGAAATCAATTGGGCCATCGGCATCGCCTGCAGTTCATCGACGTTCTTCGCTCCCGCGCGCGTCATGAATGCCTCGGCGGAGCGTGCCGCGGCCTCCACGGTCAGGCCTTTGAGGTTGGATCCGCTTTGCAGAATGGCGCGATGGAACAAACCCTTCGCCGAAGGCATGGCCATCAGTGTACTGACTTTTCCCGCGCCGCCGGACTGCCCGAAGATGGTGACATTGCCCGGGTCGCCGCCGAATTTTGCGATGTTGTCTTTCACCCAGTTCAACGCGGTGATGATGTCGGTCATTCCGAGGTTGCTCGAATTCGAATACTTCGGCCCTCCGATTCCCGCCAGATAAACATAGCCGAACGCATTCACCCGGTGGTTGAGGGTGACAACAACGACGTCGCGTTTGCGCGCGAGGTTGGCGCCGTCGTACATGGTGTAGCAACCGTTGCCGCTGGCGAAGCCGCCGCCGTGCAGCCATATCATCACGGGCCGCCTGCCGCTGAGGCTGTTGGTCCAGACGTTGAGGGCGAGGCAGTCTTCACCGACCGTGAGCTTCGGAATTGTGGTGGCGACTTCCGGTATTTCGGTGTGCGGACCCTGAGGCGCTTCCTGCCCCCATTCCATCGTGTCCTTGATGCCGGTCCACGGAGCAGTTTTGACTGCCGGCATGAATCGATTGGCGCCCGCAGTAGACGCTCCGTAACGAATTCCCTTAAAGGCGTTGACCTTGTTGACGACCAGCCCGCGAATCTTGCCGGCCGTGGTTTCAACCACGGCTCCCGGTGTGGTCTGCGCAAAACCGGTGCGGCTCGATGTGATGATCAAACCACCCGCGGCAGCGCCGAGAAATGTCCGTCGATCGATTTTCAAGTAATTCATGAATTGCCCCCTGGTCGTTGGAATCCGCGGCATTATACCAGCACATTTTCCATTCGGCCTTCGGTCGGAATGAAACGTTTTCGATGAAAGCGACACTATCGGAAGAGAACTCAGAACAGGAAGGCATATCCATGGCTAAGAAAACAATTCGGCGGAACGACAATGTTGTCGAGCTGGAGCCTCGCCAGAACGAGATTCTGGAGTACAAGCTGGCAATTTCCGGCGCCGGCGCGAATTTCGCGTGGGCGGGTCCGGGTGGAACGATACTCACCCACGAGAATTTCAAATCGGCGGACACTCTGGTCTGGCACCTGAAATCCCAGGAGCTGCCCGACGGGCGAGTGGAAGTCACGGTTCCCCAGAATCCAGCGTACCGTCGTGTTGAAAACCGGTTTGCAACCCCCCGATTCCAGCTGGAACTGGCCTTCGTGACGGCGGTGAAGTACACGCTGACAGTGCGGAGGTTGACATCCGCCGGTGCCGAGACCGCGCTGCCGACCGATCTGGATTACGCCATGGAAAAACCCGACGAGTCCGTCCCTGAAGGTTTGTTTGTCGGATTGGGGAGGGCGTGATGAGGAAATGGAGATTCCACATCCCTCTGCTCGCTCTGTTGTGCATCTGTTTCGCCGCCGACGCAAGAGCGGACGATTTTGATACCTGGTTCGATGGCCAGGTTGTCGCTCTCCTGAAAGCAAATGCCGCAAAGTCGAAATCGGCTCAAAGTGAAACCGTATCCGTCGATCGCGGTTCGACCACTTTCGTGGACCAGACCTCCGGCGGAGACCTGGTCACCTCGGCGTTCAATCTGTTTCCCGTCAATGGCGATAAGACTTCCCAGGGCGGGTCGGGGGCGGTGTCGGCGTCCGCTTATGCGATTTTTGCGCTGGCGACTTCGCAGGACGCCTTGAAGCCGAGCGTGTACAACAGTCATGTTGGATTGCGGAAAGTGTTTCTCACGGTCGGACGCGAAGCGACGGAGGGCAGTGGGACTGCCAACGGATCTCAGGGCGTCGTGTATGGCGTCAAATTCCTGCCGGTCAACCAGAGGGATGCAACGAGTATCGCCAAACATTCCGGTGGCGAGTTGGCCGCAGTTCTGGGGAAACTCGCTTCGAGTCGACAGGACATGACTCAAAAACTGGTCGACATTCTTTATGACGCTTCCGATAAGACGGCTCGATCTCGGGCACTATTCATCGCAAGCTTGAATACGGTGAGTGCGATTGACAACGCGGTTTCGCGATTGAAGCCGGCCGATGCCGCCAAGGTGGCGAAGATTGTCAAGGAATATGCCGAAAGCGTTTCCACCGGCAGCAATGAATTGAAATCGCTGGTGGGCCGGCTGAAGCGCAGCCCGCAGTTCGCCGTGGACTTCCAGACGACACAACGCAAGGGGACGTCGCCCGATGCGTATCGAGTCCAGTTGATCTACGACAAGGGTCTCGGAGAGAATTTTTCGCTGACGTTGAACGGCAGCTACGACTACTCCAACAGCGCCGCTGTTGGCGCAGACATTCGCGGCGGCCGCGCGGCCATCGATTTGAAATATAACATCACGCAAGTTTCGGAAACGAGCCTGCGGACGCCAATACAGTTTTCACTCAGCGGAGAAGCCACCCGCATGCAGGATAAAAGAAAGTATCGCGGCCAGGTGCACTTGGTGATTCCGCTCGCCGCTGGTATCAACCTGCCGCTCACCTACGGTTACGGAAATCCGCCGGATGTGAACAGCACCGGAAAGTCCGCTTTCGGGAAATTCGGACTGGCTTTCGATTTTGCAAAGATTGTGGAGTCACTCCGCCTGGTGCAGTGACGGGGGAACCGCGCGGGTCATGAGCGCTGTGGTCGTCCACCAATCATCACGCCGGCGACTCCGATGAACGGCAGGAGCAATGCGAACCAGACGGGCTCTCTGCCATTCATCATGGCCTCGAGGTTGGGGACGTCGCCGGTTCGGACTGCCAGTGGTGCTTTGGAGGCCATGACAACGGGAATCGTGTTCAATCCTCCGAGTATCACGACCAGTACGACGAGTGCCCAAACGGCTCCTTTGCCCTTAGCGATCGCCGCACAAACCATGCCGCCGGCAATGGCCGAAACCAGGCTGAAGAGAATCATCACCGCCAGCCACATCGAAGTGACTTCGTAGGTGCCCGGAAGGAAGACTTTTTCTGCGCCCATACCCAGGTATGACCCGGTGAGCGTGGCGAAGACGATCACGAACATCACGGCATAACCAACAATGACAGCGCCTGCAGCTCTCAACATGTGTGCTCCTTTTGCGGGGAATTGCGCGGCATCATATGAAACTCGGGATGGGGAGATCAAATAGAACGTGGATAATAGGTTCGGTTGGAAAACATGAGTGAGAAATGGGGTGTGGAAAATTCCCCTCCTGAGTCAGGAGGGGTGGCGCGAAGCGCCGGGGTGGTTCCAAAGCGCTAACCTGGAGTATGGTTCCGATTGGAACCACCCCTCGCGGGATGCGCTTCGCGATCCCGCTGCCCTCCTGAGTCAGGAGGGCAATATCCTCGCATTCGAATTCACTCCAGTTTTCTACCGAGTTGCAATCGGCTGCTGCGGCTGGACGCTGGTCCAGACCCAGCCGTCGGATGGCCGGCGGATTTCCTTCATCAGCGATATATGGTGGTCGGTGCGATCTTTCATGGGGCTTCCGCTGGCGACGACCACATCGCCAACATGTAATGTGTAAGCGGTAAAACTACTCTGCACCATCGACCTCATCGCAGGGAACTCGGCAGTGTACTCGACGTCTTTCGCCTTGATGACTACCGTGACATGAGGGTTGACGAAGTAAATCTTCTCGACCGTGCCTTCAACGGACACCGTGGTGGTAGTTTCATAGGCGCTGTAGGAATGGTGGGCATAAGCCGAACCGGCAAACATCAGCGCTACAATTGCCAATACCAACATTGAAGTTCGTTTCGTCATGGGATCCTCCTCGTATGTTTCGAGCCGGATCACACCCTACAGCCGGTTCCCGCCGCAGGTCATCTTAATTGTTCCTTAAAAAGAACCTGAAAGCCGGAACGCCCGGCTTGTTTGCCGCATTTCATGGGGAATCATTATAATCAGCCGCATGAATTCCATATTGATGGTGCTGTTGGCCGTTGGCCAGACACCGTATGCCTCTTCCACTTCCAGCGCCGGCAGTTTCCCTCTGGTTCAGGGTCAGACAACAGCGACGCTCTATGTCGATTCCGCCGAGTGGCCCGGAGTGGTTCGCGCCGTGGGAGACCTCCAGGCCGACGTGGAACGCGTCACGAACCGGAAGCCGGCGATCGCCGGAGACAACAAAGGCCTCGCGCGCAACATGGTGATCGTGGGGACCGTTGGAAAGAGCCCGACCATCGACCAGCTCATTCGCTCAAAGAAAATCGATGCGAGTTCGATCACTGGAAAATGGGAATCGTTTTTCCTGCAGACCGTTACCGATCCGCTGCCGGGTGTTTCCAGTGCGCTTGTCATTGCAGGCAGCGACAAGCGCGGCACGATTTATGGAATCTACGATCTGTCCGAGCAAATCGGCGTTTCTCCGTGGTACTGGTGGAGCGACGTCACTCCCGAACACAAGGACGCGCTCTTCATCACAGCCGGCAAGTACTCGCAGGGAGAACCCAGCGTCAAATACCGCGGCATTTTCTTCAACGATGAGAAACCGGACCTTGACTATTGGGTTCGGGGAAAATTCGGCGAGCACCCCACGCCTGGCGGCGGCACGGGAACTGTCGCCAACTTCAACAGCAAGTTTTACAGCAAGGTGTTCGAGCTGATTCTTCGCTTGAAGGGCAACTATCTCTGGCCCGCCATGTGGAACAACGCGTTTGCGGAAGACGATCCCGACAATCCGCGGCTCGCCGACGAATACGGCATCGTGATGGGCACATCGCACCAGGAGCCGATGATGCGCGCTCAGAAGGAATGGGACTGGCACCTGCGCGCGAAGTACGGGAACTGGAACTACGCCACGACCGCCGAGATTCTCGGCACCTTCTGGCGCGAAGGCGTCCGGCAGCGAAAGGACTTCGAAAATATTTACACCATCGGCCTTCGCGGCGAAAACGATACGGCCATGGTGCAGGGTCAGGCACAGAGCATCGCGCTGCTGCAGACCATCGTGGATGAGCAGCGGAAGATGCTGGCTCAGGAAGTGAATCCGGATGTGACGAAGGTGCCACAGGTGTGGGCTCTCTATAAAGAGGTCCAGAACTACTACGAAAGCGGACTGCGTGTACCCGACGATGTGACGCTCCTCTGGGCCGAAGACAACTGGGGAGACGTGCGCCGCTTGCCAACCGCCGAAGAACGCAAGCGGGCGGGCGGCGCGGGTGTGTACTACCACTTCGATTATCACGGCGGCCCGCGCAGCTATCAGTGGGTGAACACGAGTCCGATTGCGAAGATCTGGGATCAGATGAGCCTGGCGAAGCAGTACGGCGCGGATCGCATCTGGATCGTCAACGTCGGTCACTTCAAGGGATACGAACTGCCCACCGAGTACTTTCTCGATCTGGCCTGGAACACAGCCAAGTGGACCAACGAGAATATCAACGAATACACGCGGCTCTGGGCCGCGCGCGAATTTGGGGCGCCGTACGCGGCGGACATTGCGGATATCCTCGCGAAGTACACAAAGTTCAATGGGCGGCGTAAACCGGAACTCGTCGACGCGAGCACCTACAGCCTCGTGAACTTCCAGGAAGCGGAAACGGTGGTGGCCGATTTCAATGCGATTACCGCAAAGGCGCAGGCTGTTTTCGACAAGCTGCCAAAGGAAAAGAAAGACGCGTTCTATCAGCTGGTCCTGTTTCCGACGAAGGCTTCCGCCAACTTGAATGAAATGTATGTCGCGGCGGCGAAGAATGCTTTATACGCAATGCAGGGCCGAGCGAGTGCGAATGACTACGCGGAGAGGACGCGCGCGCTATACAAGGTCGACGCGGATCTGATGACGTATTTCAACAAGACCTTCGCGGATGGGAAGTGGGACCACTTCATGGATCAGTCGCACATCGGATACACGAGCTGGCAGGATCCGCCCGCGAATACGATGAATGCGATCCGGTTGAGTTCGGTCACTGTTCCGGTGGCCGCTGCGATGGGCGTCGCCGTGGACGGCTCTACTGCCGCGTGGCCGGGCGCAGTGGGGGATCCGGTGCTGCCGCGGTTCGATGCGCTGAACCAGCAAAAATATTTCATCGATGTGTTCAACAAAGGACAGACGCCGTATGACTTCACGGCGACGGTGAACGCACCGTGGATTGTGTTGAGCCAGTCGAACGGAACCGTGACGAAGGACAATCGATTGTGGGTGAGCATCGACTGGGCTAAGGCGCCGAAAGGCACCGCGAAGGGTTCGGTGAACATCGCGGGAGCGAGCGGAACAGTAATCGTGAAGATTGATGCACTCAACCCGGCAGAAGTGACGCGGACTTCGTTGCAGGGATTTGCAGAGAACGCCGGAGTCATTTCCATCGAACCCGAGCACTTCTCGAAGAAGACAGACGCTGGAACAAATCGCTGGATCAAGGTAGAGGATTACGGCAGGACTCTTTCCGGTATGCGGGCGAATTCCGTGGTGGATGCGCCGACCGTGATTCCTGGAAAAGATTCGCCGAGCCTCGAGTACCGGATGTATGTTTTCTCGCCGGGCGCGGTGACCACGAATCTGGTCCTGTCTCCGACATTGAATTTTCAGCCGGGCAGGGGATTGCGTCTTGCCGTGTCCTTCGACGATCAGGCGCCGCAGATCATCACGGCAGTTCCGGAAAACTTCAGTGCTCAGAATGGAAATGCGGATTGGGAAAGAACCGTTCGCGATAACGCGCGCACCGTCTCGGTTTCAAGCACGCTCGCAACGGCGGGCTACCACACGCTCAAAGTGTGGATGGTCGACCCGGCAGTCCTGGTCCAGAAGATTCTCGTCAACACCAGTGCGGCGAAACCGGCTCCAAGCTATCTCGGCCCCCCGGAAACCTTCCACAGATGACGATGTGAAAGAAATGGGGACTGGAGCCGAAATCGAAACGTCACCATCGAATTTGCGGATCGTTTAACGATTTCGGGGCCTGTCCCCATTTCTTTCACGCCGTCATGCGCCGCGCCCAAAGTTAAGGGTCTTTACCTCGGCGCCTGCAATTCCGCGTTCGGCTGATAGTTGTGCAGCATGTCCGGATATCCATTCATCGCGAGTCGCGTGGACGGTCCCGTGCCCGCGTGGTGCGCGCGGTGCCAGGTCTGCTTCGGCGCATACACAACGTCGCCCTGGTCGGCGACAAACGTCGGAATCCCGCTGATCTTGTACTCAATCTGGCCTTCGAGAATCATCCAGAACTCGCCGGACACTTCATGGAAATGCCCATTGTCGAGAGGATTGTCGCGGTCCGCCTGCCGCCCTCGAATGATGTTCGCAAACGCACGAGCGTCCACTACAAACCGCGTCTGTTGAAAGCTGTTATTCGCGACCAGCTGATTGAAATCCAGGAACGGCTTGTTGACCGCGTCGTACTTGCCTTTGCCGGAAACCCTCACCTTCACGAAGTTGATTCCATCCACCGGCGTCGGCGTGACGTCGATCGGATACATGGTCATCGCGTTGGCGACATTCACTTCCAGGCGAAGGGACGGCTTATCCCCGACAGTTTCCATGCTGTAAATGTTGCGGTACGGAACCTGAACCATCCAGCCCTTCGATGCGACGAACGGTTCCTGTCCCTCGATGGTGACGCGCATCTGTCCGTCCTGAACGATCCACCACACCGGATTGTCGGGATGGAACTGTCGCGGAGTCTTCGCGCCGGGCGCCAGCGAAATGTAATCCGCGTGCAGCAGTTCGTCGCTCACCACGGTCTGCGTCCAGTTGGCCTGACCCTTGTGATCGGCCAGAAGCTGGGTCAGCTTCCAGATGGGCTTGTTCGGCGCCTTCCACCCGGTCGGCGTATTCGGCACCGGCGCCCACGCGAGCGTCTCCTGTTGTCCCTGGCCGTGAATGACGGCGCGCTGGCCGGGCAGCAGCGAAAGTAATCCCAGTGCCGCAACGGCGGTGAATGCAAAGTATCGAAGGTATCGCATGTCGAGTTTGGCTCCTTATCTTCGGGTCCTTGTGGGCCCTTGGGGCGATGTGCGGATAACCATATCGCAGGGTGCATTGAAATGTCTATTTGGGGTTACAATGCCGGGCATGAAACGACTATCGGTCATCTCACTGCTCTTTCTACTCGCGTCTGTCATGGTGTTGCAGGCGGCCGATCAATTCACGGGAAGCTGGAAGCTCAACCTTGCGAAGTCGACATACAGCCCGGGCATGCCGCCCAAGAGCCAGACGACGAAGCTTCAACTCATGAAAGACGGCATTCGCGAAATTGTCGATCGTGTGAACGCCGACGGCACCATGACGCACTGGGATTATGTCGCGAAATTTGACGGCAAGGATTACGCCATCACCGGCGATCCGGATCGGGATCACGCGTCGGTCAAGAAAGTCGATGACTTCACTCTCGAAGTCGTCAATAAGAAGGCCGGCAAAGTGACCACGTCGATGAAGCTTGTTGTCGCGAAGGATGGGAAATCCCGCACCAACACCGTAACTGGCACGACCGCCACAGGCGCAGCGATCCACAACGTCCTCGTCTTCGACAAACAGTAGCTACTTCGCCGCGGAAAGAATCTGCCGGATCGCACCGAGGTGATACGCGGTGTGTGCAATGCTCGATAGCGCACCTGCTGCGCTGATATCGTCCCACTCGTTGCGAGTGCCGACGGCCTTTTGCCACGTCGCGGCTTCCTTTCGAAAATTATCGCGAAGTTTGCGCCACTGGTCTTCTGTAACGGTTGAACGCGTCCAGCTGCCATTCCAGTCTGCACCGGCCCAGGGGTTTTCCTCGCCGGACAACCATCGCGTCAAGAGAGACAGGCCGAAATGAACATGGTCGATATGGGCGGCAATCGAGGGTTTCCCAGGGATCGCCGGCTGTGAGGCCGTGGCCGCCGAGATTGTTTCCAGCTGACGAAGAAATCCAGAGTCACCGGGATTAAGAATGTAAGCCTCCGAGCCCGGAGGGCCATCGAAGATTTCGATGAGTAACTTGGATACCGCGCGCTGAAAAATACTGTCGGTTCCGCTCATGGTTTCCTCAGCGATTCATTTCCGCGTCGGATCGTTTTTCGGATCCACATAGGCGGTGTTTGTCGGTCCATATCCGGAGATTTCAATTGTGGCGCCCTGGCCCTTCGTCATCGCGAAATGCTCTACGCCCGGTGGTTCGGTGTAGAAGCTTCCGGCGGGCAGTTGCTTCAGGGCGCTTTCATTGAACTCGCGGCCATATCCGAAGTACCAGGTTCCGGAGACGACGACCGCGCTTCGATCGTCACTGTGCGAGTGCGCCTGAATCTTCACGTTGGGTGGCACGCGAAGCATCAGCGTGTAGAGACCGGCCTTCGTTGGATCACCCTTCAAAACGACCGTTTGAATTCCAGCAACGTTGGAGGTTCCCGCCGCCGGTGCGCTCGCCGGCCATTGGATTTCTTTCGGAGTCAGCCGCTTTTGCGGGTGTTGCGTGTCCTGGGCGAGAGATGCGCCGATGAAAGTCACAAGAAGAGAAGTGATCAGGAGTCGCATATTCGACGATGCTATAATCCCGCGCGGAATCAACGCAAGCATTCAAAATTGGGGTCAGACCCCTCGTTTCCCTATTTCGAAGAAATAGGGAAACGAGGGGTCTGACCCCAATTAAGGGAGGTCCATATGCGAAAGATGACAGTTCCACTGGCGATCGCGGTGACAGCCGCGCTCATTACCGTTGCCGTGATGTCGTTGGCGTCACGACCGTTCAGCCTTTTTGCGCAGGCGCGTCCGGCGAGCAGTTATGGGGATGATCGAGCCTCAATCGAAGACCTGCAGGCGCGATATCTTTTCGCGCTCGATTTCCACGATCCCGATCTCTACGTCTCGACGTTCACCGAAGATGGCGTGCTCGATTATGGCAGCGGCGACGTGAAAGGCCGCCAAGCCATCAAGGACGTCATCGCCAGGATGCCGGCCCCGGCTGTGGTTGCCGGGAAACGTGCGGGCGCAGCACGTCACAATATTTCGAACATCGTCATTCAGGTCGATGGCAACAAGGCCAAGGGAGTTTCGTACTGGTTCCACTACTCCAACGACAATCCGGATCGCAAAGGCGTCTTCGACGGGTTCGGGCACTATGAAGATGAGCTGATCAAGGTCAACGGCAAGTGGCTGTTCACGAAACGGAAGATCTACAACGAAGGCCGCGACGAGTGGGCGTACAAGGGTGGCAAGAATCCTGCCTGGTAGCTCGTTGACTCGTCGCACATCGCTTACGTTTCAACAGCGCCGCGGTCTATAGCCGGCCATGGGTCAAGCGATAGCCGCGGCTTTTCTTTCGCTGCTCTTTTTGCAAACGACCGCCAGTCCGCCACCAAAGCCAGTGAATGAAGTGGTGGACGCCGTGTCCAGGACTGCAAGGGAATATCGGGATCGCCTTCCGGATTTTCTGTGCACGGAAAAGATCACGTCCGCCACATACGACTCCGGAAAGCTGCGCGAGCAGAGGATTGTGGAATCTATCTTTACCCCTTCGTATAAACCAGGTGCTCAGCGCGAGATCATTGCGATCGACGGAAAGCCGGCACGAAAGAATGCCAAAATGCCCGGATTGCCAATCCTTTGGGATGCAAGCTTTGGCTGGCTGCTTGAAGCGACGTTTGCTCCATCGATCCTGCGATTCCACGATTACTCCCTGGAGCAGAAGACGGATGCGACGGGAATGCTGACCCTGGAATTCAAAACGCGGATGAATCAGACGGACCTGCGGTGGCCTCTTTATGGCGAACACCGGGTTGCCCGCGATGCCGGTACCGCGTGGATTGATTCCGCCACGATGCAGGTCGTCCGCATTGAACGAAACTTGTTCGGACTTCCGTCCAGCATTACACGAATGGCTGCTACGTCAGATTTCGGGCCCGTCAACATCGGTGGGAAGCAGTACTGGGTGCCGAAGAACCTGCGCTTCGAAACCACAGAGCGAGACCCAAAGAAAACGACGCGGTTCGTTGCCGAGTACAGCAACTGCAAAAAGTTCGGAGCTGAAGTCAAAATCCTTCCGTGAGATCCGCGCCGGTCCGCTCAGCCCGCGGTGTGCTTACCGACGGGACGCGATAAGTCCGCTGCGAATCGCTGGAGAGCCTTTGCCAGTTCGTCCGTCATCGACAGGTGGGGCGTGTGATCGGTGTTGAGAGTCACGACATCCGCGAACGTATTCTCAGCGATCATCCGCCGCTGCAGCGCCGGCGGTATTGCGCGATCCTGTGTGCATAACACGTAATATCGGCGGATACCGTCGAGAGCTCCATGCGGGATGGAAACCGGAGTCACGAATGGCGCAACCGGCTGCGGGCGCTGCCGTGCGATGGCCCACGCGGAGACTTCCGCTGTACAGCTGCCGTATAACGCCTGGCGTGACGCCGCATCTGGCATCGTCGCCGCCGGCGGCTCTCCTTCAACAATGACGTTGGCCTGCACCTGATCGTCGGCTCCTTCCCGCAGCTTCGTTAAATCAAGCAGACTCTGTCCGTCCTTTGGTACGAACGCCGCCGCATAGACGAGTGCCGCGACACGACCAGGACAACGCGCCGCCCCTTGCGTCGCGATGACGCCGCCCATGCTGTTGCCGACAACGATTGCCGGTTCGGAGGTGCGGGAGAGTACTTCACACAAGCGGTCTGCGCAGGAATCCAGCGTGACTTCGCTCACAGGCGTCTGGTCAACTCCGGCGCCCGGCAGGTCTAACGCTTCCGCCGAATGTCCGGCCGATTTCAGTTGAGCCATCAGCGGCTCCCAAATCCACGCTCCCGTAAACGCACCATGCACCAGCACAAATCGCGACATAGGATCTCCTTTATGAAGGCGACCGGCTCATTGCGGTCTGACGGCAATTGCTAGGTCTGTGCAACTATACTTGAATAGGAGCAATCACGATGAACCGCTGGGCTGGACTCCTGATGTTCGCGTTTCTCTTCGCATTTCCATTCGATGTATTTGCGCAGACCGATGCCGCGGCGGACACCGCGCGGCGCAATCAGGAAGCGCGAGCCGCGGCTGTCGCGGCGCAACAGCAGGAACAGGAACGGCAGGAAGAGGCGGATCGAATGAAGAAGATTCGCGAACAGATGAACAAGATGAATGAGACTCCAAAGCCTGCCCGTGGGCCCGACGATCTCGCTGCCGCAGAGCTGAACGACCGGTTCATCCAATTCCAGCTTGCCATTCCAAAATTTCGCGAAGCCGTCGATCAATACCGTGAGGCGATGGGCAGCAATGCCAAATTAGACAAGTCGCTCAAGAACATCGGAGCGCAGACCAACGTAATGCTGCGCTACCTCAAGGTCGCGAAACACACGTATCCGAAACCCGATCCGCAGGAATTCAAGGATTACTCCCGCGCCGAACTGCGGTGGGAAACGCTCAACTCCGCCGAACGCATCGCCACCTACGTCATTCTGGTTCCGACCGCAGAGCGCGCACCGACGCTCGCAACAAAAACAATGGAGTTTCTGATGAAGATGGACGGCGAGCTACAGCGCCTGAAATGGCTGGCGTCTCACACGAAATAACTGCTTCCAGCCGCCGCTACTTCGTCGGTTTCGAACTTCCGAGTAAGCCCTGCTCCGGATGAAGTCCTGCTGAATCGATGGGACAATACCCACGCCCTCCACAATCAAGTCCTCGTTTAGGGAAACGTGCATCGCGCGGTATAATGTCGCGCATGATCTGGCAAGAGCGAATCATCGCGAATCCTGCAGTACGCAGCGGCAAGCCATGCGTGAAGGGAACCAGGATTACGGTTTACGACGTACTGGAATATCTGGCGGGCGGTATGTCCGAGGGCCAGATCCTGCACGATTTCCCGGACCTCGCTCGTGAAGATATTCGAGCCTGCCTGGCTTTTGCTGCCGACCGTGAGCGGCGCCTCTCGAACTCTGTAGCGTGAAGCTTCTTTTCGACGAAAATTTGAGCCCAATCCTTGCGGCCAGACTTGCCCAGATGTTTCCGGGAAGCACTCACGTCAGTAATGTAGGTTTGCGCGGTGCCGATGACCAACAAATTTGGGAATACGCGCGATCGGAAGCGTACGCAATTGTCTCGAAAGATACCGACTTTCGGGAACTCAGCAAGGGAGCTCCACCGAAGGTCGTTTGGCTGAACGTCGGCAACGCCGGTACGGAGTCCATTGATGAATTACTCCGGCGAGAACTGGATCGCGTCGAGCGGTTTTTGACGGAAGAAGAATCATCTCTGTTGATACTATCGCTGGAACCACAGTCGATCTAACAACGCATTCCTCGCAATACGCTCGTGACTTACTGGGGCGGTCGGTTAGGACAGCAAGCGCTTGGAAGTCTGGAACCGGATTACGCCAGTCTTATCGTCCAGAGTAGACGAACAGGGTAGAGAAATGAAGGTCTACACTTCCCCGTCACTCGTGGGTAGATAACACGAGCTTCGATCCCTCAACTTCCAACATGCGCCCCTGGAATGGATCGATCATTCTGAATTCCAATGATTAAAGCGTGTAACAGACGGGATGTGGGACGGCTTTGTATTCGGCTTTACTCTCGATCATTAAAACGATGTCTTCAATCAGGAGCTTCAGTCGATAAGCGGGCTCGTAATAGACATTGGGAATATTGTCGTTCCACGTCAGTGTTTTCATTCTGGCGCCAGCCGTAACCGCGAGTACGTACATCCTGCCTGGAGAAACTGCGGAATAGCCCTGACCCCGTGGAATAGCAGGCTTCACGGAAAAGATCGAGGGATACCTCTGATCGTTCCAGAAATCGAGACTGTTAATCCCTGTCCCCACCAGCGCCATTTCTTCGGATGTTAACTTCAAATCGATGGTTCTCGTACCACCCCGTCCCCCGTTAGAAAATGAAAGCGATCCTTTGGCCGTGCTCAACTCGTTGCGGCAGCTACCGTAGGTCAGTTCGAAATTGAACCCGGATCTGGCAGGAGCAGGGACATTTCCCGTCTGCGCCTCGGCATAGTGGAGTGCAATATTACCGGCCATGAGAATCAGGAGCATTCCTGTCAGGGTTCGCATCATTGAAATTCTCTGGCTATCGCCTTGAAAGGCTTTTCGATGAAATCACAGGATTCGATTGACCGGTTTAGGATTGCTTAGTCCCGGCGACGGAATTATAAACGGCGTCAATCTGGTATCCCACTATCGACGTCGCGTACCCAGCGCTAAGTTAGGACGCTGGCCGCGGGCTCAGGCTCCTCTCAAATCTTCGGTAGTCGCGAAGTGTTTACCTACTCGGGCGGCAATGTCATTCACAACAACTCGAGGTCGAATGAATTGGGGCTCACCCGCCGCTACTTCGTCGGTTTCGAACTTCCGAACAAACCCTGCTCCGGATGCAACCGCGTCGTTTCGCTGGGGCCGATGCCCACGAGCTCCACGATCACTTCCTCGTCTTTCGCGCCGTCGTAGTGATGCGCACCGGACGGATGTTTCATGAAGCTGCCCACCTTTAGCGGTATGGTTTTGCTCGGATCGAACACATCGCCGTCTCCCGTGTACCAGGTTCCTTTCAGGACCGTGGCGTAGCGCGCCTCCGGATGGAAGTGCGGCTTGCTCATCACCCATGGCGGAAATTTCACCTGAATGATGTAAATGCCGGGCTTTGCCGGATCGCCTTCCACGATTGCGGTTTTGAAACCGAGCTCTTCGGGCTTTTCCGTCCACTTCAGGTCTTCCTGCTTCACGCGTTTCACCGGTTCCGGCGTCGACGCCCGTTGCTGTCCAAAAACAGGGGAGTTGGACAGAAACAATCCGCCTGCCAGCGCGGCTGCCGCCAACCCTCCCAGAGCGACTCGAATCGATGTGGTTTTCATGGCGCAGATCCTACCAGAAAATGGCGCCCATTTAGCCGATATTTCCGTGTGGGCGCTGGAGTTATTGCATGATATCGCTTCCTCGGTGTATACCTTTGAGCACTGGAATTGAGAGGGAGCGGCATGAATCGAAAATCCAACATTCCGACATGGTGTATCTGGGCAACATTGGCGACTTTCGCGCTGGTACTTTTGCCAGTTGCGGGGCATGGCGCGGAAGCCGGAACTTCCGCTGCAATCGCCGATGCTGCACGGGTCCGCGACATGGCCACGGTCCGATCGCTGCTGAAGCCCGGCGTCGACGTCAACGCCCTGGGTTTTGACGGCACGCCCGCGCTGCACTGGGTGGTCCTCGTCGACGATGTCGCCACCGCAAAACTGCTGCTGGGCGCCGGTGCGGATCCCAAACTCGCCAATCGCCTGGGTGTGACGCCGCTGGCTGTGGCATCCACCAACGGCAATGCGGAGATGATCAAAGTGCTGCTCGATGCCGGCGCCGATATCGAGGCTCTCGATCCGGCCGGTGAGCCTCCGTTGTGGGCCGCCATCCGCAGTGGAAAACTCGACGCGGTTAAAACGCTGGCGGATCGCGGCGCTTCGATGGCGTTCAAGGATGCCGCCCAGCAAACGACGCTGATGCTCGCCGTCCGCGACAATCATCCCGACATGGTGAAATTCTTCGTCGACAAAGGCGCCGACGTCAACGTGAAGACCCGAGTCGGTCAGACTCCGAGCTGGGTTCTGCCAAACAGCGTTCCCGGCTTCGGTCACGGCATCGGTATCGTGCGCGGTGGTTTGCCCGATCGCGGCTTTCGATATCTGATTCCCGGAGGACTCTCCGCGCTGTTGTATGCCGCGCGAGATGGCCGCACCGAATCGGCAAAGATTCTCGTGGCCGCCGGCGCCGATTTGAAGCAGACCGATCCGAATGGCGTCACGCCATTGCTGATGGCGATCACCAACGATCAAATGGACACGGCCCGTTTCCTTCTCGACAAAGGTTCCGATATCAACGTCGTCGACTGGTATGGACGCACACCGCTTTGGGCCGCCGTGGAGGCCCGAAACATGGACGTCGACAACGCCACGTTCAAAAATGGCGTGGACCGCGCTCCCGTTCTCGAATTGATCAAAATTCTGCTGGATAAAGGCGCAGACCCCAACGCGAGGACGAAGGAGACGCCTCCCATCCGGCGCTTCATTCTGCCGACCACGGGCTCTTTGGAGTGGGTGGACTTCACCGGCATGACACCGTTTCTTTTTGCCGCCCGCGCCGGTGACGTGACCGTGATGAAACTGCTGCTCGCGCATGGCGCCGATCCCAAGATCCTCACATTCGGTGGAACCAACGCACTGATGGCGGCGGCCGGAATCAACTGGGTTGTCGATCAGACCTACGATGAAGGACAGGACGCGCTGCTGGAAGCCGTGAAACTCTGTTTCGATCTCGGCATGGATGTGAACGCCGTGAACTCGATGGGACTGACCGCCGTGGATGGCGCGGCCAATCGCGGTTCCGACGAGATCATCAAATATCTCGTCGGGAAAGGCGCGAAGCTCGACGTGAAAGATAAGGAAGGACGCTCTCCGCTGAACTGGGCCGAAGGCGTATTCCTGGCGACACATCCGGGACAACCGAAGCCGACGTCCATGGTATTGATCAAGAAACTGATGGGAACGCCGCAGTAGCAAGGTCCTCAACCAGAAAATGATGAGTACGAAGCAACGACTGGTTCTCTGTATCGCTCCGGCAATTGCCGTGAGTCTGCTTGTCGGTCAGGCACGGGCCGTGTTTGCACCGCAGACCTCTGCCGCCAGGCCGGCAGCTTCCGCATCGCCGCAACAGGCCTTAATGAACCAATATTGTTCCGGCTGCCACAATCAGGACGACATGGCCGGCGGCATGGATCTCGCAAAGCTCGACTTTGAAAAGGTTGGCAAAGACGCTGCGGTCTGGGAACGCGTCGTCCGAAAAGTTCGCACAGGCATGATGCCGCCCAGCGGCCAGCCGCGTCCCGCGCGCACGGCGCTGGATGCCTTCGCCGCCGAGTTGGAAACGCGTCTCGACAAAGCCGGCGCCGCCAATCCGAATCCGGGCTCGCCGGTGCTGCATCGCCTGAATCGCACCGAGTATTCCAGCGTGATTCGCGATCTGCTGGCCATCGATGTGGACGTGACCAACTTGTTGCCTGCAGACGACTCCAATGAAGGATTCGACAACATTGCCGATGCTCTTGGCGTTTCACCCACTCTCATTCAAGGCTACGTTTCGGCGGCCATGAAAATCAGCCGGCGTGCCGTGGGCGATCGCACACTCACGCCGACGCAGACGACGTATGTCGCGCCGAGCGGGCTCGTGCAGGACCTTCACTTCGAAGGCCTGCCGCTTGGTACCCGTGGCGGGATGCTGATTCATTACACGTTTCCACTCGACGCCGAATATCAGTTCACGGTCGGAGGCGGTGGTGCGCCGGGCGGCGGTCGCGGTGGCGGCGGCGGAACCGACATCACTCTCGACGGGCAACCCATTACAGTGCGCGGCAATCAACGGCTCACCGTGAAAGCAGGTCCGCACGTGATCGGCATCGCGGTGATTGAGGGACGCAAGGCCGGAGGCATCGACGACGCCTATTCCGATTTCCGCGTGAACTCACAATTTGCGATCGGTGGCGGCGTCTCGACTCTCGTCATCACCGGGCCGTTCAGTGCTACGGGCGCCGGCGACACTCCCAGCCGCAGCAAAATCTTTGTGTGTCATCCGGCAAACGCATCTGAAGAAGTTCCATGCGCCCGAAAAATTCTGACGACTCTGGCGCGCCGGGCGTTCCGCAGACCGCTTGGAGACGATTCCGAAGTCGAAGGACTCATGACGTTCTACCAGCAGGGACGCAAGGAAGGCGACTTCGAAGTCGGCATCCAGCAGGCTGTGGCCCGCATCCTCGTCGCTCCACGATTTATCTTCCGGATGGAAGATGAACCCGCAAACGTCAAAGCCGGTGCAACCTATCGCGTCAACGATCTTGCGCTGGCATCGCGCCTGTCGTTCTTTTTGTGGAGCAGCATTCCCGATGACGAACTGCTCGATGTCGCCAGCTCGGGCAAGCTGAAGGACCCGGCAGTCCTGGAACTGCAGATCCGCCGCATGCTCAAGGATCCCAAGTCCGATGCGCTGGTGAAGAATTTCGGCGGCCAGTGGCTGTACCTGCGCGATCTCGAGGGCATTCAACCGGACACAAAAGAGTTCGATGCCAATCTGCGTCAGGCGATGATCAAGGAAACGGAAATGCTTTTCGACAGCGTGGTTCGTGAAGACCGCAGTCTTCTGACGCTGCTCGATTCCGATTACACCTTCGTGAATGAGCGGCTCGCCCGTCACTACGGCATTCCCAACATTCGCGGCGACTACTTCCGGAAGATTGCACTCGATGCCAACAGCCCCCGTCGCGGGTTGCTCGGGCAGGGAAGTATCCTCACGGTGACGTCGATTGCCACGCGCACCTCGCCGGTGCTGCGCGGCAAATGGGTGCTGCAGAATATTCTCGGGACGCCTCCGCCGGTGCCGCCGCCAAACGTCGAAATCAATCTCGATCCGGATCCCAAGGCGGCAAAGCCCAGCTCCTTGCGCGAGCGCCTCGAGCTGCATCGCGGGAATCCGGTATGTGCGTCGTGCCACAAGATCATGGATCCCATCGGATTCTCGCTGGAGAACTTCGACCTCATTGGAAAATGGCGGGTAGCCGATGGTGGCGTGCCGATCAATGCCGCCGGGGTGCTGGTGGATGGAACGCCGCTGAACAATTCAGCGGATCTGAGGAAAGCGTTGCTGGGCCGCTCGGATATGTTCGTCACCACGACGACGGAAAAACTTTTGACCTACGCGCTTGGGCGGGCGGTAGATTATAACGATATGCCGACCGTACGTTCGATTGTCCGGGATGCATCGAAAAATGGTAACCGTTTCTCGTCCCTGGTTCTTGGAGTGACGAAGAGCGCGCCGTTCCAGACGAAGCTGAAAAAATAGGAGGCCCCATGGGTTTTATCACGAAGAAACATCTCAACCGCCGTACGTTCCTCAAAGGAGCCGGCGTTGTCGTCGCGTTGCCGCTGCTGGATTCGATGATCCCTGCGGCCACGCCGATGGCGCAAACCGCGGCCAGTCCCAGGACGCGATTTGGGGCGATCTACTTTCCGCATGGCGCCACCATGGATAAATGGACTCCGGCAAAAGAAGGCACCGGCTTTGAATTTTCGGAAATCCTCCAGCCGCTGGAGCCGTTCCGAAGCCAGGTCAATATCATCAGCGACCTCAGTCATCCCATGGCGTACGGAAGCGGTTCGGCCACCGCGAATCACAATCGGTCCGCCGCTGCGTTTCTCAGCGGCGCCAACGGCAAGGCCGGACCATCGGCGTATCTGGGAATCACGATGGACCAGGCGGCCGCGAACAAAATCGGACAGGACACCCCGCTGCCTTCCATCGAAATGGCCATCGAAGGGACCAGCCTGACCTGCGACGGTCTCAGCTGCGCGTATCGGAACACGATCTCATGGCAGGGGCCCACATCGCCGCTGCCGATGGCGAACAGTCCTCAGGTGGTGTTCGAGCGTTTGTTCGGTGACGGCGCCAACGATGCGGAGCGGCGATCGCGCCGCGTGCAGTCGGTCAGCCTGCTGGATTCGGTGATGGGAGAAGTCGCGACGCTGAAGAAGGATTTGCCCAACGGGGATCGCGTGAAACTCGATGCGTATCTCACCGATGTCCGCGAAATCGAACGGCGCATTCAGAAGGCCGGAGAGAACCTGTCTCCGGATCTCAAGCTGCCGACGGCGCCGGTGGGAATTCCTTCAGATTTCGAAGAGCACATCAAGATGATGTTCGACCTGCAGGTATTGGCGTGGCAGGCGGATATCACACGCGTCTCCACCATGCTGATGGCCAAGGAACTCAGCGGCGCGGTTTTTCCAAAGAGCACGATCCGCGATGCGTTCCATACGCTGTCGCATCACTCGAATCAGCGGGAGAACATGGACAAGTTTGCCGTGCTCAACCGGTATCACGTGACGATCTTCACCTACCTCCTCGGGAAACTGAAGGCGACGCCGGACGGGGATGGAACGCTGCTCGATCACTCGATGGTGCTGTACGGCAGCGCTATTAGCGACGGAAACCAGCACAATCACGCTCCCCTGCCGATCGTGCTGGCGGGAGGCGCATCGGGCAAGCTGAAGGGCGGTCGGCATATCCGGAATCCGAAAGACACGACCATGTCGAACCTGCTGGTCGCGATGCTGAACAAGTTGAATGTGCCGACGGAGAAGTTCGGTGACAGCACGGGAGTGCTGGAGATCTGAAACCTTGCCGTCGCGCTTCGAGGTGCCGGTGAGTGTGACCATGGAGCGGGGACATTGCCCTCCTGAGTCAGGAGGGCAGCGTGATCGCGAAGCGATCTCGCGAGGGGGGGGCTCGATGGAACCACCCCGGCGCTTCGCGCCACCCAAAATCACTTGATTGCTGCGCCCTATCGGGCTTGCGTTCGCAGCCGCTCACGACTCAGGAGGGGAAT
>Ga0209488_10000071_pt1 | contig 70296 bp, 62 predicted proteins | sample Rivendell_Oct201_8_FD_188349 | JGI IMG/M metagenome (GOLD analysis project Ga0209488, IMG submission 188349) | Vadose zone soil microbial communities from the Eel River Critical Zone Observatory, Northern California, USA -... | ecosystem: Environmental > Terrestrial > Soil > Vadose zone >...
AAACTTGGGACTGCAAAATCGTCGTTTGCTGGAGGCAAACTCAATGCGTGTAAGCCGCAACAATCTCATCCTTTCGGTTCTGCTGGTTTCGCTGGCTCTGGCGGGCTCGGCCTCTGCCTCTTCGGTCACGATGACATACAAGGGTCATCAGGGCGTCGTAGCCAAGGACGGTTCACCCTACGTTGGCTATCCCTACTACGTTTCGTTCAACGGCAGCTCGACTTTGACACCCCTGATGTGCGATAGCTTCGACAACGATGTGCATCTGGGCCAAACGTGGACGGCAACGGCGACGCCTTTCCTGCAAGGCATCCAGAACAGTATGTTCGGCCCGGCCATGACGCTCGACTACAAAGCCGCAGGATTGATCTTCAAGAGTATGCTGGCTGGCCAAATGACCACCACTGCCGCTCAGTGGGCGATTTGGGGCTTGTTTTCGACGAATGCTTCCAGCAACGCCTACTTCATCGCCAAGAATTTCGGTTCGATTGACGCCACTTACCTGGCTTTGGCCGCGACTGCTTCTAACGGAGCATTCAAGGGACTGGTGCTCTACACTCCGACCGGTGGCAAGCCGGGTGTAGGTCCGCAGGAATATATCGGTTACAGCCCAGTACCTGAACCCGGAACATTGACCATGATAGGCACCGGTTTGATCAGTCTTGGGGGCCTCATTCGACGCAAGCTCGCACGCTCGTAAGTGTAAGATCCTTAACCGGACCGTCTTTCGTTTTCGAGTCCACGCCGCACAGCAGCAATTGCTGTGCGGCTTTTTTATGATCATTCTCCCCGGTGTGCCTGCTTCAAACGTTCGATGTCAATCTTGTCCATTTGAAGCATTGCCTGCATGACCCTTTTTGCCTTCTCAGCATCTGGGTCTTGCAGCAGCTTTCCCAGCACAGAGGGAATGATTTGCCACGACAGACCATATCTGTCTTTCAGCCAGCCGCATCTTTCTTTTTTCCCGCCCTCGGAGAGCTTGTCCCACAGTTCGTCTACTTCTTGCTGAGTCTCGCAATTCACGAAGAAGGATATCGCCGGCGTAAAGACGAATTGCGGACCGCCGTTCAGCGCGAAAAAGTCTTGTCCATCGAGTTGGAAGGTCGCGGACATCACCGTCCCCTTCGGTCCTGGCCCTGCTTCTCCATATCGAGAAACTCTACCAACCTTTGAATTCTTGAAAACAGAAACGTAGAAATTCATCGCCTCTTCGGCTTTGCCGTCAAACCATAAGAACGGGGTGATTTTTTGCACTAGAGATCTCCTGTGGCTTTGATTGTTTGCGACACTCTGAATCTTAGCTGGTTGGGATTGATGGAGCGGGAGACCGGGATCGAACCGGCGACATCCAGCTTGGGAAGCTGGCGTTCTACCGCTGAACTACTCCCGCTCACTTGCTGCTACAGGTCCCTCGCCGAAGCTCGGGATTTCGCCTGCGGGCTCCACGCCCGCAAAACGGCTCAACTTGGGAAGCTGGCGTTCTACCGCTGAACTACTCCCGCTCAGAGCCGACGAACGCTAGCTTATCACCGGGTGCGCTGCCCGACAACCGCCCTTGACCCCAGCGGTGGCCTCTCCCACTCTTATAATGAGCAGTCCCTGCGATCTTCCTTGTCCTTTTTCCGTTTTTTGGAACGCACCACGGGTTTTCATTGACAGCACCCCGTTCCGTGCTTAGCTTGTGTCTTTCCGGTGGGCCCCTTACCGATTCGCACCAACCCCATGCCGCGGCTGCCGGCCGCGCAGGGCCACAGTCTGGAGGGTACTATGAGTTTCTATACGGATGTGATCTCGCCCGATCCCAGGTTCAATTCCGTGGCTCGCGTAGCAGATCTTTCCTTGCTCGAACCCGTCACGCGCCAGCTCGTGCAGGGCATCGTGTCAGCCGCTCAGCAGATGGGAATTGAGATTATGGCATTCGAAACTTATCGCAGTCAGGCGCGCCAGCAGCAGCTGTTCAATCAGGGCGCCACAAAACTGCGGGCGGTAGGCGTACATCACTATGGATTGGCATGTGACATCGTTCGGGTTGCGGCTGGTGAACCGTCGTGGAAAGGCGATTTCTCTTTCCTGGGACAACTGGCGCACAGCAGCGGTCTAATCTGGGGCGGCGACTGGGGAGCGCCCAACATTCACCATAGTTTTGTGGACAACGTTCACGTCCAACGTTGCACCGTCACGAGGCAGGGGGACCTTTTTTCAGGCGCCTGGTATCCAGACGACACTTACAACCCCTATGCCACGGAGGAACAAAACGTCTTGTTCGCTGCCGCCACCCAACCCGGAAAACCTTGACCGGGGCGGACCGGTCCCCGCACGAGGGACGAGAAGAGCTCATCGCACCGACCACCTTTGCGGGGAAGGAAGCACAGCTTAATTTCCTGGTCAGGTCGCACACATCATGCGGGTTGCCGCCGCGTCGATTCCTATGTTCGACTAGTATGTTCGTTGCGACTTACCCGCTGTTCCACTCTGAGGATATTTCGTGCCCCGAAATCGACGCACTGCGAAGCTTGCTTCCAATCGCCGTTCCTTTCTACAAACCACTTTCGTTGGCGGAGCCGCCGCAATCCTATCTCCTTTTTATCCCGCACTTGGCGCCGCGCGTGACATCTCTTCGAGCGCTTCGGGCCTTCCTGCGACGGAGGTCAAATCCTTTGAGCTTGACGAAATCACCATTGCCGACCTGCAAGACGGTATGAAGGACGGCAAATTCACGGCTCGTTCTCTGGCGGAAAAATACACGGCTCGCATCGAGGAAATCGACAAGCACGGGCCCGCCATCAACAGCGTCCTTGAACTCAATCCTGACGCCCTCGCTATCGCCGATTCGCTCGACCGGGAACGCAAAGCTAAAGGCCCGCGCGGCCCCTTGCACGGCATTCCCATATTGATTAAAGACAACATCGATACCGCGGACAAGATGATGACCACCGCCGGTTCGTTGGCCCTGGTCGGCTCCAAGCCGCCGAACGACTCCTGGGTCGCACAGAGATTGCGCGCTGCGGGAGCAGTCATTCTGGGCAAGACCAACCTCAGCGAGTGGGCCAATATTCGTTCCAGCCACTCCACCAGTGGATGGAGCGGCCGCGGCGGTCTTACCAGGAACCCTTACGCGCTCAACCGCAATCCTTGCGGCTCCAGCTCTGGCTCCGGCGCTGGTGTTTCCGCGAATCTTTGCGCTGCTGCGATCGGCACTGAGACGGACGGCTCCATCGTATGCCCGTCGTCCTCGAACGGCCTGGCGGGAATCAAGCCAACGGTGGGCCTGGTCAGCCGGAGCGGCATCATTCCCATCTCTCACAGCCAGGATGGCGCCGGTCCCATGTGCCGCACCGTGCGCGATGCGGCTACGCTTCTCGGGGTTCTGACTGGCGTCGATGCCGAGGACGCCGCTACCGCCGAGAGCAGTGGCAAATCTCGCACCGACTACACGGAATTCTGCGACCCCAAGGGCCTGAGAGGCGCCCGCATCGGCGTCGCCCGGAAATATTTCGGCTTCAATGATGCCGTCGACGCCCTGATGGAACAGTCTCTCGATGCGATGAAGAAACAAGGCGCCACGCTTGTCGATCCCGCCGATATCGAAACGCTGGGTAAGTTTGACGAAAGCGAACTGCTGGTATTTATGTACGAATTGAAAGCTGACCTGAATGCGTATCTGACCCGCCTTGGTCCCAGCGCCCCTGTGCACACCCTCAAAGACATCATCGATTTCAACGATCGCAACCGGCAGAAAGAGATGCCTTACTTTGGACAAGACCTCTTCCTCAAGGCCGAGGCCAAAGGCCCGCTAGCAGAAAAGGCATATCTCGATGCCTTGGAGAAGAACCATCAACTCGCGCGGACCGAAGGCATCGATGCCTTGATGGATAAGCATCATCTGGATGCTATCGTTGCTCCGACCGGCGGCCCCGCATGGATCACGGACCTTATCAATGGAGATCACGTTGCGGGGGGCAGCTCCAACGCCGCCGCTGTCGCGGGATATCCCAACATCAACGTGACCGCGGGATTCATTTCCGGACTACCGGTTGGCATTTCCTTCTTCGGACGTGCCTGGAGCGAACCCACTTTGATCAGGCTGGCTTATGCGTTCGAGCAGACAACACAAGCCCGTCAAGCCCCGCGATTCCTGCCTTCTGTCTGACCGGCGTTCATTTCATTCAAGCTTTCGGGAAAATCATTGCTTAGCTGCGGTGTACATTTTTCTCTCCCACGTCCACGCTATTGGCGTTAGCGTGTTAGCCTTACTTACGAGGGGGTTATAAATGACAATGCTCGACAAAGTAGTGGGTTCCTTACAAAAGGAATACTCCCGTCTCGAGAAAGAAATGGGACAGGTCAGCAAAGCGCTTGGTGCTCTTGGTCACGCCGGTGGGAAGAAGCTCAAAAAGACAGGTCGTACTTTGAGCAAGGACGCACGCAGGCGAATCGCGGAGGCGCAAAGGTTGCGCTGGGCGAAAGTAAGAAAACAGGCCGCCAAGCTAGCGAAGTAAGTCGAGTAGTATGTTCGCAAGTACGACAGTCGGCCTCGTTCGTCACTTCTCCCAAGACTTACGGGCGGGGCCTGCTCTCCCGAAAAAGGCTCTCGATGATCCACTCATGGCCACTGAAACCAGCGCAACCCGTACGCCGGAACCGTAACACCTGCAAGCAATACCACTGATGCAAGACCGGTGTGCGCATCGTAATGAGGTTCATTCACCACTTCTGCAGACAGCAGTTATTGCGGGAGCAGGTCCGCGAAAACAAATCCATCGCGCTCGACCACTTCTCCCGTCCGCACTCTAATGGGTCGGGAGAACACCGGAGCATCGTACACGAACGTGTGAAATTCTCCATTCTCGCCGCATGGATCAATTCCGGGAGGGAGTGCCAGCAGCAAGCGCGAATCGTAGTCCTGACCGGCAAACGACTTCGCCAGCTTCGATGGATCCACGCAAGTAATCTTTGCTTTCACGCCCGCTGCGATCATGTCCCGCGACAATTGTTGCGTCGGAATTTGCCAGACTGGAAACAGCGGTTCGAGTCCACTTCCTTGCAATTGCCGCACCCTGTAATCGCGAATATCCTGAAGAAACAGGTCGCCGAATGCAACCGCGGTAATTCCCTTAGCCGTTGCCTGCTGGCACGCGGCCCGCATCCGCACCTCGTATTCCAGGTTGGAGCAAGGCCACGGTAATTCCACGGCGCAGAGCGGGATCCCGGTTCGCTCGGCCTGCGCTTCCACCAACTCGCGCCGGACCGCATGCATCGCCACGCGGTTCGCTTCGGAGTTAAAGGTTGTGAGCAGCGCGGCTACGTGGATGTCGGGCCGCTGCTGCAGAAGGTGCAGCGTCCATGCACTGTCTTTGCCGCTGCTCCAAGATAAGAGAACCCTGGTCACGCGCCACTCATGGTTACCCGCTGCGAATCTCCCTTCGCCCGCGTTTCCATCCGGTGCCAATGTGCTCCCTCGGTTCGCTCACCAAATGAAATGTCGTGGAGAATTTCCGCGATCACCTCTGCGGTTTTAGTGACTGTCATTCCAGAACGGTTGAAGAGCATATTGCCGTCCGCAAACGCGACGTTGCCTTCACGTACCGCCTGCAGCTCCGGCCACCACGGATAGCGTTCGAGTACAGCTTGTTCCTGCAAACTCCGCTGCAAGTTGAATCCGCATGGAGCCACGATCAGATACTCCGGATCGGCGTCTCGAAGCTGCTCGGCGGGAATGGCTGCCGAGTACTGACCTTTTTCACCGAGCAGCAGCTCGCCATTCGCAATTTCCACCAGTTCGGGGCCCCAATTTCCCATTGCGAATAGCGGGTCCGTCCACTCCAGCATAACCACGGTTGGCCGGCGCAAGCGCCCTGCCTTTTCCCGGACTGTGTCCAAGCAGTTCCGTTCGCGGCGGACAAGGGCATCGCCCTCCTCCTCCAAGCCAAGCTCCTGTGAGATTCGCAGAATACCTTGGAAGATTTCCCCTAAAGATGAAGCGGACAAGCTTACTTGCCGCGCGACGGGTAGGCAGGCGCCACTTCGCTCTACGTCGCCAGGAGTGACCGCGCACACTTCGCAATGCGATTGTGTAATCAGCAGATCGGCACGCAACTCGCGAATCAGCTCGGCGTGGATGTGATAGAGCGGCTCGCCTGAGCGGAGGCGACGCCTAACCTCCGCATCAATTTCCCCGCTGGAAACCGACGCGTCAAAAGCGGGAGAGCTACACGGTGGAAGTCGACGCACCCACTCCGGGTTATCGCACTCATGCGACCGCCCGACAAGCATTTCACCGGCACCCAGAGCGCAGACGATTTCTGTGGCGCTCGCGAGGAGAGAAACAATGCGCACGTTATGCAGCCTGCCGAGCCGGTTGCCACCAGCGGTTAAGCGCAGCGTAGCCGCCGAAGATGGCAGCGGTGTAGACCGCATCGCCCAGCACTTGATTCCGGTAAAACGGTATGCCAGCCAGATAACACTCCGTTAGACCACCGAGCGTATGCGGATACAATTGGCCCGTAGCCCAAACCATCAAATTGGTGATGATGAAGAACGACAGGCTGGAAGCAAGGGCAGCGGTAGCAATTGCGCTCGCACCACTTCTGTTACGAATCACCCTGCCGAATAGAACTGGAATCAGCGCCGCGGCATATACATACCAGAAGCCGGAATAGAAACCCAGGACAAAGTCACTCAGAACGAGCGCTAGAAGAGTCACCAAAACAGCCGTGGTAGCCTTTCGAGCTTGACTTCCCGCAAACAGTCCGATGGCCATCATCGGCGTGAAATTCCAGGGATGAGGAGCTAGCCTCGCACATGCACCCAGAACCACCATCCCTATCCATAAACGCTTTGGAATTTCCACCGCTGATTCTCCTCTCGTCATTGTAGCTCCGTTCGCAGTCCCGCCTATCTGAAAAATCAGCAGCACGGATTGTTGGACCTTCTGGCGTCGTCGACAGATGCTGGAATAACGGTGGGATGTCTATCACGATTTGGTTGTAACTATTCGAGAACAATTGTCACTATGTTGATAAGAGTGGAATGATGTCGAACAAAGACTTCGGTCTGGGCTGTTGGAAAGTTAAAGCCGGAAATTCCGTGTACAGGGAGGGTGCGATGAAAAACAGATGGGCCATCAGAGGCTTCCTGGGCTGCTTGGTCTTGCTGGCTGGCCTGCTTCCGGCCTTCGCGGGGGACTCGTTCTACGGGAAGGTAATAGAAGTGAGGAGCGCGGATGTTGTGATCCTGGACTACGGAAAGGGACAGTACATTGTCCGCATCATCGGGGTCGATGTGCCGAAGGAAGGTCCGGTCGCAAGGCAGGCCAGGGAGTTCGTGGCCAAGCTCGTCCTCGGGAAGAACGCACGAATGCGCCTTGAGGGCCGGAATAAGAACGGCGAGATGGCGTCGAGGCTCTTCACCGACGATCCAGAAACCGGGATCAAAGAAGTCGGTGTGGAACTGGTCAAAGCTGGCCTAGCCCGCCGCCAGACGAACTACGACTACAAATATGGAGAGTTGTCGAAGGCCGAGGAAGAGGCCCGGAAGGCGGGGCGCGGTCTTTGGGCTCAGACTCAGCGGAATTGAGAAGGAGATCCTCATGCGCGACAAGATTGGCATTTCCGTATTTTTCCAGGTCACCGCGTTGGGGGTGATGTTGTTACTCACGGGATCCGCCGTCCACGCTCAAGTCTCTGGTGGGATCGACGTCAATACGTCGAAGATGGCCGGGGACCAAAGCGAGTGCGCTATCGCTAAAAATCCTTCCAATAAGCTGCAGCTCTTCGTCATGTGCAACAACAATGCGGGTGCCGGCATGTTCGCCGCGCGGAGTATCGATGGCGGCGTGACGTGGGTCTATCCGGACCCGAGCAAGACGATCGCCAACGGAGTCAACCTGGCTCTGGGGCCGGCCGCCATCGGCGACCCCTCGTTGGCGTGGGACACCTTCGGCAACCTCTTCCTCACCTACATCGACAGCGGTGTCCGCAATATCGTGACGCTCCTGAGCACGGATGGCGGACAGACATTCGCGCTCCTGGCCCAATTCGGCCCGGCCAGCGTTGACCAGCCCACCGTGACGACCGACTCCGGCGAGATCTGGATTGCCTGGAATCAAGGTGGACAAATGGTGACACGCGGAGCTGCGGTGACGGGCCTGGGCGTCGCCAACGTCGGCGCGTTCAACGCGCTGCAGCTGATCCCCGGCACGGCGAACTGCAGCTTCGGAGACGTTGCCATCTCCCCCGGCGGGGCCGTGGTGCAGGTGTGTGAGACCCCAACCGGCGGCGTAGGACCAGCCTCGCTCTTGGTCAACATCAAAGCCGACGGGCTTGGCCCCAATCCCTTCGGTGCAGCCATCACGGCGACCACGACCAACGTAGGAGGCGGGAAGTTAATACCAGCACAGAACGTGCGGACCATTGACGCTGAAGCCGGTTTGGCCTATGACCGTAATCCCGCGAGTCCGCATTTCCGTCGCCTCTATCTCGTTTACACCGAAGAGAATGTGTTTGGCAGCAACGACACGGACATCATGGTTCGAACCTCGGACAATGACGGTGCGACTTGGAGCGCGCCCGTCCGCGTCAATGACGATGCTACGGTTCGTAGCCAGTTCTTACCCAAAATCGCGACCAATCGTCTATCGGGCAACATCGGGGCCTGCTGGTACGATGCGCGAAATTCAGCGACCAACACTGCCATGCAGGTGTTTTGCACCGTCGCGACGCCCGCCGGCGTATCGCCAACCTTCATGGCGAACGCGAAGATCAGCGACGGCGCTTCGACCAGTAGCGCCAATGCCAACCAATTCGGGGACTATTCCGGCTTGGCCTACTTCCAGGGCTTAGCGCATCCCGCCTGGCCCGACACGTCCAACAGTACGGGAGACAATCCCGACGGCACGACGACCTTCGATATCTACACCGATCGGGTCACCGGGGGACCGGCGGCCATGGAGGGTGACCCGCACATCACTACTGTCGACGGAGTCCACTACGACTTCCAGGGCGGAGGCGAGTACATCTCCCTGCACGATGCGGACGGTACGGAAATTCAAACGCGCCAGACGCCTGTATCCACGGCGTCCCCGGTGGCTAATCCCTACACCGGGCTGTCGACATGTGTGAGCCTCAACACGGCCGTTGCCGCTCGCGTGGGCGCGCACCGTGTCACGTATGAGCCGAACATCAGCGGTGTGCCGGACCCGAGCGGTCTCCAGCTCCGCGTGGACGGCGACTTGACGACGCTAGGCGCGAACGGACTTGATCTCGGGTCTGGCGGCCGGGTCATGAAAAACTCAGCCGGCGGCATGGATATCGATTTTCCGAACGAGACCATCCTGACCGTGATTCCTTCGTGGTGGCCTTCCCAGAGCAAGTGGTACCTCAATGTCGACGTCCTTCGCACTCCATCCCTTGAGGGAATCATGGGGGCCATCGTTCCCGGCAGTTGGTTGCCTGCGCTGCCAGATGGCACGTCGCTGGGACCGCGGCCCGCAGCATTGCCTCAACGTTACGCTGAGCTCTACCACAAGTTCGGAGATGCCTGGCGCGTGACCGACAAAACCAGCCTCTTCGACTACGCACCCGGCACGTCGACCGACACATTCACACTCCGTAGCTGGCCGCTGGAAAATCCGCCGTGCATCATCCCGGAGACCCCACCGGTGAAGCCCGGCAGTCCGCGCCTCGCCGAGTTGGCCTGCCGTCGGATCGTCGACAAGAACATGCACGCCAATTGCGTCTTCGACGTGACAGTCACAGGCAACCTCGGCTTCGCGAAAACTTATCTGCTTAGCCAGAAGATTCATGCGGGCTCGACCACGATCACCGTGATCGACGACGAGGACCCTACGCAGGTGGGAGAGTGGGTATCGTTCACCGCGATCGTGGCGCGAAGCGCGTCAACAGGCAGGAGTATCCCGACCGGGACCGTGCAGTTCACACTCGACGGCTCTAAGATAGGAGAACCAGTCAAGCTTGACTCGAAGGGCCGGGCGACTTGGGACACATCGCGCCTCAAGGTTGGCACACATCAGGTGGCGGCCATCTACATCCCCAGCGAGGACAGCATATTTCTAGCCAGCAGCAGCCTCGACAAGCGCCATAGTGTCAAACGCTGCTCCTGTGAATCTGTAGCAGCGGCCAAATAGAGCACGAGGCGGAATTGGACAAGCGCACAGGTGACGGTGTGACAGTGAAAGAAAGGCAGTGTGATGGGCGAGATGATGACAGTTCAGTCTGCCACCGCGAAAAAGACGACAAAGTAACTCGTGGCGGGGAAACAAACAGCCCGATCTGAAGGCGGAATGCAGTGCTACGAGAATTTCTGGAGTACGCGTGCGTGAAATAATGCTACTTAATGTAGTGCGGGGCTGAGGGCGACCCATGCGGCAGACAGGGACACCGCTGCTTCCACAGTCATCCAAACGATCGTGACTGTTTTGAATCCGCTGGATATGCCGGATGGTGTTTTGCGCTGGAATTGGCAATACTGAGGCCCCGTTGCTGCTCCGACGATAGAAATCCATCCAGCCAGACGAGTCCGGGCCTCCCGGCTCAGCTCTTTCCCCGTGCGTGCCAGCTGGCGCGCACGGGGAAGTTCTCCATCATGAACTTGCATTTCGACACTCTATCCGAGTGTCACTAATCATTCTGAACGGGAACAGCCAGGCAGCCGGTTAATGTTCCTTCATATCGCCACCGCTGGGTGCCTCTTCCTTCGCGCTCTGATCAGGTTTGGCGGACTCGAGCGGTTGACCTCGCCATCCTCCGGCCCATCAACCTTATTAAACCCGCCAGATTCCGAAATCCCCAATTCCCAATGCGCCGATCAGAGATTAAACTAGACCGCGCGAGAATGAGTTCGATGGACGCTCGCCACTGACAGGAGGATCCCGTTTATGTATCGCAGAGATTTCCTGGTACGCGCTGGGCAAACCATCGGAGCGGCTGCCCTGGCATCCGCTCTTCGGACCGCTGAGGCACTGACGAGCAAACAGTCTTCTTCAGAATCTGCGAGCTGGGAAGAAGTCCGTGGCAACTTCAATCTGGAGCCCGGACTCGTGCACATGGCAGGATTCTTTCTCGCCTCGCATCCCAAGCCCGTTCGTGAAGCGATTGAAGCCTATCGGCGCGCCCTTGATGCCAATCCCATCGAGTATTGGTTCGCCAACATCGCGAAGTCGGAGGCGGCCGTGGCCGCCGCGGCAGCGCATTACCTGGGAGTCGATCCCGGCGACATCGCCCTCACTGACAGCACTACCATGGGTCTAGGCCTCCTTTACAGCGGCCTGAAGCTGCGCGCCAACCAGGAAATCCTCACCACCACTCACGATCACTATTCCACCGAGACTTCGCTGCGGCTTCGCGCAGAACGAACCGGAGCCTCGGTGCGCCGAATCCCTCTCTATAGCGACGCGGCGGCGAAGTCAGCCGACGAGATCGTCAACAACGTCGCTAAGTCCATTACTTCGCAAACTCGCGTGCTCGCGGTGACCTGGGTCCACTCCTGTACTGGCGTAAAACTGCCGATCCGAGCCATCGCGGATGCGCTCAAGCCCATCAACTCCAGTCGCGATGAGCAAGATCGCGTACTGCTCTGTGTCGACGGAGTCCACGGGCTTGGAGTCGACGGCACGGAATTGCCCGACTTGGGCTGCGACTTCTTTATTGCCGGATGTCACAAATGGATGTTCGGCCCGCGCGGCACCGGCCTTGTCTGGGGCAAACCTTCTGCATGGCTCGCTGCCACCGCTACTATTCCCACCTTCGACGATGCCAACTACGAAATGTGGATGGGACTTCGTCCGCAGGCGCCTATTCCTGTTGGCTCGTGGATGTCGCCCGGCGGTTTCCATTCTTTCGAACATCGCTGGGCGCTCGACCGTGCCTTCCAGTTCCACCAGACCATCGGCAAGCCGCGCATCGCGGAAAGAATTCACTCTCTCAACCGGCAGCTCAAAGAAGGCCTGGCCAAAATGCCAAACATCAAGCTTTACACTCCAATCGAGGACGAGCTTTCCGCGGGGATCGTTTGCTTTGACGTTCAGGGAAAGCCTGCCCAGCAAGTTGTCGACGAGCTCCGAAAGAAAAAAATCGTCGCCAGTGTTACCCCGTACAAGACGCTCTACGCGCGTCTTTCGCCGGGCCTGCTGAATTCACCGGCCGAAGTCGAAACAGTGTTAGCAGCGGTGCGCGAACTCAGGGTCTAGGTTTTACGTGGAAGAGATTTTCTTAGCGGCCCGCCTTTGCGACTTTGCAGTTACGAGCTTCTGACAAAATGTCCACTGCTGCAGTCTCGATCCGGCGCACCGCGAGTCACAATCCGCTGGCAGCAACAGGTGTAGTCTTGGTCACCATCTTCGTGATCTTTGCGCTGTTCGCCCCTTGGATCGCGCCGCAAGATCCTGCCTCGATCGATCTGCCGGCGCGTCTCGCTTTGCCGTCGCACGCGCACTGGTTCGGCACCGACGAACTCGGACGCGATATTCTCTCGCGCATCATCTACGGCGCTCGTATCTCGATGCTGGTTGGAAGCTGCGTGGTGCTCACGTCGCTCGTGCTCGGCCTCATAATCGGCTCCATTGCCGGCTACTACGGCGGAGGCATCGACCGCTTCGTCAACGTCGTTGTGATGAATGCATTCCTCTCATTCCCTGGAATCCTGCTGGCTATCGCCTTCGTCGCTTTCCGCGGTCCGGGAATCTTTAATCTCGTTCTTGCTCTTTCTCTCGGCGGATGGGTCGGCTATGCCCGTCTAGTCCGCGGACAAGTTCTCGCCGCGCGCGAAAAAGAATTTGTCGAAGCCGCACGCGCCCTTGGCGCCAGCGACTTGCGCATCATCGTCCGCCACATTCTGCCCAACATTATTCAGCCCGTGATCGTGCAGGCCGCCATCGGTATGGCGGGCGCCATTCTCGCCGAGGCAACTATGAGTTTCCTCGGTCTCGGCGTTCCACCGCCGACGGCCAGTTGGGGAGCCATGTTGAACGACGGCCGTTCGCACTTGTTTGACGCACCTCACCTCGTACTCTTTCCTGCTTTGGCCGTGATGCTAGCTGTGCTTTCGTTCAATTTCATCGGGGACGCGCTGCGCGACTATCTTGATCCACGCTCGCGCATAGAGGCGGGGCTCTGAACCGCAGGAGGGTGGGTGGAAAGGTTGGCGCTAGTGGCATAAATGGCTGAGAACAATCAGGATGCATCATCGCAACATTATTCGTGAGACTGTGTTTCATCCTCTAGCGGCGACAGGCCGCAAACGATCCAGAAAACAGCGCAAAGGGAGAGAATCTTTATGAACAATGGAATCAAGGTTAGCTTACTGAGCGCGGCTTTGGCGGTGTTTGCGCTGCCAGTCGTGGCACAGAACACTTCCGCTCAGGGTTCGGCAACCGCATCGACTCCGGCCACGCAAGGTTCGGCCACTGCCGGTTCCAACACCCAGGCGCCGCGCAGGACCGTTCGGCAACGCCAGGAAAACCAGCAGGACCGCATTGCCAACGGTGTCAAAAGCGGTCAGTTGACCGCTGGAGAAGCGGCTCACCTGGAAAGAAACCAGGCGAGAATCAATCATCAAGTTCGCGCTGACCGTCAAGCCAACGGCGGCAAGTTGACGCCGCAGGAGCGCGCCCAGGTAACCCGCGAGCAGAACCGCCAGTCCCGCCAGATCTACCGCGCCAAGCACAACGACAAACATCAGTAAGTGTCGATTGAAAAGGCCGAAGGTGATGGGAAGCCCCCGGAGCCATCCGGGGGCGTCTTTCTTGCCGGGGAAAGACTGCACTCAGGCGTGGTTCGCTGACACCTTCTATCAGTGCTAGAACCAATCGCTGCGATAAGCCACCCACCAGGCGATGAAAAGAATAGGGATGGTCGCAATAAGGCCCCACCAGATTGGGAGCAGGAGATCCGCAATGATCCCCAGGACGGTAAAGATAATCCAGAAGATTTTTCGTTCCACGAAGTTATTGTAGGCCACAGTGCTTCGGCCCTGGAGTGACTACAGTCACTAAGTCACGCCTGGTCACCAGGGTCTGGACTTCATGCGCGTCGGCTCGCCCTAAGAGTTTCACCTTACGGCCCGACACAGGCAATCGGCATCTGTTTGAATGCCACTTCCTCGGGGATGACGCCAATCTGAAAAGAATCTAAAGGATGTCCTATCTATGAAAACGCTTGCGGTTGCAATTTTGCTGGTCGCTGCTCTAACGCTTGCGGGCTGTGGTTCAAGCAATCCCACCAACATTAATGGAAACTGGACCGCCACCCTCACTGGATCGCAGACCTTCAACTTCACGACCTCGATCATCGAAAACAGCGACGGGACGGTAAGCGTGAGCAAGTTCAGCTTCTCGTCGAATTCATCGTGCTTTGTTTCGGGGGAAACGGAGACTGGCACGTTCGCTCTGAGCGGGAACTTCAACGGCAAGGTGACCGGCAAGTTCGGAATGATTGTGACGTCGACGGGAACACCCAGTGGGAACACCCTGACGCTGACTGGAGATGCCAATGGGAATACCATCACCGGCACCTGGACACTGACCGGTAGCTCGGGTTGCACCGGATCCGGCAACTTCACGATGAACAAGTCGTAACCGGTTCGAGGCCAGCTCAGAACCAATTGCTCTGGTAGGCGACCCACCACGCGGCCAACACGATGGGAACGGTCGCCACCAGAAGCCACCCCAGGGGCAACAGGATATTTGCCAACAGTCCCAGCACAGCCACCACGATCCAGAAGACCTTACGCTGCTTGGGTGTCTCTCTGGCGACCGAGTGTTCCATGCAGATTAGTTACGGCGAAGCGCGTGCCGGTTGCTCTTCCCGTTGCGCTGCTCTTCCGTCATATCGGTCCGCTGGGATAGAGTTGGACCATGAAGCGTTCTCTGCAACAGATCGCGGACGCGGTAGCAGCACGCTTGTCCGGGGACGGCAGCATCCAGTTGAGTGGGGTGGCGAGTATCGCTTCAGCCTGTAGTGAAGATGTGGTCTTCGTGGAAGACCGGAAACATCTATCCTCTGCACTGGAGTCCCGCGCCGGTGCGGTGATCGCGGGCGAGTTCGCACTCGAGGGCTCCTCGACCAAGCCATTGCTGATCAGCGATCATCCCAAACTTTCTTTCGCGCGGATCGCGAGATTCCTGAACGATCAGAGTCACGATACGCAGAAAGGAGGTGCGCACGCGACGGCCGTGGTGCACGCCTCCGCTCGGTTGGCGCTGGGCGTGATGGTGGGAGAGCATGCGATCGTTGCAGAGAATGTGGAGATCGGGGAGTACACGAGTATCGGCGCTGGTTGCGCCATCGCGGCCGGCGTGAAGATCGGAGGCAGCTGCCAGATTTATCCTAATGTCACGATTTACCGTGGGACTGTTTTAGGCGACCGCGTGATCGTGCATGCCGGCGCTGTGCTCGGAAGCGACGGTTTTGGCTACGTGCGAGATCGCAAGACTGGACACTACGAAAAATTCCCCCAGGTCGGACGTTTGGTCATCGAAGATGATGTGGAGATTGGCGCCAACACAACCATCGACCGCGGAGCGCTGGACGAAACGCGCATCCGGCGGGGAACGAAGATCGACAACCTGGTGCATGTCGGCCACAACTGCCAGATTGGAGAGGACGTGGTCATCGCGGCGCAAACCGGGCTCTCGGGAAGCATTGTGATTCAGAACAACGTTGTGCTTGGCGGACAGGTGGGCATTGGCGAACATGCGCGCATTGAAGAAGGAGTGATGCTCGGTGGCCAGGGCGGAGTGCTGCCTAATAAGGTCCTGCGTGGCAAAGGCGTGGCGTTCTGGGGAACTCCGGCGCAACCGGTGCGGCAGTACTTGAAGCAGTTGGCCGCTCTGGCGCGGCTCGTCAAGGGAAAGTAGCCGGAGTCTCGCGATTTTTTCTTATGCATTTGCCAGCAGCCGTGGATCACGACCATGTTTGGCGAAGAAAGTAAATCATGGCGATCGTCATCATTGGCGGACATTCGCGTAGCGTGGGCAAGACCAGCGTCGTGGCCGGCTTAATCTCGGCGCTTTCGGCGTTCGACTGGACCGCGGTCAAGATCACGCAATACGGGCATGGCATCTGCTCCGCAAATGGAGAAGCGTGCGACTGCGCCACGGCAGATCACGCGTGGGCAATTTCGGAAGAAAAGGACCGCTCGGGGGAGTCTGATACATCGCGGTTTCTGGTAGCGGGAGCCTTGCGCGCATTATGGGTGCGCACGGAGCAGGGCCGGTTGGCGGAGGCAATGCCCGCTCTGCGGCAGAGAATCGAGCAGGCTCGCAATGTGATCGTCGAATCGAACAGTGTCATGAAGTTTTTGCGGCCGGATTTATATCTCACGGTGCTCGATCCCGCGACGGCGGACTTCAAAAATTCTGCACGGGAATTTCTGGACTGGGCGGGCGCGGTCATCCTCCACGAACCCCAGGAAAAAACTGGCGCGGCATGGCAAAACGTTTCCCTGAAGCCGGTCGCCGGTCGCCCGGTCTTCCGCATTACGCCGCCGCCGTACGTGACGCCAGAGATTGTCCACTTTGTGCGTGAAACCTTGCAGAATCAAAAGCCCAGACTCAGGCGCGCCGAGCTGAGAGCTGAGAGCTGAGAGCTGAGAGCTGCTCGATTTTGCTATTCTTCTTCGTGCGCCAAATCCATTTCAGCGCTTGGCTACTAGTAATTTTGTCTGCCCTTCTACAGGTGCTGATCTTTCCTCTCCCCGGGCTCTATGTCCTTTCCTGGTTTGCACTGGCGCCGTTAGTGGTGGCGCTTCTGCGGGCTCGCCCAGCAGGCGATCTGGAAATTAACGATTCGGTCAAACTTCAGGCGGCAACTCCCGCGCAGGCATTTGTGCTGGCATACGTCTGCGGAATCCTGTGGTACGCGGGCACGTGTTACTGGATCTATAACACGATGCATGAGTTTGGCGGGCTGAGTGCGCCCATGGCGTTGCTCGCTCTTTTTCTCTTCTGTCTTTACCTTGGCCTCTATCACGGACTATTCGGGCTGCTGCTAAGCCTGATCATGGGTTCGGAGCGCGACCATCGGCGCGTGCTGGTAGCCGCACCCTTCTTGTGGGTCGCAGTGGAACTGGCCCGGACCCGCGTCACGGGCTTTCCCTGGAATCTGCTGGGGATCGCACAAGTAGACAACATTGCCTTGTGCCGCATCACAGCCTGGACCGGCGTTTACGGAATTTCCTTCGAAATTATGCTGGTGAATGTGGCGCTGGCCGCGGTTTTTCTCGTCCCGCGAAAAAAGCGTGGCGCTCTGCTGGCGGCGGCGTTGGCGTCAGCCGCCGTCTTGCAGGCTGGACGGCTGATCGAAGCTCCACTTGTAGTCGCTGACCATGCGGCGTTGCTGGTGCAGGCGAACATCCCCGTGTCGGCCGACTGGACCAGAGACTATTTCGAACAAACTCTGCGTCAACTAGCGGACCTGAGCTTGACGTCTGCGGTCACGAATGCGTCGGCCACGGCCTCGGACCAGACTTCACAAGCTGAAACATCTCATGCTGAAACGACACACGCGACGATCGATTTGATCGTGTGGCCGGAATCGCCGGCGCCGTTTTACACGAATGATCCCTTGTTTCGCAGCACATTGAGTGACCTGGCGCGGCGCTCGCAGAAATGGATCGTGGCCGGTTCCATCGGTACAAGCTCAGCCAGGCAAAGCGGCGGCCAGGGCTCTCAAGTATTCAATTCCGCAGTACTGGTGAGTACGAATGGTGAATCGGCCGGGCGCTACGACAAAGTGCATCTCGTGCCTTTCGGAGAATACTTGCCTTTCCCACGGCTGTTTGCGTTTGCCGGAGGACTTACCAAAGAGGTCGGCGCGTTCGGCCGGGGAACATCGCGAGCGCCACTGAACGCGGGTAGCATTCCGCTGGGCGTGTTCATCTGCTATGAGTCTGTGTTCCCCGACGAAGTGCGGCAGTTCGCGGATCAGGGAGCGCAGGTGTTTGTCAACATTTCCAATGACGGATGGTACGGCGATAGCGGCGCGTATGCCCAGCACTTGAATCAGACGCGCATGCGTGCCATCGAAAACGGGCGTTGGCTGTTAAGCGCGACGGATACCGGGGTCACGGCTTCCATCGATCCCTGGGGGAGAATCGCAGCCAGAGCTCCGCGCAAGGAGCGCACCGCCCTGGTTGCGCCTTATGCCATCACCTCCGTAACCACGTTCTACACTCGACACGGCGACTGGTTCGCGTATCTGTGTGCGATAATTTCGATGGGAGCATTGCTGGCACGTTTCACATTACGCACAAAGGCTGAATCATCCTCATGAATCAAGAGTTCGAACAGGAATACGGCTCGCTGAGCAAGAAGGTGCACGAACTCCGGGAGTATCTTTGACGCGGAAAAACTCCGTCCGCAACTAGCCGAGATCGAAAAGCAGGCCGCTGACCCGAACCTGTGGTCAAATCCAAAAAAATCCCAGCAAGTGATGCGCGAGAAGAAACGGCTGGAGCATGCGATTTCCACCGACGCCGATCTTGCGCGCCGTGGCGATGACATTGCCGCCTACTTCGACCTTGCTCGCGAGGGAGAAGTGGTTGATGCCGACCTGCGCCGCGAGATCGATTCGCTGCGGGATGTAATCGACAAGCTCGAAACTGAGACACTTCTCTCAGGCGAAAATGATGCGCGCAACGCCATCATGACGATTCATCCGGGCGCGGGTGGAACCGAATCGCAGGACTGGGCCGATATGCTCCTACGCATGTATCTTCGGTGGGCAGAGCGGCAGGGCTTCGAGACTGTGCTCTACGACTACCAGCCCGGCGAAGAGGCCGGCGTCAAATCGGCGACTTTCGCGGTCAACGGCGAGTATGCCTTCGGACTGCTGACCAGCGAAATCGGCGTGCACCGGCTGGTGCGGATTTCGCCGTTCGATCAGGCAAAGCGACGGCACACTTCTTTTGCCAGTGTGTACGTCTCCCCGGAAATCGACGACAGCATTGAGGTCATCATCAAGCCCGAAGACATCCGCACGGATACGTACCGTTCGAGCGGCAAGGGCGGGCAGCACGTTAACACGACGGACTCCGCGGTGCGCATTACGCACTTGGCGACGGGGTTGGTGTCCAGTTGCCAGAACGAACGCTCGCAGCACAAGAACCGCGAGCGGGCCATGAGCATGCTGCGCTCAAAGCTTTACGAGTTCGAGATGGAGAAGAAACGCGCGGCCACGAAGAAAATCGAGGACTCGAAGCTCGATATAGAGTTCGGATCGCAGATTCGTTCCTATGTGCTGCAACCCTACCGGATGATCAAGGATCACCGGACAAAATTGGAAGTGGGGGACGTAGACCGCGTGCTCGATGGCGACTTGAAGCCGTTCATTCGTGCGTATTTGTCCATGCGGCGTGGAGAAAAACAGTAGTGCCTGGAAATCGTAAGAAGGAAGTAGTAAAGCTGGGACCGCGGTTTCTCCGTGCATTCCTGTTCGCTGCCGAGATGCATGCTGGACAGGGGCGCAAAGCATCGACGGTTCCATATATCGCGCATCTGATGGGCGTGGCATCGCTGGTGTTAGAGGCAGGAGGCGACGAAGACCTCGCCATCGCCGCTCTGCTCCACGATGTCGTCGAAGACTGCGGCGGCGCGCCGATGCTGAAAGAAGTCCGGCGCAGATTTGGAAAACGTGTGGCGAACATCGTTGAGGGATGCACTGACACCGATATCGATCCTAAGCCGCCCTGGCGGGCACGCAAGGAAAACTACCTGTGGCATCTGCGGAGAGCCGACCAGGATACGCGACTGGTTTCAGCGGCGGACAAGTTGCACAATGTGCGTTCGATTCTGACCGATTACCGGGATGCGGGGGAATCTATCTGGGCAAGGTTCAATGGTGGCCGCGATGGCACTCTTTGGTACTATCGTGCTTTGCTGGACGAATTTCTCCGGAGCAAGCCGAATCGGATTGCGCGAGAATTAGAGCTTGCGGTGAACGATCTGGAATTGGCGGCGAAAGGGAAGAAAGCTTCCCGGCCCAGGCGGACTGCTTCCAGGGACTGAAACTATGGGTCGCACGATTGACCAAATCCGTGCTTCCAAATTGCCTTCCAACATGATGCAGTTTGCTGCCCGCGGTGCCTTGTCTGTTCCACCAGACGAGAACATCGAGATACTGGTTCATCTTGCCCGGCACAACAAAGTATTCGGCGATGTCGCGCGCATGACGCTCGCGGGCTGGGACGAGAAAGCCTCACTGGCCGCCGCGTCCGATTCACAGACGCCGCGCGAAGTGCTGGATTACCTGATCTCTCCCGACAACCTGCGCCCTCCACTGCTTCCAGCGCTGCTGGAAAACCCTTCCGTGCATGAGGATGCGTTGACCAAGTTCGCTATCTCCGCTTCCAGGGAGTCGATTGAGGTCATGCTCCAAAGCCCGCGAGTCAAGGCCTCGCCAAGAGTCCTGGATACTCTACGATCGAACCCGTATCTGAGTACGAATGAAGCTGACGAAGTAAAAAAGCTTTTGAACATCGACGCAGCGGAAACGCCTGATGCTTCGCCCAACGCAGCGGTTGGCGACGACGCTTTTGCATCGGCGTCAGACAGTTCGACGACGCAGAGTGCAGCCGACGAGACTTCGACAAACGAAACTTCAACCGACGAAAGTGGAGGTGTTCCCGACGAAGCTGTGTCCGCATATCTTGCAGAGCACGCCGGCGAAATTGCCGAGGAGGAAGGCAAGCCGTTCCAGCCGGTCGGCGGCATCGTCGAACTGCTTGGAGCCGACTACTTCCCTGTCTCGCACGTTGGAGACGTTGCGGAGAGCGCCCCAGCAGCCTCCTCCAGCACTTCCCCCGGCACTGCCGCGACAACCGCTGCCACACCCAAAACCGCTACGAAGAAACCTCAAGGTCACGCCGATCCGAAGCGCGAAAACACGCTGCAGAAGATAAACCACCTCGACGTCAAAGGCCGCATCCAGTTGGCTTTGAAAGGCAGCAAGGAAGAACGCTCGATTCTCATTCGCGACGGCACAAAGGTGGTGGCGCTGGCGGTGCTGGAAGGTCCTAAGTTGAGCGACGGCGAAGTGGAAAAATATGCCAGCCAAAAAAATGTGCTGCAAGCCGTACTGCGCCAGATTCCTTTGAAGCGGCGCTTCATGAAAAATTACATCGTAGTGCGGAATCTGGTGGCCAATCCGCGCACTCCGCTCGATCTCGGATTAGGCCTGATGAAAAACCTGCTGGCCCAGGACCTGAAGAACCTCTCCGCGAACAAGGACGTTTCCGATACTATCCGAAAGCTTGCTCTCAAAATGTTTAAGCAAAAGATGGAGACGGCGAACAAGAAATAGAAAAGGCACTCATGGCCTCTTTACCGCAATCCGATCCCATTAGCGAACTGCTGAAACGTTCCAAGACTATTGCCGTGGTGGGGCTATCCTCCAACCCGCTTCGCCCGAGTCACGGCGTTTCAGCATACATGCAGTCTCATGGGTATCGCATCGTCCCAGTGAACCCGGAGATCGAGTCCTGTCTCGGCGAGAAGGCTTACGCGTCGCTACTCGATGTGCCGGAGAAGATCGACATCGTCAATATTTTTCGCCGGCCGGAATATGTGGAAGAAGTAGTGGATCAGGCGATTCAGCTGAATGTTCCGGCGGTGTGGATGCAAGAGGAAGTGATTCACGAGAAAGCCGCGGAGAAAGCCCGCGCAGCCGGCATCTTCGTGGTCATGGATCGATGCATCCTGTTGGAGCACCGGGCGCGGTTCCGCTGAATCAACGCTCGACTGAATCAACGCTCAACTGATCAACGCTTGACGCCAAGGAACACCACGCTGGCATCGTCGCGCACTCCAGCGCCGTTAGAGAATGCCCGCACGTCGTCAACAATGCTCACCGCAGATGCCTCCGGACACACCGCGTGCGCCGCCAGCCGTTCAAGGCCATACTCCTCTTCGCTCGAATTCACCGCTTCGGTAATGCCGTCGCTGTAAAAAACAAGGCGCGAACCCGGGGACAGACTTATCTCGCACTCCGAATAATCTCCGCATTGCAAGCCGAGCGGCAGACCGCGCTCCACGTCGAGGAAACGTGCGCCGTTGTCATCGATCAGAAGCGGACGCAAATGTCCGGCATTCGCGAAGGCTACCGTGCGCGTCGATGGGTCGAGCACTGCGTAGACCATGGTCACGAATTTTCCGGCAGGAAAATCATCCACCAACATTCCGTTGAGTTTGGTTAACACCTCGTCAGGACTGCAGCAGGCTTCCGCCAGCGATCGCAACATGCCGCGGGTTGCCGACATCAGGAGCGCCGCGGCCGTACCTTTGCCAGAGACATCTGCCAGCACCAGTCCCCACCTGCCGTCTGGAAATGGAATGAAGTCAAACCAGTCCCCGCCTACGGCTCGAGCGGGCACACTCAGACCGGAGATTACGAAGCCGGGAATATAGGGCGAACTCTTCGGCAACAGCGCTTGTTGGATGATGCGAGCTTCCTGAGCCTCGCGAGTCATCACTTCACGCTCTGCGCGTTCCAACTGAAAGCGCCGCGCGTTGTGCACGGCCACGGCAACGTGTTCGCACAACGCCTGAAGAATTCTTAATTGCTGGCGCGGGAATGCATCAAGTTCGGGATGGGACGCGGTAAACACTCCGATAAGCCGTTCGCCAACATGTAGCGGAATCGCCACTTCCGAGAGTGTGGGCTGCTCGCAGGCGGTGTAGTACTCGTCCTTGCGCACGTCGGGCGCATAGCGCATCTGCCCGGTGGAGGCCACGTACCCCACCATGCCTTCCTTCCCAATCTTCAGACGGTGGCCCTTGCTGTGAACGCGGCATCCGTGCACGCCTGCCATCACCATCTCTGCGTCGCTTTCGTCGTGCAGGTAAATGCTTGCTTCGACGCATCCAAACGAATGCGCAACGTCGTTCACAATTTGGTCAATAAGTTGATCGAGGTCGAGGATCGAGCTGATTTGTTGCGCAGCCTTCTGCAGTCGCTGCAGATCTTCTACCTGGTCGCCAAGCAGGGGACGAATCGGAACAAAATCGTCCCGGAATACTCTGGAAGTTGTGGCCATAGACGACCATCCCCCTGGGAATGAAAGGCTGTCCGACCAACCTTTCAACTAGCCATGAGATGGGGTGGCGGGGCCCCGGGATTCTCTTTTTGAGCGAACTGGCCGAGGTTCCTGTGCTAAAATCGCACTCCCCCATCGGATTGGAGTTGTTATGGCACTTCGAGCAGTTCCCATTCCAGATGAAAGCTCTCTAACCGTTAACGTCTACGATGGAACCCGGCAGTTTTTTCCAGCCGGGACTAACATTCTTTACCGCGTCTTCGACGGCAATCAGAAACAAGTTGCATCGCCGGAGAAACCTGTATCTTCGATCGACTTCAAGGTCCCTTTCTTCGACAACTTTGGGGACGACTATCGTGTGATTGTCTTCGCCGACCATTATCAGCAGGCAGGTTACACGCCGGTAAAGCTTTCACCGAAGGCGCCGGCGACGCTGGACCTGATGCTCATTCCGGAAGACGCCGGCTTGAATTTTGCCCCGGCGCAGTGGGACAGCATCAAGGTGCAATTGCCTTTCCTCGCCAATGATGTCCCTGACGCGGCCGGGCGAGATCGCTATACGGACGCGATGGAAAACAAGTCCAAATCGCTTGCGTCACTGCTGAACATTACCACTTCGATGGCGCAGATTCCGTTTGCTGACGGAAGCACGCCGCTGGACTATCTCAAGGTGATGAACTGGGACAAGAGCTTTGCGCAAGACCGTTTCTTTGCCTACTGTGATGTAGGGTTGATCGACCAGGTGCGGGCGGCTGCGGCCAAAGGCGAATTCGCCGAGGAGAAAAATCCGGGGACTTTCCATCCCGGTGCCACGGCGAGCTGGAAGCAGGTGCAGTTCGACGAGGCCAACCTGCAGCTGACCTTTCACGAGGGAGATAAGCAGGTCATCAATGGAGTGAGTTGTGTGATGGTCGAACCGGACATTGACTATTACAAGGATCTGATCTCACACGCGCTGTTGGAAGTGATCCCGAATGGCTTCAGCGGCGGGTTAACCAATCCCGAGGTTGTGTATGTTCTCCGTTGGATCGTTGGACGCAGAGCGGGCGTGGAATTCAATCCTCCGTACACAATTGTTAGCTGAGCTGAGCAGGGACTAGGGGACTACATCCTTACTTGGGCGGGCGGGTTTTTCTGCGTTATCCCGCGAGCGCTGGCGCCTGATCTCTTCCAGGCGCTCGCGGATACGTTTCTCAACGCCCTCATTGGTCGGGCGATAGTAAACGCGGTCGCGTAAGTTTTCGGGTAGACATTGCATGCTCGCGACTTTCCCTTCGACGTCGTGCGCGTACTGGTATCCGTGTCCGTACCCCAAGCCCTTCATCAGGCCCGTGGGGGCGTTCCGCAAATGCAGTGGGACGGCCTCAGCCGCGGTCTGTTCGACATCCTGCTGGACATTTCCGTAGGCGGTGTAGAGAGCATTCGATTTGGGGGCGACCGAAAGATAGACAACGGCCTGAGCAAGGGCCAGATTACCCTCCGGCATGCCAATGAAATCCACGGCATCACGGGCAGCCATGCACAGCGAGAGCGCATTCGGATCGGCCAGTCCGATATCTTCCACCGCCATGCGCACGACCCGGCGGGCCACGTAGAGCGGATCTTCTCCCGCCTCAAGCATTCGTGCCAACCAGTACAGGGCAGCGTCGGGATCGCTGTTGCGCACCGACTTGTGCAGCGCTGAAATCAGGTTGTAGTGCTCTTCGCCAGTTTTGTCGTAAAGCAAGATGCGCTTTTGCAAGGCATCGCGGACGATTTCGTCTGTGATCTCCGCCGATGTTCCGGCGTTACCTCGCGCCAGACCGGCAGCGACTTCGAGGACGTTGTAGGCGCTGCGTGCGTCGCCGCTGGTGTAGCTGGCGATCTTTTTAAGCACGTCTTCCGAAGCTGCCACATGCATTTCCCCTAGGCCGCGCTCAGAGTCCGTCAGCGCCCGCTTTAGGAGATCTACGATCTGATCTTCGGTAAGCGGCTTGAGCACATAGACCCGGCAGCGCGAGAGCAAAGCGGAATTGATCTCGAATGACGGATTCTCTGTGGTGGCTCCAATCAGGCGGATGTTGCCTTTTTCCACGTGAGGAAGGAAGGCATCTTGCTGGGCTTTGTTGAAGCGATGTATCTCGTCGATGAAAACTATGGTGCGCGTTCCATACTGGCGTGCGCGTTCCGCATCGGCCATCACCTGCTTGATCTCTTTGATTCCAACCAGCACGGCGGAGAACTCGATGAAATCCGCCTTGGTCATCCGGGCGATGATCTTCGCCAGCGTAGTTTTGCCCGTGCCCGGCGGCCCCCAGAAAATCAGTGAACCCGTATCGTCCCGCTCAATCTGCGTGCGCAAGGGCTTCCCCGGGCCGACCAGTTGCTCCTGGCCGACGAACTCTTCGAGCGTCCGGGGACGCATGCGATCTGCCAGTGGCCGCGTGTGGTCCGCGGGAGCATCAGCGTTCGGGATGGGTTGGAACAGGCTCATCTAACACTTTTCACCACAGAGGCACAGAGACACGGAGAAAACCATGCAAATTCGAACGAGCTCTGGAGATCATTTTCGCTGCCTTGCAGCCTCGTACAGTACGATGCTTCCCGCCACACCTGCGTTCAAGGATTCCACCTGCGGGGTATGCGGGATCACTACGGTCTCATCCATTCTGCTTATCAAATCGCGGGGGACGCCGGAGCCCTCGTTGCCGACAAAGACGGCTACAGGACCGGAAAGTTTCGCCTGATCGAGAGGCGTGCCCTTGTGCGAAGAGGTTGCAATAAGTCGCACGCCATGTGCCTTGAAACGGGAACAGACTTCCTCCAGCCCGCCCGCAGATTTGGCGACCACCAGGGGAAGCCGGAACACCGAGCCTGCCGAGGCTCGAATCACTTTCGAATTAAATGGGCTGACCGTGCCTTCCCCGGTCACAACCCCCGCACTTCCAAACGCTTCGGCAGATCGCAGAATGGTGCCCAGGTTACCGGGATCCTGTAGCCCGGCGAGCACCATGATTGGGCCGACGTGCAACCGCTCGATCAGATCCTCGATAGAAAATTCTTTCAGGCGCACGAGCGCCGCGACCCCTTGCGGTGTGTCGCTGGGCACGGCCCCGTCGAAAAGCTTATCGGGAAGCAGCAGAGTTTCTACGTGAGCGCCGATTTGTGGCAACAGACGATCCGCGCGGGCCAGCGCTGACTCACGGAAAAATACGGCACGGAAGCGCAGGCCGCTTCGGGTCGCTTCTTCCACGATGCGGACGCCTTCGATGGCACAGTCACCGTCCTCGGTGCGCTCGGCACGGGAGAAGGCTTGGCGAAGTTGCTTGACCAGGGCATTGTGCCGGCCCTCAACGCGGCGCAATCGCTGTTGGGCGATGGGCGCGGATTCGGAGCCTTTCCTCATGCATTTACCCTAATCGTTGTGCCTGTCATCGTGCCTGCATGATACGCTGCTGCTCCCCCTTGCAGCGCTCTGCCCTATTATGTTAGGTTTCGCGGTCTAAACAAAAATTGTGAGCTGGTACAAACAGGAAGGGAGCGCCGTGCGCGCCGAGATCGTAAAAATCAGTAGTGAGACGCCGGAAATGTCACTGGTGAAGTACGCCGCCGATCAGATTCGTGCCGGCGAAGTGCTAGGTATGCCTACAGACACGTTTTACGGTCTGGCGGCCGACCCCTTCAACTTGCGCGCCGTCGACAAGGTGTATGACATCAAAACCCGTTCGCGGCACAAGCCGCTGTCGCTGCTGATCGAGAGTGTCGATCAAGCGGAGGAACTGGCGAAAGCGTTGCCCGAGGAGTTTTACGCGCTCGCCCGCAAGTTTTGGCCCGGACCTCTAACCATGATCGTAAAGGCGGGCTCTCGCTTGCCCTTGAAAGTCACGGCGAATACAGGCAATGTGGCTTTGCGTGTGCCTAATTCCAAGATCCCACTCGCTGTAGTGAATGCGGCGGCGATTCCGATAACGGCGACTTCAGCCAACCTGAGCGGCGCCTCCGAGTGCACTAGTGCCGAGCAGGTGCGCGATCAACTCCGCGAACGGATTAACATTATCGTGGATGGCGGCGCGTCACCCCGCGACGTTGCGTCCACGATTGTCGATCTCAGCGATGAGGTATCGCGTTGGCGCATTATCCGCGAAGGGGCGATTCCGGCGGCCGAGATCTCGGAATTCTTCGCCAAAGGATGATCGCCAAAGGATGAAGGGCGACACTGTCAACCGGCATCAGCGACCCCGCACGCTTCTGCGGCTGTTGATGCTGGCGGGCGCGGGGATCGCTGTTTTTCTGGCCGCCACGAGCATTCGGATCGTCCGCGCGGCCTCGCTCCAGGAAACGCGACCCGCTGATGCCATAGTCGTCTTCGGTGCGGCTGAATATTTCGGACGTCCATCTCCGGTGCTGCGGGCCCGACTGGATCATGGTTTCGATCTCTTCCAGCGTGGAGTTGCGCCGGTTGTCATCACGACTGGCGGGGCCGCAGCCGATCCACATTTCAGCGAGGGCGGAGTTGGCCGTGACTACCTGATGCATCGCGGAATTCCGGAGCGCAACCTGATTGCCGAGACGCAAGGCCGGGACACGGCTGAGTCGGCGGTACGAGTCGCAGTGATCATGCGCGCGAATGGCCTGCACAGTTGCGTGGCCGTCAGCGATGCCTACCACGTGTTTCGCATCCGCAAACTGCTGGAGCACGAAGGCCTCGATCCGGTATATGTAGCGCCCCGCCCGGATTCGCGCCCACACGGCGTGGTACAGCGCACGGTAGCGGTGGTGCGCGAAGCGACCAGTTACTTGCTGTGGAAGCTGGGAATGACATAGAAAGTTTCTAGTTTCGTTGGTACCTCAAAAATAATAATGTAGTTGGTGCTATCGCCTGTTCACGCCAATTAATGTGCAGTTTAAAGTAAGGCGCGTCTTGGCATAGAGTGTTGTGTGGAAAACGCGGAGACCATTCAGATTCGGCTTCTCGAAGAAAGCGACCCGCCGAGCATCGCTGCCGCGTTCAAGAAGATGGGGTGGAAAAAGCCTGAGACCCAGTACCAACGGTACTTGCAAGAACAGATGGCGGGAACTCGGGCCTGCTTCGTCGCTACTATTGACGGGCAATTCGCCGGGTACGTGACGGTAAACTGGCGACCTACTTATGCCGGATTTGCTGACCTGAACATTCCTGAGATTCAAGACCTCAATGTGCTCACGACGTACCGCAGAAAAGGTATCGCAAGCCGCTTGCTGGACCGCGCAGAAGCGGAAGTAGCCCGGCGTTCGGGTGTTGTGGGGATCGGAGTCGGACTGCATCCGGGCTACAACGCCGCCCAGCGGCTCTATGTGAAGCGTGGCTACATCCCAGATGCTCGCGGCATTACTTACAGAGAATGCTTTGTGGAAGAGGGCGCATGCGTGGTGCTTGACGATGACCTCGTGATGCATTTCACAAAGCAGTTACGAGCGGAGTGATGATGATCCGCTACGTATGGCGGTGTAAAACCGCCATTACACTCATTAAGCGGGAATTTATAAGATGAGTTCTAGCTTCCAGTTTTCCAATGTTGAGGGACACGGAAGAGAGTACGCCACAAACAACCAGAAACTGGAAACTAGAAACTAGAAACGGCCCCCTACCACCCGCTCCGTTCCCGCAGTGTCGTGATATGAGCCACATGATGCCGCCCGTGCCAGGCGTAGAGCGCGAGCATCCTCTCCAGATTCATCACCCCTAACTCCGGATGGCGGAACGTACGCTTCCAGTCCGCCGTCGCGAGCGAGCCTAGCAGGCGCATCCATCGGGTATGCAGGGACTCCAGCAACATCAGGGAAACCTCGATCGGCGTAGTCCGTGTATCGGCGAGCACGGCCCAGCGGTCTTCCGCGTAAGGCTTGATCGTTGGTTCTTCTTCCGTGAGCGCAAGCTTGAAACGAACGTAGGCATTCATGTGGCTGTCGGGCACGTGGTGCACGACCTGCCGCACACTCCATCCTGCGGGACGGTATGGCGTGTCGAGTTGGTCTTCCGAAAGACCCGAAACCGCAGCGCGCAGATTCGCCGGGGCGCGGGAAATATGGTCCAGACATTTTTGCCTGTCATCCTCTGTGAGGGGAGCCGGAAAGCTGAATTTACCAATCGGGTATTGCAGGTCGGTCATTGTTGTCTCCCCAACAAGTCTAAATCCACAGACGATGAGTTGCATTCGCTGGGTTCAAGAAAGCCGGCCCCCGTGTGCGCTGAACTTATAGGCCCAAGTTGCGGGACACATCTGAGAGCCCGCCGCCATCGTCCCTGGAGGAAGCCCTTCAGTTAACTACGACAGGCAGTAGGCATATCCGAGAGGCTACATTCCCTCCGGCTTCGCATTTCGATTCTCCCACACCCTGAATTTAGTGCATCAAACCCTCGTTCTACGCTAAACTCTCAGTGCTGTGGGCTTTAGCATGCGATTCTGATGTTTTTCGGCCTCTGGCTTCCAGAGCCATTCGCGGGGAACTATGCCATCTTCGGTTTGGTCCGGTCACTTAACCTTTGGACTTATCTCCATGCCGGTGCGCCTATTCTCGGGCGCGCGCAGTTCCGGTATTTCGTTCAACATGCTGCACCGTCCCGACAAGCAGCGGGTGAAGCAGCAGTATATTTGTCCGCTTGAAAACGTAGTGGTCGAGCGCAGCGAGATCGTCAAAGGCTACGAATTCCGCAAGGACGAGTACATCGTGATCGAGCCGGAAGAGATCAAGAAGATCGAGCCGCAGACTGCGAAGACCATGGAGATCCTAGAATTCGTGAAGTCCGGCGAGGTTGATCCAGTGTACTTTGAGTCGTCTTACTACATGACGCCGGAGGAGGCTGGGCGGCGTCCGTATGCCTTGCTGACCAAGGCTTTGGAAGAAAGCGAATACGTCGCCATCGCCAAGATCACGATGCACAACCGTGAGTACACGGTGTTCCTGCGGCCGCACGAAGGCGGACTGATGCTGCACACCATGTACTACGCCGAAGAAGTGAAGAAGGTGGAAGGCTTTGGTGCGCCCGACGTCGAGTTGAAGGAAGCCGAAGTAAAAGTCGCGCATCAGCTCATCGAGGCGCTCGCCGATGAGTGGGATCCGGAGAAGTACAAAGACTCCTTCCAGGAAAATCTGAAGAAGCTGATCGAGGCTAAACTCGAAGGCGGAGAAGTTGCCGCAGTCGAGAAGCCCAAGAAACTCGCTCCAGTGGTAGACCTGATGGCGGCTCTGAAGCAGAGTCTGGCGCAAATGGAAGGCAAGAAGAAGCCTGCCGCCGCCACCAAGTCTGAAGCTCCGGCCGCGGCGGCAGCGGGAAAATCGCGACGCGGGCGATAGCTAAATTCCGACCTCAGACTTCGGACGTCAGACTTCGGACCTCGGACTTCGGACATTGTCGTGGGCGCGTGTATTTTTCTGCTGCAGCAAGGCGGCCAATCACATCCGTCCAACTTCTCCATGGTTTGGTGCATCCCACAAATATCGTGCGCCGGGTCGCGCTGAGTTAGACGCAGTTGTGTCCTAAATTTATCAACCACAGCGGCCACGAAGTCACACAAAGGTATGAATCCTCCGAGATTTCTTTCGTGCCCCTTTGTGTCCTTCGTGGTTGATTAGGGCACTACTTTAGAGGCTGCTCGCTAGCGCAGATTGGCGTCAATCGTTACAATAACTGCTTCTTCAGAAATCATTCGAAATAGAATCTTTCCTTCGGGGTGCCGATGAGTTTGCGACGTTCGGGCCGGCTGGCGGCCGTGATGGTTCTAACCCTTCTGTGCATTTCCTGCGGACAGGTCTACCGTCCGGTCGTGATTCCCACGACGACCGTTCCACCGAATCCGGCAAACTTCCATGCCGTTTTTGCTCTCAACTCCAACGGCTCATATGCTCCAGCCGCCCAGCCGCCCGCTTTTTCCTACAGTGCGGGGACGGCCATGCAGATCGATGTTTCGGGCGACACCAGGAATGGTGTCGCGAATATGGGCATCAATCCGACCCACGCTGCAATCCTTACCAACGATAGCCGCGTCTTTGTGGCCAGCGCCGGCAGCATCGAACCCGGAGGCGTGGACGTGATTACCGCCTTCACGCCGGCATTTGCGTTTTCTATCGGGTCCGGGCTCAGCAATCTGACCACGTTTTCCTTGCCGACGGCACCACCGGGTAGCCCGGCGGGAGTCTATCCCTACTTGCCGGATTTCGTTGTTGCGGGCCAGAGCTCAGTATTTGCCGCTAACTACGGGACGGAGACGCTGGTCGGCGGGCTGACCGTTACTACCGACTCCATCGCCGTCCTCAGCCCGTTGCTGAATACGGTGACCAATATCGTGTATCTGCCGGGCGGCTCTCATCCTATTGCCCTGACGCTCGTTCAGAACACGAATGTCAACAAGCTATATTCGGCCAACCAAGGCACGAACACGGTAAGCAGTACGGTGAGCAGCTTCAATGTCGTCGACATGTCGCAGAATACGCTCAACTTCTCCGGGATCACTCCGGTGTGGATGGTGGCTCGCGGAGACGGACAGAAAGTGTACGTGCTTACCCAGGGGGATGGACAACTCATTACGATTGATACAGCCACCGACACGGTGAGCGGCAGTGTGCCGGTAGGAATCGGCGCCAATTTCGTTCTCTACGACGCGCACCTTCAGCGTCTCTACGTTACCAATCCGGCAAATAGTACCCTTTACGTTTTCTCGGCTACGGGCGGCCCGGGCGATACGCCGCAGCTGTTGAACGCCATCAATTTGGCGGGAAGCGCTGTCAGCGGAAACTATCCCACTTGCGCCAACCTGTGCCCGGTCTCGGTAACCGCGTTACCCGACGGCAGCCGCGTCTATGTCGCCAGCTACAAGCTGTCATCGTGCAGCGATCCTGTCTTTTCCACTTCCTGCAAGGTGGTTCCGCAAGTTACTGTGATTGATGCACCGTCGAACATGGTGAAGACAACCGTGTTTCCACTACCCGTGGGCCAGGGCGGTACGACTCCGCCCTCGATTTCGGAATCAGTGGACTGCATCCCGAGCGTTCCATATAGTCCTGCGGGCGTTACCATCCCGGGCACGAGTACTCCTGCCTTTTCCACACGCTTCCGGCTTTCAACCGCGGCCGCCGCAGATAGCAGCCGCGTCTACGTAGGGGTCTGTGATGCAGGATCGGTCGCTATTATCAACACCACCACGAATACAATTACCCTCGGCGGTAATGTTGCCGATACGCTGATTACGAATCTGCCTGCTCCTTTTGGAGCTGGAATCCCCCCAGCCAACAGTGAGCCGCCGGCGCAAAATCCAATCTTCCTGCTGACCGGCCAGTAGACAATCTGGCGAATCGCTGGTCCGCGCAGGGCTTTTCCTATTGCTATAAATTCGGATTTTCAATGAGCACGCAGTCTGCGCGTGAGGACTGAAATTTGCGAGAAGGAATTTTGCGGCAGACAAGGAATTCCTCAGGAAAACGTCCCCCCACTCTATTCGGATGAAATTTAGAAGCGGCCTATGCATCCCTTGACCACTGGTTTACAATCCCTTCGAAAAAGTTCGGCCTGATTCTGACGGTTCGAAAGAGGAGACCTATGCTCCTTTCGCGAAAGGTTTTCTGCTGCGTTAGTCTAGCCACTCTTCTGCTGTCCTTCCTCAGTTGCGGGTCCGCGCACAGTTCCGAAGAATATTACGTCTTCGTTGCTGCGAATCTGCAAGTGCCGTACTGGCAGACTGCGGGCGCCGGTTTCACCAAGGCAGCAGAACAGTTCAAAGTTCGTTCCGATTTCCTGGGACCGCAGAACTACGATCCCAAAGACCAGAGGGCCGTTCTCGATCAGGCGGTGCAAAAGAGAGCGACGGGAATCCTGCTCGCTGTGACCGATCCCGCCCTCTTTAAAGACAGCATCGACAAGGCCGTGGCCGCCGGGATTCCGGTGATCACGCTGGATTCCGATGCTCCCGCCAGCAAGCGGCTGTTCTTCATCGGCACCAACAACTATCAGGCAGGCCTCGCCGGCGGAGAGCGCCTGGCGAAGGAGCTCAAGGGCAAAGGCAACGTCGTGGTCTTTAGCATGCCCAGTCAACCGAACCTGCAGGATCGTCTGCGTGGCTATCGCGATGCGCTCGAGCGCGCAGGGGGTATCAAGATCACTCGCGTCGTCGATATTCAGGGCGACCCCCGGATCGCGTTCGACACCACCACCCAAATCATCGGCAAGGAGAAGGACAAAGTCGATGCGTTTGTGTGCCTGGAGGCGCAGTCGGGCAAAGAAGTCGCCGGTGTGCTGAACAGTTACCACGTCACTGGCAAAGTCGTCATGGCGATGGACACCGATCCGGAAACTCTGGAGTGGATTCAGAAAGGCGCAATCGCCGCTACCATCGCGCAGAAGCCCTACACCATGGCCTTCATCGGCCTGCAGATGCTGGACAATCTTTACCATCACAAGCCCGCTTCGCTGGATGCAGATTGGTCGAAGGACAGTTTTGCGCCCGTCCCCGCGTTCGTGGATACTGGTTCAGCTCTGATCGATAAATCCAATGTCGAGTCCTTCCTGCAGGCGAAGAAAAGTTTGACTGGCCCGCAGAAATAAAAGGTCCGGCAAAAAACGAACGGATGGGTAGCCGATGCGCAAGCTGCAGTCGTTATTTTGGTTCGTAATCCTGCTGGTTACTTTCTCGGTTGCAAGTGCTGTTGCTCTCGAACGTCAGCCCAACTCCGACTATCACGCTCGGCGACAGGCGCTCGCCAGGAAGGCGTCCGGCGTCGTCGTGCTCTTCGCGCCCATGGAAAACGAGGGGCCCAACAACATCTATGGCTTTCGCCAGGAGGATAACTTCTTTTATCTCTCCGGTCTGAGTGAGCCGGGTTCGGCCCTGCTCATCGCTTCTGCTGTCGAAGCCAAGGGGGATGCAGCCGCTCGCCCTTACACTGAGATTCTCTTTCTCCCGGCGCGTAACCTGATCCAGGAAAAATGGACGGGCCCCAAACTCGGTCCGGAAAATCCAGAGGCCCCAAAGATCACCGGTTTTGATCGCGTCGAAGAAATGGGAAAGCTGCCCGATGAGGTGACGAAGGTCGCCACTGGTGGGCGTCCTGTGATCTACACCGACGTTGCATCCCACGACGAAAGCTCCGCCAGTGCGGAACCGCTGGCGTTCTTGAAACGCACTAATTCATTTCTCGGATTTCAGGACGTCAAACCGATGCTCTCCTCGCTCCGCACCTTCAAGGATGCAGGAGAGATAGGCCTGCTTCGCAAGGCCGTGGACGCTTCGATCGCCGCCCACTTTGCCGCTTTCAAAGCCGTGAAGCCAAACGTTACGGAACGCGAAATTTCGGCATTGATGCAATACGAGTGGGGCAAGCGCGGATGCGAGCGCGCCGCTTACGCGCCGATCGTAGGCTCTGGATACTATTCCACGGTCCTGCATTACTCGGAAGACTCAGCCACCATGAAGGCGGGAGACGTTGTCGTCATCGATGCGGCCGGCGAATACTCCATGTACGCCGCCGACATCACGCGCACGCTTCCCGTGAACGGCCATTTCACCGCGCGCCAGCGGGAGATCTACGACATCGTCCTGGGCGCGCAGCAGGCGGCGATGGCCGCATTCAAACCTGGCAAGTCGAACCTGAAACGCGGCGATCCTGATTCGCTTTATCAGGTCGCCTACGACTACATCAACACCCACGGCAAAGATCTGCACGGCCAGCCGCTGGGCCAATATTTCATTCATGGCCTCGGCCACTACATCGGTCTCAACGTGCATGATCCCGGCGACTACAACGTCCCGCTCGGCCCCGGCATGGTCTTCACCATCGAGCCGGGAATTTATATTCCAGAGGAAAACCTGGGCGTGCGCATCGAGGATGACTTTTACGTGGATGTGGACCGCAAGTTGATCAAGCTAAGTGAGGCGTTGCCGTCGACAGCGGAAGACGTGGAAAAGGCCATGGCCGGGAAATAGAAGGAGCATTGAGTAATTTGGCAATCGGGTGATTGTGTAATTTGAAACTGTCCGGTCCTAAATTACCCAATTACCCGATTGCTCAATTACCCAATTCCTACGAGATGTACTCGCGGATGTACTCGTCCTTCGTGTGTGCAAGCTGGCGAACGTCTCCGTCGAAAATGACCTTACCGTCGCGCAACATCAGGAAGCTCATCGGAACGTCGCAATATTGCCCACGCGGCAACGCCCGCAACTGTTTGGTTTGCTTGTCGAACTGGTGGGTAGCCATGGTGAATGCGTCCTGCAGGCGGTGCGTCACCAGCAGGGCACTGGTTTTGTAGACATCGCGCTGCTTCACGAGCAGCTCGATGATGGTGTTGGAAGTCACCGGATCGAGACCGCCCGTCGGAGAATCGTAGAGCAACAGCTCCGGTTGCGTAATGATGGCGCGGGCAATCGCGACGCGCCGCCGCATACCTCCAGAAAGCTCCGAAGGCAACATGTCGACCGTGTGTTCCAGTTCGACGAAGCGGAGCGCCTCGCGCACTCGCAGGTCAATTTCCTCGTATCCGATACCGTGTTCTTCCATCAAACGGTAGGCCACGTTTTCGCTGACGGTAAGTGAGTCAAATAATGCGCTTTCCTGGAAGACCATGCCAATCTTGCCGCGAAGGGCGAACAGTTCTTCTTCCCGCATCTGAGCTACGTCGCGGCCCAGAACGATAATTCTTCCAGCGTCAGGCTTCAGCAGTCCAAGGGCAAGCTTCAGGATCGTGCTCTTGCCCGATCCCGCGACGCCGAACAATGCCTTCGTTTCCCCATAGGGCAGGCGAAAGGAGATTCCGCGGAGCACTTCGTTCTCTTCAAACGCCAGCCGCACATCTTCAAAGACAATGGCGAACCCGGAGTGGGCCTCGATCGCGGTGGCAGTTGCATCGAGTGGCAGAGTGGGGGCAGACATGCGGTTAGTTATATGACAACACGTTCATCAAGAGTTGAGTCACAAAAAAGTCGACCACGACAATCAGCACGGACGCGGTTACCACCGCCTGTGTCGTCGCCCGGCCCACGCCCTGGGTTCCTCCACGCGCCGTCATGCCGTAGAAACAGCCGACCGTGGCAATAATGAAGCCGAACAGGACCGGTTTCACCAGTCCCATGAAGACGTCCTCGAACCTCAGCGACTGCGACGCGTTGCTCCAATACTGATGTGCGTCCAGGCCCAGGAGCGTCTTCGATACAAATAGTCCACCCGCCAGTCCTACCATGTCAGAGAGGACGGTCAGGAAAAACAACATGAAGACGGTTGCCGTGACCCGCGGCGTCACCAGCTTTTTCATGGGGTCGGTGCCCAGCGCGCGCATCGCGTCGATCTGCTCGGTCACCACCATGGACCCGAGTTCGCTGGCCATGCCCGACGCATTCCGGCCAGCCACCAGAATGCCGGTGAGTACCGGACCCAATTCACGCACCATGGAAAGCGCAACCAGTTCCCCGATCAGGTTGATTGAACCGAAGCGCTGCAGAGTATTGGCGCTTTGCACGGCCAGCACCGCACCCGTGAAGAATCCGATCAGCACAACGATGGGCAGCGAACCCACGCCGATCAGGTCGGCTTGCAGAATGATGTCTGCAACATAGAGTGGCTTGCGGAAAAGATTGGCAATGGAATGTGCCGAGAGCAGGGTGTAATCCTGAACCGCCTGGACTTTTACTTTGGCGACATCCGTTGGCGAGGGGAATTCCATGCGGTTCGGGAAGACCGGCGAGTCTTCGTCGCGCGCAACGCCAGCCTTTTCCGAACTATAGCAGAGAAGAGTCGGGGCCTTCAGCCAACCGCAGCAAGCGGTAGTGTCCTAAATAGTGCGTTGACTGGTGGAAGTACCGATATTGGCGACAGAATTTCGGCGAAACTTCAGGCCATGCCATGTTTTTTCGCACATTCCTGAATCTTGAAATGCCGTACCATTTTATGGATGTGGCCGACCTCTATCTTCTTGGATTTCGGGAGAGAGGGGTAAATTAGGCTCCCGAACTTGATTCGTCGGAAGTGATCCGTCATCCGAATCGTATGCCCGGGGGCGCACTCGGTCAACATGCGTTGAATGTCGGCGAAGTCTCGGGATGCCGACATTTACGCAGCTTTTTTATCGGCTACGGAATAAGTGACAGTCACGTTGTCGCTTGCCGTGAACGGCGTAATTTTACCGTCTAGGCGCTCAACTTCGATTCGGGCTGGTCTCGAATCTGGCGATTGTCGCGGCAATTTGGAAAACGGTTCAGGTGGCGCGATATGCGCATCCCGCACAGCCTTCAAGGCTTCTTCCCACGCTTGTTCGTCTACGTCGTTTTCATTAAAGAAGCGTTCGACTTCCGTTCTGAACTCATCGAAGTTCGGGCTTTCTTGCACTATGTCGAGCAACACTTGTGTGTGTGCTTGCCGAAAACGCAAGAACGCCTCATCGATAGTGCCGCCGGCCTCGGCTATCGCTGCTGGACGCACACCGTACATCCACCACTTGCCGTCCTCTTCTTGCCTCATCAACGTGCGCCCAGAAACAGTGATGCGCGCTAAGAAACCATTGCCGGAGATCGTGTCTTGCAGCGTGATCAGTATGGGATGGTCTTTCAGGTCGATTGTCGGCTCGGTCATCAGCATCATTTCCCTCAAATATCTATCGGCGTGTAATGATTTTCTGATCAGTCCGCGGACTGTTCAACGTTACGGACGACAACCACGGTAACTTCCTTATGCAATTTGGATTCCATAAGGGAGGAAATGGTTACTTTAGTTACGAAAGGGGATGGTATATCAGCTCCTTAGCAGGAATCAAGGAAAAGATTGAACAGTCTCGGCAGCTCTAGTCCGCTGCAAGCAATTCGGAGATGCCCCAGATATGATCCGTAAGATTCGCTTCCATCGCTGGGGTGACGCGTAACGTTCCGTGAATTCTATAAAAATTATACCACGCAAAATGCAGACCCACAGCCGCTTTCACGTGTGACAGTTTTTTGCTGAAGGCGTTTGTCGGGGCGCCTGAACCTGCGAAGTTGCATTCGGATTGTTAGTTCTGCTGTTCAAGAAAACTAGTAGAAATATGGTCGGGGTCGCCTTGTCGAACTTTGGAAATAACCCCGAGATGCGTCGTGCAGTACCTCGCGGAGTGACCTCATGTGTGAATGGGAATGTTGGATGCTGAGTGGTATGTTAGGCAGCGCCGCACGTCACGCGGCGTGGCTACGTGCTTAGTGCTTGCCTACCCCCGCCCCTTCTTCTTGATCTCAATATTCAGGCGGCGGATCTTTTGATTCAGGGTGGACAGTGGCACATGGAAGCGTTCGGCGGCTTCGGTCTGATTCCAATTACAGCGTTCGAGCATGTCGGTGATGATTCGCCGCTCTACGTCTTCGACGATCTCGAAGAGCGACGTATCCGACGGCGCGTCGTGCATATTGAACGCCGATCCCCGGCCCATCATGGAATCGGGTAACAAGTCGGCGACGATTTCCGCGCCCGAGGAGAGCACGACTGCCCGCTCAATCACATTTTCCAGTTCGCGTACGTTGCCGGGCCAGGAGTAAGCCATCAGCGGACGCAAGGCCTCAGGCGTAATGCGGCGAACCGGCCGCTCATTTTCCTCGGCATATTTCTTAAGGAAGTGTTCGACCAGTAGCGGAATGTCTTCCTTACGCTGACGCAGGGGCGGCAGTTCGATGCTGATTACATTCAGACGGTAGAAAAGGTCTTCACGGAATCGTCCGTCTCTTACCATGGTGCGCAGGTCAACGTTGGTGGCCGCGATGATGCGGACGTCCACTTGAATCTCCTGAATTCCGCCCAGATGCATAAATCTGCGGTCCTGCAGCACGCGCAGAATTTTGGCCTGCGTCTCCAGACCCATGGTGGCAATTTCGTCAAGAAATAAAGTGCCCTTGTCCGCCACCTCGAACAATCCCTTTTTCGAAGCGATGGCGCTGGTGAACGCGCCCTTCACGTGCCCGAAAAGTGTGGATTCGAGCAAGTCTGTCGGCATCGACCCGGTATTCACGGGAACGAAAGGCCGGTCACGCCGGGGTGAATTCAGGTGAATCGCCTTGGCAATGACTTCTTTGCCGGTTCCGCTTTCACCCTGCAGTAGCACGGTCGAGCGGCTGGTCGCCACCTGGGCCACCAGATCGAAAATCTTCAGCATGGGCTCGCTCTTGCCCACGATGTTTTCGAAGTTGTAGCGCTGCTTCAGTGCGCGTTTGAGTTGGACGTTCTCTTCTGCGGCCCGGCGCCAGCCCACGGCGGCGCGCACGTCCGCCAGTAATTTCTCGTTGTCCCATGGTTTCTGGACGAAATTTGCCGCGCCCGACTGCATGGCTCGCACAGCGTTCTCAACCGTGCCATACGCCGTAATCATGATCACGGGGAGGCTCGAATCGTGGGAGTGGATCTCCGCCAAGATCTCCATGCCATTGCGCCCGGGGAGCGTCAGGTCAAGCAGCACCAAGTCGAAGGGATGCTCTCCCGCCCGCAGCAGACCGTCTTCGCCTGTCGCTGCGGTTTCGATCTCAAAGCCTTCGAGTTCGAGCAGCGTCTGCAGCGACTCGCGGATTTCGGCCTCATCGTCGATGATCAGCACCGAGCCCGCCGAAGCCTGATTCCCCCGCAACGTGCCGCGCGAAATGACGGCTGCCTCAGACATGGACTGCCTTCCTGCTCAAGGGAAAATCCAAAGCAAATGTTGTTCCGCTTCCGGGATGGCTCTCCACGCGAATCTTGCCCGCGTGCTCCTGGATGATTCCGTATGTGACGGAAAGACCCAGCCCGGTGCCGCGGCTCTGGCCTTCGCGGGGAGCGGTCTTGGTCGTGAAAAACGGATCGTAAATGCGCTGAATGTGCTCCGCCGCAATACCCGATCCCGTGTCGGACACCCGCACACTGAGATTTGTGCCATTGGAGGTCGCCACACTCAACGTGCCGCCTCCGGGCATGGCGTCTTTGGCATTCAGAAACAGATTCAGGAAAACTTGTTGCAGCCTTCCCGGATTCCCCTGGATGGGCGAGATTGCCGGCGTCAGCTCGGGCTGCACTTTGATCTTCGCAGTCTTGAACTGATGCTCGAGTAACGCCAGCGTATCTGTGATGACTTTGTTCACGTCGACGTCGGTGAATTCGCTTCCGCTGGTGCGGGAGAAGTTCAGCAGGTTGTTGACGATCTCAGAGGCGCGGAAGGTCTGCCGCGTGATTTTCTCGAGCAGTCCTGATTTTTGGGGATCGCCCTGCAACTGTTTCGCCAGCATCTGCGTGTAGGAGGAAATCACGGCGAGCGGAGTGTTCACTTCGTGCGCCACCCCGGCTGCCAGCAATCCGATCGACGAAAGTTTGTCCGCCTGCGAAAGTTGCGCCTCGAGTTCCATCCGCTCGGTAATGTCGTCCATGATGACCAGCCGCCCAACCACCTGGAATTTGCGCGTCACCAGCGGAGCAATGGCGACGTTTACCGTGCGGGTCTCGCCCGCCGGAGTCTTCAAGCGGAATTTGTAGAGGTTGTGAATGCCTGCATCCTGCCGCACGCGGTAGAACTCTTCCACGAACTCGCCGGGAAATACTGTTCCCAGCGGCTGGGTGAGCGTCTGCCACCTGGGCAGCGCATACATAACTTCCATCTGCGCGTTCCAGCTCTCGATGCGGTCTTCCATGTCGAGCGCCATGACGCCCACGTTGATGGACTCGACGATATTCTCGTTGAAGTCCTTCAATCGCTCGTATTCGGCAACTTTTTGCTGCAGCGAAGTGTAGAGCTGGCCATTCTGGATGGCGATGCCGAGATATCCACCCAGCGTCTCCAGCAGTTCCACGTCTTCGCTGGAAAGAAAGTCGCCCTGCACCGTCTTTCCCAAGCCCAGCACAGCAATCGTTTTTTGCTGGGCCCGGCAGGGGATGTAGTAGTTGAGATCCAATCTGGCGATGGTTTCCTGCGATCCCGTAGTTTCGCGCGGCACCTGGTGCGTGTTTTCAAAAAACAAGTGTCCGGCGGGTTCCGGCCGAGGGGCGCTCAGGAAGGTCAAATCCAGTTTGCTGGGCGGCGTCATGCCTGAGGACTTCGAAAGCACAAAGGGTTTTGCGTCGTCGCCCGTGCCCAGAAAAATTGCGATACGGTCCACCGCCAAAGTGCGCGAGAGACGGTCCATGACCGACGACAGCATCGTCTTCAAGTCGGGCTCCGAGCTTAGGTCGCGGCCAAATTCAAGAAGCGTTCGCCGGTAGTCATAGCGCGTGCGATAGAAGAACTGGTCGATGCGGTCCTGTATCCACTTGCGTACCGGATCAAACAGAAGTGCGGTTACGACTACCGCAAGAATGAGCCCGACCGGACCGCTGCTCGGCTGGCGCATGTGCACCAGTTCTGCGACGCCGGCCACCAGCGCAAAATACATTCCAACTACCGCTGCGGCGGCCAGGGTGTAGACCACGCCACGTTTGAAGATCAAATCAACGTCCATCAAGCGGTAGCGGAAGATGGCGTATCCGAAAGTGAGCGGCAGCAGTCCCAGGGAGAGCACCGACACCTTCATCCCAGTCCCGACCATCAGATACGGGAGCACGTAGAACAGCGTGTAGGGAACAATGGCCAGAATCGTTCCGCGCGTGACCCATTTCAATTGCTGCCGCAGAATCGTGGTGCTGGCGCGACGATAGCTGTACCAGAGGACCGACGCCGCCACCAGGAAAAACACGCCGCTGTATGCCATTTCCAGCCGGTCAATGTTCCAGCGCAAGCGTCCAGTCGCTTGCAGCCACCGGATCGCCGCCACGTGTATTCCCAACAACAGGCATCCAGGCGCGTACACTGCGGCCAGCAGCCAGGAATGCTTGCGCACAAATTGCCGCTTCTCCGGGAAGGTAAGAACGAAGTGCAGGAACAGTGCCGGTTGCAAGACTCCGGCCACGACGTTGCACCAAAGGATCGCCCAGTCAAAGTCGTTCAGTTTTCCTGTGTAGTGGAAGGCATAAGAAACGAACGACACCAGGCAGAAGATGTAGAAGTGGGTTGATCCCGGAGCGGTCCAGCGGCGCAGCAGGACATAAATTCCGATGCCCAGATAAATGAGCGCGATCAGGCGCAGCCAGTTATTCAGGGAACGCTCGGCAGGCGCCAGGATGACGCTCGAATCAAGGCTGACCGACTGGCGCATCAGCGAGTAGGTCGCCTTGGACCAAACGCCGGTGCGGTAAAGTTGGCGCTCGAGACTCGGCACGCTCCGCACGTCCTGGCCGTTGACCGAATTCAGTTGGTCGCCAATTTTAATGCCGCTCTTGGCGCCGGGTCCGCTGGAGTCGACCCCGTCCGCCATCAGATGGCCGTTGTGCTCCACCCACCACACGCCATCATCGGGCACGGCAAATTCGCGTTCTTTTTGGAAGTTGAAGCCGGCAAAGACCACCGCAGCCACTGTCATCAGGAACAACAGGACGGCAACAAAGCGGAGTTGGCTTTCCCGATTCATGGATTTCGGTAGCGGCCCCGGGCCTTTCGGAGGCGGGATCGGCGTCGGATCGACGCCTGTCTGCTCTTCAATAAGCAACTTCGCTGCCATGTTCGTTCCGCAGTTGGATGCGTCTAAAACCCGCAAACTAAGCGACTTCTGAAATTATAGAGGGCTTTTCGAACAGCGGCTACGGCTTTTTGGATGTTTCTGTGGGATTCCGTATCTCGTTCCCCTTAAATGTCTTCGGGTTACGGGAGATGGGGTCTTGCACAGCAGAATTCGAGAACGCTCGATCCGGATTATTGGAACAGTTTTAGTTAGGTTTCGCCGAGCATACTTAACCACGGAGGGCACAGAGCAACACAGTGGCAATACCCTGTGTCCCTCTGTGTCCCCTGTGGTTAAGCTCTTTTGGCCCCGCCTTCTCGCGAGTAGCGTCGGATGCCCATCGGCTCGAACGATATCTATACTAAGACGGCCAAGCTGCCATCGCCGTAGCCTTCGCTATAGGAGGCAGGCTGACGCGAATCACATTCAGGAGCTCTTCATTGTCGGCGGGCTTCTGAAAAAATGCCGCTGCACCCGCCTTCAAAGCGCGTTCTTCGTTTCCCTGAGGATCCCGCGCGCTCAACACAATCACGGGAACGCCAGCCAGGGCGTCAATGTTTTGCAGACGGTCAAGTACCACAAAGCCGTCCCCGGCGGGCAGTCCAAGATCCAGGACAATCAGGTCCGGACGGTCTTTTTGAGCCGAGGCGACTGCGGAATAGCCGTCGCTGGCGGTGGTGATGTCGTAGTTGTTGGCCCGCAGACGCAGGCGCAGCGCACGCACCAAATCGGGATCGTCGTCGACAACAAGTATTCTCTGTTTCGGCATAAGAAGTACTCCTTTGTGATTCGTTCAGTTAGAACGTTTATTTTTTCTTTTGCTGTCGGCAGCGATCCGTTTTTTCCCCGGACTCGACATGTTTCTTTCCAGGCTCGACATGACCATTCCCATGACGCTATCGGCCACGGTTTGAATCTGCAGCTCCAACGAATTGGCCGGATTAGCCGGGGGAAGGTCAACCGGAGCCGTGCTGATGGTTAGTGTGCCTTTCTCTTTCAGCCCTGGAATCTTCTCCAGTTGCTCTCGGATGCGCGTGTTCATGATCCCGGCCTGCTGCAAGTCGGTTGAAGCGACAACAAAGAAAGTCTCGCTTGGTCCTGAAGTCCCCATCGGCGGCAGGACCAGGTCCTTGTCGAGGTACACGCAGTGTTTCAGCGTTTCCAGACACTGCTGACAGGTCTCTCTCCAATTTCCCCGTGGAGGATTCGAGAGCGGTGTCAGTTCGACCCGCACCAGCACGAAGGCCGGCCGCAAGCTGCCCTGATAAGCAATGACCGGGGTAAGAAGTTTCGCCAGGGAGTAAATCGGCAGGGTGAAGGTGAATGTGCTGCCCTGTCCCGGTTCGCTCGAAAGCCATATCCGTCCGCCGTGCAGCCGGATCAGCTCGCGGCAAATAAACAGTCCCAATCCCAGGCCGGAGCGGTTGTTGTCGACCGACTCCGGGTCCTGATACAGGCGCTCAAAGATGAGTGCCTTGGCTTCTGCGCCGATGCCCCGCCCGGTATCGCTGACTGACACATAGACAGTGTCCGGATCGGTTTCGACCATACAAGCCTTGACCACTACCGACCCATCTGCCGGCGTGAACTTTATAGCGTTATCGAGCAAGTTGATAAGCACCTCGACCACGCGGTCAGGATCGGCATGCACCAGCGGAATCCTCAGATCGAGTCCAATTTCGAGGCCGACATGTTTTCCCTCGGCGGTGGGACGCATCATGGCAACGGCCTGCCGGATCAACTCACTGAGAGCGATGCAGCGCGGTTCGATCCGCAACTTGCCATTTTCGGCGCGGGTGGCTTCGAGCAGATCGCGGATCATGGCGTGCAGCTGGTTCACGCTCTTCAAGACCGTCTTCAAGTGATCGCCTTGTTCTGGCACAACCGGGCCTGCCAATCCATCCAGAAGCAGAGTGACGTACTGGTGAATGCAGGTGAGCGGCGTGCGCAGTTCATGTGAGACGTGAGAGAGAAACTGGTTCTTGAATTCGAGTTGCTGCTTCTGGCTGATTTCAAGGGTGCGTAGAAGCGCCTGGCGTTCCACGGCATAGCGGATGGCACGCTCCAACTGCTTGCTGGTGACGTCACCCTTGATCAGGTAGTCCTGCACTCCCTGATGGACAGCCTTGATGGCCAGCGCCTCATCGTCCTGCCCAGAGAGTACGACCACCGGTGTATTCGGGGCGTGCTTCATCACGCGGCGAAAAGTTTCCGCACCATGGCTGTCGGGCAAGTTCAGGTCCAGCAAAACCAGCGAGGGCGCTTCATGGGTCAGAGAGGCGAGGCCATCCGACAGCCGGTTAACACAATCCACTTTGACCGAGGATTGGCCTTCGACCAGGCGAAGGCGAATCAGGTCCGCATCTCCCTGGTTGTCTTCAATCAGCAATACACGAGTGGTTTGATCGTCCATTCTTCTCCTTGTGTGGGGGTGGGCTTGCCAAACCGAATCGGAACTCTTCCGTCGATGTCAATGCGGAGAAACGCCTCCGGCTTTCGCGTTTTCTGACGTAGCAGTGCGCGTCCTGGTTCATAATCGCGCGGTTTATCCGGGCGCAAGTGGGCGGTACTGGAAACCCTCAACTGCGGCGGATATCCCCGCACAAAATGTTTATCGGCGGTAGCACAGCAATCTTTAGGCTTGGGACCCGCCAGCGCGGCTCCCTCAAGAACGAGCGGCCACTGTCCTGTTCCTTACGAAGATGAGGATTCGCTTAGATAGAAGAGGGGAGTTAGGAATACATTCGAGCGGTCACTAACGCGAGAAAGGGCTTAGCCGGCTTTCCGCTCGGTACTCTCAGAAGGCTCGGGCGGGCTGCCATCTTCGTCCCACTCAAACGACAATGCCCGCGAAGTAGTTTCGATGGGCTCGAGTTCGGGAATGTCCTCGGCCACCGATGCGCCCAGGTCCGCAAACTTGCGCGCCGAAACCAGCACCCGGTTCTCCAGCGAACCGACGGCTTGGTTGTATGCTTCAACCGCGCGGTCGAGACTGCTACCGACCGCTGTGATATGTGCGGCCAGCTTGCGCAGGCGGTCGTGCAGTTCCTTCCCTAGGGCGCTGATCTGCTGGGCGTTGCGCGCAAGCTTCTCCTGATTCCATCCGTAGGCCACGGCTTTCAGAAGGGCAATCAGCGTGGTGGGCGACGCGGGAATCACACGCTGCAGAACTCCCTGCTCGATCAATCCGGGATCTTGCTCCAGCGCGGCGCTGAAAAACGTTTCGCCGGGAAGAAACATCACGACGAACTCGGGCGTGGCTTCGAACTGCTCCCAATAATTCTTGCCGCTGAGGATCTTCATGTGGTCGCGAACCTGGCGCGCATGATTGGCCAGGCAGGTTCTCCGCGTTTCCTCGTCCGTAGTCTCGAAGGCATCGAGAAAGGCTTGCAGCGGAGTCTTCGCGTCCACGACGACGTGTTTGCCGCCGGGCAACTTCACCACCAGGTCAGGACGCAATCTTCCGCTGTCGCTCTGCACTGTTTCTTGCTCAGAGAAATCGCAATAGGAAAGCATGCCCGCAATTTCCACCACGCGGCGCAGCTGGATTTCTCCCCAACGCCCGCGCACATTCGGCGTGCGTAGCGCCCGCACCAGATTGCCGGTCTCGGACTGCAGTTTCGCCTGCGTGGTGATGAGCGACTGCACCTGGGCATGCAGGCCGGCGTAAGCCGCGCCACGCGCCACTTCCATCTGCTGGATCTGCGCGTCTACTTTGCTCAGCGACTCGCGCACCGGAGCGACCATGTCGGCGACGGCCTTCTGACGGCCTTCGAGATCGCCCCTGGCTTCACTTTGAAACCGCTCCAGATTTTCCCGGGCCAAGGTGAGGAACTGCTGGTTGTTGCTCTTCAGCGCCTCGCCGGCCAGAGCCTTGAAGGAATTGCGCAAGTCTTCACTCGCATGGGTCACTATCTCGATCTTTTCGTTGCTGGCCTTCCGTTCCGATTCGAGAGCCGATTCCAATCTCGCCTTGCCCGCTACGAGTTCGGTGTGATCCTGCTGAAGCCGCGCCAGATCAGCCTTTGCGGCGGTTAATTCCTTTTCCATCAAGGACAAACGCGCATTCGAAGTGGCCGTCTTCGAGCGCAGCGCAAGCCAGGCAATCACACTTCCAAACAACAGGCCAATCACCGCACTGGTCATCTGTTCGATAGACAAAGGTAATTACTCGTAGTGGATTTCAGCCTCTAGCCTAGCACCAGGCGCAAGTTTGAGTCTGAGTCGAGCTTGCACGCGGTAAATATTGCACGTGAACGTCGATCCCTCCCAGGGTCCAGTTGCGTAGGCACAAGCTGATGCTTAAGGCCTCCAGGATATTGTTGGCGTTCCTGCTCGGGATGGGTGCCGCCTCGATTGCGCCGTCGGGTCAATTGATGGCTTCCGCCGGAAAGGCGGGCACGGCGGGAAAATCCGCGCAGCACGCAACTTTAAGACCCGTCGCAGCAACCTCCCCCGATATTCCTTTCGAGCCTTTCGATTCCGCAGCTGAGCGGCAGCTCTTGCAGCTGGCGAATAAGGCGCGGGCCCAAGCTGGCGCACCCCCGTTAGCGCTCGACGAGGGGCTCTCGCAAGCCGCCCGAGTTCACGCTCAAGCCATGGTCGAGGCGCAGCAGCTTTCGCACCAGTTTGATGGCGAATCCTCCTTAGTCGAACGCTTAGGGGCGGCAACACCGCTACAACTAGATCAGGAAGGGGAAAACGTAGCGTTCGACCTTGACCCGGAACAGGCGCAGCGGCACCTGATGCTCTCCCCACACCATCGTGCGAACCTGCTCAACCCGGCTTACAACGTAGTCGGGTTGGGCGTGGTGCGCAGCGCAGATCGTCTTTACGTCGTACAGGATTTCGGCCATGCCCTCCCCAACTATTCCGCAGCGCAAGTGAAAGATCGGATTGCGCGGACTGTGTCCGAAGCACGCCGTCAGGCGAAGCAGCCTGATCTCGCCCGCCACGACCTGTCTACCGCGGACGATGTCGCCTGTTCCATGGCGCAAGCGGACAAGCTCGGCACCTCCCCCATTCATCAACTCGCGCAGCGCTACACGGTGCTGACGTTCACGAGCCTGAATCCAGAAGCGCTGCCCGCAGGGTCGCATAGCGTCATCGCCCACCGCAACCTACGCAGCTTTTCAGTTGGCGCGTGCTACGCGCGGACCGAGACTTATCCTACAGGCGTGTATTGGGTGGTGCTGTCGCTGGATTGAAGGGAGGCCTGAGCGCTACTATTTCTGAGCGATAGACTTCGGCTGATCCGGCGAGGCTGCACCAACTCTTGGAAGGTGCCAATTGTCAACATCGTCCATTTTGCTTCCAGGCTGCGCAGAAGGCCTCAACTGCCACACGTGAAAGAGCCCGCCATACTGCTTCGGTCCCTCGAAAACATACGGCCTTCCGGAGGCGCTCTTGTACCAAGTCCGCGAAACGGAGTTTTGCTTCATGATGCTCACTAGGCTTCTGCGGACGTCGGTCACGTTATGCAGATGCAGCAGCGACTTTAGCCCGAACCGGAAATCCCCGCCCCTCTCGTTTAGATCGTCAATAAGCTCGTGAGCTATTGAGAATGCATCCTCAGCGTATCCATTGGTGTGGGCATTGTAATCATTAGCATCCGTTTGATAAGTAAAGTGCACTAGCAGACCCGATGCCGTGCTAGGCATAGGCTTTCTTCCAGTTGGCAGCCTCTTGATCTCAGCAGCTGGGATAACGAACGGGTCCGGGGCAGACGTAAAGGCTGGACCTGTGTGCATGGGACTAAAAGCAGCCAAATCCTCATCCGTTCCGCGCGACTCTATAACTGAATCTGAGAAAATGACCATCAACTCTTTGCTAGGCCGCTGTACGCTGGCCAGATAGTTAAGCAAGGCTTGTGCCTCGCCCACGCCACCCGCATACAGCACGCAGTCGGGTTTCAAGATTTGGAAACTCCGTTCCGAAGGCAGCGAATCGGTTTTGCGTATCCCGACCAGTTCCGCATGCGCCGCGTAAACCGCAACACTGTACGCTTTTACCATATTGTTGGCATAACTCTCGTTTACTGGGTCGTTGCTGGAAACGACCAAAAAACGACGTTTGTTTTTCTGCGCGGCGAATTGGACTGCCGAGCTACCCTGAACTTCATTGGTAGGGGAAAGCTGCAGAACCGGAACGAACCGCGAGGTGTCCTGTTGCGCAGGTTGGAACCACCCTTCGTCATAGCAGGAGTTATCATTCTTACATTGGATAAGCAACTCGTCGTCGGTGGCTACGGTTGCAATGACAGGAACTTGTGGACGCGTTCCCAGGTAAGTCTTTAATGAGTTCTCCACATGTTGGCTTCGTCCGTGCTGAATTACCAGCAGGGTATCTGGCTTCGCCACCAACTCAATCGCTTTTTGTTTCGCGGTTCCCACTTCCTGATTCGCCAACGTTTCAATCTTAACCCGCACTCTTACATCGCCAATCTTTGCAAAACTTTCCTTTTGCTCTTCGGGGAGGAAATCTTTTGACATGATCTCGGAATTCGTATCCGGGTCGGCGACAACATAGATCGTGTACGGCTTGGGATCCTCAATGTATATGGCAAATGCGTATCCAGCCAGTACTGCAAAGACAAATGCCCAGGCGATTTCGCCGGTGTGTTTCGCTGCCCACTCTCTGATCAGCCGGACGGTCCACTGCCACTCGCGTCTAGTGCGAGTGTTAAGTTTGTGGTTCGGCGATGCTTGCGGCTCATGAATCTGTTCCGATTGTTCTTCTGGCAGGGTCATAATTCTACCTCCATTCGGCAATTGACCGGTCAGGTCGGAGCTTAACCAGCGCGCACCACACAGAGAGGGAAGAATCGAGGGGAAGTTACGCGCCTAAGATCCTACTAGTAACTAGGCTAAACCCACATCGGAGGCCACTATATGCCTGGTTTCAAGCTTGTCAAGAAGTTTTTGTAAGTCTTGTGGCATTGATCCCCATTATGTCCTGAAAAGCGCGCCCACTCCTACGCGTGAACCTGATCGAGGCGTTTCAGCGTCGGCAACGCCTTGATGGACTTACCCGACTTCCGCTGGGCAATCCGAATTTCATAGAGGCTTTGCAAATTTAGCCAAAATTGCGCAGTCGTGCCAAAGAAATGAGCCAGGCGTAGCGCCGTATCGCCGGTGATGGCTCGCCGTCCGTTGAGGATTTCGGTGATGCGGTTGGTCGGAACATCCAGGCGACGCGCGAGTTCAGCGGCGCTCATTCCCAGTTCGCTCAGCTCTTCGGCTAAGTGTTCCCCAGGATGAATTACAGTAGCGGGCATGACGTTCTCCTAATGGTAATCGACGATCTCCACGTTCGAAGGACCGGGCGCATGTTCCGCCCACTCGAAACAAATCCTCCACTGATCATTTACGCGGACACTGTATTGCCCCCTTCGTTTTCCCTTTAAAGCCTCAAGACGATTGCCAGGCAACACGGCCAGATCGCGAAGCGTGACCGCCGCCTCAAGACGATCCAGCTTTAGGCGAGCGGAGCGTTCGATGCCAAAGAAGGCCTTGACCCGCTTGCCAGCTGCAAATTCTCTGGTCCGCTTGTCGCGGTAGCTGAGAATCACAGTTCAGTGTAGACTTCTTTATGCGTTACGTAAAGCGTAACACGGTGGCCGATTTTCCTGTCCTCGCGTGTCCGCTGTATCATGGATCTCATCAGTACTCCCGCGGCTTGTGCTAACCTTCCCTCTGCCCTCCGTCTGCGGTCCCATCCATGGAATCCCCACCCCAGATCCGCATCGGCACGGCCGGCTGGTCTTACAAAGACTGGGACGGCATTTTCTATCCTTCGGGACTCGATCACCGGAAAGTGCACCAGCTTGAGTATCTGGCGCGATTCTTCGATACCACGGAAATCAATACTTCGTTCTACGGACCACTGAAACCCGAACTGGCCAAGTTCTGGTGCCGCAAAGTTGCGGCCGTGAATCCACGCTTTCTGTTTACGGCCAAGCTTTACCGCGCTTTTACCCACTCGCCTATTGCGGTAATGGAGCCCACGTCTGCGGCTACGATCCGTCCGACGGACGAGGACGAGATCCGCACCCGCGAAGGCCTCGATGCCATCGCCAGCGAAGGACGGCTCGGCGCGCTGCTCATCCAGTTTCCCGTGTCGTTCAAAAACACTTCGCTGAACCGCGAGTATCTCGACCGCCTGCTACGCCAGTTTATTGAGTACCCGCGGGTGGTCGAGGTGCGGGACTCCAGCTGGGACAACGCCGACACGCTGGCTGAATTCACGCAAAAGAATGTCGGCTTCTGCAACATCGACCAGCCGGTGCTGGGACGATCTCTAGCTCCTACCGAACACGTCACTTCGACCATCGCTTATGTCCGCCTGCACGGCCGCAACTACGATCAGTGGTTCGACTCCGACAATCGCAACGACCGCTACAACTACTTGTACAAAGAGAAAGAACTGGAAGGCTGGAAAGAAAAGATCAAGAGCGTTGCCGAAAGAGCTCAGACCACATACGTCATAACCAACAATCACTTCGAGAGCAAAGCGGGCGTGAACGCACTGGAGCTGAAAGTAATGTTAGGCGGAAAGCGAGTGCCTGCGCCACCCACGCTCATCCAAAAGTATCCGGAGCTGAGACGGTTCGCAGATCCCGCTGAGGAACTTGGCGAGGACATGGGCGGTCCGCAACTCCCGCTGCTGGCTTAGCAGGCTGCGGAGAAGCGAGCGATTGGTCACTGCGATCACTATAGAGACGCAAACCTTTGCACTGCGATCTACTGTTAGTTCCTGATTGACAAGGCCGCAGTGACGGCAAGACAATGCCCGCGCCAGCAAAAGAACACTTTCCCAGCAGCTTTATCCGTTTTGTGTGAGCCCAGGAATTCCTCGCAAAAGGGGAGGGAGAAGTTGCTGTGCAAACTCAGAGCAGTTTGACTCAAACTTAGTGAGAAAGCGCAGGCCGGATCGTGCATGCGCAGGAGGAAAATGATGAAGACAGGAAAAATCGCGACTCTTATTCTGACTTGGGGCGCGCTAATCAGCTTCGTGATACTGCATCCAACAAGAGCGCAAAGCCAGCAACCGTACGTTCAGCAGATCGTCAATGGCGGCACTTCGACGTTCCAGGGTTCAGCATCGGGCAGCGACGCCTTGGAAAGTCCTGAAATAGACCCGTCTGTGGACGTGGGCGATGACGGATCTGGATCTACTCTTTCCGGGACGGGGAGTCTGGTATTCAACCGGACTATCGGCCAGGGATCTGGGCAGGGGCCTAAGGTAAACAGCGGGAAAAAAGCCAAATCAAATCCAATCCTCAACCTGAGCTTTGATGGTCTAAATCACCGGAACCAGCGCCTGGCCAACGGCGGTAACCAATTCAGCGTGGAGCCTCCGGATCAGGGACTTTGCGCGGGCAACGGCTTCGTTATGGAGGCGGTCAACGACGTCCTGAGGGTTTACGATACTTCCGGCAGTCCTCTGATCGGTGTGGTTGATCTCAATACCTTCTACGGATATGCGGCTGCCATCAATCGCAGAACTGGTGTGCGCGGTCCCTTTGTAACCGACCCCAGTTGTTATTTCGACCCAGATACGCAGCGCTGGTTCCTGGTTGTGCTCACCTTGGATAGCGCGGCAAATGGAGCGTTTCTTGGAACAAACCACCTCGACATCGCGGTCAGCACGACGTCCAGCCCTCTCGGCAGCTTCAACATCTACCGGCTTCCGGTGCAGGATGACGGGACACAGGGTACGCCAAACCATCACTGCGCGGGTGGGCCTTGCCTGGGCGATTTCCCGCATATCGGTGCCGATGCGAACGGCTTCTACATCACCACAAATGAATTCGACTTCTTTGCCAACGGGTTCCACGCAAGCCAAATCTATGCCTTTTCAAAGCAAGCCTTGGCTTCCGGGGCAGCCAGCGTCGGCGTCACGCAGTTTGATACCGCCGGGCTTGCTCCTGATGGCAATCCCGGCTTTACCGTGTGGCCTGCCACCACTCCGGCCAGCGCTTACGAAACCGGGGCGGGCGGCACGGAGTACTTCCTCAGCTCCGTCGCCATTTTCAGCGCTACAAATACTGATAATCGCCTGATCATCTGGGCGCTCTCTAATACTCAGTCGCTAAGCGCCAGCTCCGCTCTAACACTGAGTGATTCCTTTATCAACGTACAAACTTATGGCCGCCCGCCGAGGGCCGACCAAAAGGCGGGAGACTTTCCTCTGGGTCAATGTCTGAACGATCCGGTCTGCACCGTGTCCCTCGGAGGCCCGGACCCGTTTGTTGAGACCGAGTCGAACCATGTGGACACGAGTGACTCGCGCATACAATCCGTAGCGTTCGGCAACGGAAAGCTCTGGGCCGTTCTTGACACCGCTGCCACACTAACCACGGGTGCGGGTACGCAGACGAAATCGGGCATCGCTTACTTCATCATCAGTCCGAGTCTCACGCCATCGGTCACTGGTAGTGTGGTGAAGCAGGGCGTGCTCGCGTTCGCAGACAACAATCTGTCCTATGGCGCAGTGGCAATCACTACCGCCGGTCGAGGCGTCATCGCTTTCACTTTGCTCGGCGCCGGAGGATCGACCAACCCGGGGAATTTCCCCTCTTCTGCCTACGCTGCAGTTGATGCGCTGGTCGGAGCCGGCACCATTCAAACCGCTGCCGCTGGCGTTGGACCCGACGATGGATTTACCGCCTATAAATTCTATGTCGGCCCGACGGGACGGAACCGCTGGGGCGACTATGGCGCTGCTGTAGCAGACGGCAACTCGATCTGGATTGCTTCCGAGTACATTGGGCAGACCTGCACGCTTGCCCAATACGAGGCCTCCCCGTTTGGAAGTTGTGGAGGGACGCGAACATCTCTGGGCAACTGGGACACGCGAATAAGTAAATTGACACCGTAAGATGAATCATTCGGCCGCAGCCTGACTCAGGCTGCGGCCATTTTTCCGTCTTGCGTTCAGATCCATTCCCTAACGCAGGAGTATGTGCGAATCAGTGGCAAACCGGAGTTTATCGAGGGATTTGGAGCTTCCTGAATTCGAAACGATGGTTCGGGAGGTTCAGGCGAAAACTGGATTGTCTTCTTGAGATGCGGCCGAGCCGCGATCCGACCGGAGATAGAACCGTAGGCCAAACCATCGACCGCCGAGAACTGGTTGGTCTTAGGCTCCTACTACTGCGTGCCCACTCAGTCGCCGCTGGTTGTAGCGTAGGGCCACATTCATGAATACAGAGCCGAGAGAGGTTTCGAAGCAGATCATCAAGGCTTCCACGTCTTCACTGCTCTTGTCACCCTCTTCGGAGGTGACCAACAGCGGTGGATGTACGCGGAAGTGAAATCCCTGGTCGTTGAGTGCGCAAACGGCATTACCCACAACCTGGTTGGCGAGTTCGAAAATGGTCTCCTTGATGAGCCCGTCCGATTCGGGCAATTCGGCGCCGGCATAGTGGCTGGCCACACGCACGGCGGTTTGCGGCTCCAGATCGAGAATGATCCGGCCTTCGATGTCGCCGGTCAGGGCCACCATCCCGGCTATCCCTTTGCGGCGATAGGCGTCCTCTTCCATGGTGAGGTTGCCCACCTTGGTCGCGCCCTGCAAGCCTTGAGACAGCACGGCATCAGCCGCGTTGATGAACGGCTGGATCAGTTCCATCTTCATTGAATTAGGCCCCCGCGCCGGCAGTCTGAGCCACCGACCCATCTTCTCCCAGCACGTACTTGATGACTTCGTACAGGACTTCCGGCTTCACCGGCTTCTGCACGAAGTGGCGCGCTCCCCGCTGCAACGCCGCCACAATGTTTTCCTGGTACCCCACCGACGACACCATCACAATGCGTGCCTCGGGATGCGCTTGCACTATTTTCTCAGCCGCCTCGATCCCTTCCATCTGCGGCATGGTGATGTCCATGAGCACGATGTCGGGATGGGTGCGGTCGAACTCGCTGATGGCGGTCAAGCCGTCTCCGGCCTCTGCCGCCACCTGCCCGCCGAACGTCTCAATCATGCGGGCCAGGTTCTTGCGCGCAAACACGGAGTCGTCCACGATCAGATACCGGACCGGCTGCCCGTCTTTGCTGCGTTTTACTGCTTGAAACTGTTCCATAACCAACCTCCTCCTTCTAACTGCATATCACGGCGGCTCCCCGCCGGCCAGATCACCCAAGTCACGACCCAAGTCGCAGAATCGAATAAAGCTTTACCGCGACAACAGATCGCGGCTAGTTCCCGGCACGCATTGCCTTGCCGGACACGGCAGAGCCGTTGTTCCGCCCAGAGTCATTCCGCCCACAGATCGCCTGCAGTGCCGCAGACATTACGTCTAAAGCGACCACGCGCATGGCGTATCCACGCTCGATCGCCGCCTTCGGCATGCCAAATACCACGCAGGACTCTTCGCTCTGCGCGATGGTCATACCGCCAGCCTTTTTCACTGCTCCCAAGCCTTCGGCGCCATCATCGCCCATGCCTGTCATTAGAATTCCCACGGCTTGCGCCCGGAATTCCTCGGCCACACTACGCAGCAAAACGTCTGCGCTGGGACGATGTCCGTTGACCCTGGGTTCATCGCTCAGCACGGTGACATCTCCCAGGGGCAGCCGCTTCACTTTCAGATGACGGCTTCCGGGACAGATCAGGACACGACCTACCTGTAATACATCGCCTGACTGCGCTTCTTTCACTCGCAGGCCACAGACCTCATCCAGGCGTCGCGCGAACATCTCGGTAAATCCTTCCGGCATGTGCTGGACGACCAAAATCGTTCCCGGAAAATCCGCCGGCAATTGCGCCAGTAAATACTCCAATGCCTGCGGTCCGCCGGTCGAAATGCCGATGGCCACAACCTTGTTCGGGATCGATCTCGCGGGCGGCTCGCGCTTTTCCGGCCGTGCGGACACTCCGGGCATCATTCTCGGCTTGATCTTGGACTCCGCTGCTGCCTTTATTTTGCTGATCAGCTCGTTGGCCGCCTCGGCCATGTGCGTGGATGCATCTTTGGGCTTGGTAACGAAGTCGAACGCACCCAGCCCCAAAGCTCTCATCGTTACCGAAGCCCCTTCCGTGCTGTGCGCACTGACCACAATCACAGGCACGGGGTGGCGGCGCATGATTTCTTTCAGCGTATCGATGCCATTCATGCCGGGCATCTCAAGATCGAGCGTCACCACGTTGGGCTTCAACTCTTCGATTTTCTTCAGACAGAAAGAGCCGTCCATGGCGGTGCCGACGACTTCAATCGATTCATCCGCGGCCAGCATTTGCGGTATGAGTTTTCGCATCAGCGCCGAGTCGTCGACTACGAGCACGCGCACCGGATTATTATTCATGATTGGCCCCCCGCGGCAGCGCTCATCGCTACGCGCAAACGCTCCGTATGCGTCAACAAGAGGCCCGAATTTGCCATGCCCGCGTCTTGCGGCCGGATGCGCGCAAAATGCTCTACGACTGCCGCCAGGTTGAGAATCAGTACCACTCGCCCGTCGCCGAGGATCGAAGCGCCCGACACCAGGTCGGTCGAGAAAGTCTGGTCATCCAAGGCCTTGATCACCAGTTCCTCTTCGCCTTCCAGGGCTTCCACAATCAGGCCATATTTCCTCTCTCCCACGGTAATTACGAGTACGAACAACTTGCCGGACTTCTGCTCTTCCGCCACCGCCTGAGGACGTCCCAGACGCAGCAGCGGCAACACCTGGTTGCGCAGCTGCAGAACTTCGTAGTTGTCCACCTGGTGTACTTCCGACTCGTTGGTACGCGCAATCTCGACTACCGAATTCAGCGGGATGGCGTAGAGTCGCTGCTCCACCCAGAACATCAGCGCCTTGATAATGGCCAGCGTCAGGGGCAACTTCAACCGGAAGGTGCTGCCATGGCCGAGACTGGTCTCTACATTCACGGTTGCCTTCAGCCGATGCAACACACTCTGCACCACATCCATGCCCACACCGCGTCCGGAAACTTCTGTGACTTCTTCGGCCGTGCTAAAGCCGGGCCGAAAGATGAAATCCAGCGTCTCGGCCTCGCTCAGCCGTGCTGCTTCTTCCGGGGACACCAGCCCGAGTTCGATCGCCTTGCTGCGAATTTTTTGCACATCCATGCCTCGGCCATCGTCGCTTACTTCAACCACCACCTGATTGCCCTGATGATGCGCCTTCAGCCGGACTGTCCCGTGCGGCGTTTTGCCCAGCCGGCGGCGTTCCTCGACCGGTTCGATGCCGTGGCTCACTGCATTCCGCACCATGTGGGTAAGCGGCTCGGCGATCGAGTCCAGGATCCCCTTGTCCAGATCGGTCTCGTGGCCGCTCAATACCAATTCCACCTCGCGGCCGCACTGGCGGGACACATCGCGCACCATCCTGGGGAAGCGCCGGAATAATTGTTCCACCGGCACCATGCGGATCTTCATTACCGAGCGCTGCAGATCGTTTAACACCCGTGCCTGGAAGGCCATGGCGTCGGCAAACTTTCCACGCAACAGTTCTTTCGGATAGGTCTTCGAGAGCTCGTTCAGCGCCTGCTGCAGCATGGATTTTCCGATAATCAGTTCGCCCACCAGGTTGAGCACGCTATCGATGCGGCCTGCGTCCACACGCAGAATATTTTCCAGAGCGGTCGGGGAAGCGCTCGGCTCTTTTGCCGCAGCGGCGCCCGTCGGTCCAAGCTCTGCCGCCTCGGTCTCTGCCACGGCACTATCGATGTCGGCGGATGGTCTGTTCGCCACCGGAGTGGCCGCAAGGATCAGTTCCACCGTGACTTCTTCCGCGATGGTGGGGATCTTGCACTTCGCCGCGATCTGCTCAGCGGTCTGTACGCTGGCCAGCACGAACTCCACCTGCTTGGCAGCTGCCGGCGATTTGGCGTCGGGCCGCACCGCCAAGACCTGCCCCGCACTGGCAATCGCATTGTGGATCAGTTGGCGGCCGGCGATCGGCATGGCGCAGTGCGGATCGATCTTGGCCACTACCTGATACACAGCCAGTCCGCTGGCCTGGGCCCGCGCCATGGCTGCATTCTCGTATTCCGTCCAAAGTGCTGACGTTTTTGCCGCAGCTTTGGTTTTGCGACGCGACTTCTTGACCACCGGAGCCGCTGTCAGCTCCTGGATTCTCTTGCTAAGAAGCTTTGTGCTGGGCACTTTCTTTCCCGCGCGATAGGCCGCGATCATCTCGGTGAAGGTGTCGGCCGCGGTGAAGGCAATCTCTGCCACTGCCGCCTGCGTGGCCGCGCCTTCAAGGGACAGCGCATCCTCGAACTGATGTGACAGTTCGCTCAACTCGCGCAGCCCGCAGGCCGCCGAATCGCCTTTCAGGGTGTGCACCGTCCGCCGGATTACGCGGACGATCTCCTCGTCGCCGGGTTTCTTCTCCAGCTTCAGCGCTTCTTCATTCAGCGCCTGCAGCAGTTCCTGCGAAGTCTCAAAGAAGAGCTCCAGCAGTTCCGCTCCACGGTCATCGGGCGCATTCGTCACTCTTTCACCTCGACCCGCTGGTACGCCGTTCCGCTGTCGCGATGCATCATCTGGAATTTCTTGGTCACTCCCAGCAGGCTTTCCGCGTGGCCCACGAAAAGGTAGCCGTGGGGATTCAAGCAACGGTAAAACTTGTCGATCAGCCGTTTCTGCTCGGCCTCATCGAAATACATCATCACGTTGCGGCAGAAGATCACGTCATTGCGTTGCGGCAGGTACTCGGTCTTCAGATTGTGAAAGTCGAAGTGCACCATTTCCTTCAGCGCCTTCTTTACGGCGTAGCGGTCGCCAGTCTTGTCGAAATAGCGCAGGCGATATCCGTAATCCACCGACGCCATCTGGTTGTCGCTGTAAGTGCCTTCCTGCCCGGCGCGCAGCACCGAATAGCTGATATCGCTGGCCAGGATTTCGACCCGCCACGGCGGAGGCACCAGCGGCTTGGGCAGAGGCAGGTCCACCGGCAACGGGTTGCGCAGGTAGTAATACGCGAGTGCGTCGGTGACCATCATTCCCAGGGTGTAGGCCTCCTGTCCGGTCGAACAGCCGGCGCTCCACACCCGAATCGAATACTCGCGCCGCGCCTGCTTCAGCTTGAACAGGTCTTCCAGCACATACTTCTGGAAAAGATCCAGTTGCGCCTTATGCCGGAAGAAGCTGGTTTCGTTGACCGTAAGGTTCTCCAGCAGCTTGGCCAATTCCGCTTTGCCCTCGTTGCTGATCAACAGCCGGTAGTAGGCATAGAAAGACTCGACCCGGCATTCCCTCAACCGCCGGAGCAACCGGTCCTGCAGGAAAGGCGTGCGGCGGTCGTCAAAGTACATGCCGCACTCCTGATAGACGAGCGCCTGCAGCAACTTTAATTCCGCATCCGTCAATATGGGAGCAGGTGCTGCTCCAGTTGTGCCCATGCTTTTTCTCGTTCTTGCCCGACGCTGATTTCCCCGCCTATCAACTACGTGATCCGAATCCCGCGCTTACCGCGCCGTGGCCGCCTTCGCCTCAGCCTTCGCCGCGGCCTTGGTTTCGGCCGCGCCGTTCTTCACCTGCAGGCTGCCAGGTGCGAGTAACTTGTTCATGTCGAGCAGCACCACCAGCCGGCCTTTTACTTTTCCCAGCCCGGTAACACAGTTCAATCCGCCCTCCTGAAATACGGTGGGCGCCGGTTCCACATCCTGCGCCGGAATTTTCAGCACTTCCGACGCCGAGTCGACGATCAGCCCGGCCAGCCTTCCCGAATGCTCGACCACGAGGATGCGATTGCGTTTGGTCAGTGCGGCGTGCTTCTCTCCGAAACGCTTACGCAGGTCCATTACCGACACGATTTTGCCCCGGAGGTTGATGACTCCCTCCAGATAGTTGGGCGCATCCGGCACGGCGGTAATCTCCGGAACCCGCACGATTTCATGCAGGGATTTGATGGGCACTCCGTAAGTTTCGCGGCCCACCTGGAAGCCCACAACGTGCAGTTCTTGATTCATGCTCTCCTCGGGAATGACGTCCTCAGAACTGACCTCCGACGGCAGCGCGGCGGACTCGCGAAGAATGCTCTTCGCGGCTCGAACTCCGCATGCCGGAAGAATCTTCCAGGGCAAAGCGATCCATGAATTCCAGCAGGCCGCGCGACATCTTCGACATCTGCTCCGACGAAGCCGCCAGTTCGGTTGACCCCGAGGTCGACTGCTGCACCAGTTCCCGCATGCGCTCCATGGCTTTGACCACGGCCTGCGCCCCCGACGCCTGCTCCTCCACCGCCGAATTAATTTCGTGCGTGATCTCGTTGAGACGCGTCGTTGCCCGCGCAATCTGCGACGAACCGTGCGACTGCTCGTTGGTGGCCGCTCCAATTTCCTGCGCGAATTTGTAGACCTCAGTGACGACGTTCGAAATCTTATGCAGCGCTCCGTTCAGTTCTCCGCCAAGTTCCAGCCCTTCGTTCACGATGGTGGTCGAGCGGTCCATGTTCTCGACCGCCTTGCGCGCTTCCTTCTGGATGCTCTGGATGAGCTCGGAAATCTCCTTGGTCGACTGTGCCGATTTTTCCGCCAGCTTGCGCACTTCGTCCGCCACCACGGCAAACCCCAGGCCGTGCTCGCCGGCGCGGGCCGCCTCGATGGCCGCGTTCAGGGCCAACAGGTTGGTCTGCTCCGCCAGGTCGTCGATGACCTCGATGATCTTCCCGATGTCATCCGCACGCTGTCCCAGCGCTCCGATAATTTCGCCTGAGGAGTTGATGGTGGTGTTGATGCGATTCAAGCCATCGGTAGCTTTCTCCATGGTGGTGATCCCGCTGTGTACCTCTTCCCGCGAGCGGTTGGAGATATCGAGCAGCACCTTGGCGGTGTCGGCCACACGCTGGATCGAGGCCACCATCTGGTCGATGGATGCCGACGTTTCGCTCACGCTCGAAGCCTGGACCTGCGTGCTCTTCACCATGTTCTGCACGTTCACGCTCATCTCGTGCATCGTGCTGGTGACCTCGTCGATGGCCGAGGAGGCTTGCAGCCCAATCTTGGCGGAATCGTCGGACGCGCCCGCCACTTGATTCGAGGCGCTCGCCACCTGCGAGGAAGCATCGCGTACGCTCTTGACCAGACCCGCTAGTCCTTCCACCATGCGGGCGAAGGCATTTCCCAGAGTGTCATGCACGGAACGCGGTTTTACTTCGACGGTCAGATCGCCACCCGCGATCGATTCCGAAACCGACGCCATTTCTTTCAGGTAAACAACCATCTTGGCAAACGTCCGTGCCAGTTCGCCGAGTTCGTCATCGCGCTTCACGTCGATGGTGTGCTCCAGATCTCCGGTGTTGCCGATCTGTCCGGCAACCTTCATCAGATTCGTGAGCGGCTCGGTAATCGATTTGGCCGTGCGATACGCCACCACAACTCCCAAGATGAGCGCTCCCAGCGTGCTGCCGATCGCCGCCAGAATAGTCAGCGTGCCCGCAGTCTCATCGGATTTGCGCCGGGCTTCTACCAGCTTGCGATTCTCTACGTCCGCCACGTCGAGCGCGTCAGTGGAATTCTTTACCCACGAGGATGCATCCTTTTGCAAGTAATAGATCTGCAATTCAGCGACTGTGGCATTACCTGAATCCACGTCCTTCCGCTTTTCGACCAGGGGCTGAGCGAATTCCTTTCCCCAGGATTGCTCCAGTTGCTCCACCTTGGCGAGCGCCGACTTTTCCTGGTCGGAGCTGGACAGGTCCTTTCCTCGTCCCAGTTTCTCGCCCAGAGTGCGCAGGCCCTCGGTCATGCGGTCGACTTCGCGGGTGTCGCCGCTGAGCAGATAGTTGCTAAGGTAGAGCCGGTTCTGCATCATCTGGAAGCGCACGGCGTTAGTGGCGTCCGCTAACTCGAGCGACGCCGCTGCCGCTGACTTGGCATCGTGCTCGCGGTGCACCGCATACCAGTTGACGACGAACAGAAAGACCACCGTCGCCAGGATGATTCCAAAACTCACATACAGCTTCTTGCCGATTGTCATGCCATCTCTCCTCCGCGGACGCGGTCTACCGCGGCTCGAACTTGAAATCGATTACGCCTGTGGTCTCGGCCGACGACGCTTCAAATCGCCACTTCTTCGCGGCGTCCAGTGCCGCGCTGGCCAGCACGGGGTGTCCGCCTACTACTCTGGCTTCCTTTACTATGCCGCTTGGCGATACAACCACTTCAACTTTGACTATGCCTACGATATTCATTTTCCGGGCAAGTTCTGGGTAGTTCGGCTGTACCTTGATTTTGGCTCGCCGGACAAATTCGTCGTTGCTTTGCTTTTGCTGCGCTGTGACGCTTATCGGCCCTGCCATGGCGAAGGCCAGAACGGCCAATAACGCCGCGGTCAATCTTCGAGACACAATCCCTCCCAGGAATGGAAACTGCTCGATTCGTTAGCGTGCAACGTCCGGGCCACCGCAGGCTTCCTGAAAAAACCAAAGTCACGTCGCGTATCTCTTTGTGATAAAAAGGGTTACATGTGCGAGGGCGAGCCTCAGAATTAGATAGCCCGACGACTTCCGTCTCATTGAAGCGTTATCACACCTGCGTTTCTCAACCTGAGACCCAGTCTCAATCTCGTCTCGGAATTTCACTACAAGGGCACCTCCTACCCCATTTCACTTGACTCAAAATGAGATGGCAGGATAGTTTCCCCTTAGATTCAAGCACTTGTGAATTGCGAACGGCTGCCTTAATGACTGGTGGCGAACTGAATATTTTGGGGAGCAACTCAATCATTCCTGCTCATGGGGCGCCAGGCCCGGGCTCCGATGAAGACTTCCAGAAGTTATTGCTCCGTATTGCCGCCAAGGCTAACGAAAGCTCCGACGCCGGAGCTTTGATCAAACTCTTCTGCCGCGCCACGCGCGAGTTTTTTCAGGTGTCGGGAGTTTATTTCTGGCGGCGCCATTCCACGGATGAACTTGTCGGAGACCAGGCCGAAGGCAAGATGGCCGAGCGCTTCATCGGCATTCGATTGCGTCCGCAGGAAAGCGCCGTCACTGCCGAAGCCGTCCGGCAGCGCAAAACGATCTTCGCCAATCAAGTGCACTCCGCCGCTTTTACGGCGGCGAAGGAATATGAAGCGCGCTCGCTGATGGCGGCCCCGCTCGTGGTTTTCAATGAGATCATCGGCGCCACCACGTTTCTGCATGACACAGACGAAAACTTCTTCAACGACGATCTTGCGGCGAAGGCCACCATTCTGGCCGGGCAGTTGGGAAGCCTGCTCGAGGCCACGCGTCTCACCGAGGTTTCACGCGAAGAACACCGGCGCGCCGAAATTCTCGCCGATGTCGCGCAGGCCCTGCACGGGTCGCCCGACGTTTCCGCCGTAATCGAGGCTCTTGCCGATCGTCTCCGTCTTCTCTTGCGGACGCGCCTGGTGTGCATCTTGTTGCGTCGCGAAGGGCCTTTCGAACTGCGCGCCGTTTCCGCCGAGTCTTCGCAATTTGCCAACTCCGTTCGCGCCCGGCATGACCGGCAGACCATCCGCTTCGCCGCCGATCTGGCGCAGCGCGCGGTCAGTGCCGGCGAGCCGATCACTCTCTCCATCGGCGCCGACGCGCATTCTTTGGGTAGCCTGGTTTCCCCGGGGATGCTGATTGCCGCGCCCTTCCGCACTTCGCGCACGCAGGGAGCGATCCTTGTCTATCCCCGGCAAGAGGGAATCTTCACCGCCGAGGAGAAAGCTCTGGTCTCAGCCATCGCCGGTTTCGGCGCGGTGGCCGTGGCTCACGCCGAGCTTTATGCCACGGCTCACGCCCAGGCTAACGAGCTTCATCAGTTGCTCGAAATTTCTTCCGAACTTAGCTCCAGCGGAAATCTTGAGCAGTTCCTGCAAGCCTTCGTAGTGCGCGCCGCAGATTTTCTTGCCTTCGGCCGCTGCTTCATCGCCTTGCTGGAGGATGGCACCTTCCGCGTCCGCTACGGGGTTGAGAAGGGCGTGCCGCGCCGGGCAGAAACAGTTTTCCCAGAAGGAATCGCCACGCGCGCTTTGCGATCGAAAGAGGTTTTCTGGACCGACGAGGCCAGCAAACAGGAGGGCGCGAACCTCGATGTTATCGCTAAATATCAGGTCCACCAGTTCCTGGCTGTTCCGCTCCTGGGAGCAGGTGGAGAATTGCTCGGCATGTTTGGTGTGCTCGATCGTTTGGACGGTACCGGAATCTCCCAAGAGGACATCCGCCGCGCCCGCGCATTGTCGAATCAGGTGGCGGTTGTATTGGAAGTTGCTCACAATTTGCATCAGTCTGAACTGCACCGCCGCCGAGCCGAGACTCTGATCGAACTGGCGCGCGAAATTGACGGTGTACTTCGCCTCCCCGACTTTTCTCGCCGCTTCGTCCTTCGCGCCGCCGAACTTACGGGATCTCGCGCCGGCGCCTTAGCCCTGTTCCAGGATGGACGTTTTCAAACCATCGCCTTGCACCCAACCATGGGCGACGCTTCGTCCGAGCCCGTTGCTTCGGCGGGCAGGAGTGAACATTCGCGCGCCAACAGCGCCCGCGCGGTGAATCGAGTCGAAGTTCAGTCGCAGACTCGCTCCGCCGCCGACCGCCGCTCGGAGCGAGCCATTGATCGCTTACTGAGCGCTGCTCTCGACGAACTGGTGGCGCGGCACACGCAGACGATTGTGTCCGGCTCGGCAGCAGAGTTACTCGGCGCCGAAATCGCATCCACCCTTGCCTGGGATGATTGCACGGTGGTGCGTCTGCCTGGCGCCAACGGAGAGTTGGCCGGACTGCTGTGCTTGTCAGGGCGCTCGCATCCCCTGGCGGAGGAGGATCGCATTTTCCTGGAAGCCATGGCCGTTCATGCCGCTATGGCGCTGGAGAATGCGCGTTTGTTCACCCGCATCGAGCAGGCAAATCGTCACTGGCTTGAAATTTTTGACGCCATTACCGATTTAATTGTCGTACACGATGAAGCCGATCGCGTGCTTCGCGTCAACCGCTCTCTGGCCGCCATGATCGGAGTGCCACCGGCGGAGTTGATCGGCGTAAACATGCGAGCCCTGTTGGCTCTGTCCGGCGATGTTGCACCTTTTTCTTGCCCTTTCTGTCGCGCAATGTCCGAAGACACGGACGAGTTCGTGCATCCCGTGCTCGATCGCACCTATCTGGTTTCCACTTCGCGCGTGCATGGAGCTGCGAATGAAGGACCGCAAACCATACATGTGCTGAAAGACATCACCGACCGCCGCGAGGCCGAGCGGCGTTACCGCGAATTGTTTGACAACATCCAGGAAGGACTTTTCTTCAGCACCCCGGCGGGCCGCTTCATCGAAGTCAATGACGCCATGGTTCGCATGCTGGGTTATTCGACCCGGGATGAACTGCTGCAGATCGACATCTCGAGCCAGCTCTATTTTTCTGCCGAGCAGCGCGCGCAACAGACAGAAGTCATGAAGGAGAACGGCCACCTACGGAACTTTGAAGCAACTTTGCGCCGCAAAAACGGCTCCCCGATCCACGTTCTGATCAATGCTTTCGGCCTCTATGACAATGCCGGCCACCTGCTGCAGATTCGTGGACTCATGCTCGACGTCACCGGCCTGCGTACTTATCAATCCGAACTCCACCGCGAACGCGACTTCTCCGGGAAGATTCTTAACAACACGCAGAGCATGATTCTGGTTGCCGACACTGCCGGTCTAATTAGCTACGCCAACCGCCGCTGGTCTGACTCAGGCTTCGAGCAACGCGATCTTCTGGGACGTCCACTGCTGGAGATGGCGGCTCCCGGCTTTATTCAGCCTCTGGCCGAGGCCATTCAGAACACGCTCCGCGGCCAGCAGGTGGACAATCTTGAGCTGCAAATCCTGCGCGAAAGCGGAACGTCGGGCCAGTTCTCCGCCAACCTCAGCCCCATGCGTGACGAGCAGGGAACCGTCACCAGCATCGTGGTGGTGCTTACCGACATCACCGATTCCGCGGTGCTGCGCGACAAGTTGGTGCACGCCGAGAAAATGGCGGCCGTAGGACAACTCGTTTCCGGCGTTGCCCACGAGGTCAATAATCCGCTCACCGCTATTCTTGGGTTTGCCGATCTCCTTATGGAGAATCCCGACGTGTCCGAGACTGCGCGCAAGGACTTGCGTGTGATTTTGCAGGAAGCGCAGCGCACCAAGCAGATCGTCCAGAACCTGTTGAGCTTTGCCCGGCAGATGCCGCCGCAGCGCAACCCGGTTCAGCTCAATGTAATCTTGCGGCGCACGATCCAGTTGCGATCCTACGACTTCACTAGTCACGGGGTCGATATTGTCGAACATCTCGACGCGGGCCTGCCCGAGGTCATGGGTGACGCTCACCAGTTGCAGCAAGTATTTCTCAACATCCTGAACAACGCCTACGACGCCGTACACGAAGTGGGCCGCTCCGCCCGCATCGAAATTATGACTACCAAGTTTGGGGACGGTGTCGAAGTTTCGTTCTGCGATAACGGTCCGGGAATTTCTCATCCTGATCGCATCTTCGATCCCTTCTTCACCACCAAAGAGATCGGCAAGGGCACTGGCCTGGGCCTGAGCATCTGCTACGGCATCGTGAAGGAGCATGGCGGAGAGATTCTCTGTCACAACAACAGCGACGGGCAGGGCGCAACCTTCATCGTCCGCTTGCCCGCAATTCCCCACACCGCGTCCTTCGGTGTGGCCGCAGGAGTGATACAGAAATGAACCTCCCCGCCTTCAAACCCGCATCCATGCCTGTGCTGCTCATCGAAGACGAGCCTGCTGTGATGGCCTATGTGCAGGCCGCACTCGAGCGCAGCGGCTATCCCGTCGTCTGCTGCGAGTCCGGAGTGGATGCACTGCGCCTGCTCGAGAGTGGCGAATTTCTGGGCATCGTGTCCGACATGCGCACTCCCGGCGGCGTCGACGGCGCCCAGGTCCATGCCTGGATCGCGCAACATCGCCCCGATCTCGCCTCCCGCATCGTTTTCATTACCGGGGACATTGCCAACGAAGAAACCGTTGCCACCCTGCGTGCCACGGGAGCGCCCTGCGTGGAAAAACCCTTCCGCGTGCAGCAGTTCATCGACGTGGTCTTCAAGACGATGGGGAGAGCGCAGTGAACAATGCCGCGAGCAAGGACGATCTGCGAATCCGGCTGTTGATCGTCGACGATGAGCAGAGCATTCGCAAACTTTGCGTGACCGTAGGCGAGGCCCTGGGCTTCATCTGCATGGAAGCGGAGAGCGGCGACTCCGCCTTGGCGCTGCTCGAAGAACAGCCCGCCCACATGGTCCTGACCGACATGGTCATGCCCCACATGTCCGGGCTCGAGTTTCTGGAAAAAGTGAAAAAGCTCTTGCCCCGCAGCGAAGTCGCTCTTATGACCGGACACGGTTCCATCGAGACCGCGGTCCAGGCTATGAAGCTTGGCGCGTACGATTACATCACCAAGCCGTTCTCTCCTCTCGAGGAGCTTCGGCTTTTCCTCCGCCGCATGGCGGAAAAAATCCGGCTGGTCGAGGAAAACGAATTCCTCCGCCAGCGTATGGATTCTGAAACCGCCGTGCACGGCATCGTCGGGTCCTCGGCCAAAATTCAGGACGTCCTGCGCATGGTCTCCCGCCTCAAGGACACACGCACGCCCGTACTCATTTCCGGCGAGAGCGGAACTGGCAAGGAGTTGGTCGCCCGCGCCATTCATTTTCGCGGCGCGTTCGCAGGCCGCCCCTTTGTTGCCGTCGACTGCGGCTCGCTCGTTCCCACCCTGATCGAAAGTGAACTGTTCGGCTACGAAAAAGGAGCCTTCACCGGCGCGCTCAAGTCGAAGCAGGGACTATTTCAGGCGGCCGATACGGGAACAATTTTTCTCGATGAAATTGGTGAATTGCCACTGGAATTGCAGGCCAAGCTGCTGCGCGTGCTGCAGGAAAAGGAAGTACGTCCAGTCGGCAGCAACCAGCGCGCGAAAGTCGACGTGCGCGTGATCGCGGCCACCAATCGCGATCTCGAAGCCGCCTATAAAATCGGAGCCTTCCGCAAGGATCTCTATTTCCGCCTGAACGTGGTCACCGTACACGTTCCCGCTTTGCGCGAGCGCCGCAGCGACACGCCCATGCTGGTGCACTTGTTCCTGGAGCGTTATGCTCCAGGATCGGAACTGCACGTTTCCGGCGCGGCAATGAAGGCGCTGATGCAATACGATTGGCCTGGCAATGTGCGTGAACTGGAAAACTGCGTCGAACGCGCGGTCGCCCTGGGCAATGGACAGATCATTGACCTGGGCGATCTGCCGCCCTCGATCGCCAACTCAATGACTGCACCCGGTTCGGCGGCAGCTGGCGCCGACGAAGGTTCCTCGTTGCGGGGATCGGACCTCGTCGCCGAAGCTGCTCCGAGATCACAGCCAACTCCTTCGTCCACCACCGATCTCGAAGATATCGAACGCGCCACCATCCAGCGTGTCTTTGAACAGGTTCACGGAGACAAGGCCCTGGCCGGACGCATGCTGGGTATCAGCCGCGCCACTTTATACCGCAAATTGAAACGCTACAATATCAGCGGCGCGGGTTCCGGATCGTCCAGCCACTCATTGCAGTGAGTTCACCGGGGTGCAAACAATATATTTGGTAAATGCAACCGCCTTAGCATCGTTTACAATCCAACTACTTGCTCCCAGAAAAGTTTGCTGTCGTGAGGAAACATGAAAAAATCGTTCTTCTTTACTCTAGTGCTCGTGTCTCTCTGCTCTCTTCCATTTATGGCGGTTGGTCAGACGACGAACGATCAGACAAAAGAATCGAAGGTCACCGATCGTGTACAAGCCGCGGCTGAGGTTCTGGATCAGATTCAAGGTGCGCCCGATAAAGGCATCCCTGGAGAGGTCCTGGGATCGGCCGAGTGCGTCGCGGTTGTGCCTTCGATGCTGAAGGGCGGCTTCATCGTGGGGGCGAAATACGGCCGTGGATTGGCCAGTTGCCGCACGCCAAAAGGTTGGAGCGCTCCTGCATTCTTCATGGTGACAGGTGGCAGCATTGGTTTTCAGATCGGCGGACAGGCCGTGGATCTGGTGATGCTGGTCATGAATAACGCTGGCATGCAGCATCTGCTGTCAAGCAAGTTTGCCCTCGGCGCCGACGCTTCGGTGGCCGCGGGACCTGTGGGACGCCATGCCGAGGGGAATACCGATTGGAAGATGCGCGCGCAAGTGCTGACTTATTCGCGGACGCGGGGGATTTTTGCCGGAGTGAGCTTGAATGGAGCAGTGGTGAAGCAGGATAAGGACAGCACGCGGGAATTCTACGGACGCATGGTGCCGTTCCGTACGGCACTGACTGGGGAGATTGATCCCCCGCCAGCGGCCAATGCCTTCCTGAGTACGCTGGCGAAGTGGGCACAGGAATCGGCGAAGTGAGCATGCCGAAGATTGAAGATCAATGACCACGAAGGGCACGAAGTTGCACGAAGGTTCTGAGGTTCTCCTTCGTGAACCTTAGTGAGCTTCGTGGTAATCAAGACTCATCCCTCGTTTGACAAATAAATTTTGGTGGTGATAGCGTCACGCTTCCCTGAATGCGGCAGCGACTTGAGTACGCGGCAGCCTGGCCGTTCATAAAAATCCTTGGCATTTTGCCGCGTCCGCTGGCTCGCGCCCTTGGCATCGGCATTGCCTGGATTGTCTATCTATTGCACGTCCGCCTGCGCCAGGTTGGAATGCGCAATCTTGCCATGGTGTTTCCCGAAAAGAGCGCGAAAGAGCGTGCGCGCATTTTGCGGGGAGTGTTCACTTCGCTGGGCCGGCAGCTGGCTGAGGTCTGCCAGTTTCCCAAATACAATCCCGAAAACATAGAAGAAATTGTTGTGTATGACGGATTCGAAAACTATGAGCGGGCGCGTGCGCGGGGAAAGGGAGTCTTGTTCCTGACCGCGCACTTCGGCGCGTGGGAGCTTTCGGCCTTCACGCATTCCATGCACGGGCACTGGATGCACATCGTGATGCGTCCCATGGACAATGTTTACCTTGACCGGATGATCGGCGACTACCGCACACGGTATGGCAACAAGACGGTTGACAAGAATGACTTTGTCCGCGGGCTGCTCTCGGCGATGAAGGCTAACGAAGTGGTGGGGATTCTGATGGACACGAACATGACCCCGCCGCAGGGAATCTTCGTGGATTTTTTGGGTATCCCCGCATGCACCGCAAGTGGACTGGCACGTATTGCCCTGCGAACGGACGCGGCCGTGGTTCCCGGTTTCACGATCTGGGATCCGGCGCTGGGGAAGTATCGGCTGCGCTTCGATCCGGCGGTCGAGTTGGTACGAACCGGCCAGCTTGAAGCGGATATCAAGGCCAACACGCAGAGATTTACTTCGATCATTGAAGACTACGTGAGGAAATATCCTGAACAGTGGCTGTGGGTGCACCGGAGGTGGAAGACACGGCCTCCGGGGGAGCCGGGGCTGTATTGACGGCGGACGTCGGACCTCGGACGTCAGACCTCGGGCTTCCGGCTTCCGGCCTAGCGTCAGCGCTGGCATCACTTGCGATGGGGATGGGACTGTCGCTTGGATTTCGGCTCGAAAATAAAGTTTGGGATGCGGCTGCGGCGAGCGGTGGAAAGTTCGTTCCTTAGATGAAAAATCGGGGTATCCCCCTCCCCCCTCGATCTTTTGGGATCATCACGTTAGCAAGAAATTCCCCGCAAAATCCGGTTGTCAAAGAGCTTAGATACTAAAATCCGTGAAACAAAGGACTTAGGGGCGCAACGCGTTGGCTTGTGCCAACCGTTACGGCCTCGACCATGATTACGCAATTGACGGGCTGTGGACAAGGTTAGATGTCACAGC
>Ga0209488_10000072_pt1 | contig 70227 bp, 65 predicted proteins | sample Rivendell_Oct201_8_FD_188349 | JGI IMG/M metagenome (GOLD analysis project Ga0209488, IMG submission 188349) | Vadose zone soil microbial communities from the Eel River Critical Zone Observatory, Northern California, USA -... | ecosystem: Environmental > Terrestrial > Soil > Vadose zone >...
AGATGCGCCAGCACGAAAGTCGGCATTCAAGACAGTCCAATCATCAGGCCATCGAGCGCTCGCTCGGACGCAGTGTAGCGCATGAGTGCCCCGTTTCCGAAGTTCGTGATACGTCTCAGCATGCTCTGACACGAACTTCGAAAACAAAGGGACACTAGCAACTCTATGATTCTAGTGCCGCTTTTCGATTTGAAGTTTCCTAACCGAGTTTGCTGCAAGGTGGTGTAGGAACTTCAAATCGGCGGCACTAGCTATGAACTGCCGATGAGGATGCCGGCGAGGAAGACCAGCGTGCCCCCGATCACAACCTGGAACGCGGCGGACAGAAACGGCGTGTCCATATAGCGGTAGCGGATGTAGGAAATGGCCGTGAGCTCGACCGCGACCACGATCACGGCGAGCATAGTCGCCAGCCAGAAGTCGCGGATCAGGTAGGGCAGGGTGTGGCCGAGACCACCGAGCGCGGTCATCAGACCGCAGACCGTACCGCGGATCCAGGGCGTACCGCGGCCCGTGAGCGAGCCGTCGTCCGAGAGCGCTTCCGCAAAACCCATCGAGATGCCGGCACCGACCGAGGCGGCAAGCCCGACCAGGAACGTCTCCCAGGTATTGTGCGTGGCGAACGCCGCGGCGAACAGCGGTGCCAGTGTCGAGACCGAGCCGTCCATCAGGCCGGCCAGCCCCGGCTGCACGAATTGCAACAGGAACATGCGCCGCGCGGTCTCGTCCTCCTTGGCGCGCGCGGACTTGGTCAGGATCTGCTCACCCAGCCGGTGGGCGATTCCTTCGTGTTGATCCTCGATCTCGGCGAGCTCCAACAAGAGCTGTCGCGTGGAGGCATCGCGGGTCGTCTCTGACGCCCTACGATAAAACCGCGCAGCCTCGAACTCCATGTCCTCGGCATATTTGCGTACATCCTTGATGCCAAGCGGACGCACCAGCCAGAGCGGGGTCTTGTGGATGAAACCCTTCACGTCATGGCGCCGGATGAGTGGCAGGTAGTCGCCGAACTTCGACCGGTAGAGGTCGAACAGCATGGTGCGATGGCGCACCTCCTCGTCCGCCATCTCGTTGAACACCTTGGCGGAGGCGGCATATTGCTCGCGCAGGCCCTCCGCAAAGCCGCGGTAGATGCGGCTGTCCTCCTCTTCGTTGCTGATTGCGAGCGCGAGAATTTCCTGCTCGGTGAGGTCGGAGAAGCGCTTCACGTCGGCCTCGCATTGGGAAGAGGATAGTTAGAGAGCTTCTAAACTATAGTCCAGGGTCTTTGACAACCAAGGGGATTGGCCTCATTGCACGACGCCGTCAATCCAGGAAGGGCAGAGGGGAATCCGGGGGATGAAGGCCACTCTCCAATCGGTTCGCAGTGCGCTTGAGCCACTGATCCGGCACGTGCTGCATGCCTACTGGCGATTTGCCCGGGGTCTCACGCTCGGGGCACGAGGGCTCGTCGTCGACGACCAGCGGCGAGTCTTCCTGGTTCAGCACAGCTATGTGCGGGGCTGGCATCTGCCGGGCGGTGGGGTCGAGCCCGGTGAGACGCTCCTTGATGCGCTTATTCGCGAGCTGCGGGAGGAAGCCAATATCGAGCCTACGGGGCCACCCCGGCTGCACGGTATTTTTTTCAATGAGCGGGTCTCCCGCCGCGACCACGTGGCGGTGTTCGTAGTGGAGGACTTCCGGCAAATCGGAGCACCGGTGCCCGACCACGAGATTGTCGCCCATGGCTTCTTTCCGCTCGACGAGCTGCCCAGCGATACAACCGCCGCAACGCGTGCCCGCATCATTGAGGTCTTGGGCGGTGCGCCGGCCAGCGAGCGCTGGTAGCGTCGTCGCAGGGGTGCGACATGAGGGTCCGATATAGAGATTGAGGGGGCCTCGCCCAACATTGATTTCGTGCTAGCTTGTGCGCCAGAGCCGCCCCCAAGCGTGCGGCTTGCGGCTCATGGTGAGCCACGATCATTGGGAGGATCGAAATGACCGCTAAGTTGCGTATGAGTATGGTTGCGTCAGTGGCGTTTGTCGCGCTCGTCGGAAGCGCGCAGGCGCAGCAGGCACCCCAGTCGCCGAACATGACGTTTTTCATCACCAGCATCGGATCCGGGAAGGGCGCCGATCTCGGTGGTCTCGCGGGCGCGGACGCGCATTGCCAGCAGCTCGCGACTGCGGCCGGCGCCGGCAGCAAGACCTGGCGCGCTTATCTGAGCACTAACCAGGGCAACCAAGGTGGCCCGGTCAACGCCCGCGATCGCGTCGGCAAGGGCCCCTGGCAGAACTTCAAGGGCACGGTGATCGCGACCAGCGTCGAGGATCTGCACGGCGACAACAACAAGCTCGGCAACGAAAACACGCTGACCGAGCGCGGCACCATGGTGGCCGGCTTTGGCATGACGCCGAACTGGCACGACGCGCTGACCGGCTCGCAGATGGACGGCACCGCCTGGCCTGGCAACATGAATCTCACCTGCAACAACTGGTCGAGCAGCACGGCCGGCAGCGCCATGCTGGGCCACATCGACCGGCGCGGCGGCGCGAACACCGTGTTCCAGCGCTCCTGGAATGCGGCGCATATGTCGCGCAGCTGCAGCCAGCCCGATCTCGTCGCCACTGGCGGCAACGGCCTGTTCTACTGCTTCGCGCAGTAGTTCGGCGCTCCAGCGCGCCTGATCCGGCGGGCAGCAGCCGCGTAGGGCTGTCCGCCTGCTGGCGCTCTGCAACGCTACTCAATCTGCAAATGCAACTCAATTTGTCGAACCACCGACTTGTCGCAACCATGTCGCACCGTGACGGTACGGCTCAATGGCTCGAACGAGCCAATCTCGAATGGAGGACTCCAATGAAGAAAGCGATTCGTTTGGGCGTGCTCGCCTCGGCGGCACTGATGGCCCTGTCGCTCACCGGAAGTGGACAGGCGCAGAACAATATGACCTTCTTCATCACCAGCGCCGGCCCTGGCAAGGGCGCCGACCTTGGTGGGCTTGCGGGCGCCGATGCGCACTGCCAGCAGCTTGCCCAGGCAGCGGGCGCGGGCGGTAAGACTTGGCGCGCCTATCTGAGCACAAATGCCGCCGCGCAAGGCGGCGCCGTCAACGCGCGTGATCGCATCGGCAACGGTCCGTGGCAGAACGCCAAGGGCACCGTGATCGCGACCAGCGTTGCCGATCTGCACAGCGACAACAACAAGATCATTCGCGCCAACGCCTACAACGAGAAGGGCGAGCTGGTGAAGATGCGCGGTGACACGCCGAACATGCACGACATGCTGACCGGCTCCGACCTGGACGGAAAAGCGTTTGCGGGCAACCTCAATCTGACCTGCAACAACTGGAGCAGCAGCACCTTCGGCAGCGCCATGCTCGGTCACGTCGATCGCGAAGGCATCGCCGACACCGTCTACCAGAAGTCCTGGGTGTCGTCGCACATGTCGCGCAGCTGCAGCCAGCCCGATCTCGTCGCCACCGGCGGCAACGGCCTGTTCTACTGCTTCGCGCAGTAGTCGATCCTCCAGGTCGCGGCTCTAAGTCGCGAGACGCACAAGCGAGACCCCGCGTGGTATCTGCCACGCGGGTTTTGTCGTCTTTGGACCGGCAAAATAGCCCCTCCGAATAATTTTACCCGGGTATATTGCATGGACGATTTTATCCGGGTATTATTATTTTTTGAATTGGAGGGTCCCCAACGTGGACAGCTCTTCTCGCACCTGTACGGCCTTTCAAGCGGACCGCCGGCTGGCGTCAGGGTTCTACGGTCAGGTGGCACTGGCCGTCCGGGCTTTGCTCAAAGCGCAGCCAAACGCGGCTGTGCTGATCTTTGATGACGAAACCGGGCGCCAAGTCGACTTTGATCTACGGGGCTCGGATCGGGACGTGCTGGCGCGGCTTGGTGGATTCGAAAGCGATGATGCGGCTTCGGTTCGGCGGCCGGGGCGTCCGAAGCTTGGTGTGGTGGCGCGTGAAGTGACGCTTCTGCCTCGGCACTGGGAATGGCTAGCCGCCCAGCCGGGCGGGTCATCCGTGGCGTTGCGAAAGCTGGTCGAGGCGGCACGCATGGCGAAAGCTGGCAGCGACGTGGTGCGGCGAGCGCAGGAGGCGGCGGATCGCTTCATGATGGCGATGGCCGGAAACCTGCCGCACTACGAGGAGGCGGCGCGGGCGCTCTATGCTGGACATCAGCAGCGCTTTCTCGACTTGACGACGTCCTGGCCGGCCGATCTGCGTACTCATGCGCGCCGGCTCGGGGCCAAGGCTTTTGCGGATGACGGCGAGGCTGTGAGTGGCAAGTGACAGCATCACTCCGGGAAGCGTCCGCGGTCATGCGGCGCCGTGAAGTCGAGCAACGGCCCGCGCGGGATGATTCCGCGTGGGTTCAAATGTCTGTGGGTGCCGTAATAGTGGGTCTTGATGTGGTCCATGTTCACGGTCGCGGCAACACCGGGCACTTGATAGAGCTCGCGCAGATAGTTCGAGAGATTTGGGTAATCGACGATGCGGCGCAAGTTGCATTTGAAATGGACGTAGTAGACCGCATCGAAGCGGATCAGTGTCGTGAACAGCCGCCAGTCCGCCTCAGTGATGACCGCGCCCACCAGATAGCGCTGGTGTGAGAGGCGCGCTTCGATCTGGTCGAGCGTCGCGAATAGTTTGGTGAACGCGTCGTCATAGGCCGCCTGGGTGCTCGCAAAGCCTGCGCGATAGACGCCGTTGTTGACGGTGCCGTAGACGAGTTCGTTGATCTGATCGATGTCCCTGTGTAGCGCCTGCGGGTAATAGTCCGTCGTGACATTGGTGAAGCGGCCGAACGCAGAATTGAGCATGCGGATGATCTCGGCCGACTCGTTGTTGACGATGGTGCGGCGCTCCTTGTCCCACAACACCGGCACGGTGACGCGGCCGGTGAAGCGCGGATCGGCGAGGAGATAGATTTCGGCAAGCTCGGTCTTGCCATTGGCGGTGTCAGGCGTGGCGCCAGGCATCGCGCCGAATGTCCAGCCATGCGGCCCATACAGCGGCTCCACCACCGACATCGACACCGCGTCCTCGAGTCCTTTGAGCATCCGCATGATGCCGGTGCGATGCGCCCAAGGGCACGCCAGCGCGCCATAGAGATGGTAGCGCCCGCGCGCGGCCGCAAAGCCGCCGTTGCCGCTCGGGCCGGGCTTGCCGTCGGGCGTGATCCAGCCGCGATAGCGCGTGATGGGACGCACGAAATGCCCGTCCTGCGTGCGCACAGCTTGCTCCTCGTCCTGCCAGACCCCGTCGACCAGAAGACCCATTGCTTGCTCCGAGGGTTGATGTGCGGATCATGTAGGAATGGAACTCGCCGATGGGAGCCGTGTTCGCGGGCAATCGCGCAAATTGGTGCGATTGTATGAATAAGCACAGGCGCCAAATCTCCAATTGACGGTCATGGCCGCCTGTCGCAGGCTAGGCAGGGCGGATGAAGTGCGAGGAGGGAGCCCTGCTGCATCGGAACACGTTCATCCGGCGCGGGAGCGGGCAATCATGAGCGTTCTCGCAGCGGGAGAGACGACGACAGGTGCGCGCGGCAACGCCTCGCTGGCATTGACCTTGGGGCTCGCGCTGTTTCTGCTCATCAACGCCTTTGCGCTCAATAATGTGCTGCGGCTGGTCTCGCCGAATTACTACAGCGAGACCGTGCTTAATCACACAACTGACGTCCTGCACGCGGAAGGGTGCGACGATTCCTGGGGCATCATGGCCTATGCGCTGCAATATGCGCAGTCGCCGCATACGACGCCGCTCTATACCGAGATCTTCTTCAATCAAAGACTCAAGTTCCAATATCCGCCATCCTCGCTATTCGCGGTCGCCGGGATGCTGTGGCTTGGCGGCCCCGAGCTGGTGCGGACCGCCGAGTGTCCGGACTTCGCGCTGGCCTCCGTCAATGATGTGCTGGGCTGGATTTTCATCCTGATGTCGGCGGTCTCGGCCGCAATCCTGCTTGAGCGCGGATTGCGCCAAACCCTGCCGGGACCGTCCTCGACTGCGCTCATCGCCGCGCGTTCCGTGCTCGTGCTCGGCTTGGCGCTGACGTTCTATCCGATCGTGAAGGCGTTCACACTTGGCCAGATCCAGATCTGGCTCAACGGCATGCTGGCGCTGTCGCTATTATGCTGGGCTACCAACTGGAAGGCGTCGAGCGGGGTCCTGGTCGGCCTGATGTGCCTGGTCAAGCCGCACTATGGCTTGTTCGTCTTATGGGCAGTGCTGCGACGCGAGTGGCGCTTCACACTCGCCTGCGTGGCGGCCGGATCGCTCGGGCTTGTCGCTTCGATTGCCACCTTCGGCTGGACCGACAACGTAGACTACCTGCAGGTCTTCTGGTTCCTGTCACAGCATGGTGAGGTCTATTATCCGAACCAGTCGTTCAACGGTCTGCTCAACCGCGTGATGACGCTGATCGATCCCGAGAACTACGACAGCCTGGGCTTCGACGACAACGGCTTCCCACCGTTCAATCCTTGGATCTATGCCGGCACGGTCGCGACCTCGCTCGCTATCCTATCCGCTGCTCTGCTGCGCCGCGGCAAAGAGGGTGATCCCGACCGCGTGTTCGATATCTGCACCATGGCGCTGAGTGTCACGATGGCGTCGCCGATCGCCTGGGAGCACCACTACGGCGTTATCTTCCCGATTTTTGCCGTGCTGCTCACGAGTGTGATCGGCCATCGGACGCGGCTCCTTTTGCTGACGGTGAGCTACGTCGTCATCAGCAATTTCTTCCCGATCGCTAATCTTCTGGCGCCCACCGTGTTCAATATGGCGCAGTCCTATCTCCTGTTCGCGGCGCTTATCGTGCTGGCGCTCCTGCACACCGCCCGCCCGGGCTGGCAGCTTGGCCCCTTGTCTCGGGGACCGGGGGCGGAGCCGGTTCTGAAGCCGCAATAGACCTGCGCTTCGCCAGATGCTAAGCGCATGTCCCGCAAGAGCGCATCTGGCGGCCCCCGTCGGGCTGAACACCAAGCGATGACCGATCTTTCTCTCACCATCCGGACGGAGTTCGCCGACGATGCGCTCGCCATTGAGCGGCTGCACGAGCGCACCTTCGGTCCGGGGCGCTATGCCAAGACCGCCTATCGGCTGCGCGAGGGGCGCGACCATTCGCTTGATCTGTCCTTCACGGCCCGTGTCGGCACGTTGCTCGTCGGCTCGGTGCGGCTCACCCCGGTTCGCATCGGGGAGACGAAAACGCTGCTTCTTGGCCCGCTCACGGTCGAGCCGCCGTTTCGCGACCGTGGCATTGGGCAGGTGCTGATCGAGCGCGCGCTTGCCGAAGCCAAGGCCAAAGGCCATCGCCTGGTCTTGCTGGTGGGCGACGAGCCCTATTACGGCAAGAGCGGCTTCAAGCGCGTCGCGCGTGGCCGTGTGATCATGCCGGGCCCGGTCGATCCGGCCCGGCTGCTGGTGTGTGAGCTGGTCGAGGGCGCGTTCGAAGACGTGTCGGGACCGCTCCGGCCGGAATGGGAGGATGTTTGAAGAAGCAAGTTCCAGTTACGTGCATCGTTGACTGTTGAGCTTGGAGTAGAATTGAAATTTGGCACGTGGCTCAATTCAGTCTCTGGACCAATACTCTTTAACTATAAGGTGGGTGAGCACTCCGCTTGAAGCCAGCCCAGGCGCCGGTATTGCGAGACCGGTCGGCGCCGCTGCAAGCGTAAGGTGATAATGTACAATCGCTTTGACCGCCGCCCCCTACGGCGTTAAAGCGTTGTGCGCCCCGGGTTATCATTGAGGACCCCAATCGTGAAAATCATCAGCGCCATCCTGGTTGCCATATCGCTCGTCGCGGCGCCGCTTGCCGCGTCCGCTCCCGCGGCGGCGCAGAAGCTCGACCTGTCGACGGTGACCTGCAAGCAGTTCCTCGACAGCGGTGAGCGGACCGTGACCATGGTCCTGATGTGGCTCACTGGCTTCTTCACGGACGAGGACGAGCCCCCGGTTGTCGACTTCGACAAGCTCAAGACCGATGCCGGGAAGCTTGGCGATTACTGCCGCAAGAATCCGACGACCAACCTGATGACTGCGGCCGAAGAGGTCCTGCAGTAGCCGCGCGCTGATTTAGTCAGAACGCTCCGAGGCTGAAAATGCCATCACCGGGATCGAGTCCGGCCATGATCCGCTTGCCCAGGAGTTCGCGCAGCGTCTCCGATGTGCCGCCGCCCAACGTTCCGTAGCGGGCGCCGCGATAGAAGCGCGACACTGCGTATTCGTCGGTGAAGCCGTAGCCACCATGCACCTGGATGGCTTCGCTGGTCACCCGCAGCGCCATCTCGTTACAGAAGATCTTGGCGACCGCCGCCAAGTGCGGATCAGGGAATGGGTTGGCGGTCGCGCAGGCGCGATAGAGAATGCTGCGGCCGGTCTCGATCTCCTTGTACATCTCGGCGAGCTTCCAGCGCATGCCCTGGAACTCGCCGATCGGACGGCCGAAGGCTTCGCGCTCGCGCGCATAGCGCACCGCTTCCTCGAAGGCGCCTTCGGCGAGCCCGAGCGAGATGCTGGGATTGAGGCAGCGCTGCGTATTGAAGGCCGTGAGCAGGCGCACGAAGCCGTCGTCGCGCACCACCAGATTCTCGAGCGGCAACTCGCAATTCTCGAAGCGAACCTCGTGCAGGTTTTCGCCGCCCATGGTGTGAAACGTGCCGGTGACGCTGAAGCCTGGCGTGTCCTTCTCCACCAGCACGCAGCCGATGCCGGCGCGTCCGGGCTGCTTGTTGATCCGGGTGAAGACCACGAACATGCCGGCTTCGTCGGCGCGGCTGATCAGCGTCTTGACGCCGTTGAGCCGCAGCCGGTCGCCGATTGTCTCGGTGTTGGTCTTGTAGCTCGCGACGTCGGTGCCGGCGTCGGGCTCGGTCATGCAGATCGCCAGGATGCAGTCGCCTGCGACCACGGCGGGCAGGATGCGGCGGCGGATGTGCTCGGGGGCATAGGTCGCGATGATTCGGGTCTGCACGCCAACCTCACCAAGCACCGCCATGGCGGTGACGTAGCAGCCCTTCGCGATCTCCTCGAGCACAAGCGCGGTGTCGAGCACGGGCAATCCCAGGCCGCCATACTCTTCGGGCACCGCCATGCCGAGCACCCCGAGCCTGGCGAGCGCGCGCAGATTCTCCCAGGGGAAGGTGCCGTCCATGTATTTGAGCGCGCGCGGCTTGAACTCGCCCTGCGTGATCTCGCGCACGGTCTGCACGAACCGGCGCTGGTCCTCCGACAAGCTCAGCTGCACGCCTTTTCTCCTTTTGCCTTGCCGACGCCTGTGGCCACCGCATCGACGAGATCGCGAATGCGCGTGAACACCTGCGCACCAGCCGCCGTGAGCGCCTCCGTCTTTGATGCAATCGTGCCAACGTCGCCCTGGATCATCGCGCCGGCATGTCCCATGGTGATGCCCTCGCGCACAGTGCGGCCGGCGATCAGGGCATAGACCGGCTTGGTGCAATTCTGCGCGGACATCGCAGCCGCGAGCTCTTCCTCCTCGCTCCCGCCGATCTCGCCGATCACCACAATGCCATGCGTGCTCGGGTCGGTCAGCATGAACGGAAGGATATCTCCGAAGCGCGTTCCCTTGACCGGGTCGCCGCCGACGCCGACCCACAGGCTCTGCCCTAGCCCGCGGCCGACGAGGCGATGGCAGACTTCGTAGGAGAGGGTGCCGCTCTTGGCGATGATCCCGAGCGGGCCGGGAGCGAGCGACACGTCGGGCAGAAAGCCGAGCTTGAGCTTTCCGGGGATGGCGAGGCCTGGCGTCGACGGCCCGATCCAGTGCACGCCCGCGGCTCGCACGATCTCGAGCGCTGCAACCGCGTCACGCACCGGCATCCCTTCGGCGATCGTGACAATGAGCTTGATGCCCGCCGCGACCGCCTCGCGAATAGCGTCTAGCACCGAGAGGGGCGGAACCATCGCAACGCTCGCAATCGCGCCGGTCGCGGCGACCGCCTCGATGCAGGTCTTGAACACCGGCACGCCGTCAACCTCGTCACTGTCGCTCTTGGGCGATACGCCGCCGACGACGCGAGTGCCGTAAGCGCGCATGAGCTGTGCGTGGCGGCGTCCCGTACGCCCGGTCATGCCCTGCACGATGGTCTCGACATCCGGCGCGACGAACGGCACGTGGATCGTTACCGTCATCGCTGAGCCCCGGTGAGCGGGGCGAGCGCGAGCTCAATTGCCCGATCGAGATCGGGCTCGACCCGTAGCGGATAGCCGGCGGCGGCAAAGACCGCGATCGCCTCGTCATAGCCGTTGCCGATCAGGCGCGCCGTCACCGGCACGCGCAGCTCGGGGACCGCGGTCAAGGCGCTCACGAGGAGCTTTGCGACCTCACCCAGGTGCGTGATGCCGGCAAAGAAGTTGATCAGCACAGAGTGAACATTCCGCCCGGCGGCGATCCATTGGAACACGTTGATGAGCCGCGTCGGATCGCCGCGCAGCTGGCCGGTGCGGATGTCGCAGAAATTGAAGGCGGGATGGCCGCGCTCCTCGAGCTCGTCGATCATCTGCATGCTCAGTCCTGCGCCGGTCGTGACCAGGCCGATCTCGCCGTCGGGATCGACCACGACAAAGTCGAAGCCGTGATTGAGCTTGAGCGCCATCTCCGGATAATCGTCGGCGCGACGACGGATGAGATCGCACAGGCGCGGCTGTCGAACGAGCGCATTGTCGTCGATCACGAGCTTGAGGTCGCCTGCAGTCCACGATCCATCCGGACGAATGAAGAGCGGATTGACCTCGAGCAGCGTCGCCTCAAAGGCGAAGAACTCCGCGATCAGGCGCTCGGCTGCGTGGACAATGGTTTCACGCGCCGGGCTCGCGATGCTGTCCGCCAATCGGCTCGCCGCCGCGATGGCCTCATGCTCATTGAACGCGCCAACGGCAGAATGGAGCGCACCGCGCTGCGCATGCGCCTCGATGTCAACGCCGCCTTCCGATGACAGGAGCACGCGCAGGCGCCCCTGCGTGGGATCGAGCGACACGCTCAGATAGCACTCCATGCCCTCGACGCCCTGCTCGATCCGGCAGGCGCGGACCGTTTGGCCCCTGATGGTCTTGCCAAGGAGTTCGCCAAGCCCGTGACGCAGCTCCGCGACAGACGCCGCCTGCTTGATGCCGCCTGCTTTGCCACGCCCGCCAACCGGGATCTGCGCCTTCACCATGAAGGGAGCAGCCAGCGAGGCCGGCAGCGCGACGTCGGCTGTGGCGGCGAGAATGCCCCTGGGTACAGGGACGCCGACTGCGGCGAACAGTTCCTTGGCGTCGTGCTCAAGCAGCATCATGTGGTGTGGCCTTGGCTTTGGTCCGCCGCGAGGTGGTCTATCCAGCCCCCTGATCTCCCCGTTCGGGAGGCGCCTGACAAGCTTCAACATAGATATAATGACATAAGCATTTCCTTATATTTCACTTGACGCGCCATGGGCTGGCGCCCATAGTGCTGGACGTTGAGGTTTCTTCGGAGCATTCGACCCTCCGGAGCCAAGAGGGAAGCCGGTGCGGACCGATCGTGTGATCGGGCCAATGCCGGCGCTGCCCCCGCAACTGTGAGCGGTGAGCCAACGTCATGCAGAGCCACTGGGCGTGAGCCCGGGAAGGCCTGACCGAGGCAATGACCCGCAAGCCAGGAGACCTGCCTCGACACGTCGAACGTCCTCGGGCGGGGTGTCCCGGTGGTGCGCTTGCGATCCTGCGGCATTGCGCTCGCGGGCATTCGACAGTCGCGTCGCCCTGGCCTTTGCCCCCAACTGATGGGGTTAAGCCGTGACTATCTCCACTCTTCCTATCGCCACACTCGGTACGCCGCGCATCGGTGCGCGCCGCGAGCTGAAGATCGCGCTTGAGAGCTACTGGTCTGGCAAATCCGATGAGAATGCCCTTCTGACAACCGCGTCGGTGCTCCGCGCCGCCAACTGGTCACGCCAGCAGGCGCTTGGCGTCACGATCATCCCGTCGAATGACTTCTCGCTCTACGACCATGTGCTGGACACGAGCGTCATGGTCGGCGCTATTCCGGAGGGCTATGGCTGGACCGGCGGGCCGGTTTCGCTGGCGATCTATTTTGCGATGGCGCGCGGATCGGATCGTGGCACGAGCCACGAGGCCGGCACGCACGATCACGCTGGAGCAGGTCATGCCCATTGCGCGGCCGCGCAGGAGATGACCAAGTGGTTCGATACCAACTATCACTACATGGTGCCGGAGCTCGGTCCGCAACAACGTTTTGTGCTTTCGTCGCTCAAGCCATTGGCTGAATACCTGGAGGCGAAGGCCCTCGGCTATCAGACGCGTCCGGTGCTGCTTGGGCCTGTCACCTATCTCGGGCTTGCGAAGAGCAGGGACGCTGACTTTGATACACTCACGCTGCTCGAAGGTTTGCTGCCGGTTTACGTCGATGTGCTGCGCCGGCTTGCTGCCGCTGGCGCCGATTGGGTTCAGCTCGACGAGCCGTGCCTGGTGCTCGACCTCGACGATGCGAGGCGGCGCGCGCTTCAACAGGCTTATAGGCTTCTAGCGCGGGAGGTGCCCGGCCTGAAGATCATGCTGGCAACTTACTTTGGCGATATCGGCGACAATCTCGATACGGCGCTGTCGCTGCCGGTCGCGGGCTTGCATCTCGATCTCGTGCGTGCGCCCGAGCAGCTCGATGTGGTGGCGACCAAGGCGCCGCCCGGAATGATCCTATCGCTCGGGGTCATCGATGGCCGCAATGTGTGGCGCGCCAATCTGCCGATCGTTCTCGACCGCATTGAGCCTGTCGTCGCCAGGCGTGGGATCGATCGTGTGCAGATCGCACCGTCATGCTCGCTCCTGCATGTCCCGATTGATGTCGAACTGGAAAATACGCTCGACCCAGACCTGAAGAACTGGCTTGCCTTTGCCAACCAGAAGATGAGCGAGCTCGCGACACTCGGCACGGCGCTGGTCAGTGGCCGTGCCGCAGTCGAGGCCACGCTTGCGGCTTCGTCGACAGCCGCCGAGGCGCGCAGACGTTCGCCGAAGGTGCATGACGCCGTCGTCGCTGCCCGCGCGGCGGCTGTCACCGCCGACATGGCCCGGCGCAGGAGCCGCTTCGCGATCCGCTCGCAAATTCAGCGGCAGCGCTTTGCGCTGCCGGCGTTTCCGACCACCACGATCGGCTCCTTTCCGCAGACCGCCGATGTGCGCAAGGTCAGAGCGGCACATGCCAAAGGCGCGCTGAGTGACGTCGACTACGACACATTCCTGCGGGACGAGACGGCCCGCGCCGTCCGCTGGCAGGAGAGCGTCGGTCTTGATGTGCTCGTTCATGGCGAGTTCGAGCGCAATGATATGGTGCAGTACTTTGGCGAGCTGCTGTCCGGCTTTGCGTTCACTCGGCATGGCTGGGTGCAGAGCTATGGCTCGCGCTGCGTACGACCGCCAATCCTGTACGGCGACATAGCTCGCCCGCAGCCGATGACGGTCGGGTGGTGGACGTTCGCTCAATCGCTGACCGAAAAGCCGATGAAGGGAATGCTTACGGGGCCGGTCACGATCCTCAATTGGTCGTTTGTGCGCGACGACATTGACCGCAGCGCGGCATGCCGTCAGATCGCGCTGGCGATCCGCGACGAAGTTATCGACCTGGAAAGAGCCGGCGCGCAGATGATCCAGATCGACGAGGCTGCATTGCGAGAGGGGCTGCCGCTGCGCAGGGCGCAATGGAAAGACTATCTCGACTGGGCCATCGAGTGTTTCCGACTGGGCTCGTCCGGAGTGGCTGACGAAACGCAGATCCACACGCACATGTGCTACGCTCAATTCAACGACATCATCGACGCGATCGCGGCGATGGATGCCGACGTCATCTCGATCGAGACTTCGCGCTCGAAGATGGAGCTGCTCGACGCATTCCGGACCTACAAATATCCCAATGACATCGGTCCCGGCGTCTACGATATCCACTCGCCCCGGGTTCCGACGGCGGGCGAGATCGTGAGCCTGCTCGCGCTCGCGCGTCGGCGCTTGTCCGACCAGCAGATCTGGATCAATCCGGATTGCGGGCTGAAGACGCGGACATGGGAGGAGGTCAAGCCGGCGCTCGTGAACATGGTCGAGGCAGCGCAGCAAATCCGGCGGCTGGCCTGATTACGATTGCTGGCACTGAAGATGTCTTCGAAGGCCGATTTGTCGACCATCGTGTTATCGAAGGCCGCGTGGCGGCCTTCGCGCGTCATCGAAGGGCGGTTTACCGGCCATCCCGCGTCATCGAAGGCCGCTTAGCGGCCTTCGCGCGTCCAAGTCGCGGCCAGGATGCCGATCAGCAGCAGAAGCCCGATCATGCCCGCGAACACCGGCAGGACGCCGATCCCCCGCACGACGCTGGCTTCGCGGATCTTGAGCCCAAGCCAATCGTCGCCGTGGAAGGTGTCGCCGCGCACGCCGAGAAGGCGCGGGACGTGCACGCCTGAGCCATCCTCAATGCGCGTCGCCGTGCCGCCGGTCGCGTTCGCAAGCGGCGCGACGACATCCGGCGTCGAAGTGACCTCGGCGAACTCGCGCGGATTAGCGGGGCCTACGTTGACCAGCGCGGCGAGCTTACTATCGTTCGCGCGCCACAAACCAAGCTCGGTGGCTTCGATGGTCGAGCGCCATACGCCCGGCATCGTCTCGGTCAGCGCAAGCGAGCGCGTCTTACCTGACGGCGACGTCAGGGTGACCTCCTCGGCGGCGTCGGCCATGGTCTGACGCTGCACCGTGATGTCGCGCCCGCGCACCAGGATACGTAGCGCCTCCTCCTCGAGATCGGGCTGCTTCATCGACCAGTGCGAAAGCCGGCGCAAGAGATCAAGATGCGGCCCGCCGCCCTCGTAACCGCGCGCCCACAGCCAGATGTGGTCGGACAGGAGGAGTGCGACGCGGCCCTCGCCCTCGCGCGAGAGAACCAGTAGCGGCTTGCCATCGGGCCCGTTCATCACGTTGGTGCCCTTGGTGGCGCGCGCGTCGACCAGGCGGAACCAGCGACTCCAGTGCGGCGGATCCTCATCGGCGCCTTCAAGGCCGCGCGTCACCGGATGGCGTTTGCCGAGATCGGAGAGCTTGGCGCGGAACGGCTGGTCGGTAGTGCGCCCGCTCGGCTCGGCCGGCAGCACGCTCTCGAGCGGCGTGCGCCAGAGACTTGTCGGGCTCGCATAGTCGGGGCCGGCTGCGATCAACACTGCGCCGCCGGCACGCACATAGCGCGCGATGTTGTCGAAGTAGAGGATCGGTAGCACGCCCTGCCGCGCATAGCGGTCGAAGATGATGAGCTGGAATTCGTTGATCTTCTGCTGGAACAGTTCGCGCGTCGGGAACGCGATCAGCGAGAGTTCATTGATCGGCGTGCCGTCCTGCTTTTCCGGCGGCCGCAGGATCGTGAAGTGGACGAGGTCGACGGAGGCGTCCGACTTGAGCAGGTTGCGCCAGGTACGCTCGCCCGCATGTGGTTCGCCCGAGACGAGCAGCACACGCAGCTTGTCGCGCACGCCGTCGATCAAAACCACCGCGCGGTTGTTGATCAAGGTGAGCTCGTTCTCGAGCGGAGAGGCTTCGATCTCGACAATGTTGGCGCCCGGATGCGGGATTTGCACGCTGACATTGACCTGCTGGCCGACGCGGACGCTGCGCGTGTCAATGGTCTCGCCGTCGCGCCGCACCGTGATCTGGGCGGTGCCGGTCGAGGCGCCCTGGTCCTCGACTCGGTAGCTGATGGTCTGCGACTGCCCGACGATGCCGAAACGCGGCGTGGTCACCAGCACGACCCGGCGATCGCGCTCGTTGGCGCGGCCGGTGATCAGCGCATGCACTGGCGCCGCGAAGCCGAGCGACGCAGCATCGGTCGGCACATCGTGCACGCGTCCGTCGGTGACAATGAGTGCGCCCGCGACACGGTCGTGCGGCACGTCGGACAGCGCGGTGGTCAGCGCGTTGAACAGACGCGTGCCATCGGTCTCGCCGTCGGCCTGGCCGGCCTCCACGAAGCGCACCTCGATGCCCGGTACCTTACCGAGCCTTTCAGCGATCTCGGCGCGTACTGCTTCGGTCTGCCGCGGGCGGTCGCCGAATTCCTGGCTTGGACTCTTGTCGATCACCACCACGGCGACCGAAGTCAAGGGATCGCGGTCCTCGCGCGTGATCGACGGGTTGGCAAGCGCCAGCACGAACAGCATCATCGCGACGACGCGCATCCATTTGCCACGTGCCCTGGCGAAGACCAGCATGGCGGCGAGCGCGCACGCGATCGCGAGCGCCACCCATACGATGGTGTCTGGCACGAGCGGCGCGAATGAGATGCCGAAGTTCATGATGGCCAAGGCCTCTCTTTTTGTTCTTAGTCTCTGCGATCGGCGAATAGCGAGTGGCGAATAGGGAATAGTGAGCGCACCCGCTTCTCTTCCCTATTCGCCACTGGCCATTCGCTATTCGCTGCTCTCACTGCCCCAGGCGCTCCAGCAGCGCCGGGATGTGCACCTGGTCAGCCTTGTAGTTGCCGGTGAGCGTGTACATCACGATGTTGACGCCGGCGCGGAACGCGAACTCGCGCTGGCGCGCCTCGCCGCCTGAGATCGGCAGCATGGCCTGGCCGTCCGGCCGGAGCGCCCAGGCGCCGGCGAGATCGTTCGAGGTGATCAGGATCGAGGAGACGCCGTCGCCCGCACGCGCCGGGCGGTTCTCCGTCTCGTCGACGTTGTCGGTCGGGGTGGCCTCGATCCAGAGCTGGCCGGTAGTGAAGCGGCCCGGGAAGTCCTTGAGCAGGTAGAAGGTCTTGGTCAGCACGTGATCCTTCGGCACCGGCTCAAGGTCGGGGATGTCGAGCGCCGAAAGGATGTTACGCAGCGCGAGCATGCCGGGCGAGCGGTTGGCGCCGTCGGGCCCGGGCGGCGCCTGGATGGCGTCGCGGGTGTCGAACAGCACGGTGCCGCCCTTCTTCATGTAGGCATCGATATGCTCTAGCGCCTGGCGCGAGGGCCGCGGCGCGCTTGGCACCACCGACCAGTAGATCAGCGGATAGAACGCGAGCTCATCGACGGCGGGATCGACGCCCACTGGGTCGCCGGCCTCGAGCGCGGTGCGCTGCGCTAGGAACAGGGTGAGCCCCTGCAGCCCCGCCTTGGTGATGCGATCGACCTCGGTGTCGCCAGAGAGCACATAGGCGAAGCGCGTTTGCAGCGTGGCCTTCATGGCGGCTTCGTCGCTCTGCGCCTGCGCGGAGGAGGGCACCCAAAGCGCCACGCCAAGCACAATGAGCAGCAACGTTGCTGCCGCCGGACGGCGCACGCCGCCACGGAAGAGCCGTGCAATCCCGCCGGCCAACCAGAACACGACCAGGGCGTCCAGCGCGAGGAGCCCGAGTGCCGCGAGCATCACCGGCCCGCGCAGATCCTGCGGTTCGCTCATTCGATAGATCTCCCGGCGCGCATTGAGCGCGGAAATGTCGAGCGGCGCAAGCCGGTCGGCCGGCGCCAGTGCATTAACCGCCAGCAGGCCTTCCGGCGGTCCATAGAACCCGGGCGGGTTCTCGGCGGTTCCGCGCCCGGTAAAGCCGACCGGCACTGGCCGCGCATTCGGCGGCGGCGGGCCGAACACCCCGAAGCCGTCGAGAATGCGGGTCGGCGGCACCACTTCGCGCGCGTCTGCCCGCCCGCTCCCTGGTGCATTGGGATCAGCGGTCGCCATCGAGCCTGCAAGCGAGACGACGCGTTTGAGCATGTCCACAAACGAGCCTGAGAGTGGCAGGTCGGACCACCGCGTGTCGGCGGTGACGTGGAACAAGACGATGATGCCCTTGCCGCGCCGCTGCGCGGTGACCAGCGGTGTGCCGTCGGCGAGCGTCGCCCAGGTGCGATCGCTCAGCGTTGTGTCTGGCTCGGCCAGCACCTGCCGGCTCACCGTGACGTCGTTTGGCACCTGCATGCCGAAGAACGGGCTTTCGCGTCCGAATGAAGCAAGTTGCTGCGGCTGATCCCAGCTCAGGGCGCCGCCGAGCACGCGACCGCCACGGCGCAGCCGCACCGGCACGAGGTCATCGTCACTGGCCGCCAGCCGCGGACCTGCGAACCGCACCAGCACACCGCCATCCTCGATCCAGCGTGCCAGCGGCTCCTTCGCTTCTGCGGTGTTGCCGACGTCGGCGAGGATGATCATCGGTACGCGCTGCTCGAGGAACTGGCTCACGGCCTGCGCGGGCGAGCCGCGCTCGGCGAGCCGCACATCGGCGAATGGACCAAGTGCACGCGTAAGATAGTAGGTCGAAGCCAGAAGCGGCTGCGCATTGTCGAAGGTCGCGCCGGTGGCGATGCCGACGCTACGCCTGCGCCAGCGCTTGTCGAGCAGCGCGACCGCGCCGGCCGAGCGCTCGTTGCTGATCTCAAGCCGTGCAATATCGTTCCTGATCTCGACCGGCAGCGTCAACTCGGCATCGGTCTCGGTGTCGTTCATGCCGAAGGTGAAGTTCGCTTCGCCGAGCGGCAGGCCCTTGAGATCAAGCCCACGCACGAGGCCGGCTTGGGTCGAACCCGATGCCGAGCGCAGCACCTTGACTGAGAGCGAGGCGGCAGTGTTCTCGGCTCCAGTGAGCGCCTGCGCGGGCGGCAGCCCGCCCTCGACTACAGTCAAGGGGCGCGTCCCGACGAGACGCCCGAGCGCTGCTGCAAACTCCGCTCCGCCGCCGAGATCGACGCCGTCGGTGAGCCAGATCATCTCGACGTCGTGAGTCGCTTCCAGGAAGCGCCCGAGCGGCACCAGCATATCGGCGCGCGTGACCGCGTTGGGCTTCGGCTTTATCTGTTTGAGCCGCACGCGCGCGGCGCCTGGGGTCTCGAACGAAACGTCGCGGTTCGGGTCCGACATCGGGATCAGCGCGACAGCGCGATTGTCGGTCTCCGCGCGTGCCATCAGGTCGTCGGCCATGCGCATGCGCGCATCCCATGAGCCAGCGGCGACAAAGCCGTCGTCGATGAGCAGCGCGAGCGGCGCCCGGCTGGTCGCCGTCTCAACTGGCGGGTTCCAGAGCGGTCCGGCGGCCGCCAGGATGACGAGCGTCGCCAGCGTGAGGCGCAATAGCGTGAGCCACCAGGGCGTCTTCTGCGGCGTTTCTTCCTTCGGCTTGATCTGGAACAGCAGCCGGGTCGGCGGAAAATCGATCCGCCGCGGCTGCGGCGGAATGAGCCGCAGCAGCCACCACAGGACCGGGATGCTGAGCAGCCCGAGCAGCACTAGCGGCTGCGCAAAGCCGAGTGGCAGACCCATCATGCGTGCCTCCGCTGTCCCGCCGTGCCAACACGGCCGCCGACGATCGCACCGGGCGGCGGCGCGCTCATGCGCGCATGCAGTGCCAGGAGCAGCTCGGTTGCTGCTCGATCGGTCCGGTGGATTGCGAAGCTCCAGCCGATCTTGTCGGTATCAGCGCGGATCTGGGCGCGATGGCGGGCCACCAGCGCCTCATACTCGGCGCGCCAGGCTTCCGCACGCCCGGCGGTGATCGACCCGCCACCTTCGGGCTCGACGAACTCGATCCGGCCCGAATAGGGAAAGGTCTCTTCCGCCGGGTCGACGATCTGCACGGTATGGCCATGCGCGCCCGAGGAGGACAATTGCGCAATGGTCTTGCGGATGTCGTCGATCGGGCTCCAGAAGTCCGAGATCAAGACGACCTCGGACAGCGAGGAGGGCGCGAATGCGCGTGGCAGACTTGGCCGCTCGGTCGGATCATGCACGATCGCGTTGGCGAACTTGTCCAGCACGTTGCGGCTGCCAGTCGGGCGCATCAGCCCCGGTACACCGACGCGCTCGCCGGCATGCACCAGCACTTCTGCCAGCGCGAACGCCACCACGAGGGCGCGCTCGAGCTTGGGCTCCTGCGCGAGCTTGGAACGGAACGTCATCGAGGGTGAGCGGTCAGGCCAGAGCCAGACCGTGTGCGCTGCCTCCCATTCCTGCTCGCGCACATAGAGATGGTCGTCGCGCGCCGAGCGCCGCCAATCCACCCGGCGGGCCGGCTCGCCCCAGACAAAGCGGCGATACTGCCAGAAGTTCTCGCCGGGGCCGGCGCGCTTGCGGCCGTGCAGGCCGTGGATCACGGTCGCCGCGATCCGGCGCGCCTCCAGGATCAGCCGTGGCAGCGTCTCGGCGAGCGTGCGGGCGGTGCCGCTCGCCTGCTGGGTGGCTCTGATCTCGTTCTTGTCCGCGCGCCTCACCGCCATCGTGCTATCCGAGGCGGCTCTTGAGCTTGGTGATGACGCCTTCCACCGTCTCGCCGTCAGCGCGGGCCGCGAAGCTCAGCGCCATGCGATGCTTGAGGATCGGCTCGGCCATGTCGAGCACGTCGTCGATCGAGGGCGAGAGTCGGCCATCGATCAGCGCGCGGGCGCGCGCCACCAGCATCAGCGCCTGGCTCGCGCGCGGGCTCGGTCCCCAGGCGATCAGCTTGCTGATATCGCCGTTGTCGGCATCGGGACGCGCCGAGCGCACTAGGCTGAGGATCGCGTTCACGACCGACTCGCCGACCGGCAGACGGCGCACCAGGCGCTGCGCCGCGATCAGCTCCTCGGCGGTGAGCGTCGGCTTTGGCTTGCTCTCTTCGGCGCCGGTGGTGTCGAAGATGATCTTGCGCTCGTTCTCGAGATCCGGATAAGGCACATCGATCTGCATCAGGAAGCGGTCAAGCTGCGCTTCCGGCAGCGGATAGGTGCCTTCCTGCTCGATCGGATTCTGCGTCGCAAGCACGTGGAAGGGACGCGGCACGTCGTGGCGATTGCCGCCGACGCTGACATGCAGCTCCTGCATCGCCTGTAACAGCGCCGACTGGGTGCGTGGGCTGGCGCGGTTGATCTCGTCCGCCATCAGCAGCTGAGCGAAGATCGGGCCTGGGATGAAGCGGAAGCTGCGTTTGCCGCCGGGCGCTTCTTCCAGCACTTCACTGCCGACGATATCGGATGGCATCAGATCGGGCGTGAACTGGATGCGGCGTGCGTCGAGCCCGAGCACGATGCCCATGGTCTCGACCAGCTTGGTCTTGGCGAGGCCGGGCAGGCCGACGAGCAGAGCGTGACCGCCTGAGAGAACCGTCATCAGCGCCTGTTCGACCACGCGCTCCTGACCGAAGATGACCTTGCCGATCGCAGCCTTGGCGGCGGCGACCTGTGCGCCGGTCGCTTCCGCCTGACGCACGATCATGTCGTCGAGTTTTTCAATCGCTTCTCCGGCGGCTACCGCCATCTGTTTGCTCCTGTTGTCCCGGCCTGTTGGTTGTTCTTGTTGTTGAACCTTACTTCTTGTTTGAACTTTTCTTCGTTCTTGCTGTTCCGCTCTCACGGCCTTAATCGTGTCTCCCGTTTGGCTGTTCGCAGCGCGCCCGGCTCGTTGCGCCGTCCAGGCTGGCCAAAAAGGGTGCAACATTCGCGCCACTGCCCGCAAGCGGGTCGCGGCGGTGCCCCACTCCTTCCATCAGCTGCCTGTAGATTAAACTATTTTTCAATGGGCGCGACCCCGCCTCCTTGCGGGCATGCCATCATCGCCCCACCGATGACCGGGCCGTAAGGCCGTGGAATATTTCGACATGTGCCACTTTTCTTACCCCACCCAGGCTGTTTAGACAGCAGTGGATAAGTTGCGCGCGATCACAATCGCGTGGAAAAACGGTCATTCAGCCCCCTAACTATCTGGCAAACCATGGCGAAGGAAGGGCAGACGACGGTATCGCTCGACGCCCTCGCGGGCGCGGTGAAAGGCGCAGGCCGCCTTCCGCCTGTGCACTTGTGGAATCCGCCCTTCTGCGGCGACCTCGATATGCGGATCGCCGCCGACGGAACTTGGTACTACCTCAAGACCCCGATCGGGCGGCCCGCCCTGGTCAAACTGTTCGCCTCCGTACTCAAACGCGAAGGGGACCGCTACTTCCTTGTGACGCCTGTCGAAAAGTGCGGCATCACGGTCGACGACGTGCCGTTCGTGGCGGTCGAATTGCGGCTCGAGGCACCTGGCCCCGGCCAGACGCTACATTTTCGCACCAACGTTGACGACTGGGTGGCCTGCGGCGCCGAGCACGCGCTGCGCTTTGAGCCGGAGGAGGGCACTGGCGGCCTGCGGCCCTATCTGCATGTGCGCTCGGACCTGTGGGCGCGGGTCAAGCGGGCGTTGTTCTTCGACCTGGTCGATCTCGGCGAGAAGCGCGATGTCGAGGGTGTTCGCATGTTCGGCGTGGTCTCGGGCGGCGCATTCTTCGCGATGGCGCCCGCGGACGAGATCGAGGATCTGAGGTAATGCAGCGCGCCCGTGCAGGTTTCGACTTCTTCGAGCGCGCGCGCGCCCGCCTGACTCTCGATGTGCCGGCGGCGCTGACGGACCATGCGGCGCCTGCCACGCGTGGCGATCTCGATCTCGATCCGGAGATGTGGGAGCGCGCCGGCGTCGCGGCGACGCGCCCGGCCGCCGTGCTGGTGCCCGTCGTCGATCATCCCGAGCGGACCGTGCTGCTCACCTTGCGCACCACCGCGCTGCCAAGTCACGCCGGGCAGATTGCATTTCCGGGCGGCAAGATCGATCCCGATGATCAAACGCCGGTCGCGGCTGCACTGCGCGAGGCGCGCGAGGAGATCGGGCTCGACAGCAACCTGGTCGAGCCGATCGGCTATCTCGACCTCTATCTCACCTTCTCTGGCTTTCGTATTCTCCCGACGCTGGCGCGCGTCGATCCGTCCTTCAACACCACGCTCAACCGAACCGAGGTCGACGATGCCTTCGAGGTGCCGCTCGCTTTCTTGATGGACGAGCAGAACCACGCACTGCACAGCCGCGATTGGAAGGGCGTGATGCGGCGTTACTACGCGATGCCGTTCGGCGAGCGCTACATCTGGGGCGTGACCGCGGGCATTCTGCGCAATCTCTATGAGCGGCTGTATGGGGTTGAACGTTAACCCGAACCATGCGTCGGTGGCGGATTGTCTTTGACCCCCGATGACGCTGACGCGCCATCCGGGCTACAAGACTAGTGCCGCCGACCGCAATATGCCGCGAGCATTGACGAACTTCGGAATCGGACCACTAGTGCGGATGCTTCGCCCCCGCGACCACGAGAGGAACGATGATCCGGCCGATCTCCACTGAAGTCGTGCTGTTCCTGATCCCGTTCGCGGTCTATGTCCTGTTTCTGGTGGCGACTCGCCGGGGGCTGCTCGATCCTGCGCATTGGCCGTTAACGCGGCTGGCTTGGCTGGTGATTGCGGCGCTTGTGCTGATGCTCGGCAGTTTTATCTGGTTTGCGACCTTTGGCGGCGCCCCGCCGGAGTCGACCTATATCCCCGCGCATGTCGACGAGAACGGCACCTTTGTGCCAGGACGGACGGTGCCGAAGCCGAAATGACGACCCCGATGGAATCTGCTGCGCCTACGACCACGCGCCTCGATGTCGATTGGCTGCGCACGGGCGGCTTGGCGCGCATTCTTGCGCTGCTCGATAGCGGCGGCGAGGAGGCGCGCGTGGTCGGCGGCGCCGTGCGCAACGCGCTCCTGCACGAGCCGTTGGGCGACGTCGACATTGCCACCACGGCGCTGCCGGAGGAGGTCGTGCGCCGGGCCGGGGCTGCGGGATGCAAGGCGGTGCCGACCGGGATCGAGCACGGCACCATCACGGTCGTCGCCGATGGCCAACCGTTTGAAGTGACTACGCTGCGTGAGGATATCGAGACCGACGGCCGCCACGCCAAGGTCGCCTTCGGCCGTGACTGGCGGCGTGACGCGGAGCGGCGCGACTTCACCATGAATGCGCTGTTCCTTGGTCGTGACGGCACCGTGCATGATTATGTCGGCGGGCTTGCCGACATCGCGCAACGTCGCGTGCGTTTCATCGGCGATGCTGCCACGCGCATCGGCGAGGACAACCTGCGCATCCTGCGCTTCTTTCGCTTTCACGCTGCCTATGGCCACGGCGGGCCGCCCGATGCCGCCGGCCTCCACGCCTGCATCGTGGCGCGTGCAGGGCTCGAGACGCTCTCGCGCGAGCGTGTGCGCATGGAGATGCTCAAGCTGATGCTGGCGCGCCATGCGGTGCCGGCGCTCACCGTCATGGCGGAGACGGGCCTGATCGAGATGGTGCTGGGCGGGGTGCCGCTGCTCGCGAGCCTGTCCAACCTGATCAAGCTCGAGGCGTCGCTCTCGCTGCCGCCCGATCCGGCGCGCCGAATCGCCGCGCTGGGCGTGCGGGTGACCGAGGATGCCGAGCGGCTGCGCGAGCGGCTGCGGCTCACCAATACCGAGTCCGAGCGGCTGGTCACCGTGGGAGACGCCTGGTGGCGCATCGTGGCGGGCTTGAGCGAGCAGGCGGCGCGCGAGCTCCTCTATCGGCTGGGCCACGATGGCTATCTCGATCGTGTGCTGCTCGCCTGGTCGCGCGCACCCGAGGGCGTGGCCGACCCGCAGTGGCGGGCGCTTGCGACGCTGCCTTCGCGCTGGAGCGCGCCCCGGTTTCCGTTGAAGGCCGCCGACTTCATGGCGCGTGGTGTCGAGAAAGGTCCGCGCCTCGGCGCCGCGATGCGGGCGGCCGAGGAGGCGTGGATCAAGAGGGGCTTTCCGTTCGACCGCGAGGCGCTGGCGCGGATTGTGGACGAGGCGGTGGCGAGCGGCCGGTAACGCAAGTCAGCCTGCGTCACAGGCTACGCGCGATGCGAAAGCCGTCGGTATAGGATGAATTGTATCGATATTCCCCGACGCGAGCGGCCGAGCGCAGCTCGGCGTCGGAATCCTCCCACGAGCCGCCGCGCAGCACGCGGCCGGTGCAGTCGCCCTCGACCCAGGCGGAGCCGTCGGTTGGGGCCTTTGCGGTGTAGTCATTGTGGAAGCAGTCTTCGACCCATTCCGACACGTTGCCGTGCATGTCATGCAGGCCGAATGCGTTGGGCGGGAAGCTGCCAACCGGCACAGTCTTTTGCCGGTTCTCCTCCGATGGCCCCGACCCATCGGTACTGGCGTTGTAGTTCGCGCTGCCGGGCGAGAGGCTGTCGCCAAACGCGAATGTCGTGGTCGTGCCGGCGCGCGCCGCATATTCCCACTCAGCTTCGGTGAGCAGCCGATAGGTTTTGCCGGTCTTGCGGCTGAGCCAGGCCACGTAGGTCTTGGCCAAGTCGAAGGACATATGGATCACGGGATGCCGTCCGCGTCCCCAGCCTTCGTCGTTTGGACGGGCACTATCACAGCCGCCGTCGCTGACGCAGGCGTTCCAGTCCTCGAAGGTGATCTCGAACTTGCTGACCGCAAACGGCGCCGCGATGGTGACGCGGTGCTGCGCTTCGGCTTGCTGCTCGGCGGGCGGCGAGCCCATGGTGAACTCGCCGGCGGGAGCGATCATCATGTGCGGACAGTTGGCGCAGTCCTTGAATTCGGTGACGGCACCGGGCACGCGCCAGATTTCGGGCGCCGCGGCCAGCCGCTCCTGCGAAGACAGGGCGGCAAGTCGCGGGAGCGCGGTGGCGACCATCGCGGCGGTTTTGGCCTTGAGCTCGGCAAGCTCGGCTTCGACGCTCGGCCGCACCAGCGGATCGGTCGTGTCGCTGCGCTGAGCGTGTGCGGCGACCGAGATGATCGCAGCCGCGATGGCTAGAATGGGAGCGCGGGCCATGATCCATTTCTTCATATGACCCACTCCTTCCATATGACCTATTCCTTCATATAGAGCGCGTGGCAGGTGTCGCAGGCGATGCCGAGCGCGCGATAGAAGCGCTTGACGTCATCCTCATTGTCGGCGCGCCGCAGCTCCAAAGCCGTGTTTCCCGCGGCTGCCGCCCGACGGGAGAAATCTGCAAAATCCGTCCAAATGTCCGGCGAAGCAAAGGTGTCCTTCACCGGATCGAGGTCGACATCTTCTTTCCATTGGTTCGATCCCGGCGGAAACAAATGTGGGAAGGCCGCGAGCATCGAGGCGATGTTGTCGGCGCACTCGCGGCTGACGCTGGGATCGATGCGTCGCTCCGAGATCATCTCCTGGATTTTGTCCATATTGTTCATGATCGAATCCATGAGCAGTTTGCGCGCCGCAATCACGTCACTCGTCGTGTCTTGCGCGCGCGAGACCAAGGGGAGCGCAATAGACATCCCAAGGGCGATCACAAGGCAGCTCGCGATGAATCCGGCGCAGGCGATGCGCTGTCGCAGGTGGAACAGAAGCTGGGCGAGGCTGGTCACCTGTCACCCTTGAGCTGACGGGTTGCGCCAGAAATGGCGCGAGCATGTCACGAATGGAAGAACTATCCGCTTGCGCGGCGGCTTGATCAAGAGGCGCGCAGTCCGGCCAGCAGCTATCGTTAATCATCCTAGTGTCCCGATTCCGAAGTTCGCATCACTTTGCGGCACCTCATTTGCGGCCTTCGGAAACGGAGCACTAGTCCAGGTTACGCCTAATTCACGCGCTTCCTGGTGGTATCGTTGGCCGCGATCTCGACAATCATCTTTTTGAGAATGGCATCACCGAACGACTCGAAGTCCTTCGCCACGATCATGAACGCGCCTGGGCCGCCGATCACGTAGTCGCGGTAGTACTGATCGAGATAGGGCTCGACCGCGAGGATCGGCAATCCGTTGATGGTGACGTCTTTGGCCACGGCCTCGTCGCGGGCGCGGATCACCGAACGGCCGCCGTTATTGGAGCCGTCGCCCGAAATGTCGATGACCTGCCGCTCGGCTTTGAACGGGGCCTGCGGGAACAGGGCCATCGCATAGTCGATTGCGCCTGAGATCGAGGTACCGCCGCCGAACAGCTGGCGCGGAGTGCTTTCGATGACCGAGGCGGCCCCACTGATCGAGGCTTCGTCCTTGATGACCGTCCAGGGTAGCACGACGGCCTGCAGGAACGGGCCGGTCCATTGCACCATGCTGATGGCAATCGACTGGGTGCGGCCGCCAATCACGGCAGCAAGAACGCGGGGGTTGCGCAGCGCCGCCACATAGCCGCGCTTCTGCAGCTCGAAACGGTAGCGGTCGACGCTGCCGGAGGCGTCGACCATGAGCGCAAGCTTGAGGTCGACCTCAGTCTGGGCATGAGCAGGCGCCTGCCCGCTGACGAGGACGGCCGCCAGAACCATGAGCGCGAGGCTCATCCGGCATCGAATCGGCATGACTGCTGCCTGACGGCTCATCGGACGACCTCCCTCCGGCATTTCTGAGAATTCTGACCGATAGCGGGCGCCGCGTCGACTCGCTTTGCGGATCGGGAGGCATTAGATTGGGGCGGCAGGGTGGCGCCAAGCGTGCGCCCCGAGAGCCCGCCATGATGAACCACCGCCGGCCGTCCGATATTGCTCGCCGCAGCGCCCGCGTTCTCGCGGGCAGGGCAATCCGGCGTGGAGTCGATGCCTTTCGGCGCGACACATACTCGTTGCCGCGCGCGGCTGCGCGCGAGAAGGCGCGCGAGCTGCTGCGCCGCTTTCCCAAGGCGGCCTACCAGACCGAAATCGAGAGCTGGCGCGTGCTGCCGGGCGATCGCATCGAGTTCACGGTTCGCCGGCTGCCAACCGCGGATTGAGCTCCGTAACATCTGCGGCGGCCCGCACGTACTCCTCACCATCGAAGGTTCGATCGCTGAGGATTCCCCCATGCGCAGATTCTGGCGCGGTTTCATCATCTTTCTGATCGGCGGCCTGTTTGGCGCCGGTTTCGGGGTTGCACTCGGGTTCTTCATCTTTCCGTTCGTGTTCCCGCCGCCACCGGCGGCCGAAACGCTGGCCGAAGCCGAGCGCACGATGCTGGTCGCGACCGGCACCTTCATCCACGCCAATCCGTCCGATCCGGTACATTGGGGCAAGGGCAAGGTCAGTATGTATGAACGTGCGGTATTCCTCGAAAGCGATTTCGAGGTCGGGCCCGGCCCGGCGTTTCACGTCTACCTGGTGCCGAAGACGATGATCCGCAGCGCGGCCGACCTGCAGGGCCTCAAGCACGTCGATCTCGGAGGGCTGCGCGCCTTCAAGGGCAGCCAGCGCTATGCGATTCCCACCGGCGTCGATCTCAAGGACTATCCAAGCGTCATCATCTGGTGCGAGGCCTTCAGCGTATTGATCTCGCCGGCGGACCTGCAACTCGTGCAGTAGGGCTCTGCATCGCTTTCCGGAGCACAAGCGCGGCGAGGCAGGGTACAATACCCGCCAACCGATGCTCGAATCGCTCTCATCCGCCCTCGCCGGCATTTCGCTTGGCCAGTTCGCTCTCATTGCCGGACTGGCGCTGTTTGCGTCGATCGTGGGTGGCGTCTCAGGCTATGGCACCGGCGCACTGATGCCGCTCGTCCTGGTACCGATCTTCGGGCCCGAGCCGGTGGTGCCGATGCTGGCGATCTCGGCGCTGGTCAACAATGCGAGCCGGGTCGGTGTCTATCGCCACCTCGTCGACTGGCGCCGTACGCTGGTCGTGCTGCCACCGGCGCTGCCGCTCTGCCTGCTCGGCGCCTGGGGCTACACCAAGCTCACCGGGCGTGGCGCCGGTCTCCTGATCGGCAGCATGATGATGTTGAGCGTGCCGCTGCGGCGCCTGCTCAAGCGACGCGGCTTCGGGCTCTCAGACCGCGGCCTCATGATCAGCTCAGCCGGCTGGGGCGCTGTTGCGGGCGGTACCACTGGTGCTGGCGTGATGCTGCTGTCGATGCTGATGGCGGCAGGCCTGCAGGGCGCGGCCGTGATCGCGACCGACGCGGTGATCTCCATCGGCATCGGCGTCGCCAAGGTGTCGGTGTTTGGGCTTGCCGGCTCGCTCGGAGTGCGCGAGCTTGCGATCGCGTTCCTGATGGGCGCGATGGCGATCCCAGGCGCACTCATTGCGCGGACAATGGTCGACCGCATGCCGCTCAGGGTGCATACCACGATCCTGGATGCGGTTGTGATCGCGGGTGGTGTGATGATGCTCACGTCCGCGATCACGCGTTGACGTTCAGCGCTCGATTGCAGCCCAGCGCAGCCCATACTCGTTCGCCCACCGCTTCACCGCCGCAACCTCGTTGCCGTACGGGAGCCGATTGACAAAGCCGCGGCACTGCACGATGGCACCGTCCTTGCGCACCTCGATGGTTACGCCACGATTGATGTGGCCAAGCGGAAATTCAGTGGTGAGCGACCAGATCGAAACCTGCTCATTCATGCAGAGACGCTTGTAGCTCGCGACGCAGTGATGCATGCGCTGACCTTCGCGGAACAGCTCGTTCCCGGTCTTGATCTGGCGGAAGCGCCATAGGGCCTTCTTCTTCTCGCTGCCGGCTTCGTAGTCGATGTCGGGGATCGGCCGGCCGGCCCAACTGCCGCCGCCGATGGCGTTGTGCTTGCGCAGTGCGCGATGCCATTCCTCGCGGCGGCGTTGCAACGCATGCAGGCTGCGGCCCTTGAGCGACATTCCCGCGTTCTCGGTTTTTGCAACGCGCAGATAGTCGATCAGGTCGTTCATCTCGTGCAGCGGCACAGGATTGCGCGCGAAGAAGCGCGCGACCTCTTTCCACCAGGTGGACGCAATCGAGTGACGAACAAGCTGGCTTTGCCCGATGCGGCGTGCAATCTCGCAGCGCTCGTTCTGCGCGCGCGCGACCGCATACCAAAGCGCCTGCTGGCTCGACGTAACATCGTCGGGCACCGCGAGAAAATGATGCGTCTCGAGCTTGGTCAGGTAGGCTGACGTATACTGCTTGTAGAGCGAGCCGCCTTGGGCTGCGACAAGGTACCAGCGCCGCAGGTCGGGCCGGCTGCCAGGCATCGGTTGGACCTCGGGCAACTCGCCCGCCCGGTCGACCAGATCATCAGTAAATCTGTCGATCCAGGCGTTTTCCAGGTGTGCGGCGACGCGATAGCGCGCGAACGAAAAGCGCACCAGGTCGATGAAGCGTCGCTCCTCGGAGCGGCTTTTGATCCGGCAGCGCCAATCCTCCGGCGCGCGCAACGCATAGCCGCGCAGCGCCTTGATTTTGTCGTGGTACTCGGCCTTGAAGTGATCGTAGCGCTCGATTGCGCGCGGACCGACGTCACGCTTGGAATGTGCTTCCAGCACGGCGCAAATGGCGCGATCGACATCGCGACGGCGCGCTTCGCGCGATTTTAGTTTCTTGCCCATGGATCGCTCCAGACATGGCTAGGCGTACCCGCCTAGTCGGCGGGATCGAACAGCTTTGTGATCTGTCGAACCGCATGTCCTGTTCTCCATGAGCGCGCTGTGAGCGCACGCGATAAGCACGCACTGCGCTTAGGCGCGCAGCCTTAGACGCGTGATTTGTGGCCAATTTCGGTACAGGTGTGCTGAATGCAGCAGCGCACCGCGCCATAGCAGTGCCGACGGCGCGGTGCAGATTGCTGACGCTGGCGACTTGGATTGAACGGGCGGGGGGCCCGGTCGGGCTGCGCTCAGGCGCTCCTGCGCGCAGTTTCCTCGTCGTCGACATCATCCTCGAGCAGGTCGCCCTTGGTAAGGGCAACGCTCGGTATCGTTTCGCGGAAAAACTCTCCGCTGTCGCTAATCCACACGCACTCGATGTTGTCCTCGTCGACGACAACAACCGTCAGCGCCTGGCTGCCTGACTTCAAATACACAACGTCTCCGGGCTCGAATGCCATGACCTCAGCCTCCTCCTCATCATGACTCGAATCAGTATCGGTGCTGTTCATGACGACAAGTTGTTCCCTGTGGCGTTAGTCACGGCCATTTCACCACTGGGGGCATTGAGGACAGGATCGAATCCACATTGCCGCCGGTGCGCAGCCCGAACACGGTGCCGCGATCATAGAGCAGGTTGAATTCGACGTAGCGTCCGCGCCGCACCAATTGCTCCTCGCGCTCCGCCTCGCTCCAGGGCGTCGCAAAATTGCGCCGCACGAGGTCGGGATAGATCTTCAGAAAGGTGCGGCCTAGGTCTTGGGTGAAGGCGAAGTCCGCATCCCAGTCGCCCGAGTCGAGCCAGTCGTAGAAGATGCCGCCGATGCCGCGCATCTCCTTGCGGTGCTTGAGATAGAAGTACTCGTCGCACCAGGTCTTGAATTTCTGATAGGGCGCGACCGCAGCATGGGCGTCGCAGGCCCCTTTCATGGCGGCGTGGAAAAAGCCCGTATCGGAGTCGTCCTGGGTGCGGCGCCTGTCGAGCACCGGTGTGAGATCGGCGCCGCCGCCGAACCAGGCTTTCGTGGTCACCACGTGGCGCGTGTTCATGTGCACGGCCGGCACATGCGGGTTCTGCAGGTGCGCGATCAGCGAGATGCCGGAGGCCCAGAAGCGCGGGTCGTCGGACGCGCCTGGGATTTCCTTGCGGAATTCGGGGGCGAACTCGCCGAACACGGTCGACACATGCACGCCGACCTTCTCGAACACGCGCCCCTTCATGATCGCCATGACACCACCGCCGCCGGGCGCACCGGTATGGTCGGTGCGCTGCCAGGGCGTGCGCACAAACCGGCCGGCCGCTCGATCTACGAGCGGCGCGCCATAGGGCAGATCGTCCTCGATCGCCTCGAAGGCCGCGCAGATATCATCGCGCAGGCGCTCAAACCATGCACGGGCGCGTGTCTTGCGAGCCTCAGTCTGTCCGGCGTCCATGTCGACCTCCATAGGACATGGCCGGATCGAGGTCTAGTGGAGCGGATTTGACATTCGCTACCCCCCAGCGGCGGGCTCGCGAAGCGAATGTCAAATCCAAAGCTCCACTAGAAACCTATATTTGCTAGTGGTCCTTTGATTCTAACATTCGCAAAAGAGCCCGCCGAGAAGGGATGCGAATGTTAGAATCGGACCACTAGCGTCCGGACGCCTGCAGATAGGCAATCAGATCGGCGCGTGCTTGCGCGTCGGGAATCCCGGCGAACGGCATGCGGTTGCCACGGAAGGGTGGCGCCTGCGGATCTTTGAGGAAGGCGTCGATCTGGTCCGGCGTCCAGGTCACGTTCGCGCGGCGCATCGCCGGCGAATAAATGAAGTCGTCGATGCTCGCCGATTTACGCCCGATGATGTTCTTGAGATAGGGACCGGTCTCGTTGTGGTCGGACTCGAGCGAGTGGCAGGCCGCGCATTGCTCGAACACGGCTTTGCCGCGTCCGGCATCCTGGGCGAACGCGGCCTGCGAGAAGGCCATCGCGGCAGCGATGGCCAATAGATGACGTGCTGAAAGCTTCATCTTGATCATCACACACACTCAGATTAGCGATCCGGGATTCTTGAGATACTTGTTGCGGATTGTATCCGCCATCATGAACGCCAGCGCTCCGACTGGTCCGGTCGGATTGTAGCCGGAGTTGTGCGGAAAGGCCGAGGCGCCGGTCACGAACAGGTTCGGCATGTCCCAGGATTGCAGATACTTGTTGAGCGCGCTGGTCGCAGGATCGGTGCCCATGACGGCGCCGCCGGTGTTGTGCGTGCTCTGATAGGGCACCACGCTCCAGGTGAGGCGCGGCGTCGCTTGGCCCATTTGGGTCGGGTTCATCGCCTTGGCGATGTCGCCGATGACCTGGGCGGCGTACCGGTTGATCTTCTTCTCATTCTCGCTGAAGTCGAAGGTCATGCGCATCAGCGGCTGGCCGAACCGGTTGGTGTAGGTGCGGTCGAGATCGAGATAGTTGTAGCGGTTCGGCATCACCGCGCCGGAGGCCGCGATCGTCAGCGCGGCGTGGTACCACTTCGCAGTGGCGCGCTTCCAGTCCGAGCCCCATTGCGGCGTGCCCGGCGGCACGGGCCGATAGGTGATCGGACGCCCGTTCGAGCCGCCGACCGAAATGTAGGCGCCGCCGACATAGCCGTGCGGTCCGCGGTCGAAATTCCAATTGGTGTGGAAGTCGTCGATCGAGGTGCCCCAGCCGCCGGTGGCGATGAACGGATTGAAGCTCTTGCCTTCGAAGAACAGCGTGACATTGGCACCGCCCTGGTAGGCGTAGTTCTTGCCGATCACGCCGGTCTGCGTCTCCGGATCGTAGGGCTTGCCGATTCCTGAAAGCAGCATCAGGTGAACGTTCGAGAGCCCATAGGCGGAGAGGATGACGAGATCGGCCGGCTGCTCCATCTCCTCGCCGGTCATCACGTTGACGTAGGCGACGCCGGTGGCCTTCTTGCCGGTCGAATCCTTGAGCACCTTGGTGACCCACGTATAGGTCCGCAGCTCCACATTCGGATTGCGCAAGGCAACCGGGATGACCGTGATGTGGGGGCTGCCTTTCGCGTTGGCCTCGCAGCCGAAGCGCTCGCAGAAGCCGCAGTACTGGCACTGCCCGATCTTCATTCCGTCTGGGTTGGTGTAAGGCTGCGACGCGTTCGCGGTCGGGCGCACGTAAGGGTGATAGCCGAGCTCTTTCGCTGTCTTCGCGAACAATTGGCTAGCGTGGTTCGAGACGAGCGGCGGCAGCGGATAATCGCGGGCGCGCGGATCTTCGAACGGATTGCCATCCTTCTGGATTTGGCCCTTGATGTTGCCGGCCTTGCCAGAGACGCCGGCCGTGTATTCGAACTTGTCGTAATACGGCTCAAGCTCGGGGCCGCTGATGCCCCAGTCCTGCAGCGGCATGTCGGCCGGCACGAAGCTCTTGCCGTAGCGCTCCTCGTATTTGGTGCGGATGCGTAGCTCATGATCGGGCCAGCGCCAGGTGACGCCGTTCCAGTGCGCGCCCGCGCCGCCGACCCCTTCGCCGGGCAGGAATGAGCCGAGCCGGCGCATCGGCAGCGCGGTCTCGGACGGCTTGTTGCGGATGGAGTAGGTGTCCGCCGAAACGTCCATCATCAGGTCGTGGCGCTGCGAGTAGCGCAGCTCATCGCGAATGAGCGGCACCGAGAAGTCATTCTGCGTGCTGCGGGGCGCGCCACGCTCGAGCGCGACGATCTTGAGACCGGTTTGCGCGAGCTCCTTGGCGAGGATGCCGCCGGTCCAGCCCATGCCTACGATGACGATGTCGACGGGAGGAAGCCTGGTTGCCATGACGCGCGCTCCTCAGGACATGTCGGCGATGCTGACGGGATTAGCGGTGAAGCGCCGGCCGTCGTTGTACTGCTTCACGTTCTCGGCGTTGTTGGCCATGACGCCCGGAAAGCCAAGCATCTTCCAGGCGATCTTGTCCTTGTTGCCGCCATAGATCGGGTCAGCAAACATGCCCTCCATCACGTTCTCGTAGAGCACCCCGAAAAAGACACGTCCCGGCAGCCCGCCATCGAAGGTGATCTTGCCGGCCTGCAGATCCTTGAGAAACGTTTCCTTCTGCTGCGCGTTGCAGCGCTCGAAGCTCTGTCCAAAGGTCTTGCGGCAATAGGCATTGGAGCCCGCGATCGCGGCGCGATAGAGCGCGGCCGGCGTGAGCGGCAGCTGATAGCCCTGGTTGGGCGTGCCCTTGCCCCAGGGGCCCTGCATGTAAAGCCGGTCGCCTTTGCCCCAGGAGCCTGCGAGCGCGCGATCAATATAGGTCGCGATGCCGATGTCGGTGCCGCTCGGGGTGAGCTCATCCTTCGGCACCATGTGGTCAACCAGCGTCTCGATGAACTGGACTTCGGTGGGCTTGAAATACGTGTAGCCGGCAGCCTGCGGCGCGACCGGCAGGTCTTTTGCTTGCGCAGGGGTTTGGGCCATCGCCGGCGTGGCCGGCGACAAGGCTGCCGCGGCGCCCGCGATGCCGACGCCACTCAGGAAATCGCGGCGAGCGACCTTCAGATCGGGTTTGTCCTCGGACATGGGTCTCCTCCCTTGGTGGCGTCTCCCCTTGACGGGGTCTTTCGGCGGCATGTGCATCCGCCGGCTGCCAAAACTATAGCAGGGGCTTGGCTGCAAGTCCCATGGTTGACAAGTCCCCCTGGGATCGGCGTCCGCTACGTGCGCGGTCGAGTCTGTCGCAGCGCTTCGCCGCCCGCGATGGCAGCCACCATCGCCACATTGAGCGAGCGCAGGCCATCGCGCATCGGGACGAGCAGGCGCGCATCGGCGGCCTCATGGACGGCGTTCGGCACGCCCGAGGACTCGCGCCCCAACAGAAGGACATCGTCCGCCCGGTAGGCGTGGTCGAGGTAAGAGAGGCTCGCCCGGGTCGTGAACAGGATAAGGCGGCTGCGAGCTTCCAGGCGCCAGCGCTCGAACGCTACCCAGCTCGCATGCCGCATGATCTCGACCTGATCGAGGTAGTCCATACCGGCGCGGCGGAAGGCGCGATCGGAAGTGGGAAAGCCGGCCGGCTCGATAATGTGCACCTCGATCCCCAGGCACGCGCAAAGGCGCAGGATCGTCCCGGTGTTCTGAGGGATATCCGGCTCATAAAGTGCGATCCGCATGGCAGCCGTGTTCCTGATGGCGAAGTTCGCAATTGCCTATTGCGGGAGGCAAGCTTGCCAGTCAAAGGGGCAGCAGCAAATTTTTGATTCTAGATACGATTTTCGATTTGTCCCGGGCCTGCGGTGGGACTGCTGCCGATGCGTGTGATACGCAGCCGAGGCGTTGGCGGCTGCAACGGTCGCGATTTGTGTGACTTTCGGCCGTTGGAGCCATGGCGCACTTGCACTCCCTCCGCAAGGGTGCCAATAAACGCCAACCGGTACGTGCCATCCCGCCTTTTCCGGGACCGGCTGCGGCTGGACCGCCCGCCGACCCCGGGGTTGTGTTCCAGGGTCCCCTCGCGCGGGCAGGCGATCCCTCGATAAGGGAGAGGATTAGACGTGACAACGATGTCTTCGGCCGAACCAACGCGCCGCGACTTCCTCTACATCGCGACTGCTTCCGCCGGTGCGGTCGGTGCCGCTGGGGCTGTGTGGCCGCTGGTCGCGCAAATGAACCCGGATGCTTCCACCATCGCGGCGGGTGCGCCGATCGAAGTCGATCTCGGCCCGATTACCGAAGGTCAGGTCATCAAGGTGTTCTGGCGCGGCAAGCCGATCTTCATCAGCCACCGCAGCAAGAAGGACATCGAGGAGGCGCGCAAGGTCGACGTCGCGACTCTGCCCGATCCCGAATCCGACGAGAAGCGCGTCAAGGCCGGCCATGAGGACTGGCAGGTGCTGATTGGCATCTGCACGCATCTGGGCTGCATCCCTATCGCGCACCAGGGCGACTACAACGGTTACTTCTGTCCGTGCCACGGCTCGCAGTACGACACCTCCGGCCGTATCCGCCGCGGCCCAGCGCCGGCCAACTTGGCGCTGCCTCCCTACGAGTTCGTCTCCAACACCAAGGTCCGGATCGGCTGACGGCCGCCACATCTCCACAAGGGTCCACAATGAGCGGACAATCGACCTATCAGCCGCAGAACGCAGCCCTGCGCTGGCTCGAACGGCGGCTACCGATCGGCGGCCTGATCCATTCCTCCTTCGTCGCTTATCCGACGCCCCGCAACCTTAATTACTGGTGGACCTTCGGCGGCATTCTCACCGTCATGCTGGCGGTGCAGATCGTGTCCGGCATCGTGCTCGCGATGCACTACACGCCGCATGTAGACCACGCCTTCAATTCCGTCGAAACGATCATGCGCGACGTGAATTATGGCTGGCTCCTGCGTTACGTTCATTCGAACGGGGCCTCGATGTTCTTCCTCGCGGCCTACATCCATATGTTCCGCGGCATGTACTACGGCTCCTACAAGGAGCCGCGCGAAGTGCTCTGGATCCTGGGCGTGATCCTGCTGCTGCTCATGATCATGACCGGGTTCATGGGCTACGTGCTGCCCTGGGGCCAGATGAGCTTCTGGGCCGCGACCGTCATCACCAACCTGTTCTCCGCCATTCCGGGCGTAGGCGAATCGATCGTCACCTGGCTGTGGGGTGGCTATGCGGTCGGCAACCCGACGCTGAACCGCTTCTATTCGCTGCACTACCTGCTGCCGTTCGTGATCGCTGGCGTGGTGGTGCTGCACGTCTGGGCTTTGCACGTCGCGGGACAGAACAACCCGACGGGCATCGAGCCGCAGTCCGACAAGGACACGGTTGCTTTCACGCCCTATGCCACCATCAAGGACGCGTTTGGCCTCTCGGTGTTCTTCATTTTGTTCGCCTGGTTCGTGTTCTACGTGCCTAACTATCTCGGCCATCCCGACAACTATATTCCCGCCAATCCGTCGGTGACCCCGACCCATATCGTGCCGGAATGGTATTATCTGCCGTTCTACGCGATCCTGCGCGCGATACCGAGCAAGCTCGGCGGGGTGACGGCGCTTGCGGCTGCGATCATTATCGTGGCGTTTCTGCCGTGGCTCGACACCTCGCGGGTGCGCTCGGGCCGCTATCGCCCGCTCTATCGGCAGTTTTTCTGGGTCTTCGTGCTGGTGTGTATCGGGCTCGGATGGCTCGGCTCTAAGCCGGCGGAAGGCAACTATGTCTTCGCGGCGCGCATTCTGACCGCCTACTACTTCGTCCACTTCCTGATCATTCTGCCGCTCCTTGGCGTGCTTGAGACCACCAGGCCGGTGCCGAGCTCGATCTCTGCGGATGTGCTCAAGGGCAAGGGCTCGGTGGCGGCGATCCTGCTGGCACTCGGGCTCGTGACCTTGCTCGGCACGTCCTCATCGAGCGTCGCGGCTGAGGTCGAAAACCCGCCGATGAACAAGTGGTCGTTTGCCGGACCGTTTGGCAAGTTTGATCGCGGCCAGCTCCAGCGCGGCTACAAGGTCTACAAAGAGGTGTGCGAGACCTGCCACGGCATCCAGCTCTTGTCGTTCCGCAACCTGTCCGAGCCCGGCGGGCCCGGCTTCTCGCCCGCGCAGGTCGAGGTGGTTGCGGCGTCCTACAAGTACAAGGAGCCCAACGACCAGGGCGACATGGTCGAGCGCAATGGCCGTCCCGCGGATCACTTCCCACCTCCCTCGTTGCGCTTCCCCAATGCAACGCCGCCCGATCTCTCGGTGATCGTGAAGGCGCGCGGCTACGAGCGCGGCTTCCCGGGCTTTCTGGTCGACATGTTCACCCAATATCAGGAGCACGGTGCCGACTACGTGGTCGCGCTGCTGAAGGGCTACGAGAACGGGCCCGCGGGCTTCGAGCTGCCGGCTGGCGCGATGTACAACAAATACTTTCCCAACCACGCCATCGCGATGCCGCCGCCGCTGTCGGATGGACGGGTGAGCTATACTGACGGCACGCAGGCCACGCTTGATCAGCAGGCGAGGGACGTCACCGCATTCCTGGCGTGGGCGGCCGAGCCGCACCTCGAGGCCCGCAAGCGTGCGGGCATGCAGGTGATGATCTTCCTGATCGTGCTCTCAGGTCTGTTGTACTTCACGAAGAAGAAGGTATGGCGCGCGGTCAGCGGCCACGCGTGAGGTTGATATTGCGCGCAATGGCGCGCGGCAGCCAGGCGTATCCATGACCAAGGCGGTGCTCGGCATCATCGGTGGCTCCGGCATCTACGATCTGCCGGGCCTCGAGAAAGTACGCCAGAAAAAGATCAAGAGCCCCTGGGGCGAGCCGTCGGCGCCGCTGCGCATCGGCGAGATCGCGGGGCTGCCGGTCGTTTTCCTGCCGCGCCACGACAAGGGCCACCGGCTGTCGCCATCCGACATCAATTATCGCGCCAATATCGACGTGCTCAAGCGCGCAGGCGTGACCGACCTCGTCTCGCTCTCTGCCTGTGGCTCGTTCAAGGAGGAGCTGTCGCCCGGCACGTTCGTGCTCATCGACCAGTTCGTTGATCGTACCCATAAGCGCGAGAGCTCGTTCTTCGGCAAGGGCTGCGTGGCGCATGTCTCGATGGCGCACCCGGTGTCGCCAAGGCTGCGCATCCACCTTGCGGCGGCAGCAGAGGCTGAAGACCTTCGCGTCGTGCGCGATGGCACCTACGTGTGCATGGAAGGCCCGCAATTCTCGACGCTCGCCGAAAGCCTCACCTACAAGCAACTCGGCTATTCGGTGATCGGCATGACAAACATGCCGGAGGCCAAGCTCGCACGCGAGGCCGAGATTTGTTACGCGACCGTCGCCATGGTCACCGACTACGATTGCTGGCATCCCGACCATGACGCAGTGACGGTGCAGGACATCATCAAGGTGCTCACCGCCAATGCCGACAAGGCCAAGCGGCTGGTTGCGCGCCTGGCGCAAGATTTTCCGCGTGAGCACGAGCCATGTCCGATCGGCTCCGACCGCGCGCTCGACACCGCGCTGATCACGGCACCGGACGCGCGCGACAAGAAGCTCGTGAAAAAGCTCGACGCGGTAGCGGGGAGGGTGCTGGGGAGTAAGCTGAAAGGCTGAGGCCAGGGGTGTCGAGATGTGTGATGAATGAATCCGCCAAAACGCCGCCCCCACGAAGAACGATCGCGGTGACTATTGCAGGCACGCTGTTTCTGTTGTGGGCTGTCTCTGCATTCTTAGTGGCCGTCATTGCCATCGAGAATGCCTTCTCGGAAAGCTCTGCCTCTGCTCACCAGCCGGTCGGCCTAGTAAAAGTAGGCATAATGCTCGTACAGGCCGTCGGTCTTGGCTACGCCGGATTGGCCATGATGCTCCGCTGGCGTAGATGGCGAATCTGGGCCGGCACAGTCTCCTGGGCGCTCATCGTGATCGTCGTGCTTGGCCTGTTCGGGCCGCCTCCGCCGCCCGGCACGGATTACTTTTTCGCGATCCTCCTCGCGCTCCTCTTCCTTGGGGTGGCAGTGTTCGCGCTAATTGCGAAGCGCTTGGAGCGGCGGCCAGAGATTGCTGCCGTATTCGACGACTAAGCGTCAGCTTCGGGCGGCACCTGAATCTGCCCGAAGGTCGGCAGCGAGCATGGATTGTCGCAGATGATCGGGCCGCAGTTGCCGCAGACGCGGAAATACCATGCCGCGAAGGTGGCAAGGCCAACGACCAGCACGACCGCAGCAGTCGCGGCGATCCACCACCGGCGCCTGCGGACCGTGGTGGCCGGCGCGCGCTCGGGGAAACTCATCGGCTTGCCGATTGCGTCGGGCATGACACTCGCTTATTCGCTTGCAAGGTAGCATTACCTGTCAATCGTGTCCGTTCCTTGGTGAGCCCAATCCTTGGTGAGCCTCATGAGTGAGCCTATGACCTCTCCGGCCCTCGAAAATGACCTGAAAGCCGCCATCCGCACCATTCCGGACTATCCCAAGCCCGGCATCATGTTTCGCGATATCACGACGCTCCTGGGCAACGCGCGCGCGTTCCGCCGGGCCGTCGATGAGCTGGTGCAGCCCTGGGCGGGGAGCAAGATCGACAGGGTCGCCGGCATCGAGGCGCGCGGGTTCATCCTGGGCGGCGCAGTGGCGCATCAGGTCTCGGCCGGATTCGTGCCGATCCGCAAGAAGGGCAAGCTGCCGCACCAGACCGTGCGTATGGCCTACGCCCTTGAATACGGCACCGACGAGATGGAGATGCATGTCGACGCCATCGGACGGGGCGACCGGGTGGTGCTGGTCGACGATCTCATCGCCACTGGCGGCACCGCCGAGGGCGCGGTGAAGCTCCTGCGGCAAATGGGCGCCGACGTGGTGGCGGCCTGCTTCATCATCGATCTGCCCGAGCTTGGCGGCGCCGACAAGCTGCGCAACCTCAACGTGCCGGTGCGCACGCTGGTCTCGTTCGAGGGCCATTGAGGCGCGCTTCGGGGGCGAAGCGTGGTCACGTCCGCAGCGATGTTCGCAGCTTTTCCAGCGTGAGCCGCAGCTCGAACTCGCGGAATTCCACGAACACGCCACGCGTCCATGAGCGCAGCTCGAGTGCGTGACTCTTCGGCATGTTGGTCGGCAACTGTGCGCGCACATGCGCCAGCGATTGGCTGAGCCGGTCCGCATAAGTCTTGAGTACTGGCGGCATGAGTGGGACCTGCAGTGCAGCGGCTGATTCACGATCCACCTGATAGCTTTCGTGCACTCGCTCGCCCTTCAGGATCGCCTCGTTCAGCACCGGTACCAGCACCGCGTGGGGGAAGCGGCGCTGCATATGCTCGTAGGCAGCGGTCGCGCTCGGATGCGGCTCGGCCGGAAACAGGATGATCACCTCGAAGCCGCGGCGTCGCACGGCTTCGATGAATTCAATCTGTTCGCAGACATCAAAGAAGCGCTCAAACAGCGAATAGCCGAGATCGATGAGCTTGGCCTTGCCTTCGTTCGCGATCAGGCGGTCGAACAGCGCAATCTGGCCTGGCGTGGTCGAGAGGTCGGCCTTGGTGGTGATGCCTGGCCGGCAGGCCGCCAGCGCATATTCACCCGGGTTGAGATCGTAGGCGTCGACGTTCCCGCCGTCCTGGAACAGATAGTCGGCCATGAGCAGTGCCAGGAAGGTCTTCCCACACAGTGCGCGCGGCGACGCAATGATGTAGAACGGCGTCGGCCTTGTGGTGCGTGACACCGACGTCGCAGCCAGAGTGCTGTCATGGAGGGCCGCTAGCACCCGGTCGCTGTAGCTCGTGGACACAATGCGCTCGCGTCTTCAGCCGATTTGCTCTCAGGCTTGCCATTGCGACCGAGCTGGAGCACCGCGGGTCGGCACGCCCGTCGTCACCCCGCCGCTGCGCGCGGTTGCTGGATCGAATCGGCCTGCGCCCGCGCCGCAACCAGATCGGTTAGCTTGATGCGATCATACTCGGCCCAGACATTGCCCAGCCAGTGCCGCACATAACCGCGCAGCACGAAGGAATAGGAGGCCGCATCGCCGCTGAGCTTCTTGTTGGCGATGAAGGACAGGTAGGGCACGGAAGCGAGATCGACCTGCTCGCAGGCCATCTCGTTAAGCTTGGGGATCGTGATCTCGACCACGTCCTTGACCTTCTTGAAATAGGCGGAGCACGTCTGCTCATCCCATTGGAAATAGTGGGTGTTGTTGATGAAGTTCTTCACCATGAAGTACTTGGCATCGCCGAGGTAAGCCGCCGTCTCGCTGATCTCGTCGAGCGACGTGATGGTGGGGCCGAGGATGTGGAACACCCCGAAGGTGATCTGGCCCTTCTTGGCGGCCTCGATGAAGCCGATGTCGCGCAGCGACTGCAGCGTCGGCGAGAGAAGGCCGGCGCGCACATCGATGACGGTGACCGATGCATGCGATCCGCTCAGCGTGTCGAAGATCTTCATCTGGTCCGGCACCAGATTCATGTCCACGATCTCGCTCGCGTCGGGATAGAAGCGCTTGAGCGTGCCTTTCGGCGCCTCAGTGTCGAACGCGCGCGTCGGTATCTGATGCGCCGCGAAATAGTCGAGCAACGTACGCGACACAGTTGTCTTGCCAACGCCGCCCTTGTCCGCGCCGACAATGAGAACTGCTGGTTTCGCCATGTCTTCCCCCACGAATCAATCGTGATTCACTTCAGTCCGGGGGAGGTGTTTAAGCAAGGGCCGGTGGTGCCGGCATACAGATATTTCTCGCCGCGCTGTGGAAAGCGACGGCGAATCATGCCGTTGCTGCAACGACGAGATGTGATCGAGAGGGCTATGTCTCGTCAGCCGCTAGCGCTTGGAGTCCCACGGGCCCGGAACACGCGGGGCCGATGGGTCGCTGCCAAGCCTGATTGGGGGCTCCGGCGGCAGGAAGGGCTTGGGTGCGCCAGATTCGGGTGCGCCCGGCCGGGGCGTCTCCGACGGCGACGTGCCGGCTTGATCGAACGAGCCGGACGAAGCGGATTGATCCAGGGTCTCGTCGCCGTCAGCGTGCTGAGGCTCAGGCAGTGCAATCGGGCCCGGGTCATGGCCACCGGCAAACTTGACCAGCGCCTCGACGCGGCTGTCGACCGAGGGGTGGGTCGAGAACAGGTCGGCAAAGCCGGAGCGCGGATTGTCCACGCACATTTCCATCACGGCGGAGGTCGAGCCTTCCAGCTCGCCCCGGCCTTCGATCTTGCGCAGCGCCGAGATCATGGCGTCGGGATTCTTGGTGAGTTCGACCGAGCCTGCATCGGCCAGAAACTCGCGCTGGCGCGAGAGCGCAAAGCGAATCACGATCGAAAGGAGCCAAGCGATCGCAATCAGCGCGAGCGCTATCAGGACTGCCACCATGGCGCCGCCTTTGCCACGGTCGCTATCGCCGCCGCGCCGCGAGCCGCGCCAGTTGAATCCACCCTGGAACAGCCCGCGGAACACGATCTCGGCGAAGAACGAGATCACGCCGGCGATGATCACCGCGATGATCAGGAGGCGGACATCGCCGTTGCGGATGTGGGTGAGCTCGTGGCCGAGCACGGCCTCAACCTCGGGGTCGTCGAGGCGTGCAAGCAGGCCGGTGGTGACCGTGATGGAGTATTGCTTCTCGTTCAGCCCGGTTGCGAAGGCATTGAGCGCGTCGCTCTCCATCACCTTGAGCTTCGGCATGGTGATGCCGCGGGAGATACAGAGATTTTCAAGCAGGTTGTAAAGGCGCGGCTCGTCCTGCCGCGTCACCTCCTGTCCGCCGGTGATCGCGTCGATCATCGACTGATGAAACTTGTAGGCGATAAGGATCCAGACGATCGTGCCGATCGTTACCCAGGGCAGGGAATAGAGAGTGCGGCGGACGGCGGCGTTGATCAGGAAATCGAGGCGGGCATCGCCACCAAGCACGACCTCGGCGACGAGCGCGCCCGCGAACGTCATCAGATAGACGAGAAGGAACAGCCCGATCAGCAGAACGACCGATCGCCGCCGGTTCGACTGGGTATGGCTGTAGAGACCATAGGCCATGGGCCTTGGATCCTGATGGTTTCCGCGGCTCGCGCGGCGGGGGCGCCGCTACGCGGGATCCCTCTAGAACTTCACCTGCGGCGCCTGGTCGAGCGTCTTGCGCTCCTCGGCGCCAACATCGAAGAATTCCTTTGGGGTGAAACCGAGCGAGCCGGCGAGGAGCACAGCGGGGAACTGCTGGATACCGGTGTTGTACTCCTGCACGGAATTGTTGAAGAAGCGGCGGGAGGCCGCGAGCTTGTTCTCGATGTCGGAGAGCTCGGATTGCAGCTGTTGGAAGTTCTGGTTGGCTTTGAGGTCGGGATAGGCCTCACTCAGGGCAAACAATTGGCGCAAGGCGCCCGATAGCTGATTTTCGGCGGCCGCCTGCGCGGCGACGCCACTCGATCCCGCCTGGATCGCGGTGTTGCGGGCTTTGATGACGGCTTCGAGTGTGCCGCGCTCGTGCCCAGCGTAGCCCTTCACGGTCTCGACCAGGTTGGGGATGAGATCGTGCCGCTGCTTCATCTGCACGTCGATGTCCGCAAAGGACTGGTTGACGCGCTGACGCATCGCGACGAGGCCGTTGTAGACAACGATGATCCACAGGACGAGAAGGACGATCACGCCGAGGACGATCCAGGTGGTCGTAGACATGGGGTCTCCTTGAGGCTCCACGGGGCGCCCGGCAGGGCGGTCGGTGGGCACCATAGCGCATCAATTGTGGCCTAGGCGAGGGTGGGCGGCTTGCTGCCAACCGTTCGTGCCCGACAGGAGCCGTTGCGGGAACGGCCTCCGACGGGCGCCTCGATGCTGCGAGTCATGGAGCAGGCGGAACGCCAGGCTTGCCAAGACCGTTGTTCTCAAGACCGTTGTTCCAGGGAGAGCCGGCGAGGGTGGCATGGTCAATGAGCAGACGGAATCAGCTGTTCCTGCAGTGGTCGAGACCGACATTCCGGCTCGGCTCGACCGGCTCCGCTGGGGCCGCTTCCATACGCTCGTCGTCGTTGCGCTCGGTATCACCTGGATACTCGACGGACTTGAAGTGACGCTCGCAGGCGCGGTGTCCGGAGCCCTGAAGCAGAGTCCGCAGCTCCACTTCTCGAATGCGGATGTGGGCTTCGCGGCGAGCGCGTATCTCGCCGGCGCGGTGACAGGCGCTGTGTTCTTCGGGTGGCTGACCGACCGGCTTGGCCGCAAGCGGCTGTTCTTTATCACGCTCGCAGTCTATCTCGTCGCAACGGCCGCGACCGCGTTGTCGTGGGACCTTTGGAGCTTCGTCCTGTTCCGCTTTGTGACCGGCGCCGGCATTGGCGGTGAATACACCGCGATCAACTCGACCATCCAGGAGCTGATCCCGGCCCGCTATCGCGGCTTCACGGATCTGGTGATCAATGGCAGCTTCTGGATCGGTGCTGCGCTTGGCGCGGCGGCTGCGATCGTATTGCTTGAGCCAACACTCTTCGCGCCAGACATCGGCTGGCGGCTCGCCTTTTTTATCGGGGCGGCGCTCGGCGTGGTCATCTTTGTTATGCGGCTCTGGATTCCGGAATCGCCGCGTTGGTTGGTCATCCATGGCCGGCCAGCCGAAGGCGAGGCGATCATGTCCGCGATCGAAATCAGCCTGCACCAACCTGCGGCCGCGCCCGGCAGCGAAAGGCTGCCGCGCATTCGTCTTGCAACCCGCCGTTTTACGCCGCTTCGTAATGTGATGGAGACGTTGTTCGCGGCGCAGCGGCGTCGCACGGCGGTCGGCCTCGTGCTGATGGCGTCGCAAGCTTTCTTCTACAACGCGATCTTTTTCACCTATGCGCTGGTGCTGACTGACTTCTATGGCGTCAGCGCCGATCATGTCGGCTGGTACATCCTGCCATTTGCGGCCGGCAACGTGCTCGGCCCGATCCTGCTGGGGCGATTGTTCGATACGATTGGGCGGCGACCGATGATCACCGCAACCTATGCCATGTCAGGCGTTCTGCTTGCGATCACCGGTTTCCTGTTCGCGAATGGCGTGCTGTCGGCGACCGGACAGACCGTCGCATGGATGGTGACCTTTTTCTTTGCCTCCGCGGCGGCGAGTTCAGCATATCTCACCGTCAGCGAGACCTTCCCGCTCGAGGTGCGCGCGCTTGCCATCGCGTTCTTCTATGCGATCGGCACCGGCATCGGTGGTGTCGCCGGCCCGTGGCTGTTCGGGCTTCTGATCGACACGGGCTCGCGCCTGAGCGTGCTTGGCGGCTACCTGTTCGGAGCTGCGCTGATGATTGCCGCCGCAGTCGTGGCGGGGCGCTGGGCCGTGGCAGCGGAGCGCAAACCACTTGAATCGGTGGCGCGCCCGCTGGCGGCCCGCGACTGACGCTTGGCGTCGGCTGCTTACACCGCTTCCCGCAGCCGCACAGCACCTTCGAGGTCGACCGAGACCAGCTGCGAGACGCCACGCTCGGCCATGGTGACGCCGTAGAGCCGGTTCATGCGCGCCATGGTGATCGGGTTGTGCGTGATGATGACGAAGCGCGTGTCGGTCGACTTCGTCATCTCGTCAAGCAGGTCACAGAAGCGCTCGATATTGTGATCGTCAAGCGGGGCGTCGACCTCGTCCAGCACGCAAATCGGCGCCGGGTTGGTGAGGAACACTGCGAAGATCAACGCGAGCGCGGTTAGCGCCTGCTCGCCGCCGGAGAGGAGCGACAGCGTTGCCGGCTTCTTGCCCGGCGGCCGTGCCACGATTTCAAGGCCCGCTTCAAGCGGATCGTCGCTTTCGATGAGCTGCAGCTCGGCGGTGCCGCCGCCGAACAGCCTGGTGAACAGGCGCTCGAAGTGGGTCTTCACCACTTCGAAGGAGGCCAGCAAGCGCTCGCGCGCTTCGCGGTTGAGATTCTGGATGCCCAGGCGCAGCCGCTTGATCGCCTCGACCAGATCGTCGCGCTCGCGGGTGAGATTGCCATGCTGAGTCTCGACCTCGGCAAGCTCCTCCTCGGCGCGCAGATTGACTGCGCCAAGCCGCTCACGCTCGCGCCTGATGCGGTCAAGCGTCTTCTCGATCTCCTCGACGTCGGGCAGCGGCGCATCGGGCTTAAGCTCGGCGAGCTCGGCAACTGCCTCCGGCTCGACCTCGAGCATCTCGCGGATCTCGTGCGCGATGTCGGCGAGCCGCCGCTTGGCGCCATCGAACCGCTCCTCCGCACGGGCGGCTTCCTCGCGCGCGCCGCTCATTGCCTCGAGCGCCGCACGCGCGTCGCGATCGGCCTCGGCTAGTGCATTCTCGGCCGTAGCGAGCTGGTCGGCGGCCGCCCGCCGATTGGTCTCCGCGTTTGCGATCTCCCCGATCAGGGCCTGGCGCTTCTCGGCGAATGCAGCCGGCGCGCCTTCGAGACTCACGCGCTCGTCGCGGGCTTCCTCGGTGCGCTCGTTCAGCATCGTAAGCTGGGTGGCTGCGCCGCTCTGGCGCCGGCTCCAGCCGTCGCGCTCCTCGGCGATCTGCGCGAGCCTGCGCTCGGCCAGCTCGGCCTCGCGGGTAAGCGCCTGCGCATCCGCGCGCACCTCGGCGAGGTGGCTGCGGTGGCGCTCAATCTCGCCGCGTACCTGCGCAAGCTCGGTTTCGACGCCTTGTGCGGACGGAAGCTCCACGAGCGTGTGCTCGGCCTCGCTGCGGGCCGCCGTGGCCTCCTCGCGATTGGCTTCGATCCGCGCCTGCGCCTCGGCCAAGGCCGAGCGCTTGGCAGCGCTGCGGCTCAATTCGCGCTCGGCCGCTGCGTGGCGGTCGCGCGCGGCATCAGCCTCCCGCTGCAGCTCGCGCCAGCGCGAGCGCGCCGCGGTCTCCTCTTCCGAAGCAGCCGCGACATCGGCCTCCGCACTCTCGACCGCCTGCCGCTGGTGCTCGACATCGCCGCGTGCCACCTGCAGCTCGGCCTCGATGTCGGCGAGCCGGTTCTTGCCGGCAAGGCGCCGCGCCGCGCCGGTCGGCGCATTGGCGGCGACGGCAAAGCCGTCCCAACGCCACAGATCGCCTTCGCGCGAGACCAGCCGCTGACCGGGCCTGAGCAGCGGGGTCAGGCTTGGCGCGTTTTCGCGCTCGATCACGCCGATCTGCGCCAGCCGGCGCGCCAGCTCATGCGGAGCATTGACGAACTGGCTGAGCGGCAAGGCATTGCCGGGCAGCGCCGGATCGCCAGGGTCAATATCGGCGCCGGCCCAGCGCATTGGCGCGGACGGCTCGACCGGTGCTTCGAGATCGTCACCGAGCGCGGCGCCCAGCGCAGCCTCATAGCCCTTCTCGACCCTGAGCTGATCGATCACCGCGGGCCACAGGTTCTTGGTCTCGACGTGCAGGAGCTTGGCGAGCGTCTTGGCCTCGGTGTCGAGCCGTTGCGCTCGACGCTCGGCTTCGGCGAGCGGCTTGCGCGCCATGTCGAGCGCCTGACGCGCTGACGAATGAGTAACCTCCGCGCGCAGCGCGGCAGCTTCCGCGTCGGCGACCGCCGACTGGGCCTGGTCGACGATGGAGGAGAGGGCGGCGAGATCGACCGTGCCGTTGTCGTTGTCGGAGAGCTGGTGCAACTCGGCGCTGACTGATGCTATCTCGGAGTCAATCTTGGCGAGCCGCTCGCCGTGCGTACGCACGGCGGCTTCGAGCTGGGACCGGCGCGCGGTGAGCTCGGCGAGCGTACCGGTCAGCGTCCCAAACGACTGCTCGGCCTGTGCCAGCATGGTGTCGGCGTCGGTGACACGCTCATTGGCACCGGTCCGCTTCTCCATGCTCGCCTGCAAGTCGGCGCGCAACGAGGTTTCTTCGGTAGTGAAGCGCTCGAGCGCAGCCTCCGCGTCAGCTGCGAGTCGCTGCTCGCGCTCGACATCACCGGTGAGCTGAATGAGGCGCTGGTCAAGCTCGGCCATGCGGTTCTTGGCCCGCGTCTCCTCCTGCTCCAGCGTCTCGCGCGCGATCACGAGCCGTTGCAGCGCCGCTGCCGCGCGCGCTTCGGCTTCGCGCAATGCTGGCAGGCCGGCGGCCAAGTTGGCCTGGCGCGTCGAGGCCTCAGCCTGCGCGCCAGTCCGTTCGGCGACGACTCGGATGGCCCGATCCTTCACCTGCTCGGCCTCGCGATGCTCAGTATTGGCGGCGACCCAGCGCAGATGGAACAGCGTCGCCTCAGCCTTGCGGATCTGGCCGGCGATGTTGCGATAGCGCACCGCCTGGCGCGCCTGGGTCTTGAGCGCGGCCATCTGGGTGGCCAGCTGATTGATGACGTCCTCCAGCCGCAGCAGGTTTTGCTCGGCCGCGCGCAGCCGCAGTTCCGCCTCGTGACGTCTGGCATGCAGGCCCGAGATGCCGGCGGCTTCTTCTAGCACGCGCCGGCGCTGCTCAGGCTTGGCCTGGATGATCTCGCCGATACGACCCTGGTGCACCAGCGCCGGCGAGCGCGAGCCGGTCGAGGCGTCGGCAAACAGGATATGCACATCGCGGGCGCGCACCTCGCGGCCATTGATGCGGTAGGTCGAGCCATCGTCGCGCTCGATCCGGCGCGAGACATCGAGCGCCTCGTGCTCATTGAATTGCGCCGGCGCCTTGCGGGCGGTGTTGTCAATGTGCATCGCCACTTCGGCGTTGTTGCGGGCCGGACGGCTATTCGTGCCTGCAAAGATCACGTCGTCCATATCGGCGGCGCGCAGTGACTTGTGCGAGGTTTCGCCCATCACCCAGCGCAACGCCTCGACCAGGTTGGACTTGCCGCAGCCGTTCGGCCCCACTACGCCGGTAAGGCCCGGCTCGATTAGGAAATCGGTCGGCTCGACGAATGACTTGAATCCGAGCAGGCGAAGCCGTGTGAGTTTCATAGGGTTGTTAGTCCCGGCTGCAGGCGACAGTCACGTCGCGTTGGGCACGGCACCACCCTGCGCGCGACCCGCCCCCCAATGGCTGGAGTGAAGCGAATCGTACAGCGCTCGTTCCCAAACTATGGGTCGAGGGTGGCCGCATCGGCCAGAGAATGAATCGGCGAGTTTGATTCCGCAACCCAAAGAACCGCGTTGTCCCAGCCAGAAATGGCCAAGGGGCGGCCGTGCTGGCCGCCCCTCGCGAACAGAAATCGCGGGACAACCCGTATCACTCCTTGAGATAGGGGGCCATCTCCTTCTCGAACTCGGCGAGCGTCGCGGAGCCGCGCAGCTGCTTGCCGTTGACAAAGAAGGTCGGCGTGGACTGGACGTTGAACTTGTTCGCGGCGCGCTGACGCACGTCCTCGATACCGTCAAGGACCTGCTGGTTCTTCAGACACTCATTGAAGCCTGCCTCGCTGAGGCCGGCTTGCTTGCTGATGGCCATGAGCGGCTGCAGGGGGCGCTGGACCGCCCATGTGCGCTGCTGCTGAAACAGGGTCTCGACCATCGGGAAAAAGCGCTCCTTGCCGCCGCAGCGCGCCAGCATGGAGGCTGCGGCCGCAAGCTGCTCGAGCGGGAACTCGCGGAAGATGAAGCGCACCTTGCCGGTGTCGATGTATTTCTTCTTCAGCTCTGGATAGGTGGTCTCGTGGAAATTGGCGCAATGCGGGCAGGTCATGGAAGCGTATTCGATGATGGTGACCGGCGCCTTCTCGTCGCCAAGCGACATGTCGCCAAGCGGACCCGGCTGCATCAGCTCGGCGAGCGGCGGGTTCTGCGCCAGCGCTGGCCGCCCGGTGCCCACCAGCGAGAAGCCGATCAGCGCACCGACGCCGGTGACAGTGAGCGCGCCGGTTCCGAGGGCGAATTCGCGACGAGTGATGTGCACGAGGAGGCTCCGTCCTGTTGCGGACGGCGCTGCCGTCCTGCTATCCGCCAGCGGGGCCGTGGTAAATCGCTTCCCCGCCGCTTTGCTCCTTTGTATCAGATAATGTGGCAAGGGCGCGCCGTGCTGCCAAGCCCTGAGCCTCCGGTCACAGCAGTTTGATCGGCGCCGAGAGGCGTTAACGAGGGCCAAAAGTGCAGTGTCTACCGCGAGTTGTGGGAGCTTCTGCCGCTACGGGCCGCGCTTGCCGCTCTGGAACCATGACCAAGATTTAATGCCAGCGCGGACTGTGGCGACTTCGCCTCAGCCGTCCTTGACGGCAGCCCCCAGCCGCGCAAGCGCGGCCCGCAGGTTGTCGTCGGCTATTTGCGAGAGTGTTGCGGCGATGCGGGCCTGCTCCTCGACGTCAGGGACAGGCGGCTTGGCCTTCGTTCGCCGCGCCAGTGGCGCTTGCCGCAGCCGCAGGTCACCGACTGCCTGCCAGCCGAAGAAGCGGTTGACGCGCTCGAGGATCACCTTGATCTGGTGCTGGATCTCGATCGCGGTCGGCCCCTCGACCCGTAGCACCAGGATGCCGGGCTCCGGCATCTCGTTGCCAAATGGGCGCGGCCACTGGATCTTCTCGGGCTCGCTATGCGCCGCAATGTCGGCGCCGACGATCTCCGGCCAGCGCGTCACGAGCTCGGTCGAGGCAAAGCCTTGCTTGGCGAATGCCTGGTTGAGCGTCTTGCGCAGCAGGTCGGAAAGCGGACGCGCTCGGGTTGGGCCGGGCTTGTTCATGCTCGCGCGCTCTGCCACATCGTTCCGTCATGACGGTAGCAAGCCCGCAGCGCCAAAGAAAGCACAAGGTCGCTTTGAGCAAACCGCCCGGCGCGCATGCGCTGCTCGCCTGGTACGACAGGCATCGCCGCGTGCTGCCATGGCGGGCGGCTGCAGGCGAGACCGCCGATCCTTATCGGGTGTGGCTCTCCGAGATCATGCTGCAGCAGACAACCGTGAAGGCGGTTGTGCCCTACTTTCTGCGCTTCACGGCGCGCTGGCCGAATGTCGAAACGCTCGCGGCGGCGCCGCTCGATGATGTGCTGCGGGCCTGGGCCGGGCTTGGCTATTACGCGCGTGCGCGCAATCTGCATGCCTGTGCACGGGCCGTCATTGAGCGCCATGGCGGACAATTTCCGTCGAGCGAGACAGAGCTTAGCGCGCTTCCGGGCATCGGCCGCTACACCGCGGCCGCGATCGCGGCGATTGCATTCGATGCGAACGCGGTGCCGGTCGATGGCAACGTCGAGCGTGTGGTGGCCAGGCTCCATGCCATCGACAAGGCATTGCCGGCGGCGAAACCTGACATCCAAAGGCTCGCACAGGGGCTCGCCTCGCAAGAGCGCAGCGGGGATTTTGCGCAAGGCCTGATGGATCTCGGCGCCACGATCTGTACCCCGAAAAAACCTGCTTGTGCGCTTTGTCCGTGGAGTGACGCCTGTGCGGCCCGCGTGCGCGGCGATCCGGAAACGTTTCCGATCAAGACGCCCAAGCCGGAAGGACGGCGTCGGCGCGGAGCTGCGTTTGTGATCCTGCGCGCAGATAGATGCATGCTCGTGCGTTCGCGCCCGCCGAAGGGGCTGCTCGGTGGGATGACCGAGGTGCCGACCACCGCCTGGACGCATGATTTCGACGAGGCGAATGCGCTTGACGAGGCACCGAAGCTCGCACGCGCACGCTGGCGCCGCATTCCCGGCGTGGTGACGCACGTATTCACGCATTTTCCGCTTGATCTGGTGGTTTACATTACGCAAGTACCATTAAGTACGCGCGCGCCAAAGAGCGCTCGCTGGGTTGCGCTTGCCGACCTCGCTGGCGAGGCACTGCCAAACCTGATGCGCAAGGTGGTGGCGTATGCGCTAGACGACAGGCGCGCGCGCTGAATGCAACGTGCTAGGATGTCCCACAAAGAAATGCCAACGGGGGAGGGACATCATGGAGATCAGCAGGCGGACTATGCTGGTGGGTGCAACGGCCGCCGCAGCGACGACCTTGACGGGGCCGGCCTTCGCGGCCTGGGAGGAAGGCACACGCTATCCGGACCCACGGGTGCAAATTCTCGACCCGAGCTTCGCGCGCTATCGTGTCGTGCAGGCGAGCGTCGAGCGACTCTACACCGGCGCGCGCTGGAGCGAGGGGCCGGTATGGTTCGGCGATGTGCGCTGTCTCCTCTGGAGCGACATCCCCAACAATCGGATCCTACGCTGGGACGAGGCAACGGGGCGCACCAGCGTCTATCGCCAGCCGTCGAACAATTCGAACGGGCTCACGCGCGACCGCCAGGGTCGCCTGATCACCTGCGAGCACGACACACGTCGCCTGACGCGAACCGAGTATGACGGCAACATCACGGTGCTGGTCGACAAGTTCGACGGCAAGCCGCTCAATTCACCCAACGATGTCGTGGTCAAGTCGGACGACTCGATCTGGTTCACTGACCCGCCCTTCGGCATTCTTGGCAATTACGAAGGTCACGTCGCTCCTCCGGAATTGCCGACCAATGTCTACCGGCTCGACAAGACCGGCCGGGTGACGGTCGCGGCCGGTGATGTTAATCGGCCGAACGGGCTTTGCTTCACGCCCGACGAAAAGAAGATGTACATCGTCGAGGCCGGTGTCACGCCGCGGGTGATCCGCGTCTATGACGTGGTCGACGATAAGCTCGCCAATCCACGTACTTTCGTCACCTGCCAGCCGGATGAGACACCCGACGGGTTCCGCTGCGACGTCGACGGCAATCTCTGGTGCGGCTGGGGCATGGGTGAGGGCCACGACGGCGTGTTGGTCTTCAACCCCGAGGGCAAGCGTATTGGCAAGATCGTGCTGCCCGAGCGCAGCGCCAATCTTTGTTTTGGCGGTGCGCGACGCAACCGTCTGTTCATGGCGGCAAGCCATTCGCTCTATTCGCTCTATGTCAACACACAAGGCGCGCTCGGAGGCTAAGCTCGCGCGAAATCGTTTTGGTGATGTGAGGAAAATAATGGACATCGACAGACGCACCATGCTCGCGGCTGTGGGGGCGGCCGCAGCGACGACCTTGACCGGGCCGGCCTTCGCGGCCTGGGAGGAAAGCACGCGCTATCCGGACCCGCGGGTGCAGACGCTTGATCCGAGCTTTGCGCGCTACCGCATTGCGCAAGCGAGCGTCGAGCGGCTCTATACCGGGGCGCGCTGGAGCGAAGGGCCGGCATGGTTTGGTGATGCGCGCTGCCTTCTCTGGAGCGACATCCCCAATAATCGCATTCTGCGCTGGGACGAGGCGACGGGGCGAACCAGCGTGTTTCGGCAGCCATCAAACAACTCGAATGGACTTGCGCGTGACCGCCAGGGCCGGCTCGTTGCCTGCGAGCACAACACACGGCGCCTCACGCGCACGGAGTACGACGGCAGCATCACGGTGCTGATCGACAAGTTCGATGGCAAGCCGCTCAACTCGCCGAATGACGTCGTGATCAAGTCCGACGACTCGATCTGGTTCTCCGATCCCTCCGCAGCGAACTTCGATCCTTATGAAGGCCGCATCGAAAAGCCCGAGCTGCCGACGAATGTCTATCGGCTCGATCCCAAGACCGGGCGCGCGACGGTGGTTGCCGGCGATTTGCGGCCCAATGGGCTCTGCTTCTCGCCTGACGAGCGCAAGATCTATCTCGCCGACAACGGCGTGATGCCCCGCGTGATCCGCAGCTACGACCTCGTCGACGACGGGACCAAGCTCGCTAACTCGCGCATTGCCGTCACCGTCGAAGGAGGCAACATCGCCGACGGCTTCCGCTGTGATGCCGACGGCAATCTGTGGGTCGGCGCGGGTCCGGGCGAACAGTACGACGGCGTGATGGTGTACAACTCCGACGGCAAGCCGATCGGCAAGATCTCGTTGCCGGAGCGCTGCGCCAATCTCTGCTTCGGTGGCGCGCGCCGCAACCGTCTGTTCATGGTGGCGAGCCACTCGCTCTATTCGCTCTATACCAACGCGCAGGGCTGGCGCTGAGACTCACTGTGCCTTGATGTTGGCAGTGCGGATCACTTTCTCCCACTTCTCGCCCTCGGCGCGCATCTGTTGGGCGAAGTCGTCGGGTGTGCCGCCGACCGGATCAAGGCCGAGCGTCGCGAACCGCTCCTTCACGTCCGGCAACGCGATGATCCTGACGATCTCGCGATTGATGAGCGCCACGATTTCCTTCGGGGTTTTGGCGGGAAAGAGCGCGCCGACCCAGCCGTCACCGTCGAGCCCCGGATAACCCGCGGCCGCGATGGTGGGCGCGTCCGGCAGTGACGACGATGGGTTCTTGCTCATGACTGCAAGCACGCGCAGTTTTCCGTCCTTGGCCTGCGGGACGGCCGTTGTTAGCGATGCGAAGCAGATCGGGGTATGACCGGCGACCGTTGCGGTAATCGCCGGGCCGCTGCCGCTATAGGGGACGTGCACGAGGTCGAGCCCGAGCGTGACTTTGAACTGCTCGCCCAGGAGATGCGACGGCGTGCCCAGCCCCGGCGAGGCGAAGCTGAGCTTGCCGGGGTTGGCCCTGATGTGATTGACGAGCTCGCTGACGCTCTTCGCCGGTACCGACGGGTGAACCGAGAAAGCGGACGAGAAGCTGACCGCCAATGCGACTGGATCGAAGTCCTTGTAAGGATCGTACGTGACGTTTCCGAACAGCGGCGGATTGATTACGAGATTATTGACGGTGATGAGGAGCGTGTAGCCATCGGGCGCACCCTTGGCGGCCTGGACCGTTCCGATGTTGCCGCTCGCGCCCGCCACGTTCTCGACGTAGAACTGGCGACCAAGGCTCTCCGACAGCTTCTGCGCGATCAAGCGTGCGGCCACGTCAGTGGGGCCGCCGGGCGCAAACGTCACGATCACGCGGACGGGTCGCGCCGGATAGGACTGGTCCCAGGCCCTTGATGAGGCGAGGCTAATTGTGGTGGCGGCGCCGAGCCCCAGGAAGTGGCGGCGATTCATGTGATGGTCCCTTATCGTAGCAACCGCTACTGGAGCGACTGCGCCAAACTGATGCTTAGTCTTGCATATTGCGGTCTTGCGTATTGCAAACTTCGTGCCGCATGGGCATCGCCTTTATCGCTTGATGGTCATGATAAGGACTCCACAAGCTGGATATATGAATGTGACCAATCCAGGGGGAGGGTCTCGTGACCATCAATCGCATCGACGTCGGGGCGCGGCTGAGTAAGGTCGTCATTCACGGCGATACCGTCTATCTCGCGGGCCTGACGGCGGATAAGACTGCAGGCCAGAGCGTGGGTGCGCAGACGCAGGAAATTCTCGCCGCGATCGACGGGCTGCTTGCCAAGGCGGGCACTGACAAGTCGAAGTTGCTGCAGGCAACGATCTGGCTGCAGGACATCCGGACGGTCGATGAGATGAACAAGGTCTGGGATGCATGGGTTCCGCAAGGCTGCGCCCCCGCGCGCGCCTGCATCGAGGCGCGGCTGCAGTCGCCCGCCAAGATGGTCGAGATCCGGGTTACTGCGGCGCGGTGAGACCGATGAGCGAGGACGGTCGCGAGCTCAGTTTTGCTGCCGCGGACGACGCGCCGATCCCGTATTTACCGCGCATTCGCACCTACTACCAAGCGCTGGGCTATGGGGCGCCCTACCGATGGGCGCACTATGCGCAGGTGCCGTTCCATCCGCTGGCAAAACCGCTGGCGCAGTGCCGGCTCACCGTCATCACGACGGCGGCGCCATTCCAGCCGGGCAAAGGCGATCAGGGGCCGGGCGCTCCCTACAATTCGGCGGCGAAGTTCTTCACGGTCTATTCGGGCGACACCACTGCGGATCACGATCTGCGCATCTCGCACATCGCGATTGATCGCACGCACACAAGCGCTGAAGACCCCGGGACCTACTTCCCGCTTGCGGAGCTGCGCAGGTTTGCTGCCGCTGGCCGGATCGGCTCCATGGCTCCGCGCTTTCATGGCCTGCCGACCAACCGCAGCCATAGTGTGACGATCGAAGTTGACAGCTCCGAGGTCGTGCGCCGCTGCAAGGATGATCAGGTCGATGCCGCGCTCCTCCTTCCCAATTGCCCGGTTTGCCACCAGAGCGTGAGCCTGGCGGCGCGTGCCCTGGAAGAGAGCGGCATTGCGACCGTGGTGATGGGTTGCGCCAAGGACATCGTCGAATATGTCGGCGTGCCGCGCTTCCTGTTCTCGGACTTTCCGCTCGGCAATGCGGCGGGACGCCCGCATGATCGCGCCTCGCGGACTTTCACGCTGGATCTTGCCTTGCGCTTGCTTGCCGGCGCGCCCGCGCCGCGGACCACCGTACAGTCTCCGTTAAAGTGGAGCGACAGCCCGGATTGGAAGCTCGACTATTGCAACATCGAGCGTTTGTCGCCGGATGAGATCTGCCGCAGGCGCGCGGAGTTCGATCGGCAGAAGACGATTGCGCGGGCGGCGCGCGAGGAGCTTCAGGCCTCGTAGTCTAACAATGCGGCAGCGAGATAAGTCGCTCCGCGCTTCACCTCAGGAGATAGTCCGCTCGGGTTGATCGTCGAAATGCTCCGGCGCCATGGCCCATGACGACCCGTCGTAGCCGGGCGAATAGGTGCGGTTGCTCAGCAGCGGATTGCGGTTGACGAGCGGCCGCATGAACATCGGGTTGGTCATGCTGCGCACCTCGTGCTCGATCGTGAACAGATGCCGTCCGCTTTCGAGGTCGACGATATCGCGGAAGCGATATTGATACTGGTTGTCTTCGCGATTGACGAGCTTGCCAAGGCGGCGATGCGGGCCGGAGAAATCGACCACATAGATCTGCACGTGATGCTCATCGTAGTCCGGCAACGGACGGTCGGTCTCACGGAACACCAGATACTGGTCCTTGCCGACTTTGACCCGCGCGGTCGTGCCGTCGCCATTGGTCACAGTCGCGGGCGTGCCGATCATCGCGGGATAGAAGGCCGCAATCCCGCGCGCAGTGCCGACCGGCACATCGAACTCCACATAAGGCATCCCGAGCGTGATGCGGCCGAAACGCGCGACATCTGGCTCGTAGCAGCGGACGCGGTTGCCCCACGGGCAGGTTGCCTCGACGTAGTCGTTGTGCTCGCTGAAGCTGAACTTGGTGCCCTCAAGCTTCTTGCGCACTGAAGCAAGCCGATCGAGCAGCGCCGCCCGGCCCGTGATGACGAGCCCGGTGTGACCGCGTAGCACCTGCGGTCTGTCGGCCGGCAGGTGGAACTGGCTCCTTCCCACATTAACCCACATGTTGTTGTCGGAGGACATCAGATAGGGGTCGCGCGTGAGCCCGAGACCCACGACGTAGAACAGCGTCGCAAGGCGCTGGTCCGGAATGGTGACGTTGACGTGTTCGAGGTGAATTGCGTTCCCGAGGTCTTCGGCGGTGCGATCGAATGTCTGCTGCATGACGAACGTGTCCTGAAACTTTCGTGTCCCGAAGGCGAACTGGGGCACAATAGCACATCCGGCCGCAGTGCCCCATCTGGGCTCAGCGCGTGAGGTGCGGATTGCGATGCTGGCCGTCGAAAGCGTCGCGGACGCGCCTAATGAGCAAGATCGCCAAGCGCCAAAGGCGTGCGATCAACCGCGGCTCGAAGCCGCGATCGCAACTCGCCCGCTCGGCTCGTCAGTCGGGAAGATTACTAAACCACTGATATTTGTTGTATATTATTGGTTAACTAAAATAATACCGCCGATATCCTACTGTGGTCGCCGATTCCTGCGGGTGCCAATCCATCATGAATATCAATATCGGACGAAGAATCATGGCGGTTGGCGCTGTCGGCGTCTTCGGCCTGATGCTGGTTGGAGCGCTCTACTTCTATGGCAACTGGGCTCAGGATGGCTTTCGAGCCGCCAGCGACGATGCCGAGAGGATCGCCGGCACCGCACTCAAGCTGCGGGTCGACTTCCTTGATGCTCGGCGGCTGGAGAAAGACTTCCTGCTGCGGCACGACCTCGACCATGCGACGCGCCATAAGGAGGTCAGCAAAGCGATCGAATCGAATCTGTCGATGCTGCAAGACAGCGCTCGATCGCTTGGTCAGACCGAGCTCGTGAGGCAGATCACCTCCATCATCGAGGTGTTCGGCTCATATGAGAGACATTTTGCCTCGATCGTCAGCGTGCAAAAAGAGCTGGGTTTGAACGAGAGCTCGGGTCTCGAAGGAGCGCTGCGTGCTTCGATCGAGGCGATCGAGAAGAAGCTCAATGACTTCGACGATCCTCGCATCGAAGTTGCCATGCTGATGATGCGTCGGCACGAGTTGGACTTCATGCTGAGTCACGATCCGCGCTATGGCGAGGCGATGAAAAAGGGCGCGATCGAGTTTGAGCGCAGCCTCGTGTCTGCGCCCTTTCCACCGTTGGTTAAACAGGATCTTGCCCAGAAGCTGCAGGCCTATCAGCGCGACTTCTTTGCCTGGATGGACGCCGCAACGGTGCTCGCAAAGGAGCAGAGGGCGACCTTGGAGGCCTACGAGACGATCGACCCGGTGATCGAAGCCGTGCTGAAAACAGTCGAGCGTATCCGAGATGAAGCGGAAGTCGCCTATACGGCCAGCCGCAGAAGCGTGAGCATGCAGGCTGGCTTCGGCATTCCGTTGATCATCCTTTCCGTTGTCTTTCTCGGCGCGTTGGTTGCGCGCTCGATCTCGCGACCCATCGTACGCATGACCGAGGCGATGACCGAGCTTGCGAACGGAAATGTCAAGATCGTTCCGCCCGGTGTCGGGCGCACGGACGAAGTCGGCGCAATGGCCAGTGCCGTGCAGGTCTTCAGGGACAACATGATCGAGGCCGAGCGCCTGCGGGCCGAGCAGACTGAGGCTGAAAAGCGTGCCAGCGGTGAAAAGCGCGCCACTTTGCACACATTCGCCAACGAGTTCCAGGCGGCCGTCGGCAACGTGGTAGACCTAGTCTCCTCCGCCTCGACTGAGCTCGAGGCGGCGGCTCAGACGCTGACCAAGACGGCCGGAACAACTCAGACGCTGTCCACGAATGTGGCAGGGGCCTCCGACCAGGCTTCCGAGAATATGCAGTCGGTTGCTGCGGCAACTGAGCAGCTTGCAGCCTCGGTCGGCGGGATCATGCGCCAGGTGCAGGAGTCGAGCAAGATCGCGTCCGACGCGGTGCGCCAGGCGCAGCAGACCGATACGCGCATGAGCGCGCTGTCCAAGGCCTCGACGCGTATTGGCGAAGCTGTGAAGATCATCAGCGCTATCGCAGAGCAGACCAACCTGCTGGCGCTGAACGCGACGATCGAGGCGGCGCGCGCCGGCGATGCCGGCAAGGGCTTTGCGGTGGTGGCGGCCGAGGTCAAGGCGCTCGCCTCCCAGACCGCGAAGGCCACGGATGAGATCGGCCAGCAGATCTCAGGCATCCAGACAGCGACGCAGGAATCGGTCGCTTACAGTCAGGAGATCAACACGACGATCAATCGTATCTCGGAGATCTCCTCCATGATCGCGAGCGCAATCGAACAGCAGGGCGCGGCCATGCAGGGGATCGCTCGCAACGTTCAACAGGCGGCGTCGCGAACCGCGCAGGTTGCTTCGAACATTACCGAAGTGAACCGCGGTGCATCCGAGACTGGCTCGGCGTCGGCACAGGTGCTCTCGTCCGCTCAGGGCCTGTCGACCGAGAGCGTGCGTCTCAAGAGCGAAGTGGAGAAATTTATCGCCCGGGTGCGCGCGGCGTGATGAACAGCGCTGTTTGCAGCGCTCACTAATCAGCCGTCATCCCGGCGCGCACCTCGGCACGCAGCGCGTCGATCGAGATGAGGCCCTTGGTGGTCTCGACATGCCAGAAGGTCCAGCCGTTACAGGCTTCAAGCCCTTGCACCAGTGCGCCGATGCGGTGGATCGAGCCGACCGTCCCGTCGAGCGTGACGGCGCCGTCGGCACGCACCAGTGCAGCATGACGGCGCTTGGCGTCGACAAGGCGCGCGCCGGCTGAGACGAGACCGCGCTCGATCAATGCAGAGAACGGGACCCGCGGCGCCTCGCGTGCGGTCATGAACGGCGCCAAGCTCTCGGTTGGCAGCGGCTCGACCGCCGCGATGCGCCGGCGCGCCGCAGTTGCATAGGCTTCTTCACGCTCGAAGCCGATGAAGCGACGGCGCAGGAGCTTGGCGACCGCGCCCGTCGTTCCGGTTCCGGAGAATGGATCGAGCAGGAGATCGTCGGGACGCGAGGAGGAGAGGATCACTCGCGCGAGCAGCGCCGCCGGCTTCTGGGTTGGATGCAGCTTCTTGCCGTCCACGCCCTTGAGCCGTTCCTCGCCGGTGCACAGTGGCAACGTCCAGTCTGAGCGGACCTGAATGTCCTCGTTGCCGGCCTTGAGTGCCTCGTAGTTGAACGTGTAGCCCTTTGCACCGGCTTCGCGAGCCGCCCAAATCATGGTCTCGTGTGCATTGGTGAAGCGCCGGCCGCGGAAGTTCGGCATCGGATTGGTCTTGCGCCACACCACGTCGTTGAGAATCCAGAAGCCGAGATCCTGGAGGACGGTGCCGACTCGGAAGATGTTGTGATAGGAGCCGATCACCCACAGCGTCGCCGACGGCTTCATCACCCGCCGGCAGGCGATCAGCCAGGCGCGAGTGAAGTCGTCATAGGCGGTGAAGCTCGAAAACTTGTCCCAGTCGTCGTCGACGGCGTCGACGCGACTGTCGTCCGGCCGCTTGAGGTCGCCCTGAAGCTGCAGATTGTAAGGGGGATCTGCGAAGACCAGATCGACGGAGGAGGCCGCGATCTTCGCCATCTCGGCGACGCAGTCGCCAACGACGATACGCGCGCTCTCGCGGGGCTCTGATACTTCGCGGGGCGCCCTTGAGGACGCCCCGCGACGCGACACAACCATGACTCAGAACTCTCAGGCGACGCGGCCGGTGACGCGGGACCTACAACCGACTGGCACGCATGATGCCGCACCAAGGTAAAAAACGGCTTAATCAAACTTGCCGACCACTGGGCAAAAATGACCGGGACCTTATATTCGAGCCACCTGACGGTTTCTGCACACCACGATAGGCTTGGTGGCGACGGCAGCACACGCGAGGAGGCCTGGCGATGCAATATGATGACTTGCCGGAAAGCAGCAACGTCGAGGATCGTCGTGGCGAAGGCCCGTCGGGTGGTGGCGGGTTTGGTGGCATGCCCGGCGGCGCCGGCGGCCTGTCGATCGGCGCGGTTCTGGTGCTGGGACTGATCGGCTGGGCGCTCGGCATCGATCCGAGCTTCCTGATTGGCGGTGCGGAGATACTGACGCGCGAGCAGCCGCGCACGAGCGCACCCTCGCAGACGCGCCCGACCGGAAGTCCGACCGACGACAGCGGTCGTTTCGTGTCGCGCGTGCTCGGCAGCACCGAAGCAGTCTGGAAGGCAGAGTTTACGAAGGGCAGCACTAGCTACAAAACGCCAAGACTGGTCTTGTTCGACGTGCAGACCCAGGCCGCCTGCGGCGGCGTTGCGCGGAGCGCAATGGGCCCGTTCTACTGCCCAAGCGACGAGAAAATCTATCTCGACACGTCGTTCTTCAAGGAGATTGAGACGCGCTTTCGTGGCTGCGAGGGCAAAGCATGCCAATTCTCCCAGGCCTATGTGATCGCGCATGAGGTCGGCCATCACGTCCAGAAACTCAAGGACGTTCTGACACGGGCGCACGCGGCCCAGCAGGCTGCCGGCGGCGGAACCCCGGAGGCAAACCGCATCCAGGTCCGTGTCGAGTTGCAGGCCGATTGCCTCGCCGGCATCTGGGCCAACAAGTCCAATGAGCGCTGGCATCTGTTGCAGCCCGGTGATGTCGAGGCCGCGCTGCGCACTGCCGCGGCGATCGGTGATGACACGCTGCAGCGGCGTGCGCAGGGTAGGGTGGTGCCTGACAGCTTTACTCATGGCACCTCCGAGCAACGGCAGCGCTGGTTCAACAACGGCCTGAAGCAGGGATCGGAAGAGGCCTGCAACACATTCGCGCCCACGGCGCAGCTCTGAGCTGTTGGCTCCGAGCGGCGCAACGTTGCGCGGCAATGCTACACAGGGAGGGCTCCATGTCGCGCAATGACTCCATATCGCGCAATGATCTGCATGGCGAAATATCGCGTCACGATCGACCGGATCGCCGCCGTGTGCTGGTCGCCGGGAGTGCGCTCGTCGGCGCAAGTGTGATCCCCGGAGTCGCTGGTGCGGCTGAGGCGGGGCTTGCCTCCGCCGCCGAGCTCACTGTACGCACGCGCGCATTTCTGGCCGGGCTTGATCAAGACAAACGCAAGACTGCGTCGTTCGAATGGGACGGCAAGGAGTGGCGCGGCTGGAACTATTTCGGCTTCCCGAGCGTGACCAAGCCAGGCCTACGACTCGAGCAGATGGATGCCGCCCAGAAGGACCTCGGTTGGGCGCTGTTGGCTACCGTGATGTCGCCGGAGGGGCTCAAGAAGGCGCGCAATGTAATGACATTGCAGGACGTGCTGATGGAGCTCGGCGACGGCGTCGGGCAGCGCTCGCCCGAGCGGTTCTCGTTTGCCGTCTATGGAACTCCGAGCGACACCGGCGTCTGGGGCTTTCGGCTCGAAGGCCACCATCTGCATCAGTCGATCGCCATGCGGGATGGCCAGATCGTCTCGGTCTCGCCCTCGTCGTTCTCGTGCAATCCCAATCGCGTCACCTCCGGCCGCCATGCCGGCCTCGTTACGCTGCAGGCCGAGGAGGCGCTGGCGCGAAGGCTGATCGGCGATCTTGGCCCGCGATTGCAAGGCAGGGCGCGGTTGTCGAACACGCCGATCGACAACATTCTCTCCTACGCGGGGCGCGAGCGCGCCAACGGGCGCAAGGTTGGCCTTCCGGCATCCGAGCTGTCCTCGGCGCAGCGCGATCTCCTCTGGCAGCTGATCGAGATATACGCGGTCGATCACCTGTCGTCGCCGCTTGCAAGCGCCCAAAAGGCGCGCCTACGCACGGGCGACCGCGAGGCGGTTCATTTCGCGTGGTATGGCCCCAATACGCCCGAGCGCGCGTTCGGCTACCGGGTGATCGGGGATGGCTTCGTCATCGAGCTCGGCTCGGTCGATCCGGCGGCGCAGCACCTGCACACGATCTATCACGATCTCAGCAACGTGCTCGGGCGCCAAGCCTGATTCGCTTGAACAGCTGGTTCGCCTTGATGGCTGATTCGTTGGGATTGTTGAAAAAGCACGAGCCTTTCACTTTCCTGCCGCGCCGAAATTGGTAAGAGTGCTGCATGGCTGGAATCGATCCCAACAAACCGTTCGTGCCGCTCAAGTTTGCGGTGCTGACCATCTCCGACACGCGCGACCTGGCCGACGACAAGTCGGGCGCGACGCTCTCCGAACGCATCAAGGCCGCCGGCCACATCGTGTTCGAGCGCACCATCGTGCGCGACGATGTGGAGGCGATTCGCGGGCGCGTGAAGGAGTGGATCGATACGCCCGCCGTCGATGTGGTCGTCACCACTGGCGGCACCGGTTTCACCGGTCGCGACGTGACACCCGAGGCGGTCGAGCCGCTGTTTGAAAAGAAGATGGAAGCGTTTGCAGTGCTGTTCTTGATGGTCAGCTTCCGCAAGATCGGCACCTCGGCGATCCAGAGCCGCGCGACAGCGGGTGTCGCCAATTCCACCTACATCTTCTGCCTGCCCGGCTCGCCCGGCGCTTGCAAGGATGCGTGGGACGAGATTCTCGTCTACCAGCTCGACTATCGCCACGGGCCCTGCAACTTCGTCGAGATCATGCCGCGCCTCGACGAGCACTTGCGCCGCCCCAAGGCGAGGGGCGCGACGATGTGAGGACGGCCGTCGCGTGAGACGGCCGTTGCGGTGCATCAGCTCGCGGGCTCAAGCCCCTTGGCCTTCATCACCTTGGCAATGTCGGGCGTGACCAGGAATTTGAAAAACGCCTTGCCGGCGTCGGGCTGCTTGGTGGCCGCGCTATTGGCGCCCGCGAAGCTCGTATAGAGCTGAATGTCGGCCGGTAGCGGGCCGACCAGCTCGGCGCCCGCAAAAGGCAGGATCTCGCTGATCTGCGTCATGCCCATCTCGGCCTCTCCGTTCGCGACGAACTCGGCAGCGGCGGTCGGCGCGAGCTTGATCTTCGACTTGATCTCGTCCGCAATGCCAATCCGCGCGAACAGCTCCTTCAAATAGATGCCGCTCGCGCCTTGCTCCACATAGGCGATCGATTTTGCATTGCGAAGCGCGGTCTTGAACGCCTCGGTCGTGCTGATGTCGGGCTTGGGCGCGCCCTTGCGAACTGCGACACCGATGCTCGAGCGCACAAGCGGCGTGCGCGTTGCGCTATCAAGCTTGCCTTGCAAGACGAGCGCGTCGATGCCGGGCGTGTTGAGGATGGTCGCATCGAAGACCTCGCCCTTCTCAATCTGCGCTCGCAGCGGGACTGCCGCGCCCCAGACCAGCATCAGCTTGTGTCCGCTTGCCTTCTCAAATTGTGGAGCGATCTCTTCAAGCGCAGATTTCAACGCATTCGAGCTCAGGACTTTGATCTCTGCTGCGTTGGCCGACATGCCAAACGCCAGCATTACGGCAAATCCAGTCGTTGCAGCCCTCATCGTTCTTGTCATGGCTTTCCTCCTGCTGTGACCTGTCTTGGAATGACGCCAAGCGTGATTGTTTGGTGTGTCAGCCCGCGGGCTCGAGGCGCTTGGCCTTCATGACCTTGACTGTGTCCGGCGCAGCGAGGAAATCGAGTAGCGCCTTGCCGGCTGCTTGGCATCGGCAACGATTGCGCCGGCAACATGGTGTAGAGCGGGGGAGCCAGCATGAATGCAACTGCGGCCAGCATGAAACGAGCCATGATCGTCCTCCCCTGGGCGCATTCGACGCGTCTCCTTTGCTTCTTCTGCGCAGGCGACAACGCCGCGCGCCACGCGCTTGATAGCATGGCCGCGGGTCTCAGTCGCCCAGCATTCCCACCCTGCTGCGCAGAAGTTCGATCCGCCGCCGGCCAATGCGTCGCATGAGGCCGCGCTCGGGATCGTTGTCGCTGGCGCGGTGGCCGCCAAGGGCGTCGTAGTGGGATTTCGCAATCAGCAAGCCCCGCTCGGGACGTGGCAATGTACCTACGGCAGTTGCCAGGAGGGTCAGGGCGTTGCTCACGCGCGAGCGGCTGGGCCGTGACCGAAACACCGCCGCGCGCATCGGAGGCCCACTATGCTGGGCCTCCTGCATGAAGCGCTGAACCTCGTCGATCCAGCGAGTGCCCGGCACGCTTCCGGGCCTCAGGAATAGAAGCCAGTCTGCGCGTGCGATCGCGGCTGCTGCGCTCAGCCGTGCTCCAAGCGGTTCTGCTGATGCAAGGAAACGGCAGCCGGCGACGTCGGCCACCGTTGCGGTTGCGTCAGTCGAGCCGCTGTCGGCCACAATGACCTCGCGCACCAGCCCAGCCACTGCGCCGGGAACCAGGGCCGCCAATGTTGACGCCAGCAATACCTCCGAATCGCGTGTGCCGATCACCACGCTGATCATGTTGCGGCGCCCCCGCCTGCCTCCCGGACCTACCCAATGGCCACCATATCATGGGGCGCCGCCACGCTTGCCCCACGACATGCGGCGAACGTCAAATGTACTCTAAATGTTCTTGTTATGTTCTTAATTCTCGGCTATTAAGTGGACATGGCTCGTTCCTCTTCCGCCCTTAGACGCCCGCCGGCAGCCCCCTCTGTACCGGCAGGCGGCTTTGCGCGCCGCGGCCCGCCGGGATCGGCACAAGTCCCGCCAGCCGCGGTCGACCTCGGGCAGCCCCCCGACGCCGAGGTCGCCGTCGATGCCGATCGCAGGCACGGTCGCGGCGCGCAATCAAATGCCTCCGGCCGCTATGAGCCGCTCGCGCGAGTCGTGTTCGACGATGGCTGGCAAAGACTTGAAGATCTGCCGCCGTTCAAGACCACCGTCGCGATCGACACAGCGCGTCGGATCATTACGCGCAACGATTCGCCCGATATCTCGTTCGATCGCTCGATCAATCCTTATCGCGGCTGCGAGCATGGCTGCGTCTATTGCTACGCGCGACCAACCCACGCCTATCTTGGCCTCTCGCCGGGCCTCGACTTTGAATCGAAGCTGTTTGCCAAGCCGGACGCGCCGCGCCTGCTCGAGCGCGAATTGTCCGAGCCGAATTATTCGCCGCGCATGATCGCGATTGGCACCAATACTGACGCGTATCAGCCGATCGAGCGGCAGCATCAGATCATGCGGCGTATCCTTGAGGTGCTCGAGCGCTTTGGCCATCCGGTCGGGATCGTCACCAAGTCGGCGCTGGTGCTGCGCGACCTCGACATTCTGTCACGCATGGCGAAGCGCAATCTCGTCAAGGTCGCGCTGTCGGTGACCACGCTCGATCCCAAGCTCGCGCGCGTAATGGAGCCGCGTGCCGCGACGCCGTCGCGGCGTCTCGACGCGCTGTGCGAGCTGGCGCAGGCGGGCGTGCCGACGTCGGTCATGGTCGCGCCCATTATTCCCGCCATTAACGACGCCGAGATCGAGCGCATCCTCGATGCGGCATCAGCAGTGGGCGTGCAAGGCGCAGGGTACGTGCTGCTGCGGCTGCCGATCGAGGTACGCGACCTGTTCCGTGAGTGGTTGATGGCGAATTTTCCAGACCGTTACCGTCATGTCTTCAACTTGATCCGCGATATGCGTGGTGGCAAGGACTACGATTCCGAGTTCGGCAAACGCATGACCGGGACGGGGCCGATCGCCTGGATGATCGGGCGGCGTTTCGAGGCCGCTTGCGAGAAGCTTGGCCTCAACAAGACGCGGGCGAAGCTGACAACGGAGCATTTCTCGCCGCCGCACAGCGAGAGTGCGCAACTGAGCCTGTTCTGACATGAACGAATCTGCCGCATGCTTGTCGCTCGTGACGCTCGGCGTCAGCGATCTTGCAAAAAGCACGGCGTTTTACGAGGCGCTCGGCTTCCGCCGCAAGGCGTGGGATTCCGACGGTGTTGCGTTCTTCGAGGCCGGTGGTGTCATCCTGTCGCTCTGGCCCACTGCGGAACTCGTGAAAGATGCCGAGATCGCATCGGCGAACCCAAGCGGTTTTCGCGGGATATCGCTCGCCTGGAATTGCACATCAGCTGCAGAGGTGGATCGTGCATTGGCGCGGGCGATTGCCGCAGGGGCCATGCTGATCCGATCCGCGCGGACTGTGTTCTGGGGCGGTTATACCGCTTACTTCGCAGATCCAGACGGGCATCTCTGGGAAGTTGCGCACAATCCGCACTTTCCCTTTTCCGCGGACGGCCGGTTGCTGCTGCCCGATTGAGAGCGCGGCGATTGTCCCCGCTTTTCACCTCAGATCGCACCCGGTAATGCAACCGCATTGACTTGCGCCGCGCGCTCCGCACCATCACGGCATGAGTCGCAATTCCATCGCACGCCCGGCCATCGCACGCCCGGTCCGCCTGCCGCTCGGGGAGGAGGAGCCCCGACCGACGTTCCGCCGCGAGCGCTCCGCGCTCAAGCGTGGCACTTGGCCGGTTGCAGGCTGCGACGAGGCCGGACGTGGGCCGCTGGCAGGCCCGGTCGTAGCTGCCGCTGTCATTCTTGATCCACAACGCGTGCCGCGCGGCCTCGACGATTCCAAGAAGCTCGACCGGGACACGCGCGAGAAGCTCTATGCCAAGATCTGCGCTTGCGCCGAAGTTGCGGTCGCGATGGCGCCACCGGCGCGGATCGACCGCGACAACATCCTGCGCGCCTCGCTGTGGGCGCTGGCGCGGGCCGTGATAGCGCTGCCCGTGCGCCCGAAGCTCGTCTTCGTCGATGGTCGTGACCGTATCGACTGTGGCTGCGACTGTGAGGCAGTTATCCGTGGCGACGCCATTGTGGCCTCGATCGCGGCGGCATCGATCGTTGCCAAGGTAACGCGCGACCGGCTGATGGCGCGCCTCGCACTGATTCATCCGGGCTATGGCTTCGAGCGCCACATGGGTTACGCCGTGCCGGAGCATATCGAGGCGCTGACGCGCCTTGGGCCCACGATCCATCACCGGCAGAGCTTTGCGCCAGTGCGGCTGTGTGGTCCCAACGCGGTTTACAATGAGGTCGCGCCCAAACTCTTGCCGCTCTGATCTGCATCGGGTACCGCAAAGTCGCTTGAGCCTTCTCATGCGCGCACTGATGGGGGCCCTCTTGCGTGATCACGCGTTCTGACGGAAAACCTGATCACCGTTCTTCTGAAAAGCCCTGGCGGGAGGCCCAATCTTGGCCGGGCGTATCCGGAAAGCGCGCGGGGCTGATGCTTTACGTCTCCATTCTGGTTGAGTTGCTGCGCTCGCGCCCGGCGCTGGCGGTCTGGCTGGCCGCGCTCGTGCAGGCATTCTTGTGGACTTTGGTGCCTGCTCTGTTCTACGCGGCGCCGCCCGGAAATCTCGCGACCGCAATTGCCATCGGGCACGAGTTTCCGCTTGGAACCTATCTTGGGCCGCCGCTGGCCTTCTGGCTGGCAGAGGTGGTCTACATCTTGAGCGGTCATCACCTATTCGGCGTCTATCTGCTCTCGCAGATCTGCGTGGTGGTGACCTACTGGGCCGTGTTCGAGCTCGGGCGCGCGACAGTGGGTGCGCAACAAGCCGCACTCGCAGTGCTGCTGATGGCCGGCATGTCGGCCTTCACCGTTCCGACCCCGGAATTCGGCCCGGTCGTGCTGACGATGCCCTTGTGGGCTGTGATTCTGCTCCATTATTGGCGCGCGGTCGGAGAGGAACGGCGCAGATACTGGGTGGCGCTTGCGGTCGAGATCGGTCTGCTGCTGCTGACGACCTATGCGGGTCTGCTCTTGGTCGGCCTGCTGTCGCTGTTCACGCTTATGAACCGGCGCGCTCGCGCGAGCCTCGGCTCGACCGATCCGTGGCTCGCTGGCATCGTCGCCGTGATGATCATGTTCCCGCATCTGCTGTGGCTCGCGGAATCGGGCGAGGGTGTGCTCAATGTATGGGGCCGCCTGCGCGCGCCGGAATCCGTGGTCGCCAATTTCAGCGCGTTGCTTAAGCAGGGGGTGTTCATCCTCGGGAGCCATGCCGGTCTCGCGGTTCTGGTGGCGCTGGTGGTGGGCTGGCCCTGGGGCGAGCGCGAACCGGCGCCCGTGATCGTGCGCAAGCCGATAGAGCCGTTCGTGCGGCAGTTCATCTATTTCTTCGCGATCCTGCCCATGCTGGTGTCGAGCTGCTTGGCTGTGCTGGTCGGTCTGTCGATGCCGATCGGCGGCATCGCGCCTTTGGTGATCCTCTCTGCGCTGGCGATTGTCGTGGCAGCCGGCAACGGCATCGAGCTGGCCCACCAGCGCCTGGTCATTCCGGCCTGGTTCGGGCTACTGCTCGTTCCACCGGCCATGACCGTGGTTGCCGTCTTTGCGCTGCCGTGGCTCGGGATTCCGTTGAATGTCAACCAGCCGGCGCGCGCGATGGCGCAGTTCTTCGACGAAAGCTATCAGCGCCGCCTGGGCGCGCCGCTGCCGATCGTGGCCGGCGATCCGCGCACGGCCGCGCTGATCGCTATCTCGGCGCCAAGTCGGCCCTCGCTCTTTTTCGATGCTGCACCCGAGCGCTCGTCATGGCTGACCATGGATGATCTCAAGAAGAAGGGCGCGATCCTGGTCTGGCCGACGACAGATACATCTGGCGCGCCGCCACCGGCGCTGAAGGTGCGCTTCCCCGATCTCGTGCCCGAAGTCCCCCCGCGCGCGTTCGAGCGGCCAGTGCCGGGACGGCTGCCGCTCCTGCGCATCGGCTGGGCGGTGATCCGACCGCAGAATCAACAGGGCGCGGTGCCTTAGCGGCTGCTAATACGTCGCGCGGTGCGCAAGTCTCAGTGCGCAAGTCTCAGTGATAGCTGTCGTCTGCCCGCACCTTGCCGCGAAAGATCCAATAAACGAAAGCGACGTAGCCCAGAATGAT